>JGI24023J19991_10000088_pt1 | contig 56525 bp, 57 predicted proteins | sample Cruoilmetagenom1_FD_19991 | JGI IMG/M metagenome (IMG submission 19991)
ATAGTCAAGCCCGGCCCGCCGCAACGCCCGGTCCGAGGCGTCGAAGCCGGCGGGCTCGATGATGTGGAGGGGTACCCGGAGGCAGGCAGCGGTGCGCAGCAGAGTACCCGCGTTCTGCGGGATATCGGGCTCGAACAGGGCAAGCTGCACGGTTATTCGCTCTCCTCGCAAATGCGGTCAGCTCCGCACCCAGGTTAGATGCGCCAATTTATCACGTTCGGCGATCTGGACATCCCATGCCAACGATGCAAGAACCCGCCTCGCACGAAGTCAATTTCCCGGTTCCATTCGTAGATATTAGCGGCCGCGTTTATCGAGAGTACGTCTGAAGTCTCATAGGTGCGCGCACCGCGAGTGGCCGGGACCAATTCAAGGGAACAAACGCCCAATATGGTTCAGGCTGCCGCAGGGCCACGGTGTGGTCTGTCGCGCCCGAGAATCCGTAACACAAGGGCGATGCTGTCGCTGGCGAGCAGAGAGGCATTCAGGCTGTGGCCGATACCGTAGACAGACTTGATTCGGACCCGACGACGCGGCGCGATTTCATGACCGTCTGGGCGGGCGTCTTTGCGGCGGTGGGCGCGGGCGCCCTGTTGTGGCCTTTGATCGATCAGATGAATCCCGATGCCTCGGCCCTTTCGCTGGCCTCGATCGAGGTCGATTTGAGCCCGATCGAAGTCGGCCAAGCGATCACAGTGATGTGGCGCGGCAAGCCCGTATTCATTCGCCATCGCACGGCGGAAGAGATCGATGGGGCGAAAAATGTTCCGGTTTCGGCGCTGCCCGATCCGCTGGCGCGTAACGAGAATCTGCCTGAGGACGCCCCGGCCATAGATTTGAACCGGGCCAGCGAGGGTCACGAGAACTGGCTGGTGATGATCGGCATTTGCACCCATTTGGGCTGTATCCCGAAGGGCCAGCGGGCGGGTGACCTAAAGGGTGAATTCGAGGGTTGGTTCTGCCCTTGTCACGGTTCGCATTACGATACCGCCGGGCGGATCCGCAAGGGTCCCGCACCCCGAAATTTGGAGGTGCCGCCCTATAGCTTCCTGACCGACTCTAAGATCCAAATCGGCTGAGGCCTCCCATGGCTGGAAAATCGACATATAAGCCTTCGACGGGAATTGAGCGCTGGTTCGATGAGCGCCTACCGGTGATTCGGGTCATGCACGACCAGTTCGTGGAATTCCCGACGCCGCGCAATCTGAATTATTGGTGGACCTTCGGTGGAATCTTGATGTTCTGCCTGTTCGTCCAGCTGGTGACGGGCATCGTGCTCGCGATGCACTACGCGCCGAATGAGAATCTGGCGTTCGACAGCATTGAGCACATCATGCGCAACGTGAATTGGGGCTGGCTGATGCGCTATACCCACGCGGTCGGCGGCTCGATGTTCTTCCTCGCCGTCTATATCCACATCTTGCGCGGCCTCTATTACGGCTCCTACAAGGCGCCCCGCGAGATTCTCTGGATCCTGGGCGTCATCATTTTCATGATGATGATAGCCACCGCCTTCATGGGGTATTCGCTGCCCTGGGGTCAGATGAGCTTTTGGGCGGTGACCGTGATCACCAACCTTTTCGGCTCCTTTGATGCACTCGTTCCGGGGCTGGGGACCGCGATCGTCGAATGGGTGTGGGGCGGATTCGCGGTCGGCAATCCAACGCTGAATCGGCTGTTCAGCCTGCACTATCTGTTCCCCTTCATGATCGTTGGCGTGGTGCTGCTGCACATTTGGGCGCTGCACATTCCAGGAAACAACAACCCAACCGGCATCGAGATAAAGGCAAAGAAGGAAGCGCTCTCCTTCCATCCCTATTACACGGTAAAAGACGCCTTCGCGCTTTCTGTGTTCGCGATCCTGTTTGCGGGCTTCGTGTTCTATGCGCCCAACGTGCTGGGCCATGCCGACAACTACGTACCGGCCGATCCGCTGGTGACGCCGGCCCACATCGTTCCCGAATGGTATTTCTTGCCCTTCTACGCGATCCTGCGGGCGATCCCGAGCAAGCTGTTTGGCGTGATCGCCATGTTCGGCTCGATCCTGGTGCTCGTCATCGTGCCCTGGCTCGATACCTCGCGGGTCCGCTCAGCCAGCTACCGGCCGATCTATAAGTGGTTCTTCTGGAGCTTCGTGGTGACTGGCATTGCGCTAGGCTATCTAGGCGCAATGCCGCCCGAGGGCTGGTATCTGATCTTCGGGCGTGCCTTCACGCTCTACTACTTCGCCTTCTTCTTGATCGTCATGCCCTTGGTGGGCTTGATCGAGACGCCGACCAAAATGCCGGGCAGCATCACCGAGGATGTCTTGGAGCGCTCCAAGGGTGCCGCGCCTACCGCTGAGGGCGCGGCAGCGAGCGGGGCGCCGGCTGCGCCCGAGAAACGGTGAGGGTTGGCGCCATGAGGAACCTTGCCAACCGATTGCTCTGCCTCACGATCGCTGCCGCCCTGGCCGGTCTTGCTTTGAGCGCGCCGGTGAAAGCGGCTGAGGAGGACACGGTCATTGTCGACCAGAGCTGGAGCTTCACCGGCCCCTTCGGCACCTTCGACCGGGCGCAACTGCAGCGCGGTTTCAAGGTCTATCAAGAGGTGTGCGCCTCCTGCCACGCCATGCATTTGGTGCATTACCGCAATCTCGGGGAGTCCGGCGGACCCGAGTTTTCCGAGGCCGCCGTTAAGGCGATCGCGGCGAGTGTCGAGGTCGAAGATGGTCCCGATGACGAGGGCGAGATGTTTGAGCGTCCCGGCCGCCCGGCGGATGCTTTCATTTCGCCCTTCAAGAACGCGCAAGAAGCCCGGGCCGCCAATAACGGAACGGTGCCCCCCGACTTGTCGGTTATCGCCAAGGGTCGCGAACACGGTGTCAATTATCTTTATTCGCTGTTGACCGGCTATGTGGAGGCGCCAGCGGATTACGGATTGTCCGAAGGCATGTTCTACAACACCGCCTTTCCGGGCCACCAAATCGCTATGCCGAATCCGTTATCCGCAGACGTAATCGAGTACACCGACGGCACGCCGCCGACTGTCGAGAATTACGCCAAGGACGTCAGCGCGTTCATGATGTGGGCGGCCGAGCCGAAGCTTGAGAAGCGCCACAGAATCGGGTTCCGCGTCATGGTTTATCTGATCTTGCTCGCGGGCTTCCTCTATGTCGCAAAGCGGCGCATCTGGGCGCGCATCGATCACTAGGTGGAACGGCACAGCCCGTTCTTCGGGCGCTTCCTCAAGAACCAAATCTGCGTCCGGGATTTGACGCTCAGCCCTTTTTTCCGGCGAAGAATTCCGCTCAAATGGTCCAACGCCCAGCCGGGGCGTCAGGGAAACGTCCATCTCATGACGATCTTGAAGAGCCTGCAGGTACTGTTGGCCTTGTCTGTCGTGACACTGATGCTCGCAGCTTGCGAGCGTGGGGTGGAGAAACCAGCCGGCCGAGTGATCCTCACAGCATCAGGCAATATCACCGAGACCAATCGTGGCCCCTATGACGAGAAGCTTGATGTTTTATTCAAGTATCACGAGATCAGCTTCGAAAAGGCCTTCGAGTTCGACGAGGGAATGCTGCTACTGCTCAACCAGGAGCGAGTGAGGGTCGAGACGCCCGAGACCGGTAAGCCGGTGACATTGCAGGGGCCGACCCTCAAATCGGTATTGAAGATGCTTGGCGTGGAGAAGCCGCAAATGGTGCGCTTCCTGGCTCTCGATGGCTACGCCACCGAGCTCGACGCCAAGGCGATTGAGTCAAAGGACTGGATCGTGGCGGTAACGATAGATGGCCGCCCGCTCGAGATCGGGCGGTTGGGACCGGTCTGGGTGGTGTTTCGTCTCGACAATCCACCCCATGCCGACCCAAACGAGGAGCTGACCTGGCCCTGGGCGGTGTTCTATATGGAAGTGAAATAGGCGGGCAGGCGGTACGCTCGCTTGGGGGCAAATGATGAAATCCGTACTTGGCGTTATTGGCGGGACCGGTGTCGAGGGTCTGCACGGTCTGGAAGACACCCGCACCGAGCGCGTCGAGACGCCGTGGGGCGAGCCTTCCGGCGATCTCACATTCGGCGAATTGGCCGGGCTGCCGATGGTCTTTCTGCCCCGCCATGGCCACGGCCATAGAACCGCACCGAACAAAATCAATTACCTGGCAAATATCGACGCCCTGAAACGGGCCGGCGTTACCGACCTTGTTTCGATCTCGGCCTGCGGGTCCTTTCGCGAGGAACTCTCACCTGGCAGCTTCGTGCTCGTGGACCAATATATCGACCGCACCATCGGCCGCGTAAAAAGCTTCTTCGGCGAGGGTTGCGTCGCACATGTCTCAATGGCCGATCCCGTCAGCCCAGGGCTCCTCGACCTGATCGCAGATGCCGCGGAGGCCGAGAAGATCGAATACGTCAAAGGCGGCACCTATCTCGCGATGGAGGGCCCGCAATTCTCCAGCCGCGCCGAATCCCATCTCTACCGCTCTTGGGGCTGCGATGTGATCGGAATGACCAACATGCCCGAGGCGAAACTCGCCCGGGAGGCTGAGATTTGCTACGCCAGCATCGCAATGGTGACCGATTACGATTGTTGGCACGATGACCATACCCATGTCGACATTGCCAGCATTGTGCGGGTGATGGGAGAAAACGTGGCGAATGCCAAGCGCCTGGTCGCGCGCCTAGCACGCGACTTTCCGAGCGAGCACCCACCATGTCCGATCGGTTCGGACAGGGCGCTAGATCTCGCCATCGTCACGGCCCCCGAGGCGCGCGATCCAAAACTTTTGAAAAAGCTGGACGCGGTCGCGGGGCGGGTGCTGGCGGCTGCGAAGAAGCCATGACCGGCTCCAATGTCGATTTGCGCGCCCTGGTGCGCACCATTCCGGATTATCCCAAGAAGGGCGTGATGTTTCGGGACATCACCACCCTCTTGGGCGATGCCAAGGGGCTCACCACTTGCATCGAGCGTTTGGCGGCGCCCTATGTGGGGCGCGGCGTCGAAGCGGTTGCGGGCGTTGAGGCGAGGGGTTTCATATTGGGTGGAGCGGTTGCCGAGCGGCTGGGATGTGGATTCGTACCAATGCGGAAGAAGGGCAAACTGCCCGCCAAAGCTGTCGGCCAGGACTACGAGCTTGAATATGGCGTCGACGTCATTGAGGTCCACGAAGATGCGCTGCGAAAGGGCGAGCGGGTTCTGATTGTCGATGATTTGATCGCGACGGGTGGAACGGCCGAAGCGGCGGTGAAGCTGATTGAAAGACTCGATGCCGAAGTCGTGGGCGCCAGTTTCGTGATCGATCTCCCTGATCTCGGCGGCTGCGCCCATTTGAAGGCCCGCGGGATCGAGTGCCACGTATTGATGGCCTTCGAAGGCGAGTAAAAATCACGCTTTTTGCATAGAGATTGTTGACCTTGGGCCGGTGCTGTGGAAACTGCCTCAGTTCAAATTTGGTTTCGGGATTATCCATTGGCTGGGGGTCAAGATGAATCCGTTTACGAGAGCGCTCGTTCCCGTTTTGGGTGTTACCGCATTACTTTTAGCCATGCCGCAACCTGCGGTGGGCGCCAACTGTCAGCTGGTCAAGGGAACTCAAGATGGCCGCAATAAGCAGCGGGCCATCGAGAAGTCGCGGGAGACGCTCGAACAGGGCGTTAGAGAGGTGAAGGCGCGGCGCGGTTGGAAGAATGTCAGTGTGACGCCGCGCCAGCTACGGGCCGAACCGCTTTGGAAGATGGTTCGGACCTCGGTGCCGAAAGAGGCCTATATGTGGCCCGCCGTGAAGTCTGCCCGCGCCTATACGGTCTGCTGGGAGGGCGTCTTCTCGCCGGCAGTCTGTACTTCGGGCGCGCTGGTCTGCCAACAATAGCGGCACCGCGGGGCTGAGCTGACGGCGTTCTCGGGCTGACTTCCGCGCTTGATGGAGCGCACCCGATGAAGGTCGATGGAAAGCCCTACCGTTCGATTTGGTTGGCCGATGATGGCTGGTCGGTGGAGATCATCGACCAGACCAAGCTGCCCCATACCTTCGAGATTGCCACGCTTCGCAGCCTGGACGATGCTGCCAGTGCCATCTCGACCATGCAGGTGCGGGGCGCACCACTGATCGGGGCGACCGCAGCTTACGGAGTTTGCCTGGCTCTCCGTGAGGACGCCTCGGACGAAGCACTTGATCGGGCCCGCGACGCGTTGATCGCCACCCGCCCAACTGCGGTCAATTTGCGCTGGGCGCTCGATCAGATTGCCCACGCGGTCCGCAATTTACCCCGGGACACACGCCTGCGGGCAGCCTATGCCCGCGCCGCCGAAATCTGCGACCAGGACGTGGAAACCTGCCGGGCCATCGGAGAGCAGGGACTGGCGCTGATCAAGCAGCACGCGGCCCGCAAGAATGGCGAGCCCGTCAATGTGCTGACCCATTGCAATGCGGGTTGGCTCGCGACGGTAGATTGGGGCACCGCAACTTCGCCAATCTACCAGGCCCACAATGCCGGGATCCCGGTCCAGGTCTGGGTCGACGAGACCAGGCCCCGCAATCAAGGTGCCGCACTGACCGCCTTCGAGCTTGGCCACGAAGGGGTTCCGCACACCATCGTCGTGGATAATGCGGGCGGCCATCTGATGCAGAAGGGCGAGGTGGACCTCTGTATTGTCGGCACCGATAGAACCGCCGCCAATGGCGACGTGGCCAACAAGATCGGCACCTATTTGAAGGCGCTGGCAGCCCACGACAATGGCGTGCCTTTCTATGTGGCACTGCCCCACTCCACAATCGATTGGACCTTGGATAGCGGCTTCGAGATCCCGATTGAGCAGCGCGATCCGCAAGAAATCACACATATGACCGGTCGGCTCGACGACGGCAAAGTCGTCACAGTTGAGATTGCCGCGCCCGGCAGCCCCGCCGCCAACTTTGCATTTGACGTCACGCCTGCGCGGCTCGTGACCGGGTTGATCACCGAGCGCGGTATTTGCGAGGCAAGCCGCGATGGGCTGCTCTCACTCTATCCTGAGCACGCCGAGTCCTAGCGTCCAAAGCCACATCAGGGACAAGAAGTATTGCGACCTTCGTCTTGCGGCATCCGGGGTGGGGGAAAGATGGTCCGCGTTGCGACCATATGCTTGGTTCTGCTTGGACTCTGCGGGAGCGCCTGGGCACAGCAGACTTCAGCAGACAGTCACGGGCAGTCGACGTACCGGCAACCGCTTGAGGCTTGGTATGAGCTGAAGTCGCGGCTCGCCGAACGCTATGACTTCGAATTCAGCATCGCCTATTCCGCGCTCTATATGCAGGCGAACAAGAGCGCGCCCGATCCTGTGCGAAGCGCGCAGCGCGGATTCCCGGTCTTGGGGCGCAAGCAAGCGTTGGGCGGAGATGTCGAAATTGACGGTAACTTTGGCCTTTGGGGCCGGGACACACCTTCGCCGGGCAGAATCGTATTCAAGGGCGAGAGCCGTCACGGCCTGGGGTTGCCCGTGCTGCCCGCCAGGCTCAACCGCGAGATTGGATCCCGCTGGACCACCGGTACCGGATATGGCGAGTTCGACCTTTCGCTGGTGGAGTTTTGGCTGAAGCAGAACCTGGCCGGGGACGCAGTTGAGATTCACATCGGCAAAATGTTCCCGCTCACCCAATATGATTATTTCCCGCTGGACAATTTCAGAACCGACTTTTCCGACGGCGCCTTCAGCTTCCATCCGGCGCTCGCGCTGCCCGATTACGGTCTGGGCGCGAATGTCACGGTAAGGCCCCGCCGCGATATCTATCTGCGGGCCGGCATCGACGATGCAAATGGCCAGCCGGAACGCTCTGGCTTTCAAACCACTTTCGGCGAACGCGAATACTTCACCGTGGTGGAGGCAGGCTGGGATCCGGGTTTTCTGGAGAGCGAACACGGAGGTTCCTACGCCGATTATCACGTGACGGTGTGGCACGCCGATGAGCGCGAGAAAGCAGGCATACCGGCAGGTTGGGGCGTGACACTCTCAGCCTTCCAACGCATTGGACGTTGGCAACCCTTCCTGCGCTACAGCTATTCCGAAGGGGATAGGGGCGGGGCCGCGCCGGTGGAGCATCTGGTCACCACCGGTTTTGCTGTCGACGATATCCTAGGCCGCACGGCCGACCGGGTCGGCGTCGGACTTGCCTGGGGCCGGCCTTCCGATGCCCTGCTGCGCGATCAGTTTACCAGCGAGTTTTTCTATAGGATTCAGATCACCCGCGAATTGGTGCTGACCCAAAGCGCCCAGGTGATCGTCAATCCCGCCGAGAACCCGGACGTGGACACGATTTTAGTAGGCGGCCTCCGGGGCCGAGTGCAGTTCTAGGGCCTAATCAGCACCAAACCGGCCGGCCTCGGCGTGGTCTTGCATCAGGTGGCTGATGAAACGTGCGGTTTCCGCAATTGTCCTGTCGGGCTGATCCGATTGGGGCGCATGGCCGCAATCGGCAAGCACGATCGTCTCAATTGGGCAGGTGGCTTCCTGCTGAGCGGCCCTTAACTGCTCGAGGGTGCCATATTCGTCGTCCGCGCCTTGCACGATCAGGATCGGCACGCGGATATGGCCGAGGCAATCAAGGATATTCCACTCGCGGAAGCCCGGCGCCAGCCAGGCATCGTTCCAGCCGCGAAACGCGCATTCCACATTGGCCCCATGATACTTGGCGAGCCGCTGCTTCAGGTCGCTACCGTCATAAGCCGTCTTGGCGGCGGCGATGCTCTCCACGGAGATATCCTCGACAAAGAAATGCGGTGCGTAGAGCACCAGGCCCCGCACCCGGTGGTCTTCAATGCTGCCGGCATATATGGCCGCGATCGAAGCTCCGTCGCTATGGCCCAGCAGCACGCCCCGGCGAAAACCGATTGCCTCGAGCAACTTTGGCACTACCTGGCGCGCCTCGTCTTCCATATAGGTGAGCGGACGGGGCAGGGGCACGGGATCGGAGGCGCCGTATCCCTGCCTCGAATAGACAAAGACACCGCAGCCGGTGGCTTGGGCGAGGCGGTCCGGAAAATCGCGCCATAGCTCCAGGCAGCCCAAACCCTCATGCAGCATGACGATGGTGGGCGCCCTATCGGCCGGTGGCCCGATCCAGCGGCACTCTAGCCAGACGCCGTCGATTTCCAGACTGTTACTGGCGGGCAGTTGATTCATTCGGCGGCGTCGCGCGGGGCGTCTTGGCGAAGCTTAAAGCGTTGGATTTTGCCCGTCGCGGTCTTGGGCAAGTCGTCCATGATCTCGATCCAGCGCGGATACTTCCATAATCCGGCTACGGCCTTGACGTGGTCTTTCAACTCATCGACCAGACCGTCATAGACCTCAAAGCCCCCCTTGAGCACGATAAAGGCCTTTGGCTTCACCAGCCCGTCGGCGTCCTCCGCGCCAACGACGGCAGCCTCCAGAATGACATCATGGGACATCAGCGCGGACTCGACTTCGAAGGGGGACACCCAGTTGCCGCTGACCTTGAACATGTCGTCGGAGCGGCCGCAATAGTAGTAGAGGCCGTCCGTCCCGCGCCGGTAATTGTCGCCGGTATGGGTCCACTCGCCCACGAATGTTGCCCGCGTCTTGTCGCGCTGATTCCAATAGCCTTCGCCGGCCGAGGGCCCACTGACCAGCAATTCGCCGATTTCGCCGTCCCCGACCGGATCGCCTTCGGCGTCGACAATACGCGCCGCGTAGCCCGGAACGGGCGATCCGGAGGAGCCATATGTCACGTCACCTGGGCGATTGGAGATGAAGATATGCAGCAGCTCGGTCGAGCCGATGCCGTCGATAATGTCGACGCCGACGGTCTGAAGCCAACGCTCGCCGATCTCCTTAGGCAACGCCTCGCCCGCCGACACGCATAATCTCAAGTTCTTGGAGCCCGCGCCTTTGCCAAGTTTCGGATGCGCCAATAGGGCCGAAAACAACGTGGGCACGCCAAAGAACAGGGACGGGTTTCGGCTTCCCATCACTTCCAAAACCGGATCGGGCGCCGGCCGGCCGGGGAGCAATATGGCGGTGGCGCCGACCGACATCGGAAATGACATGGCGTTTCCCAGACCGTAGGCGAAGAACAGCTTGGCCGCCGAAAACACCACGTCTTCCTCGGTAATGCCCAGCACTTGCTGGCCATAGAGATGCGCGGTCTGCATCAGGCTCGAATGCAGATGCTTCACGCCTTTGGGGCTGCCGGTCGAGCCCGACGAATAGAGCCAAAACGCAACCTCGTCAGAGCAAGTCTCGGCGATAGGTGCATCTGGACTGCTCCCCTCCAATACTTCGTCGAAGCGGAGGCCATAGCCTGGTGCCTCGCCATCGGAGACGATGACGGTATGGATTGAAGGATGGTCAGCGAGGAGTGGCTCGACCTTGGGCAGCAGTTCCCGCGAAATCACCAAAGCAGCCGCCCGGGCGTCGGCGAGAATGTATTCATATTGCTGGGTCGTTAGCAGCGTGTTCAAGGGAACCGGCACCACGCCCGCGCGGATCGCGCCCCAGAAGGCGACCGGCATGGCGACAGTGTCGAGCATGATAAGCGCTACGCGCTGCTCACGTTCAATGCCCAAGTGGCGCAGCGCATTCGCGAACCGGCGCGACCGGTCCTGAAGCGCCCCGTAGGTCAGTTCGCGGTCGGGATCGACAAAGGCGGGCTTGTCGGCGCGCCCCTCCGCAATATTGCGGTCGACGAAGTCGCTGGCCGCGTTATAGGCGCGCGGGATCTGCAGCTCTTTCACGCTTGTGTCTTCAGTCCTCGAATTTCACATATTCGAAATCGCCGGGCTTGTTGTTGATCCCGACCTTGGGCGGTGCGATCCAGCTGGAATAGTTGCCCGCGTCGCGTTCGGCGGATTGCTTCATCAGCCCTTGAATGAATTCCCCGTCATCGGTGTTTGGCAGCAATTTATCCTTGCGGCTTTGCCAATCTTCGGCACTCATCAGCTGGCCCTCAAGATCGGTCTCGATGCCGCTGAACTCTCCGATGGCGCGGTTGAAGGCGACGCTGGGGAGCGTGATTTCAAAATCAATTTCGTTTTTCTTCGCAATCCGATTCCACTGCAAGATCCCCCGCTCGCAGTTGTCCACGTAATCGTCCCGCAGGCGCATATTGAGCGCTTGCAGCGCGGGCACGTCTTCCTTGCCGATCTTGCCATCGATGCAGCGCAGCACCGGATAGGTGTCGTTCTCCAGCCTGTGATCGTCCTCCAGCTTGTCCTCGCGAAAGCGGCCCTTGAGGCTCGCGTTAAAGGCGTTGGCGGCGTTGGTCGAGATCTCCGAACCGAACAGATCGAGGGTCAGGGAGAAATGCAGATTGGCTTTCTTCTGGATCGTCGGCAGGTCGATCACGCCGAGATCCCGAACCTTTTCGATGGCATAGGGATCATCGATGCCGGCTTCTCTCATCGCTTCGCAGGTCCGCTGGACGATGCGTCCCACACCCGTGGTGCCGACGAACATATGATGGGCTTCTTCCATCAGCATGAAGCGGCAGGTGCGCGAGAGCGGATCGAAGCCCGATTGGGCCAGCGAAGCCAACTGCATCTTGCCGTCCCGGTCAGTGAAGTAGGTGAACATGAAGAATGAAAGCCAATCGGGGGTCGCCTCGTTGAACGCCCCTAGCAGCCGCGGCGTATCGGCGTCGCCAGAGCGGCGCTCCAGCAGCTCCTGGGCTTCAGCGCGTCCGTCGGCGCCGAAATATTTCTGGAGCAGATAGACCATTGCCCAGAGATGACGTCCTTCCTCCACATTCACTTGGAATAGGTTCCGCATGTCGTAGAGCGAGGGCGCGGTTGTGCCGAGATGACGCTGCTGCTCAACGGAGGCGGGTTCAGTGTCGCCCTGGATGACGATCAGCCGGCGAAGCATGGCGCGGTATTCGCCCGGAACGTCCTGCCAGGCCGGCTCTCCGACGTGATTGCCAAATGGGATTTTCCGGTCTTCCTCCTGGGGCGCCAATAAAATTCCCCAGCGATATTCGGGCATTTTGACGTAGTCGAACTTGGCCCAGCCATCGCTATCCACGCTGACCGCCGTGCGCAGATAGACAGGCACATCCTGAAAGCCCTCTGGGCCCATATCCATCCACCAGTCGATGTAACCGGGATGCCATTTCTCCAGCGCCTTTTGAACCCGCTTGTCCTGGCCCAGACCGACATTGTTGGGAATCAGGCCCTCGGTATCGACTTGCATGACTTGCAACATCTCAGACTCTCCTCTTGTCGTAATCCGGCTGCAGACCGGTGCCGTAGCGGCTGAGCGCGCCCGCTTCGCCCACAGCATTCTCGCGCTGGAAGATCCAGTTCTGCCAAGCGGTCAGCCGGCCGAAAATCTTGGTCTCCATGGTCTCGGGTCCGGCAAAGCGCAAATTGGCCTCCATGCCGGTCAGGGCGTCAGGCGAGAAGCTTTGGCGCTCCTCGAGCATGATCCTGACCTCGTCCTCCCAGTCGATATCGTCGAAGACGTAGGTGACCAGACCGAGTTCCAACGCGGCGTCTGCATCCAACGGCTTGCCGATCTCTTCCCGCGCGGCATCGACATTGGCGGGATCGGCCAGGAACCGTGTTTCCAGCCGAGTGAGTCCGTTGCTCATCGGATAAGCGCCGAAATTCAGCGCGCTCAGGCCGAGCGTGGCCGGCTCGCGGTTGTCGCCCTCTCGCACGCCCTCCAGCATGACACTTCGGTCGGCGGCAAAAACGATTTCGGCCAGCGTGCCCGCAAAACAGCTTCCAGGCTCGATCAACGCCAGCAGGCTGCGCGACGTCAGATCGACGCGTTTGAAAACGCGCTTCAGCAGCAACCGCGTCTCGTTGATGAACCAATCGTCCTTCTGCTGCTCCAGCATGGCGTCATAGGCCAGCACGCTTTGAGGGTCACCCTCGCTGCGGAATACCAATATGCCCAGCTGCGGTTCGTTCGCCCTCAGATGCAGAATGGCGTCATCCAGCTCGCGCGCGAGCGCCAGCGGCCAAAAACGGGCGCCTTGTTCGGTTGCTTGGTCAGCGGAAGAGGGCGGCGCCTCGCTCGGGGCCCGGAGCGTAATGTCGACCCGTCCGGCCTCCCGGTCCATTTCTATGCTCACATGACTATAGCGGACGGCGTCGGATTTGATTTCGCGTTCCAGCGGCGTGAGCCTCACGCATTCGGCATCATTTGGACGGTTTGAGGTCTCGGCGAGCGCTTTGGCCCGGACCTGGACGCGCTCCTCCCATTGCGACTTCGGCGCGATCTCGTCCACCAAGCGCCATTCGACCGCCTTCTTGCCTTTGACGCCTTCCTCGATGGTGCAGAACGCATCCGCCAAATCGCGTCTCACCTTGCGCTTGTCGGTGACGCGGGTGAGTCCGCCGGTTCCAGGCAGCACCGCCAGCAAGGGCATTTCGGGGAGCGACACCGATGCGCTGCGATCGTCGACCAGCATGATGTGGTCGGCGGCAAGCGCCAATTCGTAGCCGCCGCCCGCCGCCGTGCCGTCGATGGCGCAGAGATATTTCTGGCCGCTATTCTCGCTCGCATCCTCGATCGAATTGCGGGTCTCGTTGGTGAACTTGCAGAAATTGACCTTATGGCCGTGGCTCGACTGGCCCAGCATGCGGATATTGGCGCCGGCGCAAAACACGCCCTCCTTGCCGGAGCGCAAGATCACGGTTTTGACCGAGGGGTGTTCGAAGCGCAGCCGCTGAATTGCGTCGTTCAGCTCGATATCGACACCCAAGTCGTAGGAATTCAGCTTCAGCTCATAGCCGTCGCGAAGCCCGCCATCCTGCTGGACATCCATGATGAGAGTGGCGATAGGCCCGTCGACCTCGAGCCGCCAGTGCCGGTATTGGTCAGGCGAGGTCTGGAAGTCGATCATCTGGGATTCCGCAGGGGTTGCGGACTTTCGAACAGAAGCGACCTTGGCGGTGGGCATATTAGTGGCGTCCATGCTGGCTAGGAACGGAAGCGATGGCGAACACTGGACCATCAGAGCAGTGCAATGTTTTCGGCCTTGATTGCGATGATATAGAGCAAATACCGATCGTTCGTGCCAATGCCAAATATCCGGGCATTGGCCAAATCACGATTGAGCGAGTACCGGGGCCATCAAGCAGAGCGTATTAGCTCCAATTCGGCGGCCGGTCTTCGCGATAGGCCGTCATGGCTTCCTCAAAATCCGGTGATTCGACGGCCCGGCGCTGCAGATCGAGATATTTCGCGAAGAACGCGTCGAAGCCTAAGTCGAAGCACTCCTGTAGCATAGCCTTGGAATAGCGGCAGCCCGCCGAGTTCGTCTTGGCATACTCCGCGATCCAGTCCTCGAATTCGGCTTCGATCGCGTCCTCGTCCACCAGGTGATCGACCAACCCGATGCGCTCGGCCTCCCGTCCGTCGATCATATTGCCGCGAATGATCAAGGATTTTGCGCGCCCCATGCCGATGTAACGGGCCAGCCGCCAGGTTCCCAGGCCCGGCAGCAGGCCTTCCTTGATTGCCGGCAGGCCGAGCTGCGCCGAGGGCGTGCAAACCCGGATGTCGCAGGCGAGGCATAGCTGTAATCCACCCCCCAACGCGTAGCCCTGGATCAGACAGATCGCCAGCTTGTCCATGGTCTCGAACACGCGAAGGGCGCTGTCCCAAAGGTCGAAATAGCTATGGTCGATGCGTCCCGCAGCGAGGTCCTTTAGGTCGATGCCGGTCGAGAAGGCACGGCCCTGGCCGGTCACCGCGACCATGCGGAGCTCGTCATCCGCGGCAATTTCCTTGGCCACCTCCAGCATCTCGCGGGCGCCCTGCATGGCCACCGCATTGAGCCGCTCAGGCCGCCGCAGCTCGAGCCGGCCGAGCTGGCCTTGTTTCTCGAATGCGAGGGTCTCGTAATTGCCCGCCATACTTTCTCCTCCCCTTGCGATAACTCAGCCACTAGTCTAGCGAAATTGCGCGTCCGGTATCTCTAAGATGACGGCGATCTGGCCCGCCACTGGGCTTGGCCTCGAATTGATGGTGCCATGGCAACAGCTGCCAAGAGCGACACTGCCGAGGAAACCTGGCTCCGCCAGCAGGTGATCGACACCGCGCTCGCGATGAACCGGGAGAGACTCTCGCTCGGCACATCGGGAAACGTTTCGGCGCGCTGGGAGGGCGGCATGCTGATCACGCCCACCGGCATCGCCTACGAAGACTTGCTGCCTGGCGACGTCGTTTTTGTCGCAGCCGACGGCACGCCCGCCGAGGGTGCCCTGAAGCCCTCGAGCGAATGGCCGTTTCATCTGACGGCGTACGATGCGCGCCCGGACGCGGGCGCCGTCGTTCATTGTCATTCTCTGAACGCCACCGCGCTCGCCTGCGCGCATAAACCCATTCCGGCCTTCCACTACATGGTGGCAGTGGCGGGCGGAGATGACATCCCGCTGGCGCGCTACGCCACCTTTGGCAGCGACGAGCTCGCGGTGAATGTCGGCGAGGCGCTGACCCACCGCAAGGCATGTTTGATGGCCAATCACGGCCAAATCGCCTGTGGCGAAACTTTGGAGGATGCCCTCCATCTGGCGGCGCAAGTGGAAGAGCTTGCCGCGCAGTATCTCAAGACAATGGAAGCCGGCACGCCGCAGTTACTCGATGATGAGGAGATGGCGCGGGTGATCAAGAAATTCTCCAGTTACGGGCAGCAATCCAAGGATTAGAGCCTGGCGTCCGCCCGCGTTGCCGCGACCTCTGCCACAAAGCCAGTGACAAAGCGGTCCAGCGCCCGCCAATCGGTGAATTCGGTCGTGCCCGATGGGTCCAGCCCCACGCCCTTCAGTCGCATTATCGTATGAATTATCAATCTCTTGAGGACGCCCGTTTGGCGGTCGCGCACAGCACCCGCGACATATTGAGTGTGCTCGGGGCTCCAGCCGGTCTCCTCTTGGAACTCGAGCGCATCCCTTTCCGTGCCGACGAGATCCAAGGGATCGCTGGAGGCGGCTGACAGCGAGACCGTGAGAAAGGCTGAAGGGACCTTGTTGAGTTCTCCGGAGTGCTTTGAGACGAATTCCGCGAGGGCCGGCCCGTAGGCGCCCATATGGAGTGATCCTGCGACTATCGCGGCGTCGAATGCGCCGACCTCGGAGATGTCTTCCACGTCGTCGGTTTGGATTAGCCGCGCCACCTGGCCGCGGTTCTCGATCTGGCGCGCCACATGGTGCGCGACCTTCTCGGTCTGACCCTCCTCACTGTGATAAGCCACCATGAAACGCAACATGACAATTCCCCGCCCTCCATTGAGTCCACGCCAGCCGGATCGTTAGCCATCAGGTTACGAGCGACATTGACGCCAATCAAATCTAGGGCATGCGATATCAGCTCTCGCGGCGCGCCACGAACAGATTGCTGGTCATGCGCATCACGACCTCGCCGTTCTGATTGACGCCCTCATCCTGGTGGACCAAGAGCCCCCATCCGGGCCGCGACTTAAGCAGCCGTTTGTCCAGGTGCTGAACGGAATAACTGATGACGTCGTCCACATAGACCGGCGTGGGCCAGGTCAGATCGCGAAAGCCAGGCGAGACGCCGAAGCCAAACGCCGGTAGACCTGCGGTCACTAATTCTTCCCTGAGCTTCTGTTCGTACTCAATCATCAGGCGCATCCAAATGCACGCGGTGTGCCAGCCCGAGGCGCAGAGTCCACCGAACAGGCTGGCCTTCGCCGCCTCTTCATCGAGATGGAAGGGCTGGGGATCGTAGCGCTCGGCGAAGGCTATGATTTCGGGCTTTGTGAACTTGTGGTTGCCCAGCTCGATTCTGCTGCCAAGCTCGATATCCTCGTAGAACCTGCTCACGACGGGGATCCCGCATTGCGGCGGCGAAAGAATTGGCTGAGCCGGCAACTCATTACGACCCGGTCGTTCTGATTGATGACCTCACAGACCACCCTGCAAATGCCGAGATCCGGCCGGCTTTTGGAGGCGCGGCTTTCCAGGCACGTATAGGTGCCCCGTATTACGTCGCCTGGCCGCACCGCTTCCGGCCATTTGACCTCCTCGAGGCCCCCCGAACCCAAAGAGGCTGAGTCCTTCAACAAGCTGTCGTACAGCATGCGCATCAGCATCACGTTGGTGTGCCAACCGCTTGCGATCAGCTCGCCGATCATGCTGTTCTTGGCGGCATCCTCATCGAGATGAAAGGGTTGGGGGTCGAATTCGCGAGCGAAAGCGATGATCTCGTCCTTCTGGACGCGCTTTTCTCCGAGCGCGATCGTTTTGCCGACCTCGATATCTTCCCAGTAGAGCTTTTCCGGCACCACCGATCCTTTGTTTAGCGTCTTTAGAGTTGTCTTCCCGAGCCATTAAGGCGCGGACCGGAAGCGCAATACGTCGCCGTCTTGCACCACATAGTCCTTGCCCTCAAGCCGCATCTTGCCGGCCTCGCGGGCGCCTGCTTCGCCGCCGCAGGCGACATAATCTTCAAAGGGAATGGTCTCGGCTCGCACGAAGCCTTTTTCGAAATCGGTGTGGACCACGCCCGCGGCCTTGAGCGCGCTGGTGCCCTGGGGAATCGTCCAAGCGCGGGTCTCATTTTCGTTTGCCGTGAAAAACGTGATCAATCCAAGCAGCTCGTAGCCTGTCCGGATCATCCGGTTCAGGCCCGGCTCGTCGAGTCCCAGTTCGGTTAGGTACTCTTCGCGCTCGGTTGCGCCCAATTGTGCGAGTTCGGCCTCGATCTTGGCGGCAATGACGACAACGCCGGCGCCCTCGGCTTTGGCGTAGTCCGCGACCTTGGCCGAATATGCATTGCCCGAGGCCGCCGCCGTCTCATCCACATTGCAGACATAGAGCACTGGTTTTGCCGTAATGAGCTGAAGCGTGCCAAAGCCTTCGTTGCCCTGGGCTGCATCGGCCGACCGCAGTGGCTGTCCGGAATTCAACGCTGCCAACGCCTCGCCGACTAAATCGAGCGTGGCTTGCGCCTCCTTGTCGCCGCCGCGAATTTTCTTCTCAAGCGGCGTCACCTGTTTTTCCAAAGTCTCGATATCGGCGAGCATGAGCTCGGTTTCCACCGTTCCGGCATCGCCGACCGGGTCGATACGTCCTTCCACGTGGGAGACATTTTCGTCCTCGAAGCAGCGCAGAACATGGGCGATTGCGTCCATCTCGCGGATTTGAGCAAGAAACTGATTGCCCAATCCTTCGCCCTTTGAGGCTCCGCGGACCAGACCGGCAATGTCGACAAAGGTAAGCCGCGCCGGGGTCATCGCTGCCGAGCCGGCGATTTCAAATACCTTCTCAAGACGCGGATCGGGAACCGGGACTTCCCCGACATTAGGTTCGATGGTGGTGAATGGATAATTCGCGGCTTCAGCCGCGGCCGATTGTGTCAGCGCGTTGAACAGGGTCGATTTGCCCACATTGGAGAGCCCGACAATGCCGCACCTGAAGCCCATCGGCTTGCTTTAATTTTCGCCCGGACCGAACCAACGGCGGAGCATCTGTGCCAGTGGTCCCGATGGCTCGGGCGCCGCTTCTTTGGCCGGCGAACGCGGCTTTGTCGCGGCCGCGCGGGCGAGTTCACGCTGGCTGGGGGCTTTGGAACGTGCGCGCGCGGGCTTTTTGGCAGTTGCTGCCGCGGCCTTTTCATCGCCCCTGGGGCGGCGCGCGACCTGATTCATGAAATTGGCGTCGTTGTCTTGGGCCAGAAGATGGGCAGCCCCTGCAATCTCATCCAACAGGGGCTCCAGCCATTTGGCGTCCGCCTTGGCGAAGTTGCCTAAGACGTGGCCGTGCACTCTGTCCTTGTGACCGGGATGCCCGATGCCGATCCGGACCCGCCGGAAATCTTCGCCGATATGCTGGGCGAGAGATTTCAGGCCGTTATGGCCGGCGACGCCGCCACCGGTCTTCACCCGCACTTTGCCGGGCGCGAGATCAAGTTCGTCGTGGAAAACGATCACGTCCTTGTTCGGGATCTTGTAGAAACGCGCGGCTTCGCCCACCGCGCTCCCCGACCGGTTCATGGAGGTGGTCGGCATCAGCAGCAGGCATTTCTCGCCACCGAGATTGATCTCCGAGAATTGACCTCGAAACTTTTTGCGCCAGGCGGGCGCATTTGCGCGTTCCGCGATGCGCTCAAGGGCCATGAACCCGACATTGTGCCGGTGCCGCGCATAGTCCTTGCCGGGATTGCCCAGACCCACCAAAAGCTTCATGGGACGGCGCCTCGATCAGGCCGCGGGCGCGAAAAACCAAGCGGCTATTCTTCCTTGCCGGAATCGCCTTCTTCTTCGCCTTCGCCTTCGGCGCCTTCGCCCTCTTCGCCTTCTTCGCCTTCGATCTCTTCGCCTTCGAGACCTTCTTCCTCTTCGACCTCTTCGACGATTTCGGCCATGCGGCCGACGATGGTGGCGACGGTGAAGTCGCGGTCGGTGACTGTGAGCTCGACGTCTCCGGGCAGTGAAATTTGCGAGACGTGGACCGAGTCGCCGATCTCGAGGCCGGTCAGGTCCACTTCGATATTCTCAGGGATGGCGTCGGCGCTGCAGTTCAGTTCAATGGTGTGACGCACGATGTTGAGGACGCCGCCACGCTTGAGACCGGGCGATTCTTCTTCGTTGAGGAAGTGCACCGGGACCTCGACGGCGATGGTTGCGTCTTCGGCGAGCCGAAGCAGATCGACATGGATCGGAAAATCCCGAACCGGGTCCAGCTGCAATTCTCGTGGGATCACGCGGGTCTTGGAGCCGTCGATGTCAACGATATAGACGGTCGAAAGAAATATGCCCGTATGCACTTGCTGGAGGACTTCGCGGTAGTCCAGGGCGATCATTTCCGGCGGCTCGGCTTCGCCGTAAATGATGCCGGGAACCTGTCCATCACGACGGACGGCGCGCGCGGAACCCTTGCTGGTCCGGGTTCGGGCCGTCGCCTTGAGCTCTTGAAACTCCGCCATCAATCGTCTCCAAACAAGATCAAACAATATCGGGCCGCTGCACCCTCGGGTGCGCTCCAACTCGCGCGGTCCGGATCGGATGCGCGCTTATAGCGCCGGGGCGCGCCGGTGACAATGGCGGCAGCGCCGGGCCCAATAGGTGGTACCGGCTGCCGCGATGACTAATAGAAGAGGCTCGAAACCGATTCCTCGCCGGCGGTGCGCGCAATAGCTTCGCCGATCAGCGGCGCGATCGAGAGCACGCGGATATTGCCGGCTACCCGCACCGCCTCCGTCGGGAGAATGGAATCGGTAATGACGAGCGTTTTAAGTTCTGAGGCCGTGATCCTCGCCACCGCGCCGCCCGAAAGCACGCCATGGGTGATATAGGCGGACACCCCGGTGGCGCCTTGCTCCAGCAGGGCGTTCGCCGCGTTGCAGAGCGTGCCACCTGAATCAATGATGTCATCGACTAGGACGCAGTTGCGTCCATCGACGTTGCCGATCACGTTGACTACCTCGGACTCGTTTGGCCGTTCGCGGCGTTTGTCGATAATGGCGAGCGGCGCATCGATGCGCTTGGCGAGCCCGCGCGCTCGCACCACGCCGCCCACATCCGGCGAGACCACCATCAGATTGCCGTTGTCGAAATGCTCGTTGATGTCGCGCACCATTACGGGCGCCGCGAACAGATTGTCTGTCGGGATGTCGAAAAATCCCTGGATTTGGCCGGCGTGCAGATCGAGTGTGAGCACCCGGTCGGCGCCCGCATGGGTGATCAGATTTGCCACCAATTTCGCCGATATCGGCGTGCGGGGTCCGGGCTTCCGGTCCTGTCTGGCGTAGCCGTAATAGGGAATCACCGCCGTGATACGCCGCGCGGAGGCCCGCCGCAGCGCATCGATAATGATCAGCAGCTCCATCAGATGGTCGTTGGCTGGGAAGGAAGAGGATTGCACCACGAAGGTGTCTTCGCCCCGCACGTTCTCGTGGATTTCGACGAAGATCTCCATATCCGCGAACCGGCGGACCACGCAGTTTGTCAGCGGTGTTTCGAGGTAGGCGGCTATGGCCTCGGCGAGAGGGCGATTGCTGTTGCCCGCGACCAGCTTCATGAGTTCATCATCGCAGCAACGAGTCCGCGTAAGGCCTTACGGGGTGCCGTGGAGGGCCGCTTTGTAGCAGTGGTGTGAAAGCGTGTAAACCGACCGGTAATTTGGCCGGTCCAGAAGGTTGAAGCGGCTTAATTCTTTGATTTTGGCAGCAACTTAATGATGCCGTCGGCGGCAGCGGCGGCGGCCGCATCTGCGGTCTTGCCCCACTGGTTGTTTAGCGAGCCCTTGGCGATCGTGTTCTCCTGTGAAACCGTTCCGAGCTTCTTGCCCGAGGGGTCGGAGACGTTCCACTGGATCGCGATCTTTTCCTTGTCGTCGGCCAATTGATCGAGCTTCACCAGGCCGGCGACCGTATAAACATTCGTGCCCTTGGAATTGGTGAGCTTCACGCCCTTGCTGAAGAGCTGCTTCTTGAGCGCCAGGGTGAGTGTCTTTTGCCCGTCTCCAGGCGCCCCCTTCACAGCCGGCACCATGGCGAAGAACTCACCGGGCTTGGCGGGCACACTGCTGGGACTGGCGCGCTGCGTGGCTGCGGCGACCGGGCGCGAGGCGGGTGCCGCGGCGGCTACGGGCGTCTCCTTGGCGCTTTGTTTTGGCAGCCAGGCGCCGAGATCGGCCACAGTCTTGGTGGCGATCGCCTTCAGCGTCTTTTGATCGACCAGCGACCAGGGATTGGCACCCGGTCTGCCAGCGATAATCTGCTCGCCAAGCACGCGATGCACGCGCTTGCCGGATTTCTCCGTGACGTCCCAAATATAGGCGAGCTTGTGGTTCTTGCCGTCAGGCGACGTGGTGAGGTAGCCGCGAACCGTATAGACGGCGGCCGAGGCCGAAACCACCGGGATGTTCTGATCCTTGGCGGCAGCCGATATCTGGCTGGAGAGTTCCTTGGAAATTTTTGCGGGCGGCCCGATGATCGGCGCCAGGGCGATCGGCTGGGGCGGTCCCGAAGTGCCCGACCGGTTAAACAGAGACCCCACATTGCTGAGCGGCCCACCGGCGCATCCCGTAAGTCCCAAGACAAGCAGGCAGAGGATGGCCAGTTGCAAAAACGGCCATGCCGAGCGCTGCGCGGTTCTTGCGCACATGCTCTCCACCTTTAGGAAACTCGCCATACGATCCCGGCGCTCCAGCCACACTTCGGGCGGCTGTGCCAAATTGGCCGTGCCAAAGGAAAATTTTTATCCCGTCTCACAGCACGCGTCCAGCGCGCCCCCGGCCTGAATTGGCTAAGTCCAATTCATCGTTAACGATGATCACGCGAGCAGAATGGCAGAAATTTGGCGTCCATAGTCGGATTCGCCGTGTTTTGTGGCCCTCCGGTAGCTGAAAAGCCTACTTTCTTCGGCATATGTGCAAATCTTCAAATCTTCCACATGAGCTAGCCCTGCGGCCATAAGGCGGTCGGCTGAAAAGCGTGGAAGATCGAAATGGGGTTTGGTGTCGGGGCCGCCATCGATGAAGTAGGCCGCATTTCCTTTGTCCGCTTGCAAGAAAAGCGCCTTGAAATCGTCTCCGACTTCGTAAGCCGCTTGCGAGATCGTCGGCCCGACTGACGCCAAGATATTGTTTCGCTGCGCGCCCAAGGCCTCCATCTGCTCGATGGTGGCCTCCAGAATTCCCGAAAGCGCGCCCCGCCAGCCCGCATGGGCGGCGGCTACGATCTTAGCTTGTGGGTCGGCAAACAGCACTGGCGCGCAATCGGCGCTTAAGATTCCCAATGCGAGACCAGAGCGATTGGTGACCATGGCGTCGGCTTTGGGCGCGTGGGGACGCTCCCAAGGCGCTTCGGCCACAACGGCCATCGGTGTATGGGCTTGGTAAAGGGTGGCCAATTGACCACGCTCCGCGCCGAGGCGCTCGGTGGCCCGGCCACGGTTCTCGCGAACGGATTCCGGCTGATCCTTCGAACCCAGGCCGCAATTGAGCGAGGCGTAGAGTCCGGACGAGACGCCGCCTTCTCGGGTGAAGAAACCATGGGAAATGCCGTCCAGGGAGTCGAGCGCAGCGGATTCGATCATATCGCCTTGATCCGACCCGTAAGCCGTTGGGTCAAGCTGGCGCCTCGACTGGCTCTGCCAGCGCGGGCGGCGCCGGCAAGCCCGGACTTGCGAGCGCGAGCACCTTGAAGAGATGGCCCATCTGGTCCGAATTGACCAGGCGGCCCGCTCCACTGACGATCAGCTCAGCCTCTTGCTGGCTGGCGCCCGCCAACAGCGCCTGGCAGCGCTCGGCCAACCCTAGCGTCAGCAAAAACATTCGCTGCGTAACCGGACCCCACGCCGAGAGGCCCTCAGCCCCCGCCATCGCCACGAGCTGTGCAAAGTCGACATGGGCGGTGAGGTCGGCGGACCCCGGCGTTTTGAGCGGTGAGACATGGTCGTGGCGCTGGACCGCCTGCAACGTGTCGCCCGGGGCGCTTGCGGTGTGGCCATAGTCGATGATCAGGGCCGCTAGTGGATCCCGGTTGGCGCGCTTGCCGAGCCCGGCGATCAGCTCATCAGCGGCGGGCCGGATTTCGACAATTTCTCCAGGCTTCACGTCGGAGCCGAAGATGTTTGAAATAGCCTTTGCTTCAGCGTCCTGGCGTTTTGCGACGCTAAAGGCGAGCGCGCCCTTGGCGTTCGTGGTCACGCAGCGTTCGTACCAGCCCTTGCCCTTGCGGACGAATTGGCGAATCGGGAGCGCGTCGAAGAATTCGTTTGCGACAATCAGGGCGGGTCCCCGTGGCACGCGCTCGACGCTCTTGCGCCACTGAACCGGCGCGCCGCAGTCCTGAAGTGCTGCCTTTTGCTGCTTGCGCAAGCCGGGGCTGACTTCGACAAGCTGTACGTTTGCGGCCTCAAGGAAGCTTGGGATCAGGCTAGCGGCGCGGAGCGCGTCGGCCATCAGCGTGCCGCGTCCGGGGCCAAGCTCCACTAGGTTGAACGGATTTGGAGCGCCCATGGCGCGCCAAACTTCCACGCACCACAAGCCGATCAATTCACCAAAAGCCTGGCTCACATCGGGCGCGGTGATGAAGTCCCCCCCGGCGCCCAAGGGGTCCGCGGTTCGGTAATAGCCCAACTCGTCATCCAACAGAGCCGCCTCCATGAAGTCCGCCACCGATAGCGGCCCCATGCGGGCGATCCGTTGCTTCAGCTTTTCGGTCAGATCCATGGGGCCATCCACAGGCCCCCTATCCTCGGCTGCGCTCATGCTGTCGCCGTCCGCTTTTCCCTCGCCCGCCAAAGCAAGTACCCCCCGAAGAGTACCATTGGCAGCGAATAGACCATGCCCGCTGTGGTGAATCCGGTCGAGAAAATATGCGTGGGATCGTAAATTCGGAAATTCTCGGCGAAAATCCGGGCTAAACCGTAGCCCATGAAGAACACGCCCGCCACCACGCCCGGCGAGCCTAATGATTTTCGCCAATGGGTGAAATAGCGGCAAAGCGCGAACAGCAGTAGCCCCTCGAGAAATGCCTCGTAGAGTTGGCTCGGATGGCGTGGAATGTCGTCGACCACCGGAAACACCATCGCCCAGGGCACGTCGGTCGCGCGCCCGACCACCTCCTGATTGATGAAATTGGCGATCCTTCCGAAGAATATGCCGACGGGCGCGGCAGCACAGACCAGATCGGCGATTGAGAGCACCGGGCACTTGTTGGCCCGGGCGAACAGGTAAACCGCTAGAATGACGCCGATTACACCGCCGTGAAACGCCATGCCGCCCTTCCAAATGGCGAAAATCTCCAGCGGATTGGAGAAGTAGTAGCCGGGATCGTAGAACAGCACATTGCCGAGACGGCCTCCGATGACGACGCCGAAGGTGGTCCAAAGCAGCAGATCATCGGTCTTGTCGGGGGCAATGGGGGGCTTGCCTGGCCACAATTGCGCGTTCTTTACAAGCGCGCGGATATAGAGCCAGGCGAACAGCAGGCCGAACATATAGGCTAGGCCATACCAGCGTACTGAAACGGGCCCGATGGTGAACGCCACCGGGTCAATCATCGGAAACGGAATGACAAACAGGCTCATGGGTGATTCGGGCCGCCTTCGCGCGGGGACATTTGCCAAGGGTGTCTGGCTTGTCAAGGAAACGAGGCATCGCCCGGCGCGGCCCTTGCGAGCGGCTCGCGGTGCGGCCATAGTCGGATCAATGGCGAATGGGCGCAGGAGCAAGCGCCATTAGTAGCGGAACAGAGCAAATGACCCAGACCACAAGCCGTTTCTTCGATGAGCTTGCCAAGTTGATGACGGACGCCGCGGGCGCCGCCCACGGCGTGCGCAAAGAGGTCGAGACCGTGATGCGGAGCCAAGCCGAGCGTGTGCTTCGCGATCTCGATGTCGTGCAGCGCGAGGAATTCGATGCTGTGAAGGCGATGGCCCAAAAGGCACGCGAGGAGAACGAGCTGCTCGCCAAGCGCATAGCGGTGCTGGAAGCCGATATGGACAAGGCGGGTGGAGAGCCTGCCGCGGCTAGCAAGGCAGCCTCGAAGCCGCGTCCGGTCCGCGGCACCAAGCCAAAACCCGGCTCCTGAGCTTGCGCCGAGGCGCTCTAAAGGCGTGTGCGCGGTTCAGGCTGTCTACGGCCGAATTTACGCGTGGACAACTGCCGGGTCCGCCTTGCGACTCGGCCCGACCTCTGATCATTTCGTACAAGTAGTGGCTGCGCCGCGATTTACCGCGATATATTGTATGCGTGTCGCGATTCGCTGTTGTGTGCGCCCGTAAGCCATCTGCAAGAGGCCGGGACCAAGGGGCACCGATGACATCGGTTGAGGTCACTTTCCAGCGCAGGCTTAACCCGATCGATCTGGTCGAGAGCATCGCCAGTAGCGAGGACTGGGCGCATGAGCGCAGCGCCGAGGACGAACTCACCGCCGCGGTTGCGGGAAGCTGGTGCGATTATCGGGTCTCGATCAATTGGGCGGGCGATTTGGAAGTGCTGCATATGGCGAGCGCCTTCGATCTCAAAGTACCGCCACAGCGTTTGAACGAGATCTATCGCCTGATCGCCTTGATCAACGAGCAGCTATGGCTCGGCCATTTCGACATCTGGCGCGAGGAAGGCAATTTGCTCTACCGCCACAGCCTTATGCTGAACGGGGCCGAACCGACGGTCGAGCAGTGCCAGGCCCTGGTGCATGCTGCGCTCACCGCGTGCGAGCGCTATTATCAGGCCTTCCAATTCGTTATTTGGGCCGGCAGGAGCGCCAATGACGCGCTTGCCAGCATCATGTTCGAAACCGAAGGACAAGCATGACCATTACCCTGGACGGCCCGCTGCTCCTGGTGGGCGCGGGCAAGATGGGGGGCGCATTGCTGACTGGCTGGCTGGACCGCGGGCTCGATCCGGCGCGAGTCTTTATTCAGGACCCCAATCTGCCGGAGCAGGTGGCCACGCTCGTCGACGCCCATAACGTCGCCCGCGGAATGCCGCCTGAACTGCCCGCCCCGCCGTCGGTCATGGTGCTGGCGGTAAAGCCGCAGGCCGTGGCCGAAACCTTGCCCGATCTCAAGCACCTGGTCGAAGGCGATACGGTGGTGCTCTCGATCGCGGCCGGCCAGACGCTGGCGACCCTCGCGCGGCATCTGGGCGAGGGCTGCTCGATCGTGCGCTCCATGCCCAATACGCCTGCCGCGATCGGGCGTGGCATCACGGTTGCCTGCTCCAATGCGCATGTGACGGCCGACCAGGCCCAGCGCTGCATCACGCTGCTCAGTGCAGTCGGCGAGGTCGCTTGGATCGAAGACGAGGGTTTGCTGGATGCGGTCACGGCGGTTTCCGGGAGCGGTCCGGCGTATGTGTTCCTGCTCACCGAGTGCTTGGCGGCGGCGGGGGTCGAGGCGGGGCTCAGCGAAGACCTGGCGGCACAGCTGGCCCGCGCCACGGTGTCGGGCGCCGGCGAGCTGATGTATCAGTCGGAGGATTCGGCGGAGCAGTTGCGGCATGACGTAACGTCGCCCGGCGGCACCACCGAGGCGGCGCTGAAAATACTGGCGGGGAAGGGCGGTCTCGAAGCGCTCATGGCCCGCGCCGTCGAAGCCGCCACCAAGCGCTCGCGGGAGCTTTCGTCTTAAGCCTAGGCCGTTGGTCGACTATGAAGGCCAATCGCCTTCGACTAGGGTAACGATCTGAGAGTAATCGAGTACACCCATGCTGGACGACCGCAGCCGACGCACCAAAATCATACGCACCGCCCTGCGGCTCGCCGAATCCAAGGGCTGGCGGGATTTGAGCCTGTTCGAGATCGCGGGCGAGGCCAAGGTGCCGCTTGCGGATGTTCACAAGGAATTCCGCAGCAAGTCGGAGATCCTGAGAGCCTTCGCGTCGGCAGTCGACGAGGCCGTGCTGCGGCGGGCTGAGCCCGATGCGGAAGAACCGGCCCGTGACCGGCTGTTCGAGGTCCTGATGACGCGCTTCGAGCTGCTGGCGCCTTACCGTGCGGCATTGTCCCGGATCTATCAGGATTTCCGGCTTGCACCAGCCGAGGCCAGCCGCTTCACCGGCCTGGTGCTGCAGTCGCAATATTGGATGCTGAACGCGGCCGGGATCCAATTGGGTCCGCCCTACGGTCCGATCCGGGTTCCGGGATTGGCGGCAGTCTATGCGCGCGTTGTGCCGATCTGGCTGAAGGACGATGATGCGGGTCTCGCGCGGACCATGGCGGCGCTTGATCGCGAGCTGCGGAGGGGCGAACGCTGGCTGCGCAGGATCGAGCCGGTTTGCGGCGTTCTGTGGCGGGTCTCTGAGGGAATTCGCGAACGCATAGTGTCGCGTGCCGCGCCGCGCCCGAGCCGGGCCGGTGACGACTTCGAACCCCATACCGGCCCCGGTCCAACAGCCGCGGGCATGGACTTCGGCGGGACATCCTCGGCCAACGGCTCCAATGCGGGGAATCGCAAAAAATCAGGCGAGAAGCCGCCGGAGACGCAACCAGGAGACTAGGCCTTACGGCCCTAGGGCAGCCAGGGCAGGGCTATCAGCGGGTAGCTTACCCAGAACACCCAACTGTGATTCAGGAACTGCCCGACAACGATCAGCACGATCACCCCGAACCAAAGCATCACGCGGGCAGCGCCCAGCAAGAAGCGCTTGAACCTTCCAGGCGTGCGAACCGGTGCCTTACTGGGTGCAACCGCTAAATCGCTCAGCAAGCGGCTTGCAAACGTACCCCTTGCCCAGCCTTCGCCCGCCGACAGCGCCCGCAGCATTGCGCCGGCATAAATCCTGGCTGCCTGTTTGCGCAGAAATACCACCGCGGCAAAGACGTAAATGGCGGCCAATAGGCGGTAACGATTCTCGAACTGGACTAAGCCTTCGGCGTCGAGACCTGCAAAGCCGGGGTAGATGTTTTCGATGAATACCGGCATGCCGCGTAGGGCAAAAATCGGCACCGCGCAGACCAAATAGAGCAGCGCCAGGCCGACATAGCGCCAGCCCGCATAGCCAGTGAGCGCGCGGACTTGTTTGATATCGAAGAAGGCCCGCAAGCGGCCTTCGCTCGCCTGATGAGCGAGACCCATCGGCAGATAGCTCAATGCAGCCAAGGCTAGGAAAATACCGATCCAGGCGATCAGCGGCCCGACCCAAGCCTGCTCGTAGCCCTTGTTGAAGGAGTTGTCCCAGCCCGCCCACCAGCCCAGCAACAGCAATAGGCCAAATGGGACAACGGCGACGCAGAGCGAGGCAATAGTTGCGAAGCCGAGTTCAACGTTCTTTCTCAGCCCGCCAAACAATCGCTGCAGCCTGGAGCCATCCCCTTGCGGGCCGGAGCTGAACCAGTTGGGGGGCTTGGCGAGACCGGCAAGGGGCGGGTTGGCGCTCAGCCTTTCCAGAACGGCGCGCCGCCGCAGTCCGACCGTGCGCTTGACCATCGCAATCGCCGCTTCCCGGCGCATCGTCCGCATCAGCCAACCGAGCACCGCAACGCTTGTGAGCGGATTGAGGCAGAACAGAACTCCGACCAGGCCCCGCCAAGCCGCGCCGAACGCGCGGCCGATCGAACCGGGGTTGTGCGCCGTCTGGGGCGGCTGCACGGCGTCAATCGAGGGAGAGGCTGCGGTCACACAAAGATATCCTCCAGCACGTCGCCCTCGGCGCCGCGTGCGCGAAATCCCATGATTGCGCCGACGGTGGCGGCGATCGCGGTTTGATCCTTGACTTTGTCGAGAGTTTTGCCCCGCGCGATGCCGGGGCCGAATATCAGCGCCCAAATCTCATGGGCTGAGCGCGAGTTGAAGTGGTGCTGGTAGGGCACCTCCATCAGCGGATTGGAATCGCGCCCGCAATCGGGAACGATTACGAAAACGGTTTGATCCCGGTACTCCTCGTCGAGTTCCACCGCATTGACGAGACGGCGAAGCTCCTGGTCGATCACCGCGATTGCCCGCGTGTAATGGCTGGGGTTGCCCCAATGCACGTAATCGGGGTCCTGGTAGTTCACCATCATCAGTCGCGGCCGTAGCTCCTTGAGCGCGCGAATGGCGAGCTCTGTAAGCAGCCGGTCACCTCGGGGATTGACGAATCCCGACTTACCGAAATAGCGCTGCCAGCGGCTCCAAAAGGCCTCTACTGGCGGTGTCTGCCTCGGTCCGAGCTTACGGTGGTCGTGTTTCAGTAATTCGCTGAGTTGCTTCTGCGCCTCCGCCAGCTCCTCATCCGTGCCTTCGCCGCGTTCCAGCTGGCGCCGGAATTTATGCAGCTTGAAGCGGTAAAGGCTCAGCGTCTCGGAGCGATAGGCGATGCCGTAATGGCGGTGGACGCCGAACGTGAAGAACTCCTCCTGCGGTCGGTCTTCCCCATTGATGAGCAAGGCCCGGTGAGCAGGAATTCGATAGGCCTTGCGCAGATACTCGAACAGCGTCGGTGCGGTGGGTTCCAGGTGCTGGGCTGGAAATCCGGTACCGAGATTCCGGTAGGCGAGGTAGCGGCCCGCGAGAATATTCAAGGTGCCTTCGGCGTGGCTGGTTTCGACGCCTTGCAGCGAGGCGATCCGCATGTCCGGGATCAGGATGCCCTTCTTGGTGAGTTCATGGCGCAGGAAGGGCGCGAATGTGTGGGTTCGGTCGATGGTCTCCCGCCGGCGCACACCTCCGCCGAACCGGATGATGATGACGTTTGGCCCGCGATAGGGCTGGGCTGCTGCGGGCCGCGCGCCGAGACCCAGTCCCGCGCTTGCCAGCGATGCGGCTAGGCCTGCCGTGAAGGTCCGTCGCCCGAGCTTCATCTGCCGCTTACCCCGTTTGCATTAGCCCTGTAACGAAGTTGGGCATAGGAATCCGTCGCTAAGATGGAGATCCGGCGTCCAAAATAGCTGGGTGGCGCAGCTCCCGCTTCGCAGTTGCAACGGTCGTGCGCGCTCAACCCATTCATGCTATTCAGGAATTCGAGATATCGCGCGCCTTCTAGTTCGCGCGCTTGCGACTCAGCGCCGCGGTGTTTCAGTAGCTTTTTGGGAGGGGAGGTTAGTCATGGTCCGCAAATTTTTCTTCGTTTTCAGCATTCTGGGGTTGCTGTTCATCCTCATTGGCTCCTTGTTTCAGCCCCAGCTCCTGTGGGGCCTGGTGCTGCTGCTGCCCTTTATCGCGGTTGGCCTCTACGACATTTACCAGGCGAAATCCAATGTGCTTCGGATTTATCCGGTCATCGGACACTTCCGGTACGGGCTTGAGTTCATTAGCCCGGAGATCCGGCAATATTTCATCGAAACCAACCTAAGTGGCCGGCCCTTCAACCGCGAGCACCGCAATCTGGTCTACCGGCGGGCCCAGCAGGGCGACGATACCCAGCCCTTCGGCACGCAATACGATATCGATGATGTTGGGTATAACCGGGCCAATCATTCGCTCGCGCCAAAGGTGGTCAGCGAGGCCGACAGCCGCGTGATATTCGGCGGGCCGGAATGCAAGAAGTCTTATAATGCCTCGCGCCTCAACGTCTCGGCTATGAGCTTCGGCGCGCTGAGCCCCACCGCGATCCACGCTTTGAACGCCGGCGCCCGGATCGGAAATTTTGCCCATAACACGGGAGAGGGCGGCTTGAGCCCTTACCATCTGGCGGGCGGTGGCGACATCATCTGGCAAATCGGTACCGGCTATTTCGGCTGCCGCACCAAGGACGGCCATTTCGATATGGCCCAGTTCAAAGAGAGATCGAACCTTGACGTCGTCAAGATGATCGAGATCAAGCTCTCCCAAGGCGCCAAGCCCTCCCATGGCGGCGTCCTGCCCGCCGCTAAGGTGAACGCCGAGATCGCGACGATCAGGGGGGTCGAAATCGGCAAGGATTGTATTTCTCCGCCCGCCCATTCGACTTTTTCGACACCGGAAGGCTTGCTCGAATGGGTCGTAGAGCTGCGCGATGCGTGCGGCGGCAAGCCAGTAGGCTTCAAGCTCTGCATCGGCAAAAAATCGGAATTCATGGGCATCTGCAAGGCGATGTTGAAGACCGGGATTACGCCCGATTTCATCACCGTGGATGGCGCCGAAGGCGGTACGGGCGCGGCGCCGGTCGAGTTTACCGACCGGTTCGGCATGACCATCAACGAGGCCCTGGTGTTCGTTCGGAACTGTCTGGTCGGCATCGAATTGCGCGACAAGATAAAGATGATCGGGAGCGGAAAAACTGTCTCCGGTTTCGACATGCTGCTGAAAATCGCGCTGGGCGCCGACACCATCAATGCGGCCAGAACCATGCTGTTTTCTCTGGGCTGCATCCAGGCGATCAAGTGCAATACCAACACCTGCCCCTCCGGGGTGGCTACCCAGAATCGTGACCGCTATAGGGCTATCGATGTGGAAATGCGCCAACACCGCGTTGCCAATTTTCAGGCTGCGACGATCAAGAGTCTTCTCGATCTGGTCGGCGCCATGGGACTGACCAATCCCGATCAGCTCTCCCCCCATCTGATTTATCGGCGCGTCGCCAACGAGACCGAGAAAACCTACGACCAGATTTACAACAATCTGGAAGCTGGAAATCTGCTGGGCAAGGATCCCCATCCAGACTACCGGGAGGAATGGAAGGCGGCGAAGGCGGAGGCGTTCTGATTTCGCTACATGCGAAGCGTCCACGAAATTGCCGCCCGGAGCTTTCGCCTTGTCGGCAAACGCAATTTCATATCAGATTGAATCCGAACTGAGTTGGACGCTGTGTCGGTTTGGATTAGGGGGGCGGTCGATTGAACGGAAATGAATTCATTCTGAGGTCGCTGGTCTGCGACGGCATCAGCCACCTTTTCATGGTACCGGGCGGATTGGTCGACCCGATGCTGCCCGCGCTGCAAAAGGTGACCGAGCTTCGCCCAATAGTGGCCGCCCAGGAGGGCGGCGCCGCCTATATGGCGGATGGCTATGCCCGCGCCAGCGGCAATTACGGTGCGTGCTTGTGCATCGGCGGCCCGGGACTCACAAACACGGCGACGGCGGTCTCGGCGGCGCTCACGGACGAGTCGCCGGTTTTGGTGCTGAGCGGTGAGGTCGCCACCTATATGGAAGGCCTCGGCCTGTTCCAAGACGCTACCGCCGGCACCTATAACGACACCCAAATCATGCATACGCTGACGGCCGAGTCCTACAGCATCCCGGATGTTCGCCTGCTCGCCCACAAGCTCAAGGGCGCCGTCAAGCAGATGTTGGATGGGCCGATGCGCCCGGTCCATTTGAGCTTGCCGCGGGACGTTCAAACCGGCGAAGTCGATGTCGAACCCGTTGCGACGGCCCCAAAATATCTGGGATCTGAAGCGCTGGACGTGAAAGCGGCGGAGCAACTTTGGAGCATGTTGAAAGGTGCGGACAACGCGCCACGGGTCGCCTTGCTGGTAGGCGGTGGCGCCATCGCCGATGACACCGCGGCCGATCTGCTGGAGGTGGCCGAGCGTTTTCACCTGCCCGTCATGACCACTGAGCACGCCAAGGGCACGTTCCCGGAAGACCACGAATTGTCATTGGGCGTTTTCGGCTATGCCGGCTCTCCCCAGGCGACGCAAGCGGTGCTGAAGCAGCCGCTGGACATGCTTGTGGCGCTGGGTGTGACGTTGAACGTCCGCGACGCCATGTACTGGTCGGACGAGTTGCGCCCCAAGCTCGGCATCCTCACCGTGAATATCTCGTCGGTTCACGTCGGTTGCCATTTCGATGACGAGACCTTTGTTCGGGGGCATGCGGGTGCGTTTTTCCGCTGGCTGAAAAACGCCTCCGTTAAGGCCGCCGAGCCGCTGACTGCGGGTATCGAGGAGCGTCGCAAATGGATCAAAGAGTTGCGCGCGCACCCGCGCTATTTCGATCTCGAGAATACGACCAGCGATCAGACGCCAATCCATCCCGCGCGCATGGTGGTTGAATGCAGAAAGGTGATGCCGCGGGACACGATCGCGATCATAGACAGCGGCGCCCATCGCGCTTTCGGGGTGCATTATTGGGATAGCTTCGGGCCGCGAAAATTCATCACCGCAGCGGCGCTGGGGCCGATGGGTTGGGGACTGGGCTCGGGCATCGGGGCCAAGGCCGCAAGCCCGGACTCGCCTGTTGTGGTTTTTACGGGCGACGGCTGCATGCGGATGCACGGCATGGAAGTCCAGACTTCGGCCCGCTACGACCTGCCGGTGATCTATGTGATCTCGAACAATCGCGCGCTGGGCAATGTCTGGCTACGGGTTCACAATGAAGGCCCGATACCGAACGAGATTACGTCGACCAGCGATATCGATTGGGCGGGCTTTGGGCGCGCGCTCGGCGCGGAGGGGATCAAGGTCACTAAGCCCGAGGAGCTGACCCCCGCATTTGAGAAGGCGCTCGATGCCAACAAGACCTTTGTGATCGATATTAGGACCGATCGGGCGGCGAAGACGCCGGTCGAGCCCTATCACGCGGCCCTGGAGGAATGGTCTTACCAGGAATGATGCGAGGCCCCTATGGCCAGCCTTCCAGATGCGACTTCGGGGCTCACCGGAAAAGCCCACGAGATCATGGCCGACATCATGGCGCGCCGGAAGTTCGACCGCCCTGAGCAGCTCGGACCCTACCGGTTTCTGCTCAACGATCCGAACCTGACGAAATATATCGAGCGGCTCGGCTTCTACTACAAATATGAAGGCAAGCTGCCCCGCGACGTGTTTCAGTTCCTGGTGCTGGGCTTCGCCAAACAAGCCGGCATCAACTTCATTTGGCGGGACCATATTGAACCCGCGCGCGAGGCGGGCCTCCCCGATCGCGTCATAAAGGCGCTGGAGCGCGGTGAAAAGGAACTAGGCCAACCCTATGAACGGGTCCGCGAGCTGATGGACTATGCCTTTCGATACAAGTCGATTCCGAAAGCCTTGCAGGATCAAATAATCGCGGATTTCGGCGTTGATGGATTGCTGGAGCTGGTGACGCTGTGCGGCTTCTACGCCATGATCGGGATGATCAATAACTGCTTCGATGTACCGATGCCGGACACCTCGGCGGGCTGAACCTTATCCGGAGGCCCCAATTCTCTAAGCTGCTCGCGCATGATAGGCTGGAAGTCTGTTGAGACTTGGCCCTGGGCGCCACGCCCCGGGCAAATCAAGGGGGGGCTCGCCACGATGTTCGACTTTCTGATTGTCGGTATTGCCGCGACGCTGACCATGGACATATGGCAGCGGATCGCGAATGCGCTTTTCGGCATTCCGCCGTCCAATTGGGCGATGATCGGGCGCTGGGCGTCCTACCTTCCCAAGGGGCAGGTCTATCACAACACGATCGCCGATACGCCGGCGGTGCCCAACGAGAACACCATCGGCTGGATCGTGCATTACGGCGTTGGAATCACCTATGGCGCCATCTATTTGTTCTTGGTCTATTTCGTATTGGGAACCGGCCCGAGCCTGTTCTCCGCGCTAGCCTTTAGTTTGGCCGCGGTCATGGTCACCTGGTTTTTCATGGAACCGGCGCTTGGGCTCGGCATGATGGCCGATAAGCTGCCGAAATCGAACGAAGTGCGCGCCTACGACCTGTCCTGCCATACCGCATTCGGCATAGGGCTGTGGCTGGGTTCCCTGCTGATCTGAAACGGCGCCGAGACATCCGAATATGCAGGTCCGCCCCGGGGTTTGAGGAGCGGCACAGGCGCGGGCCGCGCATGGGCAGATCGAATGGCGTTCGTGTCGCAGGTGCAAAATTGAGGGGGAAGAGCGATGCCCGACAGCTTTGAATATTCACCGAGCCTGAACCGCGGCGCCGCATTCTTTATTGCGGTTGGCTTGGCTGCGGCGATCTATGCGGCGGGCATTGGCGAGCCGGAAGACATGCCGCTGGTCGCGATGGGGTTCGTGATCCTTTGGCTGTCCATATCGTTGGGCGCCACGCTAGCGCTCGCGCCGCGAAACTTCGTGCTGGGATATCTGATCGGATTGTTCGCACTGCTGGTGGGATGGCGGATCGCCGCCATCTACGACGTATGGCTTGTCAGCTATCCGCTGATCGGCGCTTTCATCAGTTTCGTGCTGCAGTTCTTCGAATGCGCCCGCAACGATTTGAGATCCAAGCGGGGAGGCCCGAATACGGCGGGCGTCAGGCTATCAGTGGCTGAATGGCACCTGACCTTCATCCGGCTCTATGTCGGTCTCGATCTGGTGCCCCATTTCACCGAAAAGCTGTTCGCAGGTCCGGGCCCCCATATGGAGGACGTCCAAGCCTTTGAGCGTTTAGGCGTAGCCTCGCCCGACTTCTTGGTCTGGCTGGCGGGCTCGTGCGAATTGGGCGCGGCGATCGGCGTCGGCCTTGGGCTGTTCACGCGGCTCGCGTCAATTGGCGCCGCGCTTTACGTCCTGATTGCCACGGTATTGGGGAATCACTTCGAGCTCGGATTCATATGGGCTGGTGCCGGCGGAGGCTGGGAGTATCCGGTGATGTGGACGGTGCTGCTGCTGAGCTTCGCCTTTGCGGGCGCTGGCCGTTTCTCGCTGGACAATGTGATCCTGCAAGACTCGAAACCGCCCGGATGGCTGCAAATGGCGATGGTTCGTTAGACAGGCACCCGGATAACGGCTTTCAGCCCGCCCAGCTGCGACTCCGACAGCGTGATATCGCCGCCATGGCCCCGCACGATATCCCTCGCGATTGAGAGCCCGAGCCCAGTGCTGCCTGTGCTTTGGGTGCGCGCGTTATCCAGCCGGTAGAATGGGCGAAAAACGTCATCGCGATCGGCGGACGGAATTCCCGGGCCGTCGTCCTCGACTTCGATCCGCAGCCATTTGTTGGTGGTCTTGGCGTCGATCTGGACGTTGTCGGCGCAGCGAACCGCGTTGTTGACCACATTGTCGAGGGCCCGCTTGAATGCGTGGCGGCGCATCGGCACGATGATCGGCTCGCCTTTCAAGTTCATGGTGACGTTCTTGCCGCCTTGCTGAGCTTGCTTGCTGACCTCGCCAAGCAGGTCGCGCATGTTTACCCGGGTGATCTCTTCGGCGCTGTTGCCCTTGGCGAACGACATATAGTCCTCGAGCATCGCCTGCATCTCGTCCACGTCGTGACGCAGCGCCTCCGCCTCCTCCGACTCTCCGAACATGGCGAGCTGCAGCTTGAAGCGGGTCAGAATCGTTCGCAGATCGTGGCTGACGCCCGCCAGCATGGTCGTGCGCTGCTCGATTTGGCGCTCGATCCGGTTCCGCATCTCGATGAATGCCTGGGATGCCTTGCGCACCTCACGCGCACCCCGGGCCCGGAATTCGGGCGGGGCCGGGCGTCCCTTGCCGAAGCTCTCGGCTGCTTGGGCCAAGCGCAGGATCGGCTTGATTTGATTGCGCAGGAACAGGATCGCGACGGTAAGCAGAACAAGCGATGTGCCGACCATCCAGAGCAGGAAGATATGCGAATTGGATGCGTAGGTCTGGCTGCGGCGCGCCAATACCCGGAACACCGCATCGTCGAGCTTGATGCGGATTTCCACCAGATGTGACTGGCCGACGGTGTCGATCCAGAATGGCTTCTGAATACGGGTCTCGATTTCCTTGCTGAGCGCCCGGTCAAGCAGGCCAAAGAACGGCTTTGGGCGCACCGGCGGCAGGTCTTCGGAGGGCAGAATCTGAACCGTCAGGTTGAGGTTATCCTGCGCCATCTTGATCAGCTGGTCGTAATTGTCGCTGTGGGGGTAGTTCTTGTAGACGTCGAGCAGCATGGCGATGTCGCGGGTGGTCGCGGTCGAGAGACGGCGCGTCACCAGATCCCAGTGGCGCTCCAAGAATACGAAGGCGACGACCGATTGCAGCAGCACGACCGGCGCGATGATGATAATCAGCGCCCGCGCGTAGAGCCCCTTGGGCATTTGGTTCGCGACGAAGCGCGCGCCCCGCTTCCAATAGCTCGGCTCTTCGCTCACCTGAACCGTTCGATCTGGAATCGAAACCATTACTCAGCGTGCAAGATGTAGCCCTTGCCCCTCACGGTTTGCAGATAGACGGGGTTCCCAGGATCGGCCTCGATTTTCCGCCTGAGCCGATTGATTTGAACGTCGACCGCCCGCTCGCTGCCATCCATGCCATTGCGCGCCAGATCCTGCCGCGAAATCGCTGTTCCCGGCCGCTGCGCAAAACGCCGCAAAAGGTCGCGCTCGCGCTCGGTGAGTCTGACCGTGCCGTCGCCATGCTTGAGCTCGCCGCGGCCGATATGAAACACGAAGTCGCCCATGCGAATCTCGTCCGACGGTCCCCGGGAGCCCTGCTGGCGGCGCAATATGTTGTTCAATCGCAGCAACAACTCGCGGGGCTCAAATGGCTTCGTCAGATAATCGTCGACGCCGATTTCCAGGCCTCTGATGCGATGATCGGGCTCTGCCCGCGCCGTCAGCATCAGGATCGGGGTTTCGCATTGGCTGCGTACGGTCTCGGCGAAGCTGAAGCCCGATTCGCCCGGCATCATGACATCGAGGACAAGCATGTCGAAGGCGAGCCCCCGCATATGGGCCCGGGCGCTGGCCGCGTCCTCGGCAGTGGTGACACGGAAGCCGTTCTCGCACAGGAATTGGGCGAGAAGGTCGCGAATGCGTTTGTCGTCATCGACGACCAGGACATGGAACGCATTGTCCTGAAGCTCGGCGCCGGGCACGCTTCTGGTCTGCTGCTCAACCATTATTGCCGTTCCAGGGCGCGGTTTTGATATGGCTGGCCCGCGTCTAGCAATGATGCCACCTTGCCGCGCTCCTCGTCCGAGATCATCCGGTTGAGAAAGCGTCGCACGCTGTCATCGCCATTCTCGGCCGCCGCCGCCAACGCCTGAGCGATCCTTGCGAGCTGCGGCGCCATCAACCGTCTCGCCAAGGCCTGGCCCCGGGCAGTTGCGAACAGCAAGCGCTCACGTTTGTCCGCGTGACCGGCCTCCTGCTCGATATAGCCTTCATCGATCAATTGTTTCAACACGCGTCCCAGGCTCTGCTTTGTGATCTTCAGAATATCCAACAGGTCCGCCACCCGCAGTCCCGGGTGCCGGCTCACGAAATGGAGCACGCGATGGTGGGCGCGGCCATAGCCGATCTGAGCCAGCTCCGTATCGGGATCGCTGATGAAGTCGCGATAGGCGAAGAACAGCAGCTCGGCCAATTCGATGAAGGCGGGATCGGCATCTCCGGCGTGCTGCTGGCCGCTGTCCCGTGGCGCCCGGTCGTTGTTAGGCCGCTCCGAAATCCGCGAGGAGTCGTTTATGTCAGTCATGTTGACTTATTTTGGACTGATTGTTACTCCTGGCAACCGTTTTTTATGCCAAATTTTGCATCTTCAAAGCGGATTTTGGACACATTGAAATCTGATCGTGGTCGTCCCGTTGGCCGAATTCGGCCAATTCGGCGATCGTTAGGCGAACTGTTTTTCTGCGAATTAGGGCGAGAGTGAGCGATATGGCTGGGCAACCCTTTGACAACAGGGAAGGCGTGATTTGGTACAATGGCGAGTTCGTCCCGTGGGCGGACGCCAAGCTGCACGTGCTGAATCATGGGCTGCATTATGCGAGCTCCGTATTCGAGGGCGAACGGGTTTATGGCGGCGAAATCTTCAAGCTGACCGAGCACACCGAACGTCTGATCCATTCGGCCAAGACCCTTGGCTTCGAGATTCCCTATTCGGCGGATGAGATCGACGCCGCTTGCCGCGATTTGGTCAAAGCCCAAGGTCTGGTCGAGGGCTATGTGCGTCCCGTGGCTTGGCGCGGGCCCGAGATGATTGGGGTCTCTGCCCAGGCCACCAAGATCAAACTCGCCATAGCCGCTTGGGATTGGGGCTCCTATTTCGATCCGGAAGAACGGTTGAAGGGTATTCGGTTGATGATGGCGGAATATCGCCGTCCTGACCCCAGGACGGCGCCAGTCAATACCAAGGCGGCGGGGCTTTACATGATTTGCACGCTCGAAAAGCATCGCGCCGAAGCGGCGGGCTATGCCGACGCGCTGATGTTGGACTGGCGTGGCCGGATCGCCGAGGCGACCGGGGCGAACATTTTCTTCGTCAAGGACGGCGTGCTCCATACGCCGACGCCTGACTGCTTCCTCGATGGCATCACCAGGCGCACGGTCATGGAGCTCGCGCGATTGCGGGGCATCGCGACCCAAGAGCGCGCCATAATGCCCGAGGAAATGGCGGACTTCGAGGAATGCTTCATTACCGGGACCGCGGCCGAGGTCACGCCGGTCTCGGAGATTGGGCCTTACCGGTTCACCACCGGCGAAATTACCAAGACCCTGCTCGACGATTATATGGCGCTGGTGCAGCCCAAGACGGCCGTCGCGGCCACGGGCTGACCGCGCGGCGCCGGTTGCGCACCCCTGCTGACGGCTATTCCCAATCGCGTTATGGTGTCTCTCGACGTGCGTCGATCACGCAGGGGGAGGATGCAACATGGTGCGTTTGGCGGGTGTCATTGCCTTATTGGGAGCAGCGATTGTGGCCTTCGGCCTGGTTGCGATGCCAGCCGGTCCAGCCAAGAGCGGGGCTGAGTTGGGGATCGCGGGATCGGGGGTGACGGCCGCCGGCCAGAAGCTCCTTCACCGCGCCGACATCTACAGAATCTGCGAGGAGATCCGCCGCTGCTGGACCACGCGTAACGGCAACCGGCGCTGCGGACCCAGACTGCGCTGCCGGGAATGCAGTTTCGTGCGGCGTTGCAGGCGCGCCACGGGTTGCCAATACGAGGAGGTCTGCAAGTGGGGTCCGCCGAGAGCGCCGGTGCCGCAATAGACACTCGCATCTATTCGCGTTGAATTTCCTATTCGGCGGCTTTGCCTGGCTTGCGCCAGCGCTCCAGCGCCTCGTCGTCGCTGGTGCGCGACTCTACCCAGTGCGTCCCATCGGGACCCGCCTCTTGCTTCCAGAACGGCGCGCTGGTCTTCAAATAATCCATCAGGAATTCGGCTGCTTCGAAGGCCGCCCGGCGGTGCGGTGACGCGGTTATCACCAGAACAATCTTGTCGCCCGGCACCAGGGTGCCGTAGCGGTGGATGATCAAGCAATCCTGCAGCGGCCAGCGTTCCCGGGCCTCGCCCTCGATGCGCTCCAGCTCCCGTTCCGTCATGCCGGGATAGTGCTCCAACGTCATCTCGCTGATCTCGCGCCCTCCCGCGCGGTCTCGCACGCTGCCCGTAAAGGATACAACGGCCCCCAGATCGCGCCGGCCTTCCATAAGCCGCTCGATCTCGGCGCCGATGTCGAAGTCTTCACGTTGAACGCGGATCATGGAACCACTTAGCCGCCGGTCACGGGCGGGAAAAAGGCGATCTCGCTTGCCCCTCGGATTTGCGTCTCATGGGGCACATGGGTCTGATCGACCGCGGCGCGGATCACGTCGGCGCGCTCGAAAGCCATCTCGAATTCTGGACCCCGCGACTTCAGCCAGGCGATCAGGTCCGCGACTGTCTTCACGCTGTCGGGCAAGTCGATTTGCTCCTGATCGATCCCGGTTTGCTCACGTACCCAGGCAAAATAACAGAGCCTAACGCCCATCAGCCGTCCCCATCCTCGATCGCGTGCCGCAGTCCGGCCAGCAAATAGTCGTAGCCCGTATAGAGGGTCAAAATCGCGGAAATCCACAGCAGAACTAGGCCGATTTCGGTCGTCACTCCGAACACCCTATCGCCTGCGGGTCCAGCAAGCAGAAATCCGATCGCGACCATTTGCAGCGTTGTCTTGTATTTCGAGAGCCGGGTCACCGGAACGCTGACATCGAGCTCGGCCAGATATTCGCGCAGGCCCGATACCAGGATTTCGCGGCTCAAAATGATGACACCCGCCCACAGCGACCATCCCGCTATGGTCTGATTGGCAGCCAACATGATCAGAGCAGCGGCCACCAGCAGCTTGTCCGCTATCGGGTCGAGCATGCGGCCGAGCGAGGATTGTTGGGCCCAGGCACGCGCGAAATAGCCGTCGAGAAAATCGGAGATGGCAGCGACAGTAAAGATGGCAAAGGCCAGCCAATTGGCAATGTCGCCGGTCAGAAAGAAACACGCCACGAGCGCCGGAACAGCCGCGATCCGGCCATAGGTGAGCAGGTTCGGAAGGCTGAGAGACCTGTCCTGATGCGTGATCTGGTCCATGCCTATTACGACTGAGCAGCGGTTTCGTTGCAACGAAACCGCGGGTTCGCAAATCCCATCATAGGGCGTTTTCTAATCTAAGAACTCTGCTCATTGAAATAATCATAAACTGCCTGGGCCATTTGCGCGCTGATGCCTTCGACCGACTGCAAGTCCGAAAGCCCGGCACGGCTGACGGCTTTAGCCGAACCGAAATGCTGCAATAGGGCCCGTTTGCGGGTGGGGCCAATTCCTGGAACCTCGTCGAGCGGCGACATGCTGATCGCACGCTTGCGCCGTGCCCGGTGCGAGCCAATAGCGAATCGATGCGCCTCGTCCCGCAATCGTTGCACGTAATAGAGCACCGGGTCTCTAGGTTCGAGCAGAAAGCTTGGACGTCCCCGAATATGAAATCGCTCGCGCCCTGCGTTGCGGTCCGGTCCCTTGGCAATGCCGACGACACGCAGCGTGTCGATGCCCAACTCGTCGAGCACATCATGGGCCGCCGAAAGTTGGCCCGCCCCGCCATCGATCAGCAGCAGGTCCGGCCATAGCGGCGTTTCATGGCCGCCGGCGTCTGAGCCCTTGCCGCCGTCGGTCTCCTTAAGCAGCCGGCTGAAGCGGCGCGTCAAGACTTCTCGCATCATCGCGTAGTCGTCGCCGGGCGTGAGATCATCCGTCTTGATGTTGAATTTTCTGTAGTGGTTCTTGGCAAAACCCTCGCTGTCGGCGACGACCATGGCGCCCACCGGGTTCGACCCTTGGATATGGCTGTTGTCGTAGACCTCGATGCGTTGAGGCGGCTCTTCGAGATCAAAGGTTTGGGCGACGCCTTCGAGCAGATTGCGTTGCGACGCGGACTCCGCCAGGCGCCGTCCGAGCGCTTCGCGAGCATTGATCAGCGCCTGGTCCACCAGCTCCCGCTTTTCGCCCCGCTGTGGGACCGACACAGACACCTTGTGGCCGGCCCTGGTGGTGAGCGCTTCGGCAAGAAGCTTACGGCCGGCGATGTCATGGGAGAGCAATATCGCCCGCGGGCTCGGCTTGTCGTCGTAAAACTGGGCGATGAAGGCATCCAACACGTCTTCGGTCGGAACGCTCTTATCGGCTCGCGGGAAGTAGGCGCGGTTGCCCCAGTTTTGCCCGGTGCGGAAGACGAAGACCTGAATGCAGGTTTGCCCACCCTCACTATAGGCGGCGAACAGATCCGCTTCCTTGAGCGTATGGGGGTTGATGCCTTGATGCGATTGAACGTGGCTAAGCGCCGCCAGACGGTCCCGGTAGCTCGCGGCAAGCTCGAATTCGAGTTGCGTGCTGGCCTTTTCCATCAGGGTATTGAGCTGCCGTATAACGGGATAACTCTTGCCCTTTAGAAACGCGGTCGCGTCGTCCACGAGCTTGTTGTAGCCCTCGAGCGAAATCTCACCGGTACAAGGCGCGCTGCATCGCTTGATCTGATAGAGCAGGCAGGGGCGGGAGCGGCCTGCATAATAGGAATCGGTGCAGGAGCGCAGCAGGAAAGCACGCTGCAGGGTGTTGATGGTCTGATTGACCGCGCCCGCAGAGGCAAATGGTCCGAAATAGTCGCCTTTGCGCTTTCGGGCTCCGCGGTGCTTGAGGATTTGCGGCGCCTCGTGATCCCGGGCGATCACGATATACGGAAACGACTTGTCGTCCCGCATCACCACATTGTAGCGGGGCCGCAGCCGCTTGATCAGATTGGCTTCCAGCAGCAGCGCCTCGGTTTCCGTCTCGGTGCTGATAACCTCCATGTCCGCCGTCGCGCTGATCATACGGGCGTTCCGGTGGCTGTGACCGGTCAGGCGTGTATAGCTCTGAACCCGCTTTCTCAAATTGCGCGCCTTGCCGACATAGAGCAGTTCGCCATCGGCATCGATCATGCGGTAGACCCCCGGGCTCGGGGGCAGGGTCTTGAGAACCCGCGCGATCAGCTTGGTTCCCGTAAGCCGTGCGCCAGGCTTGCCACGCCCCTTGGTGTCGGGCGCGAGTCTTTGGCTGTCTCTTTCGCTGATTGGCATGAACAAACGGGTTCAGCCCCGCCAGGGGCATTGTCGTGGGCAGGCCAGGGATCAGGCGTGCCTTGGAATCAGGTTATGGCCTGAAGCCGTTCGATTTCAATGCCGACGGACCTGCATTCGCCAAGCGCTTCGGGTTTTTCCACGCGAACCCGCGCCGCTTGCACGCGAGAATCCTCCAGGCAGCCGCCGGCAATATGCTCGGCCAGGGTTTCGATCAGGTTGAGATGCCCATTCCGGCAAAGTCCCTGGACGAGACGTACGATCGACTCGTAACACACCACGCGGCCAAGCTGGTCCCGATGGTCGCCGGGGTCTTCCCGCACCGTCAGGTCGACCGAGATCACAAGTGGTTGCGGCCCGCGCTTCTCGTGATCGTGGACGCCGACAGTGGCTTCGACCAAAAGGTCCCGCACGAAGACGTGGCGGGTTCCACGTATCGCGTCGGCGCGGAAGGCTGTGCGATGGGTCGCGTGCTTATTCATCGTAGTAGATTCACTCGAGTCACTGGATTGGCCATCAGCGATTTGAGCGCCGGATCAGGCCGACTATTCCTCGCCCGCCAGAATATCGGGTGTTTCCCAGGCCAAATGCTGGCCACCGTCGAGCGCGATCATCTGCCCGGTCATGGATGGGGCGTCAAGAATAAATCGCGCCGCCCGGCAAATCTCGTCGAGTTGCGGTCCGTGGCCTAGGGGCGTCGCACGCTGTTGGCGCTCGAAGGATGCCTCGGTTTGCCTGGAGCTTGGGAGCGTTGGCCCGGGCCCAATTGCGTTGACGCGTATATCGGGAGCGAGCGCCAGCGCCAGCGTCTGCGTGGCGGTCCAGAGCCCCGACTTGCCGATTGTGTAGGAAAAAAAGCGCGGGGTGAGCCGCCACACCCGCTGATCGACGATGTTGATGATGTTGCCCTTGGCGGTGGAGGGAAGTGCAGCGGCGAATGCCTGGGCCAAGAAGACCGGCGCCCGAAGATTGACCGAGAGATGATGTTCCCAGCTCTCTTCATCGAGGCTCGCAATGTCGTCATGCTCGAAGATGGATGCATTGTTGATCAGGCATTGGGGTGTTGCCAGTTGGGCTTGGCAGGCAGGGATCAGAGCTCTTAGCTCATCCAGATTCGCAAGATCCGCCTCGATCGCGACCGCGCGTCCGCCATTGGCCTCGATTTCCGCCGCAAGGGCCTCAGCGGCTTTTTTGGACGTGGCGTAATTGATGGCGACCTGCCAGCCATGGGAGGCGAAATCGATCGCCAGCGCGCGCCCGATGCGCTGACCGGCGCCAGTTATCAGCACGGTCGGAGCGTCGGATGAATTGTCGGCCATGGCGGTGCCGCCTGCCTCGCTAAAGTCTGGCTGCGAGATTAGAAGCTGGCGATGCTAGGGGCATCGGAAGCGCGCGGCACGAACACATAGATGATGTAGAGCACGTAGCTCACCACAAACAGCAGTCCCGGCACGCGGGTGATATGGCGCTTGCCCAGAACGAAGGGCGTGATCGCCAAAGCCGCGGCCAGCATCACCCAAACGTCGACCCGCATAATGACATCGGGCACGGGAACCGGCGCCACCATGGCGGTCAGACCCATGATCGCCAGGATGTTGAATAGATTGGATCCCAACACATTGCCCAGCACCAGGCCGCAATAGCCGCGCATCGCGGCCGTGATGGTGGTGGCAAGTTCCGGCAATGAGGTGCCGATGGCGACGATGGTGAGGCCGACGGCTGCGTCGCTTACGCCGAAGTCGTGGGCGATAACGGCCGCACCGCTGACCGTCAGAGTGGCGCCGAACGGTAGTCCGATCAGCCCGATCGCCAGAAACAGAACGATCATCCAGGGACGTCCGGGCAATCCAGATACACCGTCGATGATCTCAATGGTTTCCTCGCCGACAACTGACGAGACATCTGTAGTTTGCGATGCGCGGCGGCCCGATTCGATCAGGAATGCCATCATGGCGGCAAACAGGATCATGCCGTGCCAGAAGACCAGCGGTCCCGCCAGGCACAACAGGATGAACAACAGGCTGGCGGAAATCACATAAGCCATGTTGCGCCGGATGAAGGGCTGATCGCAGTCGGTGGCGTAGATCAGCGCGGGCAAGCCCAGCACCAGCAAGACGTTGGCAATATTGCTGCCGACCACATTGCCGATGGCGATTCCNGGAACGCCGGATANTGCNGCGCGGAGCGAGACCACCAGCTCCGGTGCCGAGGTACCGAAGGCAACGATCGTGAGGCCGATTACGAGGGTTGGAATGCCGAGCTTGACAGCGAGCGCGACTGCCCCGCGGACGAGAACATCTCCGCACATGAGCAATAGGGCGACGCCTGTGGCAAGTTCTAGATAATGCATAGAGTTTTCTTATGGTCCCCCGCGGCCGAAACGACGACCATCGCCAGCGCCGCACCCGTCCAACCAACCGATGCCGCCCGGCCAACATCGGAGGCTGGTTTCTATATAGGCATCGGTTTCACAAAGGGAATAGCCAGCGGTTTGTCAAAACCATGGCGGCCTCGATACCCTTGTTCCCCATCTGTCATGAAAATCGTGGAGGGAATCGGCGCGATGGGCGCCAACACGTTTGCCTATCGTTTGTGCATTGCCCGAAAATGCCGTTGCCGCAAATTTCGGCAGTATTGTTGATTCCCTGAGCAAAAATTCTCGGATCTTGCAAACCTGCCACAGCGCTAGCCAATCGCTAGCGCGATCGGTCGGTTTCGATTGTCTGGACGATTATCAGCTTCTAGTCCTTGCCTCAGTTGGCGCGAGAGACATCGGTTCGATGCAGGCCGATGCCGGCGCCGCAAACGGGGATCAAACAGAACGGGGATTGATCATGTTCAGCAGCACACCCAAGAAAGATCGCACTCGGACGCTGGCACTTGCAGGGGCCGTCACCCTGCTGGCGGCTGGTCAAGCAAACGCAGCGGACCTTTACAGTCCGAATAGCGGCGCCATGGCCCCGGCGCCGGCCTGGCAGTTGGAACTCTCGGCCAACGTGGCCCTGGCCACGGAATATGTCTTCCGGGGCATTTCGCAGACGGACGAGAATCCAGCCATTCAAGGCGGCTTCGACGCCTCCTATGGCCTATTCTATGCCGGTGTATGGGCCTCAAATCTCGACTTTGGCGGCGCTGATAGCAATGGCGACGGCATCGCCGACAGCGATATCGCCAATATCGAGATTGATTGGTATGGCGGCATCAAGAAAGAATTCCACGGGCTCGATATCGATCTGGGGGTGATCTACTACACCTATCCCAACGCCTTCGATCCTGGCGCGGAGCTGGACTATTGGGAGTTGAAGGGCGGCGTAAGCACCAAGCTGTTGCACGACATCACTGCCAGCTTCACCACCTATTATGCTTGGGAATATACCGGCGAAATCGGTGAAAACTGGGTGTTCGAAGGTGGCCTGGAAATGCCGTTGCCCGAGGTCCTTGGATTGTCGCCGACGCTCAGCGGAACGCTCGCCTATAATGACGGTGACGTGGCCGCCGGCGGCGTGAACTATTGGTACTGGAATGCCGGTCTCGGCCTCGGCTTTTATGAGCGCTTCAACCTTGATCTGCGCTATTGGGATACCGACAATCTCGCAGGCTGCAGCACCGCCACGATATTCCAGTGCGACGACCGATACGTCGCGACCGTATCGGCCGAGTTTTAGTCCTTCGTCCAGATGAAGGCCGGGCCATTGAGGTCCGGCCTTTGTCATTGGGCGCTCTAATGGCCGCTTGCAAAACTGCAACACTTGCAAACAAACGCGAGGGGTTTCCCGCGGTTTCAGTTGTCTAGAGTCCGTACACCCCCTATGCCTTGATCCTAGAGGCTTCGGCACCATCCGCACTGGCGGTTGGCGACCTCGCCGGGGCGCTCGGGGGAAAACGGGTGAGGACCGGGAGCAAGCTTGCGGACATCGCAACTTGTCTAAGCCGCGGCGCATGGCAGCTCATGTTGGCCGCCGCTCTGGCATTGGCAGTGTTTGGCCAGGCGAGCGCACAGGACATTGAGGCTGCGGTGATGCCGCTGCCCCAACCTGTCGCGGCGACTTCCCGGACCTGGTCGATCTCGGCGAATATTTCGCTCGCCACCGAATGGGTCGGGCGGGGGTTATCCGAGACCTCCGAGGGGCCGGCTGTGCAGGGCGGCTTCGACCTCACCAATGGCTGGTTTTATTCCGGCGTTTATGGCTCGAACCTTAATTTCGGCGGAGTCGACTCCAATGGCGACGGCGTAGCTGATGCCGCCATTTCGGACTTCGAGGCCGACTTTTGGGCGGGGGTGAAAAACACCTGGCACGACATCACATTTGACCTGGCCTATTTCTATTATAGCTATCCTAATTCATCCGATTCCTTCGGCGATCTCGACATGTGGGAAGTCAGAGGCGTGGTGTCGGCCGATACCGTCGCTGGTACCGCGTCGAGCTTCACCGTCTATTACACGCCCGAATACTCGTTCAAGAGCGGCAAGAACTGGACCTATGAAGGCAAGCTGGCGAAGCCGCTGCCGCCGCTCGGGCCGTTCTCACCCTCGCTGAGTGCCCTGATCGGTTACAACGACAATGAAACCGGCCGCATCCGCCCCGATTTCTTGTTCTGGAATGCCGGCCTGACACTGGGCTTCGCCGGTCGCTTCGCCTTCGATCTGCGCTACTGGGACACCGATATCAGCGATTGCAAGAAGCGGACGGCATTCCAGTGCGAGGAAAGGCTGATCGCTAGACTGACGGCGACTATCGCTGAGCCCGAACCATCGCTTGATCAAACGACCGGTTCCGCTACGGGCTTTCCGTACCCGATCGGCCTTGCCGCCAATGTCGCTCTGACAACAGACTACGTGTTCAGGGGGCAGTCTCAAACCGATCAGCAGCCGGCGATACAGGGCGGCTTCGAGGCGTATTACTTGCCGCTCTATGCGGGGGTCTGGGCTTCGAATGTGAATTTCGGCGGTGCGGATTCCAACAGCGATGGGATCGCCGATAGCGCCGTGGCCGATATCGAGCTCGATTGGTATGGCGGCATCAGGCATGCCCTCGGTGGCGTCGAGGCCGATCTGGGCGTGATCTATTACAACTATCCCAACGCCGCTGATCGCGTGGCGGAGTTGGATTATTGGGAACTGAAGGCCGGCCTGGCGGGGCCGTTGATCGCCGGACTGGAAGCCGGTCTCACGGTCTTCTACGCCTGGGACTACACCGGGCAGGTGGGCGAGAATTGGGTGTTTGAGGGCACGCTTAAGAAATCCCTGGCAAGGCTCGGCCCATTCGCGCCGGTGTTGAGTGGATTGCTGGCGCGAAATGAGGGCGACCAATCGGCCGGCGGCCTGGATTATTGGTATTGGAATGCAGGCCTCGAACTCGGGTTCCTGGAGCGGTTCGCCTTTGATATTCGCTACTGGGATACCGATATCGCGGGCTGTGGCGCGCGCCGATTGTTCCAATGCGACGAGCGCGCCGTTGCGACGCTGTCTGCGGAGTTTTAATCGGAAGGCCCCGAATGTTCGCAGTACCAGCCAACCTTGCACGGCGCTGGTTTGCTGGGCAGGATGGGAACAATTCGACGCCCGCGTGGTGCCAAGTATCAGACCCCTAATGCCAGCTAGGCCGCCAATGAACGACACCAAGCAAAAACCGAAGACCAAGTCCGCTGACGCAACCGACAAGAAGCCGGACCGCTTCAAGACGTGGCGCTGGAATCTCTACTCGCTGCTCGGCGGCATTGGCGCGGTGATGCTGGTTATCGCCCTTGGCTGGGTGCCGATGCCGCTGATTCCGGGTCTCACCTCGATGGAGGCGGTGTTCGAGAAGGAGTCCGAAATCGTCGAGCGCCTCGAGCTGCCGGATGGCTACAAGGTCAATCTTTTCGCCGTGGGCGTGGGCCGGTCCCGCGGCATGGCGATAACGCCCAATGGCGACATCCTGGTGGCTTCGCCGGGCCGCAAGCTGATGCTGGTGAAAGCCGACCGCAACGGAGATGGCCGCTCCGACGGTGTCGTGACGTTGGCGGAGGATCTGCGCAGCCCGCACGGCCTTTATATGGACGGCGACTGGCTCTATGTGGCTGAAACCGACGGCGTCGTGCGGATGCGATACGATGCGGACAAGGGCGAGCTGTTGGGCGAGCGTGAAAAGGTGGCCAGCGGAATCCCCGGCGGCGGTGCCCACTGGACCCGGACCATAAACAAGGGCCCCGACGGCTGGTTCTATGTGACCGTGGGTTCGACCTGCAATGTCTGCATCGAGGGCCACCCCTGGCGGGCGGCTATGGTGCGGTTCAAGCCCGGCGAAGAGCCTGAGCTATACGCCAGTGGACTGCGCAACACCGTCGGATTCGATTGGCACCCGGTCACGGGCGAGCTCTACGGCGTGGAGAACGGCCGCGATTGGCTTGGCGATGATTTTCCGCCTGAAGAAGTCAACCTGATCGTCGAGGGCGGGTTTTACGGGTGGCCGTTCTTCAGCGGCGACAATGTAGCCGACCCCGACTATGGCGAGCGCGCTGGTCTCCGGGGTGCCCAGGCCCGCGAACCGGTTCACAATATGGAGGCCCATAGTGCGCCGTTGGGCATGCGCTTCCTGCGTAACAGTGTGGCCCCGGACATGAACAATGCGGCGCTTGTGGCCCGCCATGGCAGTTGGAACCGGGACGAGCGGATCGGCTACGACGTGGTCTCGCTCCATTGGGATGAGAATGGCAAGATTACCCAGCGTCCGTTCCTGAGCGGCTTCAACAAGGATGGCGAAGTGAGCGGCCGGCCAGTCGACGTCGTCGAGGCGGACGACGGCACCATCTACATCTCGGACGACCTATCGGGCGTGATTTGGCGCGTCCAATACGCCCCCGTCAGCTAGTCGAAACGAATCCCGGAAATCGCCCATGAATGACAAGCCGACCAAAGGCGAAGCTGAATCTGCCAAGCCCGCGAAGACGCGCGGCGAAGGGCTCAAAGGGCTATTGGGTGGAACGGTTCTGGTTGCTTTCCTGCTGACGCTCAGTTGGGCGACTTGGAACGCGCTTCCCGATATCACGGAGATGAGCGCGACCCGCGACACCCAGCGGTCGTTCCTGGAGCGGATCGAGCTGCCCGACGGCTTCAAGATAAGTCTCTACGCCTCGGGGCTGGGGCGGGCCCGTAGCATGACGCTGTCGCCAAATGGCGACATCCTCATCGCTTCGCCAGGCCGCAAGTTGTTTCGGGTCAAGGCCGACGGAGACGGCGATGGTCACTCGGATGGCGTCGAGACCCTGCGCGACGACATGAAGAGTCCGCACGGCGTGCTGTTGGATGGGAATTGGCTCTATGTGGCCGAGACCGACGGGGTCGTCCGGTTTCCCTATGACTCCAATGAGGGTCAGATCACCGGTGAGCGCGAAGTGGTGGCGAGCGGATTTCCCACCGGCAGCGGCTATTGGACGCGAACCATCAAGAAGGGTCGCGATGGCTGGTTCTATGTGACCATCGGCGCCAGCTGCAATTCCTGCATCGAGGACCATCCCTGGCGGGCGACCATGATCCGCTTTCAGCCCGGTCAACAGCCGGAGGTTTACGCCACAGGCCTGCGTAATACGGTGGGGTTCAACTGGCAGCCTGGGACGGGTGCGCTTTATGGCGTCGACGTCGGCACCAACTGGCTGGGCGATGACTTCCCGCCCGATGAAATCAATTTGATTGAGCAGGGCGGCTTTTACGGCTGGCCCTATTTCAATGGCGACAATGTTGCGAATCCGGACTTCGCCGATCAAGCCAAGGCGTTGGCCGAAAAGCCGATCAAGCCTGCCCACTCGATAGAGCCGCATTCCTCGCCGCTATCGATCCTGTTCTTGCGGCACGCCAAAACGCAGGACCTGGCCAATGCGGCGCTCGCCGTCCGGCATGGCAGCTGGAACCGGCGGACCAGGGTCGGATTCGACATCATCTCCCTGCATTGGGGTGACGATGGCGCGATCACCGCGCGGCCCTTCCTGACCGGATTCGATAGGCAAGGCGAAGTGAGCGGTCGCCCGGTCGACATCATCGAGGCGGACGATGGCACGCTCTATCTTTCGGATGATTTTTCGGGCGTGATTTGGCGGATCAGCCACCAGGCGAGCTCGTAAGAAAGCGCCCGCAAGTGGCGGACGCTGTCATGTCAAAATGACGGTGCTGCCCTGATTTGCCCAAAGTTGGCAGATAGAGACAATGCGGGGCGGGCAACCGCCCTGGAGCCGTAAGCGCCTGGTGGCCAGACTGTAGCAGCGGTCTTGCCGGAGGGAACCAGGCTTAGAGGACGTGCGAAAGAGTAACGCGTACACACGCCTCCAACTCTGGCCCCTGTCCGCTGTGTCTGGGGCCGGCGCTACGGCTTCCTAGAATACGAGATCCTAGTTAAGCACCCGCACATACATGTGGTGATTTGCGACGGACCGCAAGCATTTTTGCTCGTTTTCTGCCGATTTCGGGGGGAGCGTAACAAAATTGCAACGGTCGTCGGCATCGCGGATTCTGCGGGCTGACGAGATCCAGTTTTGCCCTGAAGACGGCCGCCTAATTGCCAGAACTCACACGCGATTCGTGGATCCGATCGGCGGGTGATTTCGGCATTTCCGGCTCGGCCGCGCTCGCCGGGCGCGCGCCCTTCGGTCTTATCAGCCCATGATCGTCCGTTGGCGGAAGCTATTAGAATCCCGGCACTCTCGGACTTTTCCGCACGATATCCACATATCGCGCGCGATTTTTCCAAAAAATATGCACCGGTTCACCTGCGCCGCTGGCGTTTCTTGTTCTCGCCATAGCGATAGATTTCAGGCCAATCCCTCGGCATGCGGCTGCCATTGCAGCGTCCCCAATAGCGGTAGCTGACCAGGCGCAGCCCGTCAGCGGTCCATTTATAGCGCTCCAGGCTGCCGCAATCGCCCAGCCCGCGGCCCTTTTCGAAGGCCGAGATCGTCCGGGTCTTGGGGTCGTAGTCTACGTTGATCAAGCTTCGCTTGCCGTACCAGCCGCGGTTCGAGCTATAGGCTGCGAAGAGCTCGGGCACGGCCTCATCGGGATAGCGGCGGTCATAGATGTAAATCCGGAAGACCGTGTTGTAGGCGCCGGATGAGCAAGCCAACAGATAAAGTGTGCGGTTGGCGTCCAGCTGATCCTGAACGATGGAGTCCTGAAACGCCGACTGGTCGTTCTGATCCAGATCGCAGCGTTTATCAGTCCGAATGGCTTCAAAAACGGGCCCCGGAAGGCCGAAGGTTTCTGCAGGCTCGGGTTCGGGCTCAGGCGAGGGTTCGGTTGCGGTCGGTGAGGCATCGCTCCGGGCCATCACCGCTTGAGCCGCCACAGTCGGGGGTGCGGCCGCCGGTGGATTGCTGGCTGGAGCCTCCATCACCGGAGGAATGACCGTCGCGGGCGCAATGGATTGGGTGGTAACGATCGGCGCGGCAACGGTTTGGGCCAAAACGGGTTGGGCAATGGCGGGTATGACCTTGCGTGCCTTGCCACCGGGTGCCGCCACGTAATGCTGCCGGTCGGCGCGGTTCTGCCGTTCGTCGATCCAGAGCAGCGAAGGAGCAAGACCGCTCAGTGAAAAGGTCACGGTGCGCCTTCCGCCGCGCCAATGGATGAAGCTAACCGCCAACCGCTTCCCCTTCGCCAGCCCTGGAAACAGTTGAACGAGCGCCGTCTCGTCGGCGATGAAATGAGCCGGGCCGACCCGGCGATATCCGGTCTTCGGCACAAGCCGCGAGATTGGCGCGCCATTCACCCAAAATGCGAGAGGTGACTCTGCCCCGATCTTGCCGCGTAAGCCGGTCAGCGAGACGTGCCACGGCGCGTTCGGCTCGCTCGCGCGGGTTATACGCAAGTAAACGCGGGCGCCGTTCGCCTGGGATTGGATTGAACAGGCGGTCTCGCTGCAAGCCGCCCGCCACGACTGAAAATTGCGGTCGGCCAACGCGGCGCTCGGTTGGCCGAACACGAGCCCAACCAGTGTTGCCAAGAAATAGCCAACGAAGCGCGCGCGCATGATTTGCCCCGGATATGGCGCGGTGGCGATTCTGTTCCGCAAGATCGCCTTCTGGCAGCATGCGCGGCGAATGGATTTTGAGCAACCGCAAAGCGCCGCGAATACGGGATTCAAGGATAACGCAGCACGCCGGACGTTGCGGTATTGTAATGGACCGGAGGGGAGGTCGCCCGAGTCCCTATGAATACCCAGACCCACATATTGGTGAGTGCTGCGCTCTTTGCCGAACCCGGCGCGACGGGTCGCAACGTAGCGGCTGTGGCCGGCGCGTTGGTGCCGGACGTTTCTATCTACACCATGTATAGCTGGGCCAAACTGACGGGCGCGAGCGAATTCGAGATTTGGCGCGAGATGCACTTCTCCCCGTTCTGGCAGGATGTGGCCGCGGCCACAAATTCGCTACCGATCTATGGGGCACTGTTGCTGATTCGTCTCGTGAGCCTATGGCCCATTGTCAGCGTCTTCGCGGCATCGTGTCTGGTCCATATCGTGCTCGATTTTCCGTTTCACCACAGCGACGCCCACCGGAATTTTTGGCCCATCACCGATTGGCGGTTCGAGAGTCCGATCTCCTATTGGGAGCCCGCCCGCTGGGGCGAATGGGTCTCGCTGGGAGAGGTGGCGCTGGGGTTTGCGCTCGTGATCGTGCTTTGGCGGCGATTTCAGAGTCGTTGGGTTCGGGCAAGCTTGCTGGCGGCCCTGGTTGCTTATGTTGCGGTGCCGCTCCATTGGTCAGCTGCGTTCACCTAAGCGTCTAGCGCCCGCCGCGAACCGGAGGCAGGGTAATACGGGCCGAGCGGCATAGCCGCCTTGGCATCTCATTGGCGCTGCAGTCGGTGGGCTTGAATTCCTTGGAGTAACAGACCCGCACGCTCTGCAGCCGTCCGCGGCGGCCGCAGGATACAGCGATCATTCCAGGCGACAACGCAGGGTTCGCCTCGAGAAAATCGTCTCTGATCTTGCTGGCCGAGACGAAAAGATGGGTTCGGGGCGATGCGTAGCTCTCCGGAATGGCAATCTGCTCAAATAGCTCGCGAGACTTGGCGAAATAGTCCTTCGGTGCCATTCCGGTGCAGGTGCCGTGCTTGCGGTATTGGTTTATCACCAGCCGCCGCGCCGGCATGATGTCCAGCATAGAGCGCACCAGTTTCTCGGGCACAAAGGTGCTTCCAGCCACAGGGCAATATTCAGGCCAGCCCTTGGTCCATTGCGGCCAGAGCCCGTGCAAGACGAAGGCATAGGGACGTGTGCCGGCGCATTGCGGCTGGCCCTTCAGATGCCCATCGGTTTCGCAATAGGTTGGCGACCATGATAGCGCCAGCACGTAATAAGCGGGCGCGCCCTGATGCCGTTCGGACTGAATAGGTCGCCAGGTTAGAAAAATGGCTGATACGGCCAAAGCAGCCAAGAGCACCAGCACCGTCGATTTGGTCACGAATTTGGTGTTCATTGCTGGTTGCGGCCCGGGCAACTGTTGGGTTCGCTGTTAGCCTAACGGCCGAGGGCATGATTAACGATGCTGATTTCGATCATCATTCCAACCCTCAATGAGGCGGGCAGGCTGCCGTCCCTAATCGGCCGCCTTGCCTCCGAGCCGGTGCCCCACGAGGTAATCGTGGTGGACGGCGGCAGCGAGGATGGCACCGAGGATGCCGCACGGGCGNTGGGCGTTATNGCGTTCCAGTCGGATCGCGGCAGGGGGCAGCAGCTGAAAGCCGGCTGCGAGCGTGCGGACGGCGATGTGCTGCTGCAGCTCCACGCCGACACGGTGTTTCCCACTGGCGGCTTGGTGGCCCTGCGAGACGCACTGGAGAGCGATCCCGAGTTGATCGGCGGGAACTTTCGGATTCTGTTCGACGGCCAGACCAGGTTCGACGATTGGCTCAACGGGTTCTATGCATGGTTTCGTGGATACGGGCTGTATTACGGCGACTCCGGAATTTTCGTCCGTCGCGAGGTTTACGAGCAAATCGGTGGCGTGCGCCCGATTGCCGTTATGGAGGATTTGGATTTTTCCAGCCGGCTAGAGCGCAGCGGCAAGACGGCCTGCATCGACGAGCCGCCGGTCATTTCGTCTTCGCGGCGTTTTGCCGGACGCAAGCCCTGGCGGATAGTTTCAGGCTGGATCGTGCTCCATACGCTCTATTATCTGGGCGTATCGCCGGACCGTTTGGCCGTGCTCTATAACTCGGGCCGCCGCTAGCTCACAGCTGGGCGATCCGATCCAGGATACGGGCCCAACTGCGCGCACCCCTGCGAAAGCTCTCCAAATTGTATTTCTCGTTGGGCGAATGAATCCGGTCGTCGTCGAGCGCAAAGCCGATCATCAGCGATTCCATGCCCAGCTCCCGCTGAAACGAATCGACAATGGGAATCGAGGCACCCGATCCCATCATGACGGGCGGCTTGCCCCACTCGTCCTTGAGAGCTGCCGCTGCCGCCCGGAATGCGGGTGCAGAGGTGTCGAAACTCACGGCGGGCGAACCCGCCTCGCCGACAAATTCGACAGTGCAATCTTCAGGCAGCCGCGCCTCGACGAAGCGCCGGAATCCGGCAAGAATTTTTTCCGGATCTTGGCCGGGCACAAGCCGGAACGAGACCTTGGCGGAGGCCTGAGCAGGAATCACCGTCTTGGTGCCGGGACCCGTATAACCGCCCACGACACCGTTGATTTCGGCCGTGGGGCGCGCCCAGAGCTGCTCCAACAGGTCGCGGTCACTCTCACCCGCCGGCGCGGTGAGGCCGATCTTGGCGAGAAACTCGCGCGCGTCGTGGCCAAGCGCCTTCCATTGGGCAAGCTGTTCGGCCTCCGGCTCGCGGATATCTTCATAGAATCCGGGTATCTGCACGCGGCCCCCGGCGTCATGCATCTCGCCCAGCAAGCTTGTCAGAACGCGGATCGGATTGAGCACCGGCCCGCCATACATGCCCGAATGCAGGTCGCGGGAGGGTCCCGATATCACGATTTCGGAAAACGCCAGCCCTCTGAGATCAGTGGTGATGGCGGGCGTGGACCGGTCCCA
>JGI24023J19991_10000090_pt1 | contig 55885 bp, 41 predicted proteins | sample Cruoilmetagenom1_FD_19991 | JGI IMG/M metagenome (IMG submission 19991)
TCCAGTTTTTCCTGTTCAACGGCTTGATCAGTAAACCGCCTGATGCTTCTTCTCTCTTTTATGATGTCCGTCATCTTGCCCCCAAAATTATAAATTTTTAAGTCATATACTGCCTCAAAGCAAAGGGAGCTATTTCTTCTTGTCCTTTAAAATGTGATTGGATATAACGATCCGCTGGATTTCAGAAGTACCCTCGTAAATGGTAAAGACCCTGGCATCACGGTAAAATCGCTCTACAGGGTAATCCTTCGTCACTCCGTATCCGCCATGCATCTGAATGGCCTGGGCCGTCACCTTATTAACCATTTCAGAGGCAAAAAGTTTGGCCATAGAAGCCTGGAGTGAAAAATTTTCGCCCCGGTCTTTCATGGCGGCCGCCGAAAGCATAAGCTGACGGGCTGCCTCGATGTTCACAGCCATATCGGCAAAGATAAACCGGAGGCCCTGAAATTTAGAGATTTTCTGTCCGAACTGTTTCCGCTTCCTGGCATATTTCACAGCCTCATCCAAAGCAGCCTGGGCCACACCAACAGACTGGGCAGCAATACCGATTCGCCCACTGTCCAGGCCGGTCATGGCTACTTTAAAACCATCCCCTTCCTTGCCCAGCAAATTGTCTTTAGGAATACGGCAGTTTTCAAACATGAGATCTACAGTATCTGATGCCCGCAACCCCATTTTATCTTCCACATGGCCAACACTCATGCCGGTGGTACCCTGGGGAACCAGGAATGCACTGATCCCTCTGTGGGCTTTGGCTTTATCCGTTTGAGCCGTAACGATCACAACTCCTCCGTTTTTCCCCGATGTAATAAACCGTTTAGTTCCATTCAGCACATATTCATCACCTTCCAGTACAGCCGTGGTCTCCTGGGCTACCGGGTCAGATCCAGCCTCTGGCTCTGTGAGGGCAAAGGCGCCAATAATCTCCGCATCGGCAAGGGGCTTGAGAAATGTCTCTTTCTGCTCCTCCGTGCCCCAACGCGAAATGCTCTCACATACGATTGAATTATGGACAGACATCACTACCGCTGTGGATGCACAAGAATAAGCGATTTCGGAGAGAGCAAGTACATAGCTCACCGCATCGGATCCCTCACCGTTGTATTCTTCAGGGACAGTCATGCCCATAAGACCAAGTTCGGCCATCTTTTGTAGATTTTCTGCCGGGAACTCTTTGGTCTGGTCTCGCTCTGCTGCAGTTGGCGCCAACACCTTTCGGGAAAATTCCCGTATCATGGTTTGCACCAGTTTTTGTTCTTTTGTCAGTTGAAGTGACATGTAANTCTCCCTAAAATAATTCAACGGTTTGAGGCTGCTCTAATAGAAGTCTATTTAAAATCNTGAAGACAGTTATTATACGAACTCCTTTTTACGACGCCATCTGTAACTTCCGATAAGCGTAGACTTCGAGTGACCTTTTTACGAGTTTATCTTTAATTACCAGTAAACTTCGGGCTACGTTTTTCCAAAAACGCCTTCATTCCTTCCTTCTGGTCACTGCTTGCAAAACAGAGGCTGAACAGGTCCAGCTCATAAGCGCATCCTCTATCAAGATCCATTTCAACGCCGTTATTAACCGACTCTTTACACAATCGTACAGCAACAGGACTTTTTGCACTGATCATTTGAGCCAACGAAATACATTCTTCAAGAAGTTGATCATGAGGAACCACTCGATTTACCAAGCCAATTCGGCATGCTTCTTCAGCATCTATTATTTTTCCAGAAAAAACCAGCTCATTTGCATGTCCCTTCCCGACCAGGCGCGGCAGTCTCTGTGTACCACCAAAACCCGGTATAACACCAAGGTTCACCTCCGGCTGGCCAAATTTTGCCCTGTCACTTGCCAACCGCATATCACACGCCAGGGCTATCTCACAACCTCCCCCCAGGGCAAAGCCGTTTATAGCGGCAATCACAGGTTGGGGAAGATTTTCGATTGTATTCAGTACATTTTGGCCAAGCTTGCCAAAACCACGTGCCTCCAGAGGATCAAGCTCTCCCATAAAGGAAATATCCGCTCCGGCAACAAAGGCCTTTTCTCCACTGCCGGTAATAATCACTACATGGATATCTTTACTGTCTCCAATTGCATTAAAGCAATCGCGCATCTCCATAAGAGTGTCATAATTGAGTGCATTCAAGGCCTTTGGGCGATTTATAGTTACCGTGGCAATCCCATTTTCAACATTTTTTTCTATATTATTCCATTGCATTGTCTTCTCTCCAATTTAATATTTACTCCAAAGAAAATTTCCAGGCACAAAACCACTCCGGCGGATGCTCATCGGGAGGACATCCCAGACATTCCGTTTTTATTCTGCTGTCTATAGCCCTGGCAAAATAGCTATACTCCACCAACCCTCCGGATTTACATGGGTAATCATCAAGTCCTTTTCGTTTTCTGGCATTCTGCACTCGACATTGGTTCATCTGAAAAATAAAGCTGTTCTCAGTCTCCTCAACGATCGACTGTTCATTAATGGCCTCATACACCCTGAACCCAAGGGCCCGTTTAAGGCCATCAAGGCCCGGATTTGTTGCCAGGCCAAGCAGTTGTTTTATTGAAGATGCTTCGAAAGGGGAAAACTGGGCCCAGCAGGAATCATTGCACCTCTTGGCATCATTCATTCCCTCTGAAAATTCAATAGCCTGAAACCAGACACCATCATTAACCAGCCAGTTCTTTGCAACCCGGCTTTTCAATTCTTTCAGTTTCTCCGGTGCCATTTCCAATAAAGGTGCTGGAACCCCGTTAACCATATCAAAGCCAAGCAGGGATCCAAGATGTTTCATCTGAATTCCATAGCTTTTTTTTGTGGCATTTTGAAGGAGCTCCAGGGCCTTTTCCATACCCATCTGATGTTTAACCTCTGCAAACCAGAGAGCATGATGGATTATTATCCTGTTGAAGAGATCGACCACATAAGTGGCGGTCTGTTCATGGTTGAGATCACTTGCTTTTTCTGCATTGTCAAACATAAAGTCCTCCTTTCAGACAAGAACACTACCCGGAAATCGGCAGTATGTTAATTTCATCGGATATCTTCGTCAGCGGTTCGAGCCCCTTCTCTGTTACCAGATGTGTATTCTCTATACCGACAACACCTTTACCGGGAAAAATAACTTTAGGCTCAAGGGCAATAATCATCCCAGCCTGCAGTTCAAGTTTCTGACCTTTGGCAATAAATGGATATTCATCAAGCTCAAGCCCGACACCATGGCCGGTAAACCGGATCTTCTTCTCCCCAACACCCATGAAATAATCTCCATATCCTCGTTCAGCTGTCATGGATACCATCATTTCATACAAATCGCCGGTGACTGCGCCCGGTTTAGCCTGCTTCATCGTCTCATTTTGAACTTCAAGCATTGCCTGATGTGCATCAAGCAAATCAGGCGAAAGTGCGCCAATAGAAAAGATTCTCGCGTGATCTGATATATAACCATCAAGAGCAAAAACATAATCGACAAGAATCGGTTCATTTTGGGCTATTTTTTTAAAACCAGCCCCCTGTCCAACAAAATCACTAACCCCCTCCCCCCCTGTCGGTGAGGCCAGATAACTGGGCACAGCTGCCGCCGCACCAGACATAAGGTGGCCATAGAAAAGCTCCCCTCCCCATATACGCATACGTACAATACCCTGATGGCCCAGGCTTCTGGCATATCCTTCCAGCTCCCCTGCCACCTCAACCTCTGTCTTCCCGGGTATCAGCAATTCGGGTACCTTGGCAGCAACCTTATCAGATAAGTTTGCTGCCCTACGAAGCTTTTCTATCTCAAACTCCGATTTTACTGCCCGTATAAGACGGATTTCAGTTGAGATATCAACTATCTTGCTCTGCTCAAAGATTTTGCTATAAAGAAAATAGAGATTTACAGGCAGAACATCAAGCTCCATGCCAAGTATACGGGGTAGAACATAGTTAAACTCAGCAAAAAATTGAGGGATTTTCTTCACACTGACAAGAGAAACAATGTCCTGTAGGGGGGATTCAATCTTTGCCCTGTCAAAGTCTTTAAAAATCATTAGCAGAGGTTTGCCCTCAACAGGAACATAAAGATATCCCTGCTGGGAGGTGGCTGCAAAATAAAACAAATCGGTCTTCTGCAGGATCAAAACTCCATCCACGCTTCTCCTCTGCATTGCATCCTGCAGTGAGGCAATTCTATGCTCTATTTCATAAACAGGTGTTACCAATTGCATGGTTTTATCTCTCATTACGTATAGTCATAGAACCCTTTACCTGTCTTACGTCCAAGCCATCCTGCTTCAACATATTTTCTCAGCAGAGGACAGGGGCGATATTTTGAATCCTTAAAGCCGTCATACAACGTCTCCATAATTGCAAGGCAAGTATCAAGCCCTATCAGGTCGGCAAGAGCCAGAGGCCCCATGGGATGATTCATGCCGAGTTTCATAACGGTATCAATATCTTCCGGTTTGCCAACATTCTGGTAGAGACAGAAAACCGCCTCGTTGATCATCGGCAGCAGGATTCTATTGGCTATAAACCCCGGGAAATCATTTGCTTCAGCAGGGGTTTTGCCAAATTTTTCACAGAGTGACCAGGTAAGATCAAATGTCTCCGGGGAGGTTGCAAGTCCCTTGATCACCTCGACCAGTTTCATTACGGGAACCGGGTTCATAAAATGCATACCGATGACTTTTTCCGGTCGCTTAGTCTGGGAGGCAATTCTGCCAATTGGAATCGAAGAGGTATTGGTGGAGAGAATAACATGGTCAGGACAGATCGAGTCAAGATCCTGAAAAATCTTGAATTTCAGATCTTCTCTTTCAACGGCCGCTTCAACCACAAAATCAACTGACTCCATATCCGGCAGTTGTGTAGTTGTGGTAATCCTGCCCAGAATTGCGTCCCGTTCATCCGCACTGATCTTGTCCTTTCCTACTGCCCAGTTAAGATTTTTTTCGATATTTGCCACACCTTTGGCGGTAAACTCAGTGGAAATATCACTCATCACAACCTCAAGTCCACTTGCTGCGGCTACCTGAGCTATCCCGTTTCCCATCTGGCCGGAACCTATCACTCCAAATTTCTTTACCTGCATGCTTATATTCCTCTTTTTTGTGCTAATTTAACTATGATGGCGTCGTAAAAACTCTTCATCCGGAGTCTCGCAGGCTCGCTTACCTGCTTCGTTGCTGCATATGAAGCTTTTTACTTAGCCATTTAGAATTTATAGTTTTCACGAGATTGTTAACTATGCTTAGTCAGGTTGATTAGTTGTTTAGTCTGTAGGCTATTAACAAAACCCTCTCTCCTCCATTTCTGTACCTCTGTTAATTAGCGTCTTACTCCTAACAGTCTAACCACCTTCAGCCTATCCTAATAGTTTTATCTATTGAGTACCATGGCAACCGCCTCACCCCCACCAAGACAGAGTGAAACGACACCACATTTCAAATCCTTTCTTTTCATCTCAAAGAGCAGAGTTGTAAGCAGTCGTGCACCGCTGGCCCCAATGGGGTGCCCGATCGCAACACTGCCCCCGTTCACATTAACCTTATCGGTATCAAGTTCCAAGACCCGGTTAATCGCAACAGAAGTTCCACTGAACGCTTCATTGATTTCAAACTGGTCCACATCAGATAGAGAAATACCTTCTTTTTTCAATACCTTTGGAATTGCNAGGATAGGTGCCATAAGCACATATTTAAGCTCAATCCCAGAAGATGCCTGAGCCCCNACTGATGCCATAACAGTGCAGCCCAGTTCTTCAGCTTTTTCGCGGCTCATGATTACGACAGCAGCAGCACCATCACTGATAATCGATGCATTACCGGCAGTGCCGACCCCGTCTTTTTTAAATGCAGGCCGCATTTTCTGTAAACTTTCATAACTGGTTGCAACTGGACATTCATCCGTATCAAAGATCTTTGCTTCCCCCTTTCTCTGAGGGATGGAAACTGGAGCTATCTCCTCTTTAAAAACACCCTTCTTAATTGCCTTTAGCGCCCTGTTGTATGAATCCTCTGCAAAACTATCCTGATCTTCCCGGCTGACGTTCCATTTTTCACAGCTGAGTTCGTTGGACATACCCATATGAAAATCGTTGACAACATCCCACAAACCATCATGAACCATATGATCATCGATTTTTCCGGGTCCCATCCTGTGCCCCCAGCGGCCCTTTTCAAGATAATAGGGGGCAAAGCTCATATTTTCCATACCACCGGCGACTATGATATCTGCATCCCCGCACTGGATAGCCTGGGCAGCCAGCATTACACTTTTCAGGGAAGACCCACAGACCTTATTAACAGTAATGGCCTCAACCTCTTGAGGTAACTTCGCTTTTATGGCCGCCTGCTTCGCCGGATTCTGTCCGTAGCCACAGGGGAGCACCATACCCATAATACATTCGTCAATTTCTTTATCGTCAATCCCGGAACGAGTTACAGCTTCCCGTATAGCATGGGCTCCAAGATCTGTAGCACCAATTTTACTGAGCGATCCGCCAAAACTCCCAAAAGGTGTTCTTGCCGCGCTGACTATTACTGCCTCTTTCATATTCCGCTCCCTCATTTACTTTACATTAGAGTTTTATGACGCCATCTATAGCGGCAATCGATCTTTTTAACGAGTTGACAATCTCGTAAAAACTATAAATTCTAGATGGCTAAGCAAAAAACTTCATATGCGAGGCGCGTAAATTTTCTATTATTTCGGCGTACTAGGGTACGCCGAAATAATAGAAAATTTGCAGCAACGAAGTAGATGAAGAGTTTTTATGACGCCATCACGAGTTCATCAGTACTGATAATGGTTACCTTCAACAGCACAGGCCAAAAAAGTCACAAAACCAACGACAAACAAAAACTGACCAAGCGCTCAATCTTTTTTTAGATGTTGACCTACATGCGTATATTTGTCAATCTTTTTTATTAACAGAATACTTTCCCAGGTAACCACATTCTCTCACCATGGAGAGCACACGGGATAAAGAGAAAATAATCTTTTTTTGCCCTCTCTGTGCTCTCCGGGTCCTCTGTGGTTTCAAACAGTCATGACTTTGTCTGCTGGAATCACAACAGTTTTTCAAAATATTACAGTACTACGCAGATATAGTAACCAATTGATTTATCATTTAGCGAAAAAATCCTTTGACAAATATATATATATATTATTTAGTGCGTCAAACAAACCGACCGAGCGCTCAGTTGTAAAACAGCCTCGGTTATTTTTAAAATCGAATCGTGAGGAGTCATTTATGGGTATGGAAAGTCTTTATAAGGAAGTAATGGACCTTAACTTGATGGATGACAATGACCTGAAGCGGGATACAGCAAAAACCTTTTTTGAAAAACTTAACGCAATGGACCTCCCCGAGTATTTCAACTGGGCAGAGGAAATTTTCGAAGGACTCCATGTTAAGGAAAGAGGACACCATCAGGCATTAGTCTGGGCAGATATTGCCACCAAGGAAAGCAGCAGTTTCACCTACAGTGAGTTTGCTGCCTGTAGCAACCAGTGCCTCAACGCATTAAAAAAATCCGGCGTTGAAAAGGGAGACAATATGTACATGATGATGCCTATTGTCCCGGAAACCTGGTTTGCCAGTTATGCCTGTATCAAAGGGGGACTGGTCGCAGTTCCTACTGCAACTACAATGACCCTCAGAGAACTTCAATTCAGATTTGAAACTTATCCACCTGAATCTATCCTTGCCGATGAAATTTATGCAGATATCATTGATGAAGCAATTAAATTGACCAATGTTTCCCCCAAAATCAAACTGATAAGGGGTACCAGGGATGGATGGACAAGCTATAGCGAACTTGCAAATGAAGCTGGAGAATCTGAAGCTGCAAAAACCAAGTCAACTGACCTGCTCTTCTGTTTTTTCACGTCAGGAACAACCGGTTTGCCCAAACGAGTCGGGCATACCGCAACTTCCTATCCCCTGGGCCATCTCTCCACCTCTGTTATGACAGGTATTCGCCCGGATGACGTTCATCACAACCTGGGAGCTCCCGGCTGGGCCAAGTGGGCATGGTCAAGTTTCTTTGGCCCCTTTAATGTAGGCGCATCAGCATCAGGTTTTAACTTCGGAGTTCTGGACGGAGACGCCTATCTCGATGCCATTTCAACCCATAAGATCACAACCTTCTGTGCACCGCCAACTGCATGGAGAATGTTCATTAATCTCGATGTTTCCAAATATGATCTATCGTCACTGCGACAATCCATCGGAGCAGGTGAGCCACTAAACCCTGAAGTAATTTCCCAGTGGAAACAATTAACAGGAACAGAAATTCGTGACTTTTACGGTCAAACTGAATCTACCGCCATGATAGGCAACCATCCCTGGATGAACGGAAAAATGCGTTCAGGATCATTTGGCCAGCCTTCCTTCATGTACGATGTTGCCCTGGCTGATGATGAAGGAAATGAGATCACCAAGCCTGATGAGGTTGGTCATATAGTTGTAAAGCTTGATAAGTGGAGATCCATTGGACTCTTTACAGAATATATCGGCAATCCTGAAAAGATGGCTGGTGTCTTTATCAACGACTTCTATTATACCGGCGACCGTGCAACATTTGATGAAGAGGGCTACTGGTGGTTTGTAGGCCGCAGCGATGATGTTATTAAATCCTCTGATTTCCGCATCGGACCGTTTGAAGTGGAAAGCGCGCTTATGGAACACGCCTCTGTTGCAGAATGTGCTATTGTAGGTGTTCCCGATAAAAAATACCATCAGCTGGTAAAGGCATTCGTTATCCTGAACAAATCCCATGTGCCTTCCAGAGAGTTGGCCCTTGAACTCTTTCAGCACACAATCAATATCCTTGCGAAATTCAAAATCCCAAGGATAATTGAGTTTGTTCCCGAAGTTCCAAAAACTCTCAGCGGAAAAATTCGCAGGGTTGAACTTCGTCAGCAGGAAGTGGAGAAACAGGCAAGTGATGCACAGTCACAGAAAAATGAGTTTTTCTACTGGGATTTCCCTGAACTCAGTTCTAAAAAGAAGTAGCTTAACGTAATGGTAAGGGGTGATTGCCCCTTACCATTTTTTCATAATCGCCCAACATTCCCCATGAGCCACCTTTTTACGAGTCTATCAGGGGTGATGGCGTCGGCACTGATAAAAACACTGCGCCTTGTATATCAGACTTTTTAACTTAGCCATCTATAGCGACAATCAACCTTTTTACGAGTTCATCAGGAAGGGGTAACCATCCTTTCTAACACCCATGCAATGAATTTCACAACGATGACACCGCTTTGCTGTTATGAGAGTAATGTAACCGAAATTCAGAGGAGTGTCGCCAAACGTCCTCGCATACTCGCTTACCTGGAGTCTCGCATCCCTCCCTGCCGGGGAAGCAAACATGGCTTTCATATAAAATTGATGTTCAGTTTTACCTTTTGTTATCACCGGTTTTTGTATACTTTATAATTTTACCGATTTTAAAGGCAGTATTCGTCCAGGAATGAACAGCTAAGGGAGAGGGTAATGACGAGGAAGATTGACCCTGAAGGTGAAATTGTAACGCATATCAAGAACAAAGATCTGGTCAGAAAACGAAGAAGACAAATAGTTGATGCAGCAGTAAAACTCTTTATCAAGCACGGATATCATAAAACAACAACTCGGGAACTGGCTAAGGAAACCGGATTGTCAATAGGTTCACTCTACGAATATATTTCAACTAAAGATGACATTCTTTATCTTGTAGCCATCGCAATCCACGCTGAGGTTGAACAGGGGGTGAAAGATGCTTTGGCCCGCCCCACCCACAGCAAGGATGCCCTGGCTGAAGTAATACGTGAATATTTCCTGGTCTGTGACCGCATGAGTGACCATATCCTTCTCATGTACCAGGTCACTCATTTTCTTCCTGAAAAATGGGAAAAAAAGGTACTGGAAGCCGAGTTGAGAATAACCAACCTCTTTATCGATGCCATGGAAAAACTGAGAGAGTTGGGGAAATTACCGAATCTGGATGATAATACTATAAACCTTATAGGCCATAATATCTCGATTGTCGGACACACGTGGGCTTTCAGACGCTGGTATTTTGCAAAGATCTTCACAATTGACCAGTATATCGAACAACAGACAGAATTTATAATGAGATATCTTGGAGAAGTAAAAAACTAACTTAATGATAAACTGACCATTGATGGTTTCGTAAAAACCTATTTTATCGGATGGATTCGAAAAAACTTCATATCCGAGGCACATAAATTTTCAGTTATCTTGATGTACCAGGGTTTGTCGTGATGATAGAAAATTTCTAGCAGCAAAACAGGTAAGCGAGCCTGCTAGAATCCGGTTGAAGAGTTTTTACGATCCCGCCACCATTTGCCATTTTACTTTATTATACGAAAGGTGAAAATCCATGAAAGCTGAAGTTGCAATCTACAAGCCTCAGAATATAGTACGCGTTATCACTGCCACCTCACTCTTTGACGGTCACGATGCATCGACTAACATAATGCGGCGAATACTGCAGGATTCTGGTGTTGAGGTTATCCATCTCGCCCATAACAGATCCGTCCAGGAACTTGTCGATACCGCTATTGCAGAAGATGCTCAAGGGATTGCCATGTCCAGCTACCAGGGCGGACATATGGAAGCATTCAGATATATGATCGATCTGTTGAGAGAGAAAAATGCCGGACATATTAAAGTTTTCGGAGGAGGAGGCGGTGTTATTGTTGCCGATGAGATCAAAGAACTGGAAGAATATGGCGTCACCAAGATTTATTCCCCGGAAGATGGCAGAAACCTTGGTCTCCAGGGAATGATAAATCATGTGATTCAGGAGATGGATTTCAGCACCCTGCCCTTCCACAATCTCCAACCGGAGAATTTGAGCACTGACAACCAGAAAACAATAGGTGGTTTTATAACTGCAGTGCAACAGGCAAAGGCAGGAAGGGAGGGAAATCTTACTGAGCTGATGGGCCAGATCTCACCCCTGGCTGAAAAAAATAATCCTCCTGTAATTGGTATTACAGGAACCGGCGGTGCCGGTAAATCTTCCCTCACCGATGAGATCATAGTCAGATTTCTCCATGACCTCAAAGATATTACCATAGCTATTATCTGCTGTGATCCTTCCCGTAAAAAAACCGGGGGTGCACTTCTAGGGGATCGCATTCGCATGAATTCGATCTCCAGCTCAGACAGGGTCTATATGCGCAGCCTGGCGACCCGGGACTCGGCAAAAGAGGTTGCCGAATCGCTTCCTGAAGCAATCAAGGTTGTTAAGGCAGCAGGTTTTGACCTGATTATTGCAGAAACCGCCGGCATAGGTCAGGGAGACTCTAATATTACCGAAATAGCGGACACCTCCATCTATGTAATGACCAGTGAATATGGCGCGCCTTCCCAGCTCGAAAAAATTGATATGCTCGATTATGCCGACCTTATCGTAGTCAATAAATTTGAGAAGAAAGGCAGCGATGATGCAATTAGAGATATCCGCAAACAGGTTCAGAGAAACAGGAAACAATGGGAAACAGCCCCGGAGGATCTCCCTGTATTCGGAACCATTGCCTCCAAATTCAATGACGATGGAATCACCGCCCTCTACCACGCCATAATTGAGGAACTGAATAGCGGAGCAGCCATAGAGCTGCACCCTTCCCTTCCCAGGCCGGACGGAAAGACATCTTCATCCAAAACCATTATTATCCCCTCTGAAAGGATCCGCTATCTGGCTGAAATCAGCTCCACAGTCCGCGGTTACCATGAGAAGACATCTCAACAGGCAAAAGCAGTTCGACAAAATAATCATCTGCAGCAGACCGCCGAATTACTCGAACAAAAAAATGACTCAAACATTGACAGCCTGCTGGCACTTCTCAAAGCAGAATCATCTGAAATAAGCCAGTCCATCGATAAAGATACCGCAGACACACTGCGCAACTGGGAAGAGATGAAGCAGGCCTACTCGGGAGACGAATACGTATATACGGTAAGGGGCCGTGAAATCCGCGTACCGCTTTACACTGATTCCCTTTCCCATTCGAAAATTCCAAAAATTTCCCTGCCTAAGTTCAGTGATCCAGCCGATATTTACAGTTGGATGCGAAGAGAAAATCTGCCCGGATACTTTCCCTATACCGGCGGAGTATTTCCCATGAAAAGAACCGGGGAAGATCCTACCCGGATGTTCGCGGGTGAAGGTGGGCCTGCCCAGACCAATCAGCGCTTTAAACTGCTGTCGGGTAATTATGAAGCCAAGAGACTGTCCACCGCCTTTGATTCCGCCACCCTCTACGGATGGGATCCTGCGATTCGACCGGATATTTATGGCAAGATCGGTACTTCAGGGGTGAGTATCTGCACTCTTGATGATCTGAAACTACTCTATGACGGTTTTGATCTCTGCACTCCCACAACCTCAGTTTCTATGACCATCAACGGTCCGGCTCCTATTATTTTAGCCATGTTTATGAATACCGCTATTGATCAGCAACTGGATAAGTTTGCAGCGGAGATGAACAGGGAACCTGATACGACTGAATATGAAAAAATCAAAGCTGATGTGCTTTCCAATGTTCGTGGAACTGTTCAGGCGGATATCCTGAAAGAAGACCAGGGCCAGAATACATGTATCTTCTCAATAGAATTTGCTCTGAAAATGATGGGTGATATTCAGGAATATTTTATTGCCCAAAATGTAAATAATTTCTACTCCGTCTCTGTTTCCGGATATCATATCGCAGAGGCCGGAGCTAACCCGATTACCCAGCTGGCCCTCACTCTTTCAAACGGTTTCACCTATGTTGAGTACTATCTGGCAAGAGGCATGGACATAGACGAGATCGCACCCAACCTCTCGTTCTTTTTCTCAAACGGTATGGATCCTGAGTATACTGTTATCGGCCGGGTTGCCAGGCGTATCTGGGCAGTGGCCATGAAAAAGAAATATGGTGCCTCTTCCGGTTCCATGAGACTAAAATACCATATTCAGACCTCAGGAAGATCCCTGCACAGTCAGGAAATCCAGTTCAACGACATCAGGACCACACTGCAGGCACTCTGTGCCATCTACGATAACTGCAACAGCCTTCATACCAACGCATATGATGAAGCCATTACCACCCCAAGTTCAGAATCGGTTCGAAGAGCCCTGGCGATCCAGCTCATTATCAATAGAGAGTGGGGTCTTGCCAAAAACGAGAATATGAATCAGGGCAGCTTTATTGTCGAAGATTTGACCGACCTTGTTGAAGAGGCTGTTCTGGTTGAATTTGACAAAATCACCGATAGAGGTGGTGTTCTTGGTGCGATGGAAACCGGATATCAACGAAGTAAAATCCAGGAAGAGTCGATGTATTACGAACGATTAAAACACTCAGGAGAGTTTCCCATCGTTGGCGTCAACACCTTTCTCAACCCGGAAATCAATTTTGACGAGCAGAATGCTACTCTTGAACTTGCCAGGGCCACTGATGATGAAAAGGATGAGCAGATCAACCGCCTGGCCGATTTTCAAGACCGCCATAAAAACGAATGCGCAGCTGCTCTTGAAAGCTTAAAAAAGATTGCTCTTCAGGGCGACAATGTGTTTGAAGAACTTCTCGAGACGGTTAAGCATTGCAGCCTGGGCCAGATTACCACGGCCCTGTATGAGGTTGGAGGGCAGTTCAGGCGTAATATGTGACCAAGACAGACTATGCCCACAAAGTTTCTCTATGTCCTCTGTGATTCAAGTTTTTCATGTTTTTATGACAGCTTTTAAGGAGTAAGGCACTAATGCATACAACGATCATCTCCCCGGCAAACGCATCCTTTTTAGGGCTACCGACAGTTATCTTTTCAATATTGATCCCACTTCTCGGTTTGGTGGTGTTCACCTACATCATGGCCATGCGACGGGTGCCGCTGGCGAATGCAGCCCCGGACAACCGTTTTGACCGCCCCTCCGAGCGAATCTCTAATGTACTTAAAATATGGCTGGCACAGTATCGTCAGCCCAGGTATATGCTGGCAGGTGTTGTCCATATTGTTATCTTCTTTGGCTTTCTTATTCTCAGTATCCGGGCCACCTCCCTGGTGGTAATCGGTTTTTCCGAAGACTTTGTCCTCCCCGGGTTTAGCGGTACATTCGGTCATATCTATAATATCCTGAAAGATTATGCGGCCACCGCGGTATTGATTGGATGTGGGATTGCTGCCTACCGGCGGATTATTGTGAAACCTGCCCGCTACGCGGTACCTGCCAAATACGGCAAAGACCATACGGCAGAAGCTGTTTTTGTTCTGGCACTTATCTCTATTTTAATGATCTCCGAGAGCTTCTTTGATGCCAGTATTGCCGCCGCCAATATCCAGCAGGGACTGCATGCAGAATATATTGCACCTCTTACCCTGGCCTGGCTGTTCAAGTCAATCTTTCTGGCGATACCGGTTGGTGCGCTGCAGGCCATCCATGTTCTCTCCTTTTTCGTCCATGACCTGACCTTTTTCTTCTTCCTCTGTTTTCTGCCCCTTGGTAAACACTTCCACGTTATTACCTCGTTGTTCAACGTCTACTTCATGCGTCTTGATAAGGGTAACATTAAGCCGGTAAGGTACGGTATTAAAGATGAAGATCTCGACGATCTGGAATCATTCGGAGTGAAAAAACTGGAAGACTTCACCTGGAAACATATCCTTGACTTCTATTCATGTGCCGACTGTGGCAGGTGTTCAGACCAATGTCCCGCTAACGCGGTAGGAAGACCTCTTTCGCCGCGTTTTATCTCTATTAAAGGCCGGGATCTTGTTTTTAAGAATTATCCGGTCTACCCGGTTCAAAAACCTGGAGGTCCTGCTAAAGAAAGTGAAGACCTGATTGGCTCCATTTATGAAGAGGATGAAATCTGGTCTTGCACCACCTGTGGTGCCTGTGAGCAGGAATGTCCCATAGGAATTGAGTATATCGATAAAATCGTTGACCTGCGTCGCGGTATGGTGGAAGAAGGCAATGTACCCCAGTCACTGCAAAAACCATTGAGGGCCCTTGAGAAACGTGGCAACCCATGGGGCAAGATGGAGAAAAAACGCGCAGCCTGGGTAAAAGATAAAGAATTCGCCGCAGAGTGTGAGGTAAAGGTATTGGAAAAAGGCGAACAGGCTTCAACCCTCTATTTTGTCGATTCAATCACCTCTTATGATGATCGCATGGTTGAGATTGCCCGTTCTACCTCAAAACTTCTTGACAGCGCCGGTCTTGATTTCGGAGTTCTCGGCAAAAAAGAGAAGGACTCCGGCAATGAGGTACGCAGGTTCGGAGAAGAGATGCTGTTTCAGACTCTACGTGATGAAAACACAGAAGCGATCCTGGGCTCAGGTGCCAAGGAGATTGTTACAACTGACCCCCATGCCTATAACTGCCTGAAAAACGAGTATAAGAATCTGCCACCTGTCAGCCATATCAGCCAGACACTCCTGGCCAAAATAAAAAGTAATGAATTGAAACTGAAACCGGTGGAAGACAGTAGTAAAATCTACACCTACCATGATCCCTGCTACCTTGGGCGGCATAACGACCTCTATGACGCACCTCGGGAAGTGCTGGATTCGATCCATGGCCTTAACCGGGTGGAGATGGACAAAAGTCGAGACCGCGCTTTTTGCTGCGGCGGCGGCGGACTGATGCTCTTCTATGAGCCGGAAGAAGACCAGAGAATGGGCGTACTCAGAGCAGAAATGGCAAAAGAGGCCGGGGCTCATGTAATCGTCACTGCCTGCCCTTTCTGTCTCGTCAACATGGAAGATGCCATTAAGGTTGCAGGGCTTGAAGGTGAGATGGAAGCTATTGACTTAGCCGAACTAATTGAACAACATATAGCGTAAGAAAAAACCAAACCATGCAAACAAGAAGAACTCCCCATTTAAAAGGAGACTACAATGGAAATTTTAGTATGTGTTACCCGTGTACCTGACACAGCTGAGAACGAGATCGAGCTAAATAGCGCAGGTGATGATATCGAGCGCGACGACCTGGTCTATTCGGTAAATGAGTGGGACAACTATGCGGTTGAAGAAGCGATCCAGATCCGTGACCGTGTAGGTGGTTCGGTAACTGTGATTACCGTAGGTGATGATGAATCGGATGAGATATTGCGCCGCGAGATGGCCATGGGAGCCGATAAGGGAATACTCCTCTCCGATGACAGCTTTGAAGAGGCTGATGGACGTGGCATTGCAGCAGTTTTAAAGGCGGCTGTAACCCAGGGTAACTATGACCTGATTCTGACCGGTGCCCAGAGTGAGGGTGGAGCCGGGGAAGTTGGTGGAATGCTTGCTGCCATGCTCGACCTCCCCTATGCATCGCTTGTGGTCTCTATCGAAGAGTCAGATGACAGCCTCAAGGTAGGTCGGGAGATTGAAGGCGGCAACATCGAAATGAACGAGATTTCCATGCCCTGCGTACTCTCCATACAAACCGGAATCAACGAGCCGCGTTATGTCGGCATCCGCGGTATCCGCAAGGTTGCCACTGTGGATATTCCTGTTCAGAGTGCAACCGATCTGGGACTTGCAGATGGTTCTATAAGCAGCGAAGTGAAACGGCTGGATTACTTTGTACCCGACATGGGCGAAGGAGCCGAGATGCTGGAAGGCGACGATGATGAGATCATCGAAAAGCTGATCGAAATGTTAAAAGCCAAAGGAGGAATCAAATAATGCAACTCTTTGCCTATATTACTCATCAAAACGGATTGGCGAATGACAGTGCAGCCGAACTGGCGGTAGCGGCAGCTCAGATTGCACCGGGTGCTGCTGTAACCGCTGTTGTNGTAGGATCAGGCGACGGTCTTGATGCGGTTTGCAACCAGATGACANGCTCATATAGTGAAGTTATTAAGGTGGACAACAGTGAGCTTAGCTACCCCAACGGAGAACTGGTTAGAAAAGCATTGATTAATCTGCTTCCAAAAGAAGCTGTGATTTTAATCGCCCACGACACCTTTGGTATGGATCTTGGACCCGGCCTTGCAGTGAAGCTTGACTCTGTATTTCTCGCCGATGTAGTGGCTGTAGATAAAGTTGATGGCGACCAGATCACCGTAAGTCGTCAGGAGTTCGGCGGCCAGGTATCCACTCATGTTCAGTGCAGCCTGGCAGCAGGGGGAGTAATTAATATTCGTCCAGGTTCTTTTGCTGCTGACGAGAATGCTGCTGCCGGCGGCAGCGTAACAGATCGTTCTGCAGATGCAGGAGAGTTATCCAGCGGCAGGCGTTTTCTGGAACTGGTCGAAGCTGAAGTCGGGGACGTGGATATCACCAAAGAGGATATACTCGTTGCTGTTGGCCGTGGCATTGAAGATGAAGACAATCTCGAAATCGTCACGGAACTGGCCGAAGCAATGGGCGCGGCTGTCGCATGTTCAAGACCCGTAGTCGATGCCAAGTGGCTTGAGAAGTCACGTCAGGTTGGAACCAGTGGCCTGACCGTTAAACCCAAGGTTTATCTGGCCTGCGGCATCAGTGGATCTTTTCAGCATATGGGTGGAATCAAGGGCAATCCTTTTGTTGTTGCCATTAATAAAAACCCAAAAGCACCGATATTTCAGGTGGCTGACGTGGGTATTGTCACCGACATTCTCGACTTCATACCGGAGCTTACGGAAAAAATTGAAGAAATGACTGATTAATTTTCACAAGAGGAAATCATGGCACAAGTTATTGCAGATAGAAGGGATGTGGACTTTGTTCTCCACGAACAATTCCAGGTTGGTGACCTCAGCAAACATGAACTATTTGCTGAATTCAATAAAAAAGTTGTTGATATGGTCATCACCGAAGCACGGAACCTGGCGGTAAAGGAAATTCTCCCCACACAAAAAATTGGTGATGAGGTGGGTTGCAAATACGCAAATAACGAGGTTACCACCCCTGACGAGTATAAACGTGCCTGGGATCTCCTTGCAGAAGGAGAATGGATGGCCTTAGCCCGGGACCCAGAAGTGGGAGGGCAGGGAATGCCTGAGACCCTGGCGATGGCAGCAATGAGTTATTTCACTGGTGGCAACATGGCCTTTATGTTGTGCATCGGGCTAACCCATGGTGCTGCCAGACTGATTGAGAATTTTGGTACCGATGAGCAGAAAGCTACCTACTTGAAAAACATGTACACTGGCAAATGGACTGGAACCATGCTTCTCACCGAGGCGGAGGCTGGGTCAGATCTGGGTGCACTCACCACAACTGCTGTGAAAAATGCAGATGGCTCCTACTCTATCACCGGTAATAAGATTTTTATCTCCAGTGGCGAGCATGACCTGACGGAAAACATCGTTCACCCTGTACTTGCAAGGATCGAAGGAGCACCGGAAGGCAGCCGTGGTATCTCCCTCTTCCTGGTACCAAAGTTTTTCATCAATGAAGATGGCTCTCCTGGCGACCGCAATGATGTCTATTGTACCGGCATCGAAGAAAAAATGGGCATTCATGGCAGCCCCACCTGCTCTATTGCTCTCGGCAGTAAAGGCAATTGTACAGGCTGGCTGCTGGGAGAGGAAAACAAGGGTCTGAGCCAGATGTTCCTGATGATGAATGAGGAACGGCTGATGGTCGGGGGACAAAGCCTGGCTTGCGCCTCTTCCTCTTACCTCCATTCGCTGGAATTTGCCAGAACACGAATTCAGAGTGCGGCAATCGGTTCCAGGGACAAAAAACCTGCAACCATCATCAACCATCCTGATGTGCGCCGGATGCTCCTTACCCAGAAAATGTATGTGGAGGGGATGCGGAGTCTGGTACTCTATGTTGCCAACTGTGAGGATAAAGCACGTATTACAGACAGCGCCGAGGAAAAAGAAAAGTTTGGCAACCTCGTCGATATTCTTATCCCCATTTGCAAGGGATATGCCTCAGATCGTGCCGTTGACGTATGCAATCTTGGTATCCAGGTATACGGCGGCTATGGCTATACTTCCGAATTTCCTGTAGAGCAACTGCTGCGGGATGTCCGCATCTGCCCAATTTATGAGGGAACCAACGGCATTCAGGCCATGGATCTTTTAGGCCGAAAACTCGGCATGAAAAATGGCCAGTTGTTCACGGATCTAATTGGTGAGATCAAGAAAACTATTACTGCTGCAAAGGAAATTGAAGCCATTAAGGCACTGGCGGAACAATTGGATCAGGTTACTGACAAAATGGATGAAGTCGGTATGCAAATGGCCAAAACTGCAAAGAGCGCCGACGTTAAAAAAGCCTTCGCCCATGCCTGTCCATTTATGGATATTGTCGGAGATGTTACCATGGCGTGGATGCTTCTATGGCGTGCTACCCTGGCAACCCAGAAGCTCGAAAAGGGTGGTAAGAAAAAGGATAAGCCTTTTTATGAAGGTCAGCTGAAATCAGCTGAGTTTTTTATCCGTTCGGTTCTTCCTGTAACCCTTGGTCGGACTGTATCTGTTGCCGATAATTGCGGAGCTGCTGTAGAAATAGATGCTGACGCCTTTGGCGGTAAATAAAAACTGGTCGCAGTGTCAGGACATCAGGAGTTGGATGCTTTGACACTGCGATTTTTTGTTTTTATAGCTATATCAAATTTGATGAAGAGAAACACTATGGTTGAGAATACAGAATCACCTGAAACATTTGAGGAATTCAGGAAGCAGGTGTTATAGGGAAACTAACGGAAAATAGTTATTCTTTTATCGGAGCCTGTTCACAAAAAAGATTGATGAAAGACGTAATTCCGGAATGGATTCGTTTAATGAAAGACAATGAGGTGGGCGGAGCGATTCTTATACCGGTCTGACCTGTATGCCATATGTCCGTGGGACATATAGCCAGAGGATTTGAAGAATCTGGGATTTCCACAGATGTTATTGCAGTTAAGCCGTTCTTTAAACGACTGGAAATAATGTCACTGCCAAGGATCCTGCTTACCGACAACCTGATCGGTCGTGTCTTTGGATCCCCCCATGATGTATTTTACCAGCGTAAGGTACTGGAGCAGGCCATTAAGCTCTTAAGTTCTGCCGACAGGAACGGTGTCATCGACCATATCTAAAGTGAGCGACACCCACAACCCAAAAGGTATATTATCTCACCACAGAGTTCACAGAGAAAAAGCATTTCTTTGTCTCTCTTCTGTGTTCTCTATGAACTCTGTGGTTTAAGGTCTGGAAGTTTACGCTTATGCGACGTCTACCCTTATCTCTTGTTTTTTATGACAGATGGTCAGGAATAAGGTACTGATTGTCTGCTGGTTTACTGCCAGGCAAAGTACGGCTGCTCAAAGTGGGAAACCCGGGTTTCACGTCCTGCTAGTGCCACCTCCCGAAACTGATATAACATCGCGGCGGTGGGTGTGGCTATATATGAATCGCCGACAGGCATAAAAAGAATCGGCTGGCTGCCCTCCTCCACTCCTTGATCAAAAACCGGGGCATCATCACGTAAAAGCTCCCGGCAGGGAATCCTGTGTATCGACGCCACTTCCCTCTCATTAGCCACAAGATTTATCCTGTCTCCACCCCATATAACAACAGGAGTAATACGAAAACCTGATCTGGTAACAAAATCATCAAGGCAACCAATCACATTCTCGCCAGTAAGATGCAAACCGACCTCCTCATCCAGTTCACGGAGAGCTGCCTGCTCAGGATCTTCACCCGGATCAATGCTCCCTCCGGGAAATGCCCATTGGCCTGCATGATCTTTTAGCCTCGCTGATCTTCTTGTAAGAATCAGAGCTGCAGCATCATCCGTTGCAGAAAGCAGGCCCGACAATGCTCCCAATCCCCGATAATCTACAATAGTCAAGGCCACAGCAGCTCTTCTGAGGTTATCCGCGCTCAGACTGACCCTTTCAAATCCGGCAAGATTAGCACTAATCCGCTGCTCAAGATCTGCATTGCAGAGATACTGTTTCATATTCAAAAAAATTTAGAAAACCTCATATAAACCTGCCGGTCACAGTCTTGGTGTCGCGTGTTTTACCATCTTCAGACCCATGAGTATAACCTATCACATCGAAATCTTTTCCTATATTTTTCACTAATTCTTCATAGCCTTCATATTTACCGCGCATACATGTTGAAACATGAATGACCTGCACCCCGGCTTCTTTCATCTTAGCAAGTTTATATTCTAAGTCGCCGCCACTATGAAAAAAACCGACTAACTCAACTTCAATATCACGATACCTCGCGAAACTTTCAGTTTTTGAGAAAAAACTTCGTAAACATCCCTTCCCTGTACACCTATCAGTTGTTTCTTCACGTACCAGAATAGCAATCTTCAACATTTTTAAACTTTTAATACCTTGCGTCCAGTTTTATTGTTTTTTGTGAAAAAATATGAATATTTCCTGTTTACATATCAATTTCATATTTTTACCTTCCTGGACTGGTGTGAACTATTGTTTATTGATGATTCTGTGGTAATGTGAACAAATTCCAGCAATTTTTTAAACTTTCAAATTTACCAAAACCATTAGCAATATGAAAGAAAACTTACAACGCTACCTGGAATCAACCTTCTACCTTGATTATTACGCCCAAGAGGTATCCAAATTTTCCAGATCAGCCTGCACCGGGCTGGATTCTCCCGTGGAAAAAGCAATTGCTCTGTACTATGCCGTCCGAGACCAGATCAGATATGACCCCTATGATCTGCAATTTTCCCGAACTGCTATCAGAGCCAGTAATGTAGTGAGAAAAAAATCGGGGTACTGTGTTTCAAAAGCTGTATTGCTAGCCGCTGTAGCCCGTCATCAGAGAATACCCAGTCGTCTTGGTTTCGCTGATGTAACCAACCACCTGTCCACAGACAGCCTGAAAAAACAGATGGGAACTGACCTCTTCATCTACCATGGTTACATGGAAATGTTGTTAAATAACAAATGGGTCAAGGCTACTCCCGCATTCAACTTATCTCTCTGCACCCGTTTCAACGTGCAACCACTGGAATTTGATGGAAAGGAAGATTCCTTCTTCCATGAGTTTGATACTCTTGGCCAGAAACATATGGAATACGTAAGGGATCATGGCCACTTTGCCGACCTCCCCTTCGATAGAATTTTTTCCGCCCTGGATCAGACTTACCCAAATATCTTTGAAAATTTCTCCAAAAAAAACAAGTCTGATTTTGCAGCTGAGGCAAGTCTTGAAAATAGAAGACAATGAACGCCTGGTAACTTAAAAAACCTTGCCTCTGCCAGACTGGTCTTGCTGATCATTACGCAGCCTTGAGGTATCTCACCATGAATCCGTTTTACAGGCTTTGCAATTTTCTAACCAGACACTGCTGGATTTGAATGAGAATTGCCTGTGCTTTATAACGTTCTCTCCGCATTTTTTGCACTTTCACGCAAGGCACGGATTCTATTTTCAAGTGAGGGATGGGTCATGGTAAGCTTTTTCAGTCCCACTGCACCGAACAAACCGCCATTGATGCCAAAAGCCTGCATCTGTACAGGCAGTTGTGCCGGCTCGCTTAAGGATTTCAATCGCTCTAAAGCGCTGATCATTTTTTCATGTCCAGCCAAAGCTGCAGATCCGGCATCCGCCCGATATTCCCGCCAGCGGCTGAACCAGCGGACGATCAGAGTGGCCAGAAAACCAAAACCGAGCTGCGCGATCATATAGGTTGCAGAGTATCCCACGCCCCGCCCAAATCCATAACCTCGAGAGTTATAACCACCTCCCTGTCGGCGGTCAACTAATGCTGAAACCATCTGTGATAATACAATCACAAAGGTATTAACCACACCCTGAATCAATGACAATGTTACCATATCACCATTAGAGATATGGCTGACCTCATGCGCCAATACAGCTTCTACCTCATCTTTATTCATACTGTTGAGCAGACCTGTACTCACAGCAACAAGTGAACTGTTTTTGCTGGCGCCGGTGGCAAAGGCATTAGGCGCGGGTGAGTCAAAAATAGCAACTTCAGGCATACCGATACCTGCCTGTTCAGTCAAAGAACCCACAGTATTCATCAGCCACTGCTCGGTATCATCGGCTGGTGTAGAAATGACCCTTGCCTTTGCTGACCGTTTTGCCACACTCTTTGACATCATTAATGAGATAAATGAACCTGCAAATCCCATAATGCCTGCCATGAACAAAAGTGGCGTTAAATCCATACCCGGCTGATTCAATCCGAAAAAGTTGAGCAATATACCTAAAACAAATAATACCGCCAGGTTAGTGATTAAAAACAACGTTGATCTCATCAGCATAACGTTCTCCCTCTTTTTGAGTATCCCTAAACTGCTACTTTTTGATGGCGTCGTAAAAATCTAAATATTTAGCCATTCCGTCATTCCCGCGCAGGCGGGAATCCAGTGATCCTGCTTGTAACTGGATCCCCGCCTGCGCGGGGATGACAAACCTGTGGGATCTTATTTTTCTTTTATTATCAACGTATCAAAGCTACTTCCACAGAATTGGCTCAGTTTCATACGTAATCAGACATTTTTTTGGAAAACCTCGATATTGAACAGATAGCGTAGACTTCGAAATGCTTTTTCTCGCACAACCTCCTAAGAGCTTGTCCGAGACGGTGACAACATAATAGTAATTATTATTATAAATCTATTGGATAAAGTCAACTGTATTCCGTATATCTCCGAACATATTTATTTTACACACTTTCTTTTAATCCTGCCGCTGTTCTACAACAACCTGACATATACATGGTCAATCAATTTTGCTTAATAGAGAGTGCAATAACATAAATACAGAGATCTGTTCGAGTTTACTACGCTGCCTGTCTGTCCAGGTAATAGTTCTCATCAGAAATATCTGCTTCCTTCATTGCCAGGTACTCATCAAAATTCATCATCGCATCGGTGATACCATCTGGAGTAATCTCGATAATCCTGTTAGCAACGGTTGACACAAACTGATGGTCATGGGAGGCAAAGAGTACTATCTCAGAAAAAGATATCAGCCCATTATTAAGAGAAGTTATTGATTCAAGATCCAGATGGTTAGTAGGCTCATCCAGGATGAGGGCATTAGAGTGGGAGAGCATCATCTTGGAGAGCATACAGCGTACGCGCTCTCCACCAGAAAGGACAGAGGTCTTTTTCATCGCCTCCTCTCCGGAAAAAAGCATTTTTCCCAGGAATCCACGAATAAAACCTTCATCAGTCTTTGGCGGTGCAAATTGTCTCAGCCAGGTAACCAGTTCAAGCTCGTCGTCATTAAAATAGTCGCTGTTTTCTTTTGGGAAGTAGCTGTTTTTAATAGTCACCCCCCAGCGAAAAGTGCCTTTGTCGGGCTCAAGTTCACCTGCAAGAATCTGAAACAGGGTGGTTTTAGCAAGGCTGTTTGTGCCGACAAAGGCAATCTTATCAGCTCTGTTCACAGTGAGAGTAAGATCATCAAACAAACAGACTCCATCAATGGTTTTGGAAAGCCCGTCGATCTCAAGGATAATATCACCACAGGGTCGTTCCGGCTTAAAAACAATGTAAGGATACTTTCGCGAAGAATTCGGCATACTCTCAATGGTAAGTTTCTCAAGCAGTTTCTTCCTTGATGTGGCCTGTTTGGCCTTGGAGGCATTGGAACTGAAACGCTGGATGAATTCTTTGAGCTGCTCTGCTTTGGCTTTGGCCTTTTTACTCTCAGTCTCTTTCTGACGAAAGTGGAGCTGACTGGATTCATACCAGAAATCATAGTTTCCCACATAGACCTGAATCTTTCCATAATCGATATCCGCCATATGGGTGCAGACCTGGTTCAGAAAATGACGATCATGGGAGACAATGATAACGGTGTTATGAAAGCGGGCGAGAAAATCTTCCAGCCATTTGATGGATTTCAGATCCAGCTGGTTGGTGGGCTCATCGAGAAGCAGGATATCAGGATTGCCAAACAGGGTCTGGGCCAGCAGTACACGCACCTTGTCACTACCATCAAGCTCCTTCATCCTTTTCTGACTCATCTCTTCCGGGATCCCAAGACCACTGAGCAATACTCCGGCTTCAGCCTCAGCTTCATAACCGTTCATTGCACCAAATTTGGCCTCAAGTTCCCCTGAACGGATACCGTCTTCATCAGTAAAATCAGCCTTGGCATAGAGTGCCTCACGTTCCGCCATAACCTTATAGAGTTTTTTATGCCCCATGATGACGGTATTGGAAACAGTGTATTCATCGAAGGCAAACTGATCCTGGCTGAGCACCGCGATACGCATTCTCCGGCCGGTGGAAACATGACCACTGTCAGGGTCAAGCTGATTTGACAGGATTTTCAGAAAAGTAGATTTCCCGGCACCATTAGCCCCAATAAGACCGTAGCAGTTACCTGGAGTGAATTTGATATTTACGTCTTTAAAAATGACTCTCTTACCGTAGGAAAGAGCAATGTCAGTTGCAGTAATCATGGTTATGTCCTCACTAGTACTGGCGCCTACCTACGCCAAAATCAAAAGCAGCAGCTTTACTGCGTCGGTTTTTACCACGCCCTGCCGTAACCGGCTTCTTCCTTCCCGGTATATCCTTTGAATAACTTTCACTTTTTTCTTCGTGTACATACCCTCTTCCTGTTTCATTAACTAAAATAGGAGGACGCTCTCGATCCATTTTTTTACCGAGATTACGCTCAATAAGGGAAATCATTTTGTTGTCATCATGGCTGGCAAATGTCAAAGCATGACCATTTAGTGTTGCTCGGCCTGTACGACCGGTACGATGAGTATAGGTCTCCGCCGTATCCGGTACATCAAAATTGATCACATGCGTGATACCGGAAACATCAATACCACGGGCAGCAATATCTGTTGCCACAAGTATTTTAAAAGTACCGTCACGAAACCCCTCCATAGCCTGTTGCCGTTTGGATTGGGAAAGATTACCCTGAATTGCAACAGCACTGAGACCTGCCTTCTGTAGTTGCAGAGCCAGGCTTTTCGCTTTGTATTTTGTTCGTGTAAAAACGAGTGTACTCACCATTTCCCGTTCTCTTATGATGTTTTTAAGCAAAGCTGTTTTCTTTGTCTTTGAAACCTGAAAAAGAGCATGAGATATGGTTGGAGCCGGTAAGGTATGATTGATCTGTACTGTTACCGGATTTCGCAGAATATCTTCTGCCAGGCGACGAATCTCCCTGGGCATGGTAGCTGAGAAAACCAGTGTTTGCCTGTCTCTCGGCAATTGCTTGATAATCCTCCGAATATCCGGCAGAAATCCTTTGTCAAACATGTGATCAGCTTCATCAAGAATCAGTACTTCAATCCCACGGAGGTTAAAAGCTTTGTCATTAAGAAGGTCAAGCAGCCTGCCTGGGCAGGCAACAACAATTTCTGCTCCATCTCGAATGGATTTGATCTGGGGCTGTTTGCCGACACCGCCATAAACAGCGACACTGCGAAGGCCAGTATGTCTGGCCATCTGGCCGATGTTGTCATGAATCTGTTCAGCCAGCTCTCTAGTCGGCGCCACTATCAGTGCGCGCACTTTTTTTCCGGGCCCTCTAAGCAGGTGCTGTAGTAAAGGCAAAACAAAGGCCGCTGTCTTTCCTGTTCCAGTCTGTGCCAGACCAAGGATGTCACGACCGGCAAGTACCGGAGGAATAGCCTCTTTCTGGATTGGAGTTGGAATTGTATAACCACAGGCAGCAATGCCAGCGTTAATTTCTTGGTGTAACTGAAAATCTTTAAAACTCATTAGTACTTTACTCCTGAATTATTTGTTTCTTAAAAGGAATATAATTTTAAAATATCAAACCATTAGAAACCACCACCAGGTGATTTATCCCAACGGGTTTTCCATTTTCCCGAAGTTGGTATTCCTTTTCTTTTTATCTGATCGACCGGAGGTCTTCCCGGGTTTTCAATCTAATCTTCGAATGCTCTATGATCCGCTAATCAATTCTTGTCAGTTCTATAAAGGGTGTCCCCACATCTGTTTGAGCCTGACCAGCTACAAAAATTGAAGCAATCCTATGGCTCTGTACTGAGATCACGCCCGATCTTAATTCCTGATCCAGGTTGCAAAAGGCTGAGAATGGGCGTTAAGGCCAGTTCCTGCTCTGAAATGACAGAAGCCGCAAGATACAGTTCTTACTGTTCACCTATTTTAATAATCAGTAGAAAATTCGACGACAACGGACGATGCTAACGGAAACAACGAGGTCAACGAGGACAACCTGAGGGGAGTTCGCTCTACTTATAAAATTCTCAGCTGAGACTATAATCTGTTCTTTAAATTAAGCAATGAAATAAAAGAGTTTGTTACTAATTATATGAAACCTGACCTTTGCAGGGGCGGTAATGTTTGTCGTCTGATACGCTATCCAACAGTACATTTACTGGTATATTTCCCTGATATTCCTGCATAATATGAGCGTATTTCGGCAATGTCCTTTTCGATATCACCGGTGGGGTAGAAAGTTGAAAAAAATCCAGCCGCTTTACGTTTATAGTCGAGAAAAGCGAGGGCAATTGGTACATTGGCACCGAGGGCTATATAGTAGAATCCTGTCTTCCATTTATCAACTTTTGAACGTGTACCTTCTGGAGGAATAGTCACAACAAGATGATCACTTGCATCAAATGCTTCAATCATTTGGGAGACAACATTATTAGAAGAGGATCTATTGATCGGCACCCCCCCCAGCCACTTCATAATGGGACCGCGCCACCCTTTAAACAAAGAATATTTCCCCATCCAGTACATATCAATCCGGTAAACAAAAGCCACTGACAACCCCAGTGGAAAATCCCAGTTACTGGTATGGGGGGCTCCTATCAGTACATATTTGAATACTGGCGGCGGTTTACCCTCAAGCTTCCATCCCCATATTTTGAGAAAAACCCTGCACAGAACTAAAATAATCGGCCTTAATATCGGGGTATTGTACATTGTTCTTTGCACGACTACTCCCATGTTAAAGTTGATACTGCTAAAAAGAAATATCCCCCGGCCCCATTCCGCTCAGCCTTTTCCTCAAAGTTCCGATCTCGGCAAATATTTTCTTCAACATATCTATTTCCATGCGGGTAAGTTCAGACAAAGAAACAAAATTATCAGGTGGTTCACCCATATTGATTTTTTTCACCTGGTGCCTCAACCGGATCTGCATCAGAAAATTATATGATTGTACAACTTCCTGATATGACCTCCTATTAAGAACGCCTTCTTCATGGATAAGTTCAAGGCGCTGCAGCGTATTAGTACTCTGCAGAGAATATTGTATGGCATAAATCCGTGCAAACCCAACAATCATTGCAAGAACATGCTTAATATTGAAAGTGTTTGCATGGACCCCGTCCGACTCCACAGATATATTGCCGAAAAAATCCAATGGTATTTTAAACAGCAGGGTGTTTTCCGCCATAAGGTGAAAAAAAACGGGCCGGTGTTCCACTACTTTTTGTATATGGTTCCTTATCTCCTCCACAAATCCGGCATCACCATAACTGCAGTTAAAATCAAAAAATATCCCAGCCTCCATAAGACCCTGCGGATTCGCCTCAGTGATCCAACGACTAAAATAGTTCTTCCAGATGCTCAGAGGTTGACACCATTTGGGATTCATGGCCATGAAATTTCCCTTGCAAAAATCATATCCCGCCTGGTCCAGATCGGTGCAGATCCTGGTGCTTAAACGACCAAAATAATCTGTGACATCTTTAAGTTGATCTTCAGGCACATCTTCAAAGATTATTGCATTATCCTGATCCGTGGCCAGGGTCTGTTCTCCACGGCCCTCACTCCCCATACCAACAAAGGCAAAATTTACAGGAGGATCACCACATTCTGTAAGAGCAAAACCCATCAATTTATCAAAAACTGCATCGGAAATGGAAGTAATGATATGCGTAATATTCCGGGCATGTACCCCGCTGTCGGTAAGAGCTTTGACTATCCCCGGCAATCTTGCGTGGCTGTCCGCAATCTCTTTCACCTCTGTTGCTTCATTAATTTCGTTAATGAGAAAAGTGGTGGAAAAACGTTGAACCTCCAATAATTCCTCATTACTGATGACACTTACAATCCTGCCTTTAGCATTCTTCACACCAAGATGTTTGATACCTTTCTCGCTCATCAGCAGAACAGCTTCAAAGATCATGGCACTCTCTTCAACAGAGATGACGGGAGAGCTCATCACCTCATAAACCGGTGTCTCAAGGGAGATGTTTTCAGCAACTACCCGTTCCCTTAGAACCATATCGGTTATAATACCGATATGTGTTCCCGATTCACTTCTGATCAACATTGAATTGCGCCCGGCTCTTACCATTATTTTTGCAACTTCCCGGACCGGAGTATAAAGATCACAATCCACACTATCACTGAGGATATTCTTCAAGGGTTGATTTAAAAACATCGTAGAAGTCTGCAGTTCAACGATCAATTTGTCCCTTTCCAAATCTCGTTTTTTCTCCCGGGTGATATCCTCTACGATGCCTTCACAATATAATGGGTTCCCTCTTTCGTCTCTGATCAACACCAGGGAAAGAGAGACTATGACAACTTCATCTGTTCCTTTTTTAAGCTTAAAAATCTTATCTTTAACTACACCCTCGTTTGCAAGAGTTTCCATCATGTCTGTAGACTCATCAGTGCCCTTCAGATAGTCGATGAGTTTGACCCCCATCAGATCGTCCCCGGTCAAATCGAATAATCTGAGTGTCTCACCATTCCCTTCCAATAAACGGAAATCTTTATCCGGTGTTGTACGGAAGATACCGATCTGTAATCTGCTGGTGAGCAATTTATACTGCTCTTGACTTTCATCTAATTGCTTCTTTATCCTTTGCCGACGGCTCAGATCCCTTGCAGTCATCAGCAGGACACTTTCATCGCCAAACAATTTTGTGAAAAAAGTTAAACGGGTATGGACCTGAGAACCATCTTTTCTCAGCATCTGCAACTCGATTTGACCTGAGTCGTTTTTGCCCTCAAAAAATGCTTTGACATCTTCTTTTTTATTTAAATCGTCAGGTTGATCGGTGGCGAAGAGCTCCGCCAGAGTTTGTAATTCGAGTTCCTCAGCAGAATAACCGAGAAATTGCCACATGCTGGAGTTCGAATAGATGCATTTTCCATCCAGGACCATCATGACTGGTTCTGTAGCGGTCTCAACCACGGTTTTGTACTTTTCTCTCGATCTTTTCAATTCTTCTTCGGCTTCTCTCTTTTTTCTCTCTATCATCAGACTTTGCCGGCTCATAAAAAAGAGAAGAAATACAAAAACCAGGGCTGCAGCTAGAGCAAAAAGGGAAAGTCTGTTGGAAACTTCCCTGGTCTTTCTCTGTACATCATCCAGGAACACACCAGTGCCGACAATCCATCCCCATGGCTCAAATTTTTTCACATAAGAAAGTTTTGCTACCACTTTTTCATCACTGTATTTTGTATGCCATGTGTGGTTTAGAAAACCATCATTTTTGTCGGATGCTACTCGTATAAATTCAAGAAAAATCTGTTTTCCATCGGAATCTTTATATTGACTGAGGTCGGTGCCGATCATCTCTTTGGAATAGGGATGCATCACCATTTTCGGATGCAGATCACAGATCCAGAAATAGTTCTGGTTAGTATCGCCATATCTCAGCGTCTCTATCTCCGACAGAGCCATCTGCTGTGCTTCTTTTTGACTGAGACTACCCTCCTGCTCCTTTTTCTCATAAAAATCCATGACACTCCAGGCAACACTGGTCAGCTCTTTAATCATCGACCGCTCACTATCGACAAAACTTTTTTTAAAGGCGGGAATAATCACCAGGTAAAAAAGGCAGATAAGTAAAATTACGGCAAGAGAGGTGGGCAGGGCAATTCCCAGCAGAAATCGATTTGAAAACCTGTTATCAGATTGATATGACAGTGACATGGTCTCAGTGGTGGTCAGATGAAAACATCGGCATGTAATGGAATTGAATTAGTAAGTTTTTTCTTCTGTATATCGATAAACCTCAATGCTGTGGGATTCAGTTTAAGTATCTCCGGGTTCTTTGGCAATGCTGAAAAAAGAGCCTTAATCACCTCTGGATCAAATTGACTCCCGGCTTCACTCTGCAAATTGAGTATAGCATCTTCCTGTTTCATTTTGGCGAAGTATTTCCGACCGGCCAACATTGTTTCAAAAACATCACAGACTGTCAGGATGCGAACACCAAGGGGAATAGCCTTTCCCTTGAGGCCATGTGGATATCCGGTACCGTTAAACCTTTCATGGTGATGTAGGATCAACGGCTCGATATCATTTAGAAAAACAAGAGGTCGGACGATCCCTGCCCCCACCTCCGGATGTTGCTTCACAATATCCATTTCTTTTCGGGACAGGATACCAAGACGATCAAGAATATCATCTTCCATGCCGATCTTACCTATATCATGCAGTAATCCGCCATGATAGATAGTCTCGATTTCCTCCTCAGACAGGCCCATTTCTTCAGCCACCATTTTTGCGAACATGGCAACTTTAACTGAATGACCATGGGTTTTTTCATCTTTTGCTTCCAGGGCCAGAGTGAGTCCTTCAACCATCTGACGAAAAGTCTCCATCATCTTTTTGTCATAACTGATGGCTCTGTGCAGGGCGATTGCTCCCTGCTCCCCCAGGGCAGTCACCAGCTCAAATTCACTTGAACTGAGTTCTCTCCTGTCGTTAAAATAGAGTGCCAGGATACCACCGAAAGAGTCAACGATATCAAAAAAAAGCCCTGTTACCGAACCAACCCTGCGTTTACCCAACCGCTCCATATCAGGTATACGGGGATCATGACGGGCATCCTCAATAAAGACTGGTTGACCGATTTCTCTGTCAAAGACAGTAATAAGGGTATTATAGCCAACCTCCGTAAGGCTGCGATAGGAGAATCCGTGTGAATATTTAGATACTATTTTTTCCCTGGAATGATCGACAATCCAGAAAATACAGCCTTTGGCCCGCAGGATTTCTTTTATGTGGGTTACAATGGATTCAAGAATATCTGAACTCTTTTCACCGGAATGAATTGCTTTGCTTACCTCGGTAAACACTTTAAAAAATGCAGAATAATCGCCTGTCATATTTTACCTTTCTATCCTCTTATACCACCCCGTCAGCAAAAAAACGATCAATCTGCACCTTTGAGTACCCTGCTTCCCTGAGAATAACCCGGGTAGATTGTCCAAATTCATCGGGTACTGTCCTTATACTGCCGGGAGTCTCTGAAAGCTTTACGGGTATGCCAAAAGAGCGTATTGGCGTACCGTTACTGTCAGGGTACTCAAGGACCATTCCCCGTTCCCTGAAAAGTGGGTCTTCTAATACCCCCTCCAAGGTCTGAACCCCGGCATAACACACATCAAGATCAGACAGTTCCTTTTCCCAGTCGACGAGATTTTTTGTCAGGAATTTTTCCCTCAGGAAACCGATGATTTCCTCTCTTTTACCTTCATCATACTGAAGAGAAATATAATTCGTCCTGTTAAAATATCCACAAAGTCGTTTCCAGAACCTGTTTTCAACTGCACCAATTGAGAGATATCTCCCATCTTTGGTCTCGTAGGTGTTATAACAGCCGTAGCGATGGGACAGTAATGTATCGGCAACTCTTGGTTGATTACCTGTAAGCTTTGAGAAATAATGGGGTAGAGAAAGAAAGCCGATCATACCGTCGGTCATGGAAATATCGATATATTGCCCCTTACCGGTTCTTTCTCTGGCATAAAGAGCAAGCAGAATCCCCACTGCGCTGTTCATACTTCCTCCGGCTATATCCGCCACCTGCACGCCGGGAATGGAAGGCGGCCCGGCTTTTTCACCAATGAGTCCGAGTACACCGGACATACTGAGAAAGTTGACATCATGACCGGCCCTGTCGCTGACAGGCCCAGTCTGGCCATAACCGGTTATCGAACAGTAGATTATTCTGGGATTATATTTTTTAACAGTCTGATAATCGACTCCAAGCCGCTTAACTACGCCCGGTCGAAATCCTTCCAGAATAATATCAGCATCTTCTGCCAGTTTATAAAATATCTCCTTTCCTTCAGGGGTTTTAAGATTGAGTGACATATGGTGCTTATTTCGGTTCAGATCATTAAAGAAAAGACCATCTTCTTTAAATCGTCCATCCTCAATGGCAATCACTTCAGCTCCATGATCCGCCAGAATCATCGAACAGTATGGACCCGGAAGCATACGTGACAGATCAAGAACTTTTATACCTTCTAACGCTCCTTGAATTTCCATATTACCTCCAATCAAAATTCAATACCTTTCTGCGCCTTAATATCCTTATCGTAAGCATGCTTAATCGATTCAATAGATGCGACAGTATCTGCAACTTCAATAAGTTTCGGATCAGCATCCCTGCCGGTCAGAATAATGGATAGTCGCTTTGGTTTGTTGCGGATGAGTTTAACAATTTGCTCCACATCCAGAAAATCATAATGGGGCAGATAGGTAATTTCATCAAGAATGATCAGATCATACTGATCACTCTCAACCTTTTCTTTTGCCAGTTGAAAACCCTCTCGAGCCACCCTGCGATCATCATCAATATTTTCTTTCCTGAAGACAAATCCACGACCACAAATAAACCAATCAAGATTATCAAATTTTTCAGCCATGAGTCTCTCCCCGTATTTCCCCTGACCTTTGAGAAACTGGACAATACACACCCTATGACCATGGCCAAGTGCCCTGAACGCCGTACCAAGTGCTGCTGTAGTTTTCCCTTTGCCTTTCCCCGTATTGACAATAACTCTTCCAGTATCAGACATATCAATCTCCTCAGCCGAACAGATCGGAATATTTAAAAGACCTGGACCCAGTCCAAGTAACCCTCCAGGGGAGCTAATAGCTCGAATTTTCCTTTCCTGTTTGAATAATATTTATAAGTAAGGCTAAGATGATACCTTATTTTTCAATGTTTAACAGCCTTTCATACTACTCGAGAATTTTGCTTATAAAATCAGTTGACAATTACATACAATAAATTTATAAAGGTGAGAGACTGAGCGCTCGTTCGATACATTTATGGTACCCGATGTCTGACATAGTGTTCACGTACACTTTTTTCCATATCTGTTGTGCTTGAGAAACTGATGTTATACATCCCTAGGAGGCTGTCCGAGAATAAGCATGTTTTCTCAAATCGAGGTTTTTCGAAAAAAATAAGCACAGTCATATAATTGATATTACGAGCATTATTTTTTTGAAAATAACGAAGAGTTGAGGGGAAATGCATTCTCGGACAGCCTCCTAGTGCAGTACGAAATTTTAGTGGGTTTTGTTTTATAAAAAATATGACTGAGCGCTCAATCCTTGATTTTGATGTATTGCATGCGCCGGTTAACCCCCGCGTTAAAGATCACTGACTCTATCGTAACGAGGAAACAGATTTTTCCCGCAATTTCCCACTGAATTTATATAGAAATTGACCTGATACCACATAGGCGCTTTCGTGAAAATGCTTACCCTGATTTATTTCCAGTCTATCGGGGTTAGGTTAAATAACTTTTACAAGGAGGAGAGAATGAACAGTACGTACAAAAAGGAGATCTGGTACACTTTAGTATTTAGCCTGTTATTACTGATATGTGGTCATTCGGGACTATTGTTCGTTGCAGTTCCCGGGCTCAGAGATATCATGATTATGGGTTTTCCTTCCCAGTACTGCATCCCTGTAGCTCTGGGCTGGCTCGGGCTGATGGTCGTAGTCGTGATTCAGGCGAAACTCACTAATGATCTCGATGACGAAATAGAAGCATTGACTTCTACAAATACTACCTCAAAAACAAAGGGCTAATAAATTATGGAACAGCAGAAATGGGTGCTTGAGAACCCCACTCTAGGAATTATTTTTGTCGCAGCTTCCTTTGTTGCCTTTTATTTTATCGGCTGGTATTCAGCACGGGCAGCAAAATCCTCCACTGACTATTGGACCGCTGGTCGTAATATCGGTGCTCTGGCGAACGGGCTTGGAATGGCCTCAAGTTTTATGAGTCTTGCCACCTTTATGGGTGTTACAGCTCTGATTCTGAAGCTTAAAGTACCATTTGTCTATATGTGGATCCAGTTTGCACTCAGCATCCCGCTGATCACACTCTGGTACGGTACTCCACTGAGAAGAATGGGTGCCTACACCCCGGCTCATTTTGTCCGTGAACGATATGGACTGAGTACATCATACGTTACCGTTATCTTTATGATTCTCGTTATGCTTATGTACGCTCTCGGCCAGATGATCGGTGTCGCCAAGGTCTTTGAAATGCTGTTTGGTATCAACTACACCGTAGCACTGGTCTGTGGTGGTGCACTCATCGTTGGTTATGTTGCCATAGGCGGCATGTACGGCACCTCCTATAATGCCGCATTTCAGATGGTTCTTATGGGCATCGCTTTTATTGTTCCCCTTGGTGCTATAATGAAAGCCATGGGTGGAACCGGCTGGTATTTCCCTCCCCTGCTATACGCTGATATGGTTCCGGCAATGCTCGAGGCTGTACCCGATTTTTTTGACATGAAATTTGGTTTTAAGTGGTATTTTTCTCTTATCCCATGTTTTACAATCGGTGCCATGGGGCTTCCCCATCTCGGCATGAGGATATATACTTCCAAAAACTTGAAGAGTGCACGTGGTGCAATGGTCTGGTTTACCTTCTTCTGCGGTATCGTATTCAGTGCAACTTATACCATGGGTTTCTCAGGAGTTTTCTTTCAAGCAACCTCCGGAACAACCATTATTCCTTCCGATTACGATAAAATTACCCTTATACTCAACTCGGTATTCAATCCACCCTGGGTACTGGCATTCGTTATTGCCGGAGCTATCGCTGCTGGACTTTCTACAATCAGCGCCAACCTGATGGCTATCGGCGCCCTTATTTCTCAGGATATCATCGCCACAATCAAACCCAATCTCTCTGATAAAACCATGCAGATTATTGGCTACAGCGCAATTACCGGTGGTGGTATTGTTGCAATCCTGATCGCTCTCAATCCACCAACGTTTCTGGTAGTCAGTATCCTCTGGGCTTTTGGTCTTGCAGGTGTTACAATGGCACCTCTGGTGATTATGGGCGTTTGGTGGAAACAGGCCAATCGTTACGGAGCCAGCGCTGCTGCTCTGATTTCAGGACTGACTTACATTGCTGTATCTCCCTATCTGTTCCCTGATTTAACAATCGCAGGTGGACTCCAGGCCAAACTTGGCATGTCAGGTGCGCTCTTATGTGTACCCCTCACATTCCTTATTTTAACCGTTGTTTCAATGATTACTAATAATATCCCTGCGCTCATGGCAAGAATTCCCCATGAAGAGGATAAGCGCCTGGTTGACAGTATTCACGGTTGGGCGGAGTATGATGAAGATCGCTATAACAGCACAAAAGCAGGAATCATCGTTGCTGCAATTAGCTTGTTTTTTGTTATCTGGGCTGTTATGCCAGGTGGCTGGACTGCCTAAATGAGCCCATTGATTTAAGGCATTTTCACCCGATTTCTTCGTTAAACGAAAAATTTTATCCTCGGAATATAAACCATATACCTGTGGTAAAATTTTTCCTTTGCCTCGATATCGAATGAAGATGCACTTAAATCAACAGGTTCATAAATAACCCATACGCTCCATCTCACTACTTTATTGAACTGGAGTAAGATGGAGTTGAAGTTTTTTGCGAATTCACCTGACAAGTAAGGTGTTATAAGAAACCAAAGAGACGACCAATGTCCTACTTATCAGTACTTTCTGATTTAATAGCTCGTAAAGAAGAAGTCTTTCTGCTGGCAGTTAACGGAAAATGTAGAAAATTTGTCATCTTTAATCTTCTTATTCTTGGCGTTCTGTTTGGATTTTCAAATTTTATCGGTGCCGTCTCCACCACACCTGACCTCCCTCTTGATGGGAAATTTGCATTCATCACCCCTCTAATTTTCTGTGTTAGTGGCTTTTTCACCATGTCCACTGCTCTTATCGGTTTTGTTCTGGTATACTGGTCTGCAGCCAAAGCCTTTGACGGTCGGGGTGGGTTTGCGCTTATTTTTGATTTATTAGGTCTTTCACTGATTCCCTTCTGGGTGATAGCCCCCCTCTTGAACTATGTCATTATTTTTTCCAACTCCAAGGTAATGACCATTGTACTGTTTGCTGTCATTGGCGTAGCTGCTGTCTGGTCATTCCAACTGACCAGAGGTAGTCTTGTTGTAGGGCAGGGATTGAGTCGGAAAAAAGCGGCCATTGCCGTCTGCTGCATCTGGATCTTCAGCATCAGTTCTATTTATGTATTCTTACCGTAACCGATACAACCTCACCAATATTCTCTAAACCTTTCTATCCGTTAACCTGATTGAAAGAAATCAATAATCTGAGTTGTTATCTTCTGCAAATCGAAGTATTGATACCTGCCAGGTAATTATCCAGGTTGATAGGCTTTAGGTTGTCAGGGGAGAGTAAAATGTCTTTTAGAATCGCAATCAATGGCTATGGCCGCATCGGTCAGAGTGTCCTCAGAGCTCTCTATTCAAGCCCTTATAGATCCGAGTTCAGCATTATTGCAATTAATGAACTTGCCGATATCCAGACACTTACCTACCTCACCCGCTATGATACGACCCATGGCCGCTTTCCTTACCCCCTGACTCATGATAAGGATCATCTCTTTATCGGTGACGATAAAATCCGGATCCTCAATGAGTCAAAAGCCGACCTTCTTCCCTGGAAAGAACTGAACATTGATATTCTCTTAGAATGTTCCGGCTCTTTCAGCGACCGGAAAACTGCTGAACGCCATCTGCACAGCGGAGCAAAACGACTGCTCTTTTCCCAGCCTGCAAGTTCTGAGGTAGACGCGACCATAGTCTATGGATTCAATGAGCATCTGCTCAAATCTAGCCATACCGTTGTTTCAAATGCATCCTGCACCACCAACTGCATTGTACCGGTCCTTCATATCCTTGACAGGGAACTTGGTATAAAAAACGGGGTTACTACAACGATTCATTCGGCCATGAATGATCAGCCGGTAATCGACAGCTACCACCACACCAACCTTCGCCTTACCCGTAGCGCACTGCAGTCAATCATTCCTGTAGATACAGATCTGGCAAAAGGTATTGACCGACTGATACCCAGGCTCGCAGGCCGATTCAATTGTCTCCACCTGCGTGTGCCAACCATCAATGTCTCAGTCATTGATCTCTCAATTAATGTAGAAAAGAATACCACTATTGGGCAGGTCAACAAGCTCATTAAAAATGCGGCCTATGGTCCTCTTAAAGGGTTGCTCGGTTATACGGAAGAACCACATGCATCTGTAGATTTCAATACAGATGCCCGTTCATCAATTGTCGATGGATCCCAGACAAAAGTATGCAGTCACAAATTAGTTAAAATGTTATGCTGGTTCGATAATGAATGGGCCTATGCCAATCGCATGCTTGACGTTGCCCATAACTGGCTTTCATTGATACAAATCTGACCCGACAAGTCGGAAAATTTTTTAGAGTCGCTGGATAAGTGCCTCGAAGGTCTCTCTACGTTCGCGATCTGTTGCCGGTATCAACCATTTGAATTTAATAGTAATCTAGATTTCGAAGTCTGCGCTTATCTCTTATTTTTTATTACAGCTTTTATGGAGTAAGGCACTAAACACAACAGGAAACAGATGTTATGAATATTCTTTATACAGGAATGAAAAATTATGAACTGGAACCTTAAAAAGATCAAATTCCTCTATCCACCGGACAATTTTCCCGGTTCGTTTACAAATGAGATATTACAGATGAAACATGAAGCCAAGAAGGAGGCGAAGATCAACGCTATCATCAAAGATCTTGAAGCCTCCGACCAGGCCTTGAGTGCTATAAAAGTGCTCAATCCTTTAGATCATATTCAGTTTATCTTTAACAATATCAAAGAATTGAGAGCACAAAAGTGTCTGGAGGAGGCGGTTCTAAAACTTTACACTAAACAGAACAGTTCATTTGAATCGGGGGGAGTATTTAAGGTATGGCAGGATCTTTTCCGCAACTGCGACAGGGAGAGGTTTTACAGTATGGGAACCTCTTTTCCCGATGGAGAGATCATTGCCTTTCGAGGATCAGTTCCCGGGGTAGCAAAAGGGTTCAGTTGGACAGTCAACAGGAAAAAAATTGACTGGTTTACCGAACGCTGGCGGGATAAGTCACTTGGTGGAGGCACAATTTTCTCAACCCTTATCACCCGCAAAGATATCCTTGTCTTTCTCAAAGATGAAGAACAGGCGGAAATTATCGTTTCTCCTCAATTCCTTGAAACTGCAAAAATTGAGAAAATAGAATAATCTCTTCCGCTATCGATCCGTCAGTTAAACTATTCCACCGTCACACTTTTTGCCAGATTGCGGGGCTGATCAACATCGCAACCTCGCCTCGAGGCAATCTCATAGGCAAGTAACTGCGCCGGAACAGTATACAGAATAGGATTCATATCATCCGGAACTTTGGGGAGATAGATCACATCCTCCGTCAGCCTCTGCAAATGACTGTCCCCTTCAGTACCGATCAAAATAAGGCGCCCCTGACGGGCCTTAATCTCTTCAACATTGGAAAGACTTTTCTGATATACATCGTCCTGGGGCACCAGTGCAAGTATCGGCATCTCTTTATCGATAAGGGCTATTGGACCATGTTTAAGTTCACCTGAGGCATAACCTTCCGCGTGAATATAAGAGATTTCTTTTAGCTTCAGAGCCCCTTCAAGGGCAATGGGAAAGCTCAAACCGCGGCCGACAAAAAGAAAATCCCGGCAATTATAGAAATTGTCTATGAGTTCCTTAATATCCGCCTGGATGCGTGGCAATTCCCGCTCAATAACTCCAGCAATATCGATCAGAGCTTTGCCCATATCTCTACTTTTCTCCAGTGAAAGCGTTCCTCTTTTCTGGCTGAGAAAGAGTGTAAAAAGAAAAAGTGCGGCAAGCTGGGAAATAAATGCTTTGGTCGATGCGACACCAATTTCCGGCCCGGCATGGGTATATACAGTACCATCCGCCTCACGGGTCATTGTCGAACCGACAACATTACAGATCGTTATAATTTTTGAGCCCAGCTTTTTTGCAAGCCGGATACCGGCAAGTGTATCCGCCGTTTCTCCTGACTGTGAAATTGAAATAGTCAGCACACGGTCATTGATAATGAGGTGCCTGTATCTAAATTCTGATGCAATATCAACCTCAACCGGAATTTCTGCATACTTTTCAATCCAGTATTTTGCTATCAGTGCCGCATGCCATGAAGTCCCGCAGGCAACAAGAAAAATACGGTCAATATTTTCTATCTCACGACTGTCAATATTCACCTCCGGAAGCTCAACCAGTCCCGATTCCGGGTTAATACGACCACTCACTGTGTTGGTAATCGCCTGGGGCTGTTCAAAAATCTCTTTCAGCATAAAATGCTTAAAGCCTGCCTTCTCGGCCATTCCGGCATTCCAGTTGATCGTCTGGGTCTCCTTTTCAACAAGAGTACCGAAAAGTGAATATACTTCATAGNTGTCGGCCTTGAGTATGGCTAGCTCCATATCATCGAGAAAGACAACCTCGTTTGTATACGGCAGAAGTGCCGGNATGTCGGATGCAAGGAAGGTTCCCTGATCTTTGCTGATGCCAAGGACAAGAGGACTCTGGTTCCTGACAGCAATAATAGTATCCGGCATGCCGGCCCAGAGAACACCAATGGCATAGGAACCTTCAATTCTACTGACAGCTTCTTTTACTGCAGAAACAAGATCATCGGACAGATACTCTTCTATAAGGTGAGCCAGTACCTCTGTGTCTGTCTCCGATGAAAAATTGTGCCCCCTGGCCTTCAATTCCTCTCTTAAAGAGTGGTAGTTTTCAATTATGCCATTATGAATTACTACCAGATCACCGGTGCAGTCACTGTGAGGATGTGCATTTTCCGTGGTCGGCGCCCCGTGAGTTGCCCAGCGTGTATGTCCCAGACCAATATGGGACGGTGCTATCAGAGCGGAATCAATTATTGCCTCAAGATTCGACAATTTCCCCTCGGAGCGATGTTTTATTAATTTTCCATCTTCCAGGTAAACTATTCCTGCTGAATCATATCCCCGGTATTCCAGTCGTCTAAGACCTTCCAGCACAACGGGAACCACTCTGCGTGGGCCGCAATATCCAACAATACCGCACATAATTTCTACCTCTATTCTTTAGGATAAGTCCATCCTTCATCAGGGACAGCAACAAAAATTTTGTATCTCTAGAATATCATGAATCAAACAGAAATCAAATTATTACGCAAAGGACAAGGCTTCCATTTGCCGTTATCATCACCCACTCCTGGTTTTTCTCTTTCAACCGCAGTAGAAAGAAGGTATTATTGCCCCGTTTATATCGTTTGCAATTCCTATCAACCTCTCTACTATTTACTCTAATACCATGGGCGACAAACAACGATTAAAAGAAATCCTTCTTGAAAAATCATATCGAAAAGGAGCCTTCACCCTGACCTCAGGGAAAACATCCGATTTTTATATAGACGGCAAACAGACAACACTTTCTGCTGAAGGCGCTTATCTTTGCGGCAAATTACTCTTTGAACTCCTGCAGAAATCCAATACAGCCATCCATGCCGTTGGCGGCATGACCCTTGGTGCCGACCCTTTGGTTACTGCAGTATCTATTGCAAGTTATATGGCCGGAGAACCGATCCCGGCATTTATCATAAGAAAGGAAGCAAAAGGACACGGTACCGGCAACTATATAGAAGGATTGAAGAACATGCCGGATGGCTGCACTGTTGCCCTGCTGGAAGATGTTGTAACCACCGGCGGTACACTTTTACAGGTTATTGACCGGGTGGAGGCAGCAGGATTTAAGGTTGGCCTTGTTGCCACGGTTGTTGAAAGACAGGAGGGTGGTGTTGAAGTGTTGAAGAAGGCTGGCTATACGCTTGAGGCACTCTTCAGTCGTGAAGAACTCCTTGCGGCCTGACTGCTATGGAGTGTAAAAAATGTCCCGGTAAGCTTGAAGTGCATCGCTCTTGTCGTCGTGTGCGATTACGATGCACGGCCTGTGGCAAAGAGTATCAGATTCATGAAGTCGCCAGCGAACTGGACAGAGAAACAGAAGAACTCCTCGAGTGTTATACTGCGATCATATATGACTAACGGGGGCAAACCCCGTAACCCAAGGCTGTAAGACTGTTAAAGTACAAAACATTCTGGAATGACAAATTATATATTTTGATTATTTCTCTATTTATATGCTAAAATTCAGTAGTGCCCGGTTAAGAATTTGCAAGAGGGTTTGTGGGTTGTTTCTGGAGCGTCATCCTGCAAATTTCGTAGTATTTTCTTAACATTTTCGTGTTTGATTTTTATCAGTCTTTGCGAGAAGCTCGCATGATAAAAATTGAATATGAAAATGTTTGAAAATCAAGAAATTTGCAGTAAAAAAGCGGAAGAAATCAACTCACAAACTTGTACGATAAGTGTTGCAATTTTCTAACCGGACATTACTGGCCAAAATTACAATTTAATACTTCACTTAAATAAATATAATTAGACATGGCAAACGAACAATCTATAAGCACATCTTTTGTCAAAGATGATAATGAAGCAACCGTAGTCTGCCCGGACTGCGACCTGGCAAAAACCGTCTCCGTTAAACAGTTCCGTAATCAACAACATAGAATTAAGGTAAAATGCACATGCGGCAATGTCTTCGAAATAATGCTGGAGTTTCGCCGCCATCGCCGTAAAGACACTTCTTTAAGTGGAACCTACAAACTAGATGCATCAAATACTGGTGGTGGAGTCGTCGAAATTGTCAATCTCTCCCTGGGCGGGGCGTGTTTTGAAACACGGGGAAATCATGATGTGAAAATCGGCCAGACAGGGAGTATTAACTTTACTCTTGATAACCGCAAACAGTCCGTTCTTTTAAAATATGTGGTTATTCGTTCAGCACAAGGAAACCGTATAGGCTGTGAGTTTATTGAAGACCAGGCCTATGAAGCTGCACTCGGCTTTTACCTCCAGCCCTGATCACCGCCAAGTACCTTGCCGATAAGCCTCTCCGCCTGAAGCAAAAAAGGTCTTAAGGTCTCTGGCTGCAGAGCACTCACAAGCAGCCCCCCTTCTTTTTTAACTTTCTCGGCAAGAGTCCCTGTCTCCAATAAATCAACCTTATTATAGAGCTTCAGACATGGAATATTCTCCAGGTCCAGATCTCTGAGAAACTGCTCAACGACATTCATCTGATCGTGATAGGCCGGGTTGGAAATATCGACAACATGAATCAGCAGATCAGCTTCTCTCAGCTCTTCCAATGTTGCCATAAAAGCCTTGAGAAGTTCTGACGGCAGATTTCGAATAAAACCGACGGTATCAGTAATAATCACCTCGGTCTCTGCTGGAAACCTCAATCTGCGGCTGGTCGGGTCCAGAGTCGCAAAAAGTTTATCTTCTGCAAATATCTTACTGTTGGTCAGGGTATTGAGCAATGTGGATTTGCCGGCGTTGGTGTACCCGACAAGGGAGAGAACAGGCAGATCTTTTTTCCTTCTTTTTGCCCGCCGACGATAACGTTCCCTACTGACATTTTTCAGCTCCTTTGCCAGTCGTGTCACTCTATCATTTATGCGCCGCCGATCAATCTCCAGCTTGGTCTCGCCCGGCCCCCTCGCCCCTATTCCGCCTGTCAACCGGGAAAGAGCATCATCACGGGATGAAAGTCTTGGCAGCATGTATTTCAGCTGCGCCATCTCCACCTGGAGTTTGCCCTCCCTGCTCATCGCCCGGTGAGCAAAGATGTCGAGAATCAACTGGGTGCGATCAATAACACGCAGCTCCGTAAAATCGATTATTGAACCTATCTGAGAGGGATTCAGCTCCTGGTTGAAAATCAAAAGATTGGCATCAAGCTGCAGGGCCCTGATCATTATATCAGCAAGCTTTCCTTTTCCAAGAATTAACCGCGGATTGACTTTCCGTCTACGTTGCAGAACCGTATCCAGAACAAGTACATTGTCGGATCGACACAGCTCAACAAGCTCTGCGAGTGATTCTTCGGCACGGGTTTTAGCTTCGGTGCTGACACTTACCAGTATAGCCCTGTCCTGTTGCTGATCTACTTTTCTTGTCCTGCTGCGGGAAGCAAACTCTCTTTCCAGTGCCAGGATAAGTTCCTCGACAGAATCAGTCTGGTTAGCCGGGTGAACAGGCTCTAAAAATGTCCAGTTCCTGCCATCCTTTTCTGTCGGCAGAAGATGTGCCGTGTAAATTCGTTCCGGAAGCCCATCAGGGGTGATCTTCAACACCGAAAGAAGATCCAGCCGCAAAAAAAGAAGATCCATCAAATCTTCATCACTGATACCTTCTCCGGCAAGGTGGGTATGTATCAGCCGCACCCCTTTCAACCTTCCACCGGAAGAACGCAAGTGACCGAGTTGGGGGATAACAATCTGGGAGAAATTGCCAACAATAATGGATTCTACCTTGCCGGATCTATGGATAAGCATCCCTATCTGTCGATTCAGCTCCTGCGATAACCGGCACAACGTTCGCGCCATTTCCGGATTGATAATATTGTCCCGCGGCACCCTTTTACCCCCTAAACGCTCCAGGGCTTTCATCTGCTGCTTTTTCAATCCGTTTGTATTTCCGGTTACAATTCCGATAAACCTTCTCCTGTTGGCGGTTCTAACCTTTATCTAACACCCATGAAATGAATTTCACAACGATAACATTGCTTCGCTGTTATGAAAGTAATGTAACCGGGATTGTGAGGGGTATTGTTGTGAATGTGATTTCATGGCTGTTGGAAGTTATTATCTGGACTTTTATCCCGTTCACCCCTGACACCGGACGGCAACATCCGTTTACAGACAGTATCCGCCGTGTATTTTTCCCATATCTTATCTTCATATGAATCATGACAGCCGACACACTGTCCGACACGCAGGATCGCTCTAAGCTCTTTGCCGTTAAATGGTCGTAACTCAGGTCTTGAACTGTACTGCAGGGGGTTCCCGTCAAGATCCACATATCCGTCAAACGGTACAGTCCTGCCGCTATGAGTATCCACACCCTGATCCAGGCTCTCAAACAGCAGTTTGCCGTCTTTTTCAAACAAGGTCCCCTCACCAAGCCCCAGGCTTTTTGTCGATCCGTGACAATCAATACAGCTGCGGCCTTTAGCCTGGGTGGTGTGAGGATTAATGGCTGCCATGGTGAACCTGTTAAAACTCTTTTCGATATCACCTTCCTTATCCACCACAGTAACAATATCCTGACAGCCAGGAGTTACAATCACGACCTTGTCGCTCCAAACCCCAAGCATCGGTTTTTCATAGCGAATATAGGATCTCCCTTCCTCCCATAAACCGTCTGTCTCTTCCAGACTCAGTTTATCAAGGTGAGTCCGGCCGGCATCTCTTTTGGCGTGACAGCCATAACATTGTGCCACCCAGGTGGAATGACATGCTTCACAGGTAACCCTCTTATGGGCAGAAAAATCACATACTCCTTTTTTAGGCTCCTTTAATGGACGTTTTTTCTCATCCACCTTGCCTGTAAGGAGCCAGCTACCATCTTCTTTAACAACATTGGTTAACATCTCATTCTTTCGTGTCTTTCCTGGATTGTTCGAGTGACACATTTCACACGAGATCTCCAACTGTTCTTCGTAATGGGCATAGCTTGTGCCGTCTCCCATAATCTCATTACGGGTATGGCAGTCTATGCACTCCATACCCTTGCTATGGTGTACATCGTCAGCAATTTCAAGATAAAATCTGGCACCCGGCAACTGCCTGGAGTTCAGGCCGCCTTTTTCGTATGGAGTACCGTAGCCTTCCGATTCAAAAATTCCCATATATGATATACCTATCCGACCGGACCTATTATGGCAGCGAACACAGTTTGCGGTTTGAACCTTTGAGGTGATCAGCGGATGTATTTTTTTCTTAGGCGGGCCTCCCTCTTCACTGTCGTCTGCAACAACTACCGTGGCCATTTTATCTTTTCCAGGCAAAGAATAGTGACAGGCTGAACACCCTCCACCTTTTTGATTGAAAAATTCCGGCACCCCGGGAAGATCATTTTTCTGTTTCCATAGATGACAGGTTGCACAGAGTTTTCTGAAATAATCCAGGGCCAGTGAAGTTTCACCGCTTTTCAGCAGTTCCTCAACAGTGAGATCTGTGTTCTGGCTCTCTGTTTCCCCCCAATAATAGAGCAGGGTCCCGAGAATTCCTCTGTTTGTTGCCATAAGAGAGTTTTTTACCTTATGCATGTCAGTAGGATGGCAGCCCTCTACCGAACAGGTCTTCTCAACATGACGGAGGTCACCGGGATTCAGCACCATATCTTTGTGTCCTTCCTCCTCAGTTATTGCCAGAGGATTACCAAGATGACAAACTGCGCAGCCTATTACGGCAGGATCGTGAGCCGGATCAAGTTTTTCATCCTTATGACAACTGACGCACATATCAACATTGCCGGAAGCAGTGACCGCCAATTTTCCCGGGCGTTTCAACTGACTTTCACTGAAAATCAACCAGCTGAAACCAGCCAAAAAAAGTATTATAACAGACACTCTCAGCCGGAGTTGTCTTTTTGAATCTTTAGATCTAGGGATAGACATCGAAAAGCTTTATTGCTGAAAATTCTGAACATTTGGAAAACGACGACCATAACCGAAGGCCTTGGTTGTCACCTTTAGCCCCATGGGCGCCTGCTTGCGTTTGTATTCGTTTATGCGAACGCGGTGAAGAATATCTCGAACCATTACCTCCTCAAAACCTCGCCCGACAATCTCCCCTACTCCTTCCCCGCTTTCGAGGTGCAGTTCAAGCACCTTGTCAAGGATCTCGTAAGGAGGCAGATCATCCTGATCACACTGATCCGGTTTAAGTTCGGCGGTAGGTGCCTTGGTGATCGTCCGGATGGGTATTTTAATCCCATTTTTATTGACATAATGGGCGAGTTCATAGACCAGTTTTTTGGGGACATCAGAGATAACGGCAAGGCCACCGCTCATATCTCCATAAAGAGTGCAGTAGCCAACAGCCATCTCACTCTTATTGCCGGTGGCCAGGAGCAGGTGGTTAAACTTGTTAGAAAGAGCCATCAGCAAATTCCCGCGGATGCGTGCCTGGATATTCTGCTCCGTAAGATCTTCGTCCAATTCTTGAAAAAGTGGCGCAAGGCACTTTTGGAAGTTAGCAAAAAGATCTTTAATGGGGATTATCTCAAAGTTACAGCCCAGATTTGCTGCCAGCTCTTTCGCATCTTCAAGAGAGTCGGTGGAACTGTACGGGGACGGCAGTGCTACTCCTAGAACATTCTCAGGCCCGAGAGCATCAACTGCAACAGCTGCAGTCAGTGCTGAATCAATGCCTCCGGATAAACCCAACACGACAGAAGAAAACCCGCATTTAGTCACATAATCCCTTACTCCCATCACCAGTGCATCAAATACGGCCTCCTCCGGCTCCGGCGTCAACACACCGGAAAGATCCCCCTTCCAGTTTTGGGTATCAACAACAATCAGATCTTCTTGAAATCCCGCAGCCTGGGCAATTACTTCACCTTTTTCGTTCATTGCCAGACTTCGTCCGTCAAAAAGGAGAGAATCCTGTCCTCCAACTTGATTGCAGTAGAGGAATGGTATCTTATGCTCAACACAAATCTCTTTGAAAAGAGTTTTCCTTACTTCTTCCTTATCAATTTGAAAAGGGGAAGCTGAAATATTTATAATCCCATCAACGCTCACTCCCTTTTTCACTGCAGAGGAAAAAAAATCTGCAACAGGCTTCACATCATAATCCTTAACCCCGTGGTGCCAGACATCTTCACATACCGTTGCACAAAAATGGTGTCCCTCCAGTTCATATATCTCTGAAGGAGATCCCGGTTCAAAATATCTGGTTTCATCGAATACGTCATAGGAAGGCAGCAGCTGTTTTCGTGCTCTGAAAATAATTTTTTTATGCCGAACAACAACAGCAGAATTGTAAAGGGGTTTTCCTCTCCCATCCCCTCGACGCTCAATACATCCCAACATTACATCAAGAGCAGGAAGATCGCCAATGAGATCTGAAAGAGCTTGATCGCCGGCCTCCAGAAAAGCTTTTCTTTCCAGTAAATCCTGTGGCGGATACCCAGATATTGCCAACTCAGGAAATATGACAAGAGAACATCCTTCCGATTTCGCCCTTCCTGCCCACTCGCATATCTGGGCGCAGTTTTTCCCGAAATCGCCAATAATCGGGTTTAGCTGTACTAGACCGATTTTCACCTTTTCCTCCAGCGTCAGGTGTGATTACTCGTAAAATATTTATTCGAAGTTCTCAGACTGAAACAACAGCTTCTATTTAACTTCTTTATTCTTTTTTTTCCTCTGGTATTTTCGGACAGCACGATTATGGGCTGAAAGTGAAGCAGAAAATTGATGTGTTCCATCATTTTTAGAAACAAAATAGAGAAATTTGGTTTCGGTGGGGTGAAGTGCGGCATGCAGAGCCTCTTTCCCGGGATTGCAGATGGGGCCGACCGGCAGTCCCGGTATTGTATACGTATTGTACGGAGTTGGATTGCGGAGTTGTTGTCTGGTAATCTTCCCCGAAAAATTTTCTATCCCGTACACAACAGTGGGATCGGACTGGAGACGCATTCCACGGGCCAGTCTGTTTGTAAAAACACCTGCGATAAGGGACCGTTCACTGGCAGCAGCTGTTTCTTTTTCAACCATTGAGGCAAGAATAACCATCTTCTCCCTGTTGATCACACGGTCTTTTTCAGCGGTAAGTTCAGCCCATACCGTTGAAAATCGGTGCACCAGCATTGTGATAATTTTCCCGGCTCCTTTCATTTCTGAAGTCAGCAGGTATGTATCCGGGTAGAGGTATCCTTCCAGGCTTGAAATATTTTCCAGGTCCAGTATTTCAATAAACCGCTTATCAGTTACGAGTGAGATAAATTTTTCAGCATCACACCACCCCTTTTTTGCAAACAGCTCTGCAATATCTTTTGCGCGTAATCCTTCAATTATTGTTACAGAATGTTGTACCGGTTTTGCAAAGGCCAACTCTTTAATAACATCCCCGGGTCGCTGTCCACCCCTCAGTCGAAACTCTCCTGCCTGGAGTCGACCAGAATAACCGGAAAATTTTGCCAGCAACAGAAACCGGAGGTCAGTACGAATAAGCCCTGCATCACCAAGTATTTTCCCGATAGCTTTAACCGATGATCCTTTAGGGATATTGACAATAACCTCATTTTCGGGTGGAGTCGGTCCCTTTCCAAGGACATATGCACCCATCCACCCTCCTGCAGCTATAACCAGCAGGAAAAGGAAAAGGGCTGTCCACAGGACAACCCTTTTTATGGTACATCTCTTACTGATATTTTCTTCCTGATCAATCACAGCCTGTGTTATTTATGCTTTTTCTTGATGCCGTTTTTTGGGGGAGACCGATTTGCTAAAGGCAATTTTAACAACCTCATCCATATCCTTAACAGGGTAAAATTTCATTTTATCTCGTATATCTTTTGGTATTTCCACAAGATCTTTTTTATTCTGAGCAGGAATAATTATGGTGTAAATACCTGCTCGCAGGGCTGCCAGAGCTTTCTCTTTTAATCCACCAATGGGCAATACACGGCCCCGCAGTGTCACCTCGCCCGTCATAGCCAGTTGGCTTATCACTTTCTTCTGTGTGAAGGCAGAATAGAGTGCCGTAGCGATAGTAATACCAGCCGATGGTCCGTCTTTGGGTATTGCACCGGCTGGAACATGAAGATGGAGATCAATTGTATCAAAATAATTCTCCTTCACTCCAAGTTCCCTGGATCGACTCCGACAATATGTAAGTGCTGCCTGAGCGGATTCCTTCATCACATCCCCCAGTTGTCCTGTCAGAATCAGTTTGCCTTTGCCGGGCATGAGATTCACCTCAATCTGCAAAATCTCACCACCGATCTCGGTCCATGCAAGACCGGTTACCAATCCGGGTTGCTCAAGTTTTTCCAACTCGGACTCGGGGATGGTCTTTGGCGGTCCGAGGTAGCGGTCAAGATTCTTTCTGGTGACACTGTACGGGCCCTTACCTCCTTCAGCGATTTTGCGGGCAATTTTACGGCACACCTTACCGATTTCCCGCTCAAGATTTCTCAGCCCCGCTTCATAGGTGTAATGAGTAACGATATACTGGATTGTGTCATCGTTCATTCGAATCCGCCTGGCCTTGATGCCGTTCTCCTTCAACTGCCGTGGAAACAGGTATCTCCTGGCAATAACAATTTTTTCTTCCAGGGTATACCCCGACAGCCGAATAACCTCCATTCTATCCAGAAGCGGTCTGGGGATAGTGTCGCTCATATTGGCTGTGGTGATAAACATCACCTTGGACAAGTCGATAGGCAGATTCATATAGTGATCTGAAAACTCGAAATTCTGTTCCGGATCCAGCACTTCAAGCAGTGCAGAGGATGGGTCACCACGGTAGTCAGCACCAACCTTATCAACCTCGTCCATCATAAAAACAGGATTATTGGCCCCTGTTGTTTTAAGTCCCTGTACGATTCGACCCGGCATGGCTCCGATATAGGTCCTCCGGTGCCCCCGGATTTCCGCCTCATCGCGCATCCCTCCCAGGGAGAGTCGATGAAATTTCCGTCCCATGGCCCGGGCAATAGACTGCCCTAACGAAGTTTTACCAACCCCGGGAGGGCCGACGAAACAGAGAATTGGTCCTTTGGTGGATTTGTTGAGTTGACGTACCGCCAGGTATTCAAGGATTCTTTCTTTTATTTTTTCCAGGCCGTAATGATCTTCATCCAGAATCTTTCTAGCCCGTTTCAGATCAAGAAGATCTTTCGTACCCTTTTTCCAGGGGACATCAAGAATCCAGTCAATATACGTCCGAATTATAGTAGCTTCCGAGGAGTCCGGATGCATCATCGCCATGCGGTTCAGCTGTTTTTTCGCTTCTTTCCGCACAGTTTTAGACATTTTGACTTTTTTCAGCTTCTTGGCCAGTACATCAATTTCCTGACTGTAGTCATCTGTGTCGCCAAGTTCTTTCTGCAGGGCATGAATCTGTTCTCTAAGAAAATATTCCCGCTGGGATTTGGTCATTTCCTCCTTTGCATCATTTTGGATCTTTGCCTGCACAGTAGAAACTTCAAGTTCTTTTGCCAGCAAGTCATTCACCAGCTTAAGACGAGCCAGCGGATCGGTTTCTTCCAGTATCTTCTGGGATTCAAAAATTTTTAATCGGAGATTTGAACCCACCAGATCGGCAAGCCGTCCCGGATCTTCGATATTGTTAATAATCATCATCAGGTCTGCGGACAAAATTCCCCGCAAAGACATTATTTTTTCAGTCTGCTCTCGGACGGTACGCATCAAAGCTTCAACCTCAACACTCACCTCCAGGGTTTCCTGTTCTTCAATTACTTCCACCGATACCTGATAGAACGGCTCTGTTTTTACAAATTTCTTTATCCGGGCTTTGGACATGGCCTGAACGAGTACCTTAAGACGACCATCCGGCAATTTCAGGGTGCGCATTACCATACAGACCATACCGACCTTGTAGAGATCGTCTTCAGATGGATTGTCCTTGGTGGCGTCCTTCTGGGTAACAAGCATCAACAGTTTATTGGCCCCCAGAGCTTCATTCACTGCCTCTACTGAGCCTGGACGGCCAACAAAGAGAGGAATTATCATATAATTGAAAACAACTACATCCCGTACCGCCATCATGGGCAGCACTTCAGGAATCTCCATATCTTCGTTATTGGAGAAATCGTCCATACCTATACTTAATGAGTCATTAAATTCCACACAAACCTCCTGACAAGATCACTTTTTCCACCATCTAATTTCACGGCAGTCTCTTTCAGCAATCTTCTCTATTTTTCTATATATAGAACATTGATTTACTTTCGTTTTTCAAAATCGGAGAAATTCTAAACATCCAGTTTGGTTTAGTCAAGACGGTTTGACCTCCGTGGGTTTTTATTAACATTTTTTCTTGAACTCTTGACCTTTTTCTCTCATATTGTTCACTCAAGTAAAAAGTCTTCCCCTGCAAATGAGAAAAGAGACTATTTTGCAAAATCTTAGTTATCTGGAGAGTTATAATGCTTACAACGCAATCTTTTTTTAACCTGGAAGGTTTCCCCTGCAGGGATCTTTTTTCAGAAGATGACTATGTCTGGACCCCTCTCAACAACCTCAAAGAGTATCTGGATAATTATAACTATCCCAGTTACGATAGTCAGCTGATAAAAGACGGTGTACCACTTCAGGAACATGTTATTATCCATGAAGGAAAGGCTGTATCCAGTGATAACTGCGAAATTATTTTTGGAGACACTACTAAAGACGGGCTGCAGGTAAATAAAAACGGCCGTAGACTTGAAGGTGCTGCAGTGATAATGGCTGGTGCCGTTCTTGCCGGTAATCGTATCTCCCTGGGAGAGGGCGTCCTTGTTGAATGCGGCGCAATGATAAAATCACCGGCCGTAATTGGTAACGGTTGTGAAGTACGACAGGGGGCATATCTTCGTGGCAATGTGCTGACCGGGAAACGATGCATCCTGGGTCATACCACAGAGGTAAAACACTCTATTTTCCTCAATGATGCCAAGGCTGGACACTTTGCCTACCTTGGAGACTCAATTCTTGGAAACAACACAAATCTCGGAGCTGGCACTAAATTCGCGAATCTGAGGTTTCTTCCCGGGAATTTAACTCTGTTTCATAACGGGGAGAGAATTGACACAGGCAGAAGAAAATTCGGTGCCATCCTGGGAGATGACGCTCAAACCGGATGTAACTCGGTTGCCAACCCAGGAACGATTTTCGGCAAAGGAGCCATACTGATGCCCAATGCCACCGCCCGGGGGGGATACCACTCTGAAAAAAGCATCCTTCGTTAAACTTGATGGCGTCGTAAAAAGTCCGATCTCCTGTGTTGTAGGTTTTTGACAGGACCTCGACATACCACATGTATAGCCGAGAACCTGCCAAAAACACTACGCCTTGTATATCAAACCTCGAGTGACCTTTTTACGAGTTTATCTAACCTGATAAACCCGTAAAAAGCTCCCTGCTCCGTTATTCCCGCCTGCGCGGGAATGACGGAATGGCGAAATATTTGGGTTTTTACGATTCCATCAAACTTGATAATTTCTAAAATTATAATATATCGCAGTAAGGAGTAATAAATGAAATTTAATCTTAAAAAACGAAGCTTCTTAAAACTTCTCGATTTTTCACCTGAAGAAATTGTGTCTTTGCTCGAACTCTCGGCCGATCTGAAAAAAGCGAAATATGATGGATCTGAACAGCAAAAATTACGTGGTAAGAATATCGTCCTGATATTTGAGAAGTCCTCAACCCGGACCCGATGTGCCTTTGAGACTGCAGCTTATGATCAGGGAGCAAATGTCACTTACCTTGGACCAACCGGCTCACAAATGGGAACCAAGGAATCAATTAAAGATACCGCCAGGGTTCTGGGTCGCATGTATGCCGGTATTGAATATCGTGGGTTCGAGCAGTCGAAAGTTGAAGAATTGGCTAAATATTCCGGTGTCCCTGTATGGAATGGATTGACTAATGAATTTCATCCAACCCAGGTACTTGCAGATCTACTGACGATACGGGAACACTCCGACAAACCATTGGACCAGATCATTTTTGGCTATCTGGGAGATGCAAGAAACAATATGGGGAATTCCTTGATGATCGGTTGCGCTAAAATGGGGATTGATTTCCGGTCTGTTTCACCCGGCAACCTGCAGCCGGGCCAGCATCTTGTGTCAACAGCACTTGAAATTGCCAAAGAGACCGGAGCCAAAATAACAATTACAGAAGATATTGCTGCCGGGGTAAAAAATTGCGATTTTCTCTGTACCGATGTGTGGGTCTCCATGGGAGAGCCAGAAAATGTATGGAAAGAGAGGGTCTCCACCCTTCTCCCCTATCAGGTCAACGCCGGGGTACTGGAAATGACCGGCAACCCGTCAGTGAAATTCCTGCACTGCCTCCCCGCCTTTCACAACCGTGAAACTGAAATTGGGGAGCAAATTTACCAAACCTTCGGTCTGGAGGCTATGGAAGTCACAGAAGATGTGTTTGAATCGCCGGCATCTGTCGTTTTCGACGAAGCAGAAAACCGAGTCCACACGATCAAGGCGGTTATGGTTGCAACGCTTGGAAACTAACCCTGATGGCGTCGTAAAAAGTCCGATCTACGGCGTTGCAGATTTTTATCAGCAACGAGGCATACCATATGTATGGCCTCGGCACTGATAAAAACACTGCGCCTCGGAGTCTACGCTTACCTGTATATCAGACTTTTTAACTTAGCCATCTATAGCAGCAATCGACCTTTTTACGAATTCATCAACCCTGGCAAACAGAACTATTTTATGTCCCCCACAAGGAATAAATTACTTGGCCTAAAAATAAATAAAAGGAGAGGAGAGTGAGAAAATTTGATTTAGAACATGTTTATGAATCCCAGCAGTTTGACACGGAACTGCTGGATATCATTTTTAATGTAGCAGACGAGATGAAAAATGATCTCGCAGCAGAACAACGACGCTATTCTCAAGTGCTAAAAGATAAAATCATGGCTTCTCTTTTTTATGAACCATCAACACGTACCCGTTTTTCATTTGAGAGTGCCATGGCAAGACTCGGTGGCAGCATCCTGACCACAGAAAATGCAAAAGAGTTTTCCAGTGCTTCAAAGGGTGAAACTCTCTATGATTCAACAATGGTTATGTGCGGGTATGCCGATCTTATTGTCATGCGCCACAATGAGCCGGGCAGTGCAAAAATTGCAGCAGAGGCCTCTTCAGTTCCAGTAATCAATGCCGGTGATGGTTCCGGTCAACATCCTACCCAGGCATTACTGGATCTCTATACAATTAGAGACTGTTTTCCAGCCGTTGATAACTTATCAATAGCCATGGTTGGAGATTTGAAATATGGACGTACAGTGAGATCTCTTTCCTACCTACTGACTAAATATGACAACATTACAATCTACTTTGTTTCACCGTCAGTTTGTAAAATGGACGATGACATTAAGGACTATCTCACGGTGAACAACGTTAAATGGAGGGATGAAAGCTCACTTGAAAAAGTGCTGCCATTGGTAGATTGTGTCTATATGACCCGTATTCAGAGAGAGCGCTTCCACGATCCGGAAGATTATGAACAGGCGGCAGGGAAATATATTATTGATGTGGAGCAGGTCGGGTTAATGAAAAAAGAAAGTATCATCATGCATCCTCTGCCACGGGTTGACGAGATATCCCAGGAGGTGGACAACGACCCGAGGGCCCAATATTTCCAGCAGGCTGGGAATGGTCTCTTTATTCGAATGGCTCTGCTGTTTTTGCTTTTGGGCAAAGATGTTGACGACTGACTGCAAAAAACCTTTGTAACTCATAGCTCTGCATCCCCTCAAATATTAAAAACCCTTGAAACTTCTCTTGGCAGCGAAGGGATCCTGCTTCTATACAAGGCATCAGAAGAATCAAGTTACGCCGGGTTCCCCTCTTTTCTCGAGCACCACCCCAAAATTGTAACGGCTAAATCGAAACTGGAACTCGCCTCGACCAGTTACCAATACTGTGGGCTTGGAATTATTAACTTCACAAAAGTTGGACCAGAAGGCGGCATTGTCACCAGCCCTCATAGCCATCATGTTACAGGCTGGCTGGCTAAATTCGGTAAAAGACAAAATGTTGGCTGTTTTTTTGCAGGAGGGTGGGTAGCCGGTGTTCTCGCAGCAATTTATAAAAAATGGCAAAGATAATATTAGCAACAGGCGGTTCACGCAGTGGTAAAAGTGCTTATACCCAGGATATAGCCGAGTCCCTCCCTGGAAAAAGAGCCTTTGTCGCGACCTGTCCCGCACCATCAGCAGAAGACCCCGAAATG
>JGI24023J19991_10000091_pt1 | contig 55471 bp, 53 predicted proteins | sample Cruoilmetagenom1_FD_19991 | JGI IMG/M metagenome (IMG submission 19991)
TAGGACGAATGGCAAAATATTGCCAAGCATGATTTCAGTTGGAAATCTGCGCCCAGGGCGCGGCAGGCAACCGAGGCATGCAATCGGCAGCCCGGTGCGATCAAACAAAGCTCGAAATGATTATGAAGATCGCTCCGGCAAGCGCAGCGGCCGCCGGCACGGTGATCAGCCAGGCGGCGATGATGACCGTGAAATGCGAACGGCGCACCAGCTTGCGGCGGCGCAACTCGCGCGGGTCGGGTTCGCCGTTCTCCGAATTGAGATCGTTTCGCCGGGCATTCACGTAGTTGCGGCGGCGTTTGCTGTGGGTCGTGTAGTACTCACGGAAGAAACCGACGCCGAACACCGCGCCCACGGCGATATGGGTGGAGCTGACGGGCAGGCCAAGCGTGGATGCGAAGATCACCGTGATTGCCGCCGACAGAGCAACGCAAAAGGCGCGCATCGGATTCATCTTGGTAATCTGCTCGCCGACCATGCGGATAAGCTTGGGACCATAGAGAAACAAGCCAAGGCTGATGCCGGCGGCACCTGTCAGCATGACCCACAATGGAATCCCGACCCGGGCCGAAATTTCGCCCGACTGCACCGTGTCCAAAATAGCGGCCAGCGGGCCGACCGCGTTGGCGACGTCGTTGGCGCCATGCGCAAAGGAGAGCAGCGCCGCCGAACAGATCAGCGGCAGATGGAAAAGCTGCCGCAGCGATTGATTGCGGTTCTCAAGGCCTTCCGATTGCTTGAACACCCAAGGCTTCAAAGCGCCCCAGGCAACCACGTAGACCAGCACGCCGATGAGCGCCACGCTGGTGTAGTCGAACTTCCAGACCTTCTTCAGCCCCTTCATGACGAGATAGCAGGAAAAGGTCGAAGCCATGACCGCGAGCAGCACCGGCACCCAACGCCGCGCTGCTGCGATCTTGTCGTCGCGGTAAATGATGTTGTGTTTGATGAAGGCGAGGAAAAGCGCTGCGATGAGACCGCCCAGCAGTGGTGAAATCACCCAACTGGCGGCTATTTTCGACATTGTCGTCCAATTGACCGCAGCCACGCCCACAGCGGCGATGCCCGCGCCCGTGACGCCTCCCACAACCGAGTGGGTGGTGGAGACCGGCGCGCCGACATAGGTGGCAAGGTTGACCCACAGAGCAGACGAGAGCAGGGCGGCCATCATCGCCCAGACAAATGTCTTGGCATCCGGCACCAGTGCTGGATCGATGATGCCCTTGGCGATCGTGTTGACCACGTCGCCGCCTGCAATCAGCGCACCGCAGCTCTCGAATATTGCAGCGATGATGAGCGCGCCGGTGAGAGTGAGCGCGCGCGACCCCACTGCCGGGGCCACATTGTTGGCCACGTCGTTGGCGCCGATATTCAGCGCCATATAGCCGCCTAGAACGGCAGCGATGACGATCAGGGCGGCGTTGGATTGGACGCCGATTTGGATGCTGGCGAAGATGCCGGCGACCGCCAGAAATAAGATCGCCAGTCCGGGAGCAAACAGCTTGCGCGTGAGAAATCGCGTCGCGTCCTCGACACGGGCGATCTTTTGCAGATCCTTGTCGAGCGAAGTTTTACGCAGGGCCGCTTGCGCGCCTTCCGCATCCTGGCCCTTATGCGTCATCCGCGTCCCTCCAGTGGTGCGGCGCACTGTCACGAAACAGTCACAAGCATGCGCAGCCCGTATAGGTCGTGCGGGCGCGAATTACAATTCGCTTTCCGACTTGTCATCGGGTTTGTTCACTGGGTTTTGGGCCGAAGCAGAAGCAATCGCAGCCAGCACCGGCTCGTCGGGTCTAGCGCGGTCCTGGATTTGCTCCTCAACCGAAGAACAGCCACATCATGCTGCCATAGGTCAGGGCGCCAAGCGCGCCAGCCGCCAAGACCCCGAGAATGGGGTCATTGGGAAGCGGCAGGGTCCGCTTTTGGCCAACGATCATCACATGGATGATGCCGAAGACGGCGCCGATGATGAACCAGTACATTGTTCCATTCTAGCGCATTCGATGGATATCGAACGCAAAGAGTTTGCAACATCCATAGGGCAGCCAGCGGGCGTCCTGCATGCGGAATCCGAAGCTTTGAGGAAAATTCGGCGTCAAATGGGACTGGCGACGGCCACTTGTCACTGTGATACTGCGACAAACCTGCGCGCCCTTACTTGGCGCATCGGGCAAAAGCCCCACATTATGATGTTGGTGATACTGACGCGAAGTCGCCGTCCGATTGGGGGCAGCGGTTTTGTCGCGATGGACAAGGCATGTTTGACATCGAATTCGCACATTACGCTTGGCTCGTCCTGTTGCTGCTAGGCGCCGGGGCGGCGTGGATAACAAATCTGGTGGCGATGCCCGGCAACTGGATCATGGTCGGCTTTGCCGCGCTGTTCGTCTGGGCCTTGCCCTCCAGCGCCGAACAGATCGGTTGGAATACCGTTGGCGTCTTGGCGGCGCTTGCCGCGCTTGGCGAAGTGTTGGAGTTTTCCGCCGGCGCAGCCGGTGCTGCCAAACAGGGTGCAAGCCGCCGGGCGGTCGCGCTGGCGCTGGTCGGCACCGTCGCGGGCAGCGTCATGGGTATGATTTTCGGCCTGCCCGTGCCGCTGATCGGCCCGCTGCTGGGCGCGTTGGCCGGTGGCGCAGGCGGGGCTTATGCCGGTGCCTATCTTGGCGAAATGTGGAAGGGCAACACGCCCGAACACGGCGCCTCGGTGGGCCGGGGGGCGCTTGTCGGGCGCCTGTTGGGCACGGCCGGAAAGTTGCTTGTGGGCATCATCATGATCGGCACGATCGCCGTGCATGGTTTCTCGTGAGCGCGTGATGCCTCAGTTGGCCGCCCTGATGTGCAGAACATCGCCGTCGCAGACTTTGTAGTCCTTGCCCTCGAGCCGCATCTTTCCTGCATCCCTAGCGCCGGTCTCGCCGCCGCAGGCGACATAATCATCATATGAGATGGTTTCGGCGCGGATGAAGCCCTTCTCGAAGTCCGTGTGAATGACGCCAGCAGCCTGTGGCGCGGCGGTGCCTTGCGACACGGTCCAGGCGCGCGCCTCCTTGGGCCCGGCCGTGAAATAGGTGATCAGCCCCAAGAGCTTGTATCCTTCCCGGATCAGTCTGTTGAGGCCCGGTTCAGCAAGGCCGAGCTCGTTCAGATATTCGTCGCGTTCGGCGGACTCGAGCTGCGCCAACTCGGCCTCGATCTTGGCCGAGATCACGATCACGCCAATGCCGTCGGCCTCCGCCTTCCGCACAACCGTGTCGGAATGTTCGTTACCGGTCGCAGCCGATGCCTCGTCCACGTTGCAGACATAAAGCACCGGCTTGCTGGTCAACAAGTTGAGCCGCTTGAACAGGTCGCGGTCTTCTGCAGCCACTTGCGTGTGGCGGGCGGGTTTGCCCTCCCGCAGCAGGGCGAGCGCCGCTTCCACCAACTGGAGTGTCTTCTTGGCTTCCTTGTCCTGGCCGCGGATACGCTTCTCGAGATTGGGCAGGCGTTTTTCCAGGCTGTCCAAATCCGCCAGCATCAGCTCGGTCTCGACCGTCTCGGCATCGGCCATTGGATCGATACGCCCCTCCACGTGGGTAACGTCGCCATCGGCGAAACACCGCAGCACATAGGCGATCGCGTCCACTTCGCGGATGTGGCCCAGGAATTGGTTGCCAAGCCCTTCGCCCTTCGAGGCGCCGCGCACAAGTCCGGCGATATCGACAAAGGTGAGGCGGGTCGCGATGACGTCAGCCGACTTGGCGATCGCAGCAATTTCGTCCAGCCGCGGGTCGGGAACGGGCACCTCGCCGACATTGGGTTCGATGGTCGTGAAGGGATAGTTGGCGGCCTCTGCCGCCGCCGCCTCGGTCAGCGCATTGAACAGCGTAGATTTGCCGACATTGGGCAGGCCGACGATGCCGCACTTAAAACCCATGGATCGGCCTACCGCTTGCCCGCGCCAAGCAGCCGGCGCAGCATGTGGGCCAGCGCCCCTTCGCCCGCGCCATCCGGGTCGCTCTTGGGCNTTGCGGGTGCTTTGGATTTGCGCTTGGCGGACTTTGCCGGCGCCTCATCGNCCGCACCGCTTGAGTCCCGTCCGCGGGCGACTTGGTTCATGAAATTGGCGTCGTCATCGCGCGCCAGCAGAGGTGCAGCCTCGGCGATGGCATCAAGCAGAGGTTCGAGCCAGGCAAGATCGGCTTTTGAGAAATCGTGCAGCACGTAACCTGGAACCCTGTCCTTGTGGCCGGGATGGCCGACGCCGATACGCACGCGGCGAAAATCCTGTCCCAAATGGGCGGCGACCGATTTGAGACCGTTGTGGCCCGCCGCGCCGCCGCCGCTCTTGACCCGCACTTTGCCGGGCGCCAAGTCGACCTCGTCGTGAAACACGACGATGTCGCCGGGCGCGACCTTGTAAAACCGCGAGGCCTCTTGCAGCGAGCGGCCGGACTCATTCATGAAGGTCTGGGGCTTGAGCAGCACGCACTTGACGCCATCGAGTGTGATATCGGCCAGTTGGCCCTGGAATTTTTTGCGCCAGGAGACGCCGCCGGCGTGCTCGGCGATGCGGTCGAGCGCCATGAAGCCGACATTATGGCGCTGGCGCGCATACTCGGCGCCTGGATTGCCAAGGCCTACGAAAAATTTCATGCCCGCGCCTCGATCGCGTCCCGGGCGCCAAGCCGCCGGTTAGTCCTGCGAACCTTCTTCGCCCTCGGCGCCTTCTTCGCCCTCGGCGCCTTCTTCGCCCTCGACGCCTTCTTCGCCCTCGACGCCTTCCTCCAGCTCCTCTTCCTCCACTTCCTCGACAATCTCGGCCATGCGTCCGGCGATTGTCGCGATTGTGAAGTCGCGGTCGGTGATCGTGAGTTCGACGTCAGACGGCAGTTTCACATCCGAGATATGGATCGAATCGCCGATATCGAGGCCCGTGACGTCGGCTTCGATGCCCTCAGGGATCGACTCAGCGGGGCAAAGCATCTCAATGGTGTGGCGCACCACATTCAGCACGCCGCCACGCTTCAAGCCCGGCGATTCCTCTTCATTGATGAAACTCACCGGAACCTCGACGGCGATGCGGGCGCCCTCGCCAAGGCGCAGGAAGTCCACATGGGTCGGAAAATCGCGCACCGGGTCGAGCTGCAGCTCGCGTGGAATGACACGCGTCTTTTCGCCGTTGAGGTCGACCGTGTAGACGGTGGAGAGAAACGTTCCCGAGCGCACATGCCGCCAGACGTCGCCATAATCCATCGAAATATTTTCCGGCGGCTTCTGTTCGCCATAGATGATTCCAGGCACTCGTCCCTCGCGGCGGATCGCTCGCGTCGCCGAAGTTCCCGTGCGCTCGCGCGCCGTCGCCTTGATCTCTTGAAATTCGGCCATGTCTGCGTCTCCAGCTGCGCCGATCGCAACTTCTTGCTTTGCCCGCGCGCTTATAGCCTTGGGCGGGTGTCCTGACAATGCCCGAGCACGATATTCACGCGCAGAGATTTGGACCCAATATGTTTGGACCGGTTCGCCCGCCGCGCGCCCAATTCAACCTATTTGAATAGGCTCGAGACCGATTTTTCGCCTGCCGTGCGCGCGATCGCCTCGCCGATCAGCGACGCGATGGGAAGCACGCGTATGTTGTGGGCCACGCGGACGGCCTCGGTCGGCAGGATGGAATCGGTGATGACGAGGTGTTTCATTCCCGACGCGGAGATCCGCGCCACCGCCCCGCCCGAAAGCACGCCATGGGTGATGTAGGCGCTCACCTCCGTCGCACCCTTGTCGATCAGCGCGTCCGCCGCATTGCACAGCGTGCCGCCGGAATCGACGATATCGTCGACCATGATGCATGAGCGCCCGTCGACTTCGCCGATCACGTTCATCACCTCCGACTCGCCAGGCCGCTCGCGGCGCTTGTCGATAATGGCAAGCGGCGCATCGATGCGTTTGGCCAGACCGCGCGCCCGCACCACGCCGCCGACATCGGGCGAGATGACCATCAGATTGCCGCTGTCGTATTGCTCCTTGATATCGCGCACCATGACGGGCGCGGCGAACAAATTGTCGGTCGGGATGTCGAAGAAGCCCTGAATTTGGCCGGCGTGCAGATCGAGCGTCAGCACACGGTCGGCGCCCGCATTGGTGATCAGGTTGGCCACCAGCTTGGCGGAAATCGGGGTTCGGGGCCCGGGTTTGCGATCCTGGCGCGCGTACCCGTAATAGGGAACGACGGCGGTGATCCGGCGCGCCGATGCCCGGCGCAACGCATCGATGATAATCAGCAATTCCATCAGATGATCGTTGGTCGGAAATGACGTCGACTGAAGAATGAACACATCTTCGCCGCGCACATTTTCGTGCACCTCGACGAATATCTCCATGTCGGCGAACCGGCGCACCACACAGTTTGTCAGGGGTGTGTTGAGATAAGCGGCTATCGCCTCCGCGAGGGGGCGGTTGCTGTTGCCGGCGACCAGTTTCATGAGGCGATCTGACGCGCGCCTGACCGGCGCATCGAGCTGGAGAAGACCCTTGAAGGCCCGTTTATTAGCAGCGGGGTCAGGGCGTGTAAACCGGCACTCCCGGCAGGCCGGGATATGCCTGGCGGGCTCATCTGCGCGACCGTGGCAAAAGCTTGATGATGCCGTCGGCGGCGGCTGCCGCGGCGGCATCGGCGGCCTTGCCCCAACTCCGGTCGAGCGAGCCTTTTTGGATGGTGTTGTTCTGCGACACCTTGCCCAGGTTCTTGCCCTTGGGATCGGAGACCCGCCATTCGATGGAGATCGTCTGCTTGTTGCCCGTGGGCCGCCCCATTTTGACCTTGCCCGCAACCGTATAGACATTGTTGCCCTTGGCGCTGGCGAGCTTCACGCCCTTGCTGGCCAGTTGGTTTTTGATGGCGCGGGTGAGGGATTTGCGACCGTCGCCGGGTGCTCCCTTCACGCTTGGCACCAGGGCGAGATAGCTGCCGGACCTGCCTGTCGAAGCGGTCGCGCCCGAGCGTTGGGTCGCGGTGGCAACAGGCCGGGCGGCGGGCGCCTGTTTCCGCAGCCAGCCGGCCAGATCGGTCATGGTCTTGCCGGCGATCGCACTCAGCGCCGATTTGCTGACGCCAGCCCAAGGATCGGCGCCTTTTTTGGGAACAAGCTGCTCGCCCAAAATCCGGTGCACGCGCTTGTTGGACTTGTCCATGATGTCCCAGATATAGGCCACCTTGTGACCGGCGCCCTCTGGCGAGGTGGCAAGATAGCCGCGCAGCGTGTAGGTGGCGCTGGCGCCTGAGACCACTGAAATCTTGCGTTGTTGGGCCGCGCTGCGGAGCTCGCTCTTGAGGCTGCCGGCGATTTTGGAGGGCGCCGCGATATTGCCGAGCGCGATCGGCTGCATCTCGCCCGACCCGCCGGCGAAAAACCCTCTCATTGGACCGCCGCCGCCAGCGCATCCCGCCAGCAGCAAAGCCATGACCGCCAGCAACACAATGTTGCAGGTTCGGTACACTGAGCTGTGCGCCCTTGTCGCGCCCATGCTCCCCATCTTCAGGATCCCAATCATGCGTCCAGGAGTCATATCAATCGGTACCGGTGTCACCACCGGTGCGCGGAACTCACTGCTCCGCCCGCCTCGCATTGCAAATTGTTATCGCGTCCAGCTTCACGCGTCCAGCGTATGCCGTCTCACATGCAGGCGAGTGCCATTTATCGTTAACGATGTTCAGCCGAGCAGAATGGCAGAAATTTGGCGTCCATAATCGTCTTCGCCCCTGTGAACGGCGCGCCGATAGCTGAAAAGCCTGCTTTCCTCGCTATATGTGCAGACGTCGAGAGTCGCCACCTGACCGAGGCCGAGGGACGATAATCGATCGAAAACGTAACGCGGCAAATCGAAATGGGGACTGCCTGCTCCATGGGGGATCGAAAAATAGGCGGCGTTTTCGATATCGTCTGCGATAAACCGGGCTTTAAACTCGTCGCCGACTTCGTAGGCGCCCGCTGAAATCGCCGGGCCGATGGCCGCGGTGATGTGCCTCCGGTCGGCGCCCAGCGCTTCCATCTGAGAGACGGTTTCATCCAGTACGCCGGCGAGTGCGCCGCGCCAGCCCGCATGCGCGCCCGCCACCACCCCGGCGCGCTCGTCGGCCAGCAGCACCGGCGCGCAGTCGGCCGTAAGCACGCCGATCGCGAGCCCCGGCGTGCTGCTCACCATGGCATCGGCCTCGGGCGCGCTGTCGCGCTCCCACGGGCTGGTGACGGTCACCGCTTCTGCCGAATGGACTTGATAGACACTCACCAGCCGCCCCGCCGCCGTGCCCAGATGGCGCGCCACGCGGGATCTGTTTTCGAGGACGGCCGCGATATCGTCACGCGATCCCAGACCGCAATTGAGCGACGCGTATATGCCCGCGGAGATACCGCCTTGGCGGGTGAAGAAGCCATGGCTGATCCGGCGCAAGCCCGAGAGATTTGCGGCCTCGATAGGCGCAACGTCCGTCATTGCTCGGACCGGCGCGCCACGCCGCCGCCGTCCCATGCCTGTTCCAGTGCAGGCGGCGCAAGCGCCTGCGGCGAGGTGATCGCGATCACCTTGAACAGCGTTCCCATCTGGTCTGGATCGACCAAACGTTTGGCGCCGGCGCGAACGTCGGCTGCAGCCTGGCCACAGGCTGAGGCCGCCAAGTGCTCGCAGCGTTGGGCCAAACCCAGCGACAACAAAAACGCGCGCTGATCGAGCGGTCCCCAGACGCGCAGACCGCTGGCTGAGGCAAGCCCGGCCAGCGCGGCAAAGTCGACATGCGCCGTCAGGTCGGTTTCGCCTGGCGCACTCAGCGGGTCGGCGGCCCGATGATGGCGCACCGCTTGCAGCGTGTCGCCGCAAGCGCTCGTCAGGTGGCCGTAATCGATCACCAGCGCCGCCATCGGCTGGACTGCGCCGCGCCGCGCCAACTGCGCGATCACATCGCCAGCAGCGGGGCGCAGTTCGAAAATATCGCCTTCCAGCGCGTCGGCTGGCGCGCCAGCCGGCAGTGGTTGCGGCGTTTGACCGAGGCCAAATGAAAAAGCGTTGGAACCGCCCAGCACCACACAGCGCTCGCGCCAGCCATCGGACGTGGCCACGAACTGCTGGATCGGCAACGCATCGAAAAACTCGTTGGCGATGACGATGGAAGGTCCTGGCTCGATCTGCTCAAGCGTGTCGTACCAGCTGATTTTACGGGCCATGCTCCCAAGGGCGCTTTCTTGCCGAGCGCGCAGGGGGGCGCTTGTTTCGACCAGATGAAGCGAACACGCCTTTTGGAAATCGGGCGCAAGGCTGCTCGCGCGCAACGCATCGGCCATCAGTGTTCCCCGGCCGGGTCCCAGTTCGATCAGCGATATTTCATCAGGGCCGCCCATCGCCCGCCACGTCTCGACGGCCCACAGCCCAATGAGTTCGCCGAAGATTTGGCTTACTTCGGGCGAGGTGATGAAATCGCCGTCGCGCCCAAGCGGTTCGCGCACCCGGTAGTAGCCATGCTGGGCGTCGTTGAGGCAGGCGTCCATAAAATCGCCCACGCCGATCGGGCCCGCAGCGCCGATCCGGCGCATGAGCGCCTCGCCAAGGGCTGTCGTGGGGCCATTTTGCAGGGGCCGCGCGGTCGCGCTCATGCCGTCTTCGCCTGGTCGCGCCCCCGCCATATCAGAAAGGCGCCAAACGCGATCATGGGAAGGGAGTAGGCCATGCTGGCGCTCGTATAGGCGGTGGCGAGCGCGTGGCCCGGATCGTAGTCGCGGAAGAACTCGCAAAAGATGCGCGCTATGCCGTAACCCAGCAGGAAGACGCCCGTGACAAGCCCAGCCGAGCCGAGCGCCTTGCGCGTATGGGTGAAGTAGCGCAACAGCGCAAACAGCAGAAGGCCTTCGAGCGTGGCCTCGTAAAGCTGGCTCGGGTGGCGCGCCGGCTCGCCCACCAGCGGAAATACCACGGCCCAGGGGACGTCGCTTATCCGCCCCACGACTTCCTGATTGATGAAGTTCGCCAGGCGCCCAAAAAAGATGCCCACAGGCGCGCCCGCGCAAACCAAATCGGCGATTGTGAACATCGGCACTTTATTCAAGCGGGCGAACAAATAGATGGCGAGAATGGAGCCCAACAAGCCGCCGTGAAAGGCCATGCCGCCCTTCCAAACGGCGAATATTTCCAGCGGATTGGCGAAGTAATAGGCCGGGTCGAACAGCAGAACGTTGCCCAGCCTGCCGCCGACGACGATGCCGAGCGTCGTCCACAACAGCAGATCGTCGGTCTTATCGGGCGCGATCGGCGGCTGGCCCGGCCACAGCGCCGGAGTTTGCAAAAGCCGGCGCACATAGACCCAGGCAAACAGCAGCCCGAACATATAGGCGAGCCCATACCAGCGGACCGACACCGGGCCGAGCGTGAAGGCGATGGGGTCGATCTCGGGGTAGGGAAGGAGGAGGGGGATCATTGCTGCCGCGCTGCGCTGGAGAATGTTCGCGACCTTTGCCAAGGGCCCCGGGCTTGTCAAGGAAAGGGGGTGGATTGGCGTACGGCGTTGGATGTCCGCTTTCAAGCCCGAAGCAGACGTGAAGCTCCACCCCGCATGAGGTCCGCTTTTGACCCAAAGCGGACATCGGTTCTTTGTATTGGACCGGGTGTCAGCGGTCCGATCGAAATTTATTTGGCTGAAGCAGCTGATCGGCTATTCGACCCGCTTCATTCGCCAGCCGTTGGTTTCCTTTCGCATGGCACCGGATCGCTGTCGAACTCAAGAATACATCCCTCCTCAAGCAGCTCTCGCAGGTTGGAGCGCCCGCGATGCAGCAACACTCGCGAATTGGCTTCCGTTATGGCCAAACGATCCGCGACGTCCGCATGTGTTAAGCCTAGGAGGTCGTGAAGCGCCACCACCTGACGCTGCGTGTTCGGCAGACGATCGACAAACTCAACAATACAGCTTTTCATTTCGGTATTGAGCAAAGCCTCATCAGGGGCTGGTGTCTCATCGACTACCTCAACCATGTCGGCGGGCGTGACCTCGCGGTGAATGGACATTTTTCGTGCGCTGTCGCGGGCCGCATTCAAAGCAATCGCGGCGAGCCAGGCCCGCATTTTTTCGGGCTCCCGCGGCCCGCGCGCGGCGATCGCCTTGACGAAGGTCTCCTGCACCAGATCCTGCGCCAGCGCCGCATTGCCGGTGAGGCGGGTCAGCAGACCCGACAGCCATGGCCGATGCCGTGACAACACCGCGGGCCCTTCGGAGACGGGCTCAGCCGCAACCGCAGCCGGCACTTTCAACCGTTTGCTCTTCTTCTCTTGCACCCGTTATGACCTCGTGCACATAGCCCTTGGTTTTGGCTGCGGCACCCCGATTGACCATCAGCCCCACTTCAGCGGCCTCTAAGGCTTGCTCTGTCGAAATACCAACTGCTTTGCCCTTGGTCCAATGATACTCGAGGCAAGGCCGGCAGTTAACAGCCGCCGAGGCTCCGATCGCGATGAGCTCCTTGGTGTGTTCATTCATGACATCGACTCCTTGGTTCAATGGCTTCAACAATGGAGACGATTTCGGCAATCAAAACGTTACATCATTTTCCGAAAGCCCAGCTGCAGATCGCGACATACGAGGCTGGCGGCACACTGACGAACCTGATTGACTGGAGCCGCTGTTATTAGGTCTGCTTTTGGCTAAGAGCGGACCTTAAAGCTCAGCCGCGAACTCGTCCGCTTTCGGGGGCATAGCGGACATTCGAGGCGATCACGTCTGCTTTTGAGGGTGAAGCGGTCGTCGAAGTCCGAGGGTCTGAAGGTCCGCTTTTGACCCAAAGCGGACATGCCTGTTGCATAATTGCGACAACGTTCAAACAAATGCCGCAAGCTGCCTTTGATAAGATTGACTCCTCTCCTATGGCCGCCGCCTACTGAAGGTACCATAAGAAGCAAAAGCCCCATCATTTCGCGAGACGCCAGGCGGCAAGAAGCGTGCGGTGAGAATGGTGGCCAAATCGAGAATGCGACGCCGAACATCGGTCATGTTGCATCGGGGGATTAAAATGGATTTCCGGAAGTTGACCGCTGCCACAGCCAGTGCGCTGATCGCAGGCTTCGCACTTGCTCCGAGCGCGCATGCGACAGGCGACGTTTGGCTCGAGGGATCTTATGAGCGGCTGAATCTGGCCGACGTCAATTTCGTGAACGATTCATTAGTTACGCCGATTGGCACCTTCGACGTGCGCGAGGAATTCGTCAACGACAACGGCATGTTTAATGGCTTCCGCTTCGATGGCGGTATCGCCAACATCCCCGTCATGGGTGGCGCCTATGTGATGGGCGTGCGCGGTTTCTTCGCCTGGCACGACGACAAGACGGACCTCGAGTGTGGACCCAATATTCCGTTTGGATCGTCGGGAACGTCATGCGTGGCACAGCCTCTCGTTGACGATCCAACCATATTCCAGGGCTTGACCTATGCCGGAGGAGGCATCCAGCAGTTCACAACGGAGCGGGACGTGGACCATTGGGGCGTGGCCATCGACATCGCGCAAGGTCCAAATGGGCTCAGGGCCGGACCCGCCTTCCGCCAGATCGACCAAGACCTCAAGATTACGGGAAGACAGATCAATCCTGGTGCTCCGCCCGATCCTTTTCAGCTGACCTACTCGGAAGACTTGGAGACCAACTATTGGGGTGCTTTCGTCGCCGCTGACGGCGCGATTGATTTGGGCGGCGGCTGGTCGCTGCAAGGCGACGCCGAGGCCGGGCTCTATTGGGCCGATACGGATTTCTCAGGCAACTACGTTGTGACGAACGGCGTCTTATTGGGTGCTACGACCAACCCGAATGTAAGCCAGTCGCTCTCGCTCGACAGCAATGAACTGGCCTTTATCGGCGTTGTGAAAGCGGCGCTCGAGAAGGATTTCGGTGCCTTCAAGCTGGCGGGTTTTGGCCGCGTCGAATACATCTCGTCGGCTCCGGACGTCGCCTATAATGACTTGGACACGGGTCCGGGTGGTCCACCGGCTCAGGGCCCTGACGATGAAACCCGCCTTGGCGAGCGTTATGCTTATACGATCTCAACTGGTGCGCGTGTGATCGTGCCATTGGGCGCGGGTCAGTAGCGAAAAACCGACACAAAATTTTCCGAGACTAATCCCCGAAAAGGGCGTTCTGTTTCTCAACAGCAGGGCGCCCTTTTCGTTCTTGGCCTATGTCCGCTATTGGCTAGGAGCAGACTCATGCGCCGTTGCCGGGAGACGTCCGCTTAGGGGTGCTGAGCGGAAGTTCGTTGGCTCGATATCTGCTGTTGGGTGCATAGCAGACGTTCGCGCCGGCAACCAATGACGGCCGCTTCTGACCCTCAGCGGACACCTAAACGGTCTCTAGCTCTAGCTGGCGGACAAAATGGAAGGATGGTGCGGAGCTCAGCGGACTACGGCCGCCATGCCTTTCTCGCGCCACTCATTGATCGTCGCCATTCGGACCCCTAGTTTCGAATAGTCGACGGCGTAGAAGCCGCTCGGAGCCCGCACAACAGCGTTTCTGCGCGTCTTGTGAGTAAGCAGATCCTGGGCCATCAAACCGATATAGACCATCTCGCTCCAGAGGTATTTGAAGGAATAAAGCTTCAACCCGTTTGCGAGAACTGCAATGTGCTTGATATCGCGCTTCAGACGCGAGTCCGAAATAAACACGGGGGCTGGCGTCGGAACAGGCATATCCACATCCACACTGCCGGCTCCGCCTGCGACGAGGCCTGATGGATCGTCTTCGCGGTGGCGGCGTATGAGCGATTTGTTGTCGCCGAAATAGAGCCGCACGCCACCCCAGATAGCATTAAAGTCATCGCCGTCAGAGCGGCCCTCACCAAAGAGCGATAGTCCGTATTGCTCGTTGCGGCTCGCCTGATATTCGAAGCCGAGCACACCCACTGTACCAGGACCGGAAAGCTCATCATCGCGCCAATTGGAATAGCTGACCCCGCCTGAGAGGCGCAGATCTTCGCTAAGATAATAAGCGGCTATGCCCTGCCAAAAAATGCCATCATCAAGGTCGGCTTCATCCTGGCCGAGAAAGCCCTCGAGCGCGAGTTGGCCGAGATAAAGCTGGGCTTCACCGGCGTAGCGATAGAACTCTTCATCACCAATACTCATGATGGCGCCATAGCCGCCTAAGAGACCGATGCCAGGGTCGCGCCAAAAGAGGTGACCGGCTCCCGCCGCCACGCCTTCTTGATCGCCGCTGATATAACCAAAGAGTCCATCGGCCTGGAACCCAAATGAATGTCCGAGTGGAAGCGAGACACTGAGGTCAGCAAGCGCGCCGCCGTCGCCATCAAAGCTGCCCCCCAATATGGCAGCTTTACCATTGAGGCCCGACACGGCGGGAAGTCCGCTGGTGCTCGGCAAGTCGTCGGCAAGTGCAGGCGAGGCCGCCAAAAGCACCAATGTTGATACCGTCGTTAAATATCCGGATCGCATCTCATTCCCTCGAAAGCCCAATGGGCCGCCCACAGCATTCTTGATTTTCTTAGTTTACCCCAGGCATCGCGAGCTCTGGATTCAAATAGCCTTGTGCAAACGGTTTTCGCTTTGCCGTGTGCCATTTCTGGCACACATGAGATGCTTGGGATCGGAGCGTTGCAGAATGTCGAGGCAATGTCCGCTTCTGGCTAGTAGCGGACGTACGATGGCTGGCCGCATGAGGTCCGCTTTGGGGGGTGAAGCGGTCGTATCGCGCATGCGCTGGTAAAGTCAGTTTCTGACCCTATGCGGACATGCTCATCAAAATGAAACTGACCGGGGTCCCTGAAAGTGGTCCACGAGCAGGGACCCGTGCCAGTAATATCGTTACAATCAAATTCACTTCCTATGACGCTTCGGCTTATAGGTATTATTACCTCCGTAATGAATATCGCGCGCAAGATTCCGCCGGAGATTAGAGAATCTATCGGAAGAACCAGTTGATTGAGTGACTGGGTTTAATGCGACTTTGGCATTAAAGCCTGGGCTAGTCTTCTTACTTCCAGCTTCAGCTGTGGATTGAGATGCCAGAACAACCAATATTGTCATTACGGATAATATCATCGAGCCTTTCAACATTTGTTTTCTCCATATTATTGGAATTTAACTGCGTCATGCATTTGGGGAGGACAGTGTTCCGTTAAAGTGACGCGCATCACAGTTTGGCGGAATTTCGATCACAGCCACAAACATCCATGGTGTTCTGGCTGGCGGTAGCAGGTCAAATCTGCGCTGGAGGCTGCGCCTGCCGGGCAGCTCCAAATGGGCGATCCCAAGTCAAGTCTGCGAAGCGAAGAGCGTCGGCTTTGTGGGAACGGGGCTGGACGAAGAGGTTCAGGACAAGAACGGATTTGCCGCAGAGTCGGATATTCGAGAGAAGTGTTCAGACACCGTTGAGCACTCGTCGGAAGAAACCAAGCGGTATGTCGTACGGCTGCACTTTTTGTCCGTTTGTGGCTGGAAGCGGACTCTTGGATGCTGGTTTCCAAAGGTCCGCTTTTGACCCGAAGCGGACTTCAAAAGCCGGAGACAAAATCCAACCGGCTCTTACTTTTTGACTGGCACATAAACCGGGATCAGGCGAGCCTTGAGCCCCGTGATCTATAGGCGCTGAAAAGCGTGAAACTGAACTGGCGCGTATTCACCTACTGCGGACTTCAACGCGTTTGTTAGAAAAAGCATGAAATGGGAATTCCGCTTGAGTGGGCGATCACCAAGGAGCATAGGATAGATCACCCGCGAAACGAAATAGTGTGTAGAGAGTTCGTTGGCTGGTACGTGCCAGCCTTCTGAGCGGTAGCGCGAAAGATCTTTGCGCGTGAAGAAATCGTCTCGCAAGTAAAGGTTATGATGTGCCGGCGGAATTTCAGAAAGGTCCCATTCAACGCGCGCCTCGTTGAGACGGTCGAGGCCGGACTGGAATGCCTCAATAAAAAGAAGTACGCCTCCCGGTCTTATCGTCCTGATGATGTTATCGAGAGCAGCGATTTGATCGGCCTCCGCAAGCAGGTTGATTAAAACCCTTTGACAGATGAGAGCATCAAACTGCACGGAGCCGGCAAAGCCAGAGTCTCGGATATCACCTGCGCCGATCGAAACATTTGCGATTTGCTGTTCGGCGACCCGCTTTTCCGCGAGGTCACGCAGTTCATCCGAATATTCTATGCCGACGAGTTCAATTTCGGGTTGGTCGGCCGCGAGACGACCGAGCGTGTAGCCGTTGCCGCAACCGACATCAATTACACGAATTTGCGACCGGTCCCTTCTGTTCCGACTAACGTCATTTACAAAGCTCAGAATAGCGCTGGTCTCGGTCTCCCTTATGGTGATGTCCGCCATAGTACTCGCGGACGAAAGTCCGTCGCTCTCGGCAACGGCTTTGTAATGGGCCTGGATTGCTTTGTCGTAGTGACGGCTCATTAGGACACCCGGGGTCTTCTGAATAATCAAGAACAAACAGATATTGCCCACCATGAAGTAGGCAATTCAAGAGGGCCGCATTTTGCAACACACATTCAGCCATGGAATTGGCTGGAATCTGATCGCCAAGGCCGGCCTTGACTCTAACATGTGCCTAATCGTCACAGGCGCAAAAGGGAAGCGAGATGATTGAAACGGGATGTGACGGTTTCGGTATGGACCACAAGTCGCATCCCAGAATGTTCGCTTTTGATGCTGTGGACGACTCCCCCACCGGCACTGCGATGTGCAACATTGCAATTGTCGTGTCGAAACGGCGAGTGTCCGCTTTTGGCTAAAAGCTGACGTTGCGCGGTTGCACCCAGCACGTCTGCTTAGCGGCGCATAGCCGACATTCGAGGCAATCATGTCTGCTGTTGGGGGTGAAGCGGTCGTCTCGCGCGTCCTCTTGTGAGGTCCGCTCATGACCCAAAGCGGACGATACTCCCATTCGTGACTAATTTCGGCATCGTGCCGGTGGATGACATGGCCATTCAGATTACCACCAGGGCTCAAGTTTTTGGAGCTGCCTCGGGAGTGAGAATGAGTTGACGCATATCAAGGCATCTGCCGCCACGGGCTATTAGTCGTTGCAACACAACAACAATGCGTGCGGAACGCTTCCGCAAAGGTGGATGGTCTTGGCCCCAATCGATCGCCAACGCGCGGCGGGATTTGCCAACGGTTTGCTTCATGGCTTGTTACGCTGCTGGATCGTTGTCTGCGCCGTCCTGACCGGGCAACTCGCCGTCTGAAGATAGATCACCCCCTTCTCGACCCGCACTGGGATCGTCATCGCCGCGCCATCGTCGGGGCCGACGGCCTCGCCGGTCTTGAGGTCCAGCACCCAGTTATGAAGGGGGCAAGTGACGCGGCATTCGTGGACGATGCCTTGGCTGAGCGGCCCGCCCTTGTGGGGACATTTATCCTCCAGCGCGAAGATCTCGNCCCCCTCGGTGCGGAAAACGGCGACGTCGGCGCCGGGCCGCCTGATTACCCGCGCACCCAGAATGGGGATTTCGTCAATCCGCCCGATTTCGATCCAATCGGTCATGGGCTCACCAGCTCCGCCATCGGCGTGAATTCGGCTTTGTGCTCGGCCGTCGTGGCGCGCTCTTTCCAGGGATCACGCTGGGCGAATTGTTGGGCGTATTTGAACCGCTCGAATAGCGCCGCCCGGTTCTGCGCGTTATCGACGATGCGCGCCTTGGCGTGGGCCAGGCCGACGCGCTCGATCCAGGGCGCGGTGCGCTCGAGATAGCGCGCCTCTTCGCGGTAAAGCTGGATGAAGGCGCAGGTGTATTCGATAATTTGGGCTTCGGTCTCCAGCTTGCACAGCAGGTCCGTGACCCGCACCTTGACCCCGCCATTGCCGCCCACATGCAGCTCGTAGCCGGACTCGACGCAGACCACCCCCAAATCCTTGATCGTCGCCTCGGCGCAATTGCGCGGACAACCCGACACCGCCATCTTGAATTTGTGCGGCATCCAGGAGCCCCAGGTCATGTTTTCCAACTTGACGCCGAGCCCGGTCGAATCCTGGGTGCCGAACCGGCACCAGGTGTTGCCGACGCAGGTTTTTACCGTGCGCAACGCCTTGCCGTAGGCGTGGCCGGAGACGAAGCCGGCCTTCGATAAATCGGCCCACACTTCGGGGAGCTGCTCCTTCTTAATGCCCAGCATATCGATGCGCTGCCCGCCGGTGAACTTGACCTCCGGCACGTCGAATTTTTCGGCGACCTCGGCTATCGCGTGGAGTTCCTTTGGCGAGGTGATGCCGCCCCAGATACGGGGCACCACCGAGAAGGTGCCGTCCTTCTGGATGTTGCCGTGGGCGCGCTCGTTGATGTAGCGGGACTGGGCGTCGTCGCGGTATTCGCCGGGCCAGGCGCACAGCAGATAATAATTGAGCGCCGGGCGACAGCTGGCACAGCCATTGGGCGCGTTCCATTCGAGAAAGGCCATCACGTCGGGGATCGATTTGAGCGCGTGTTCCAGGATCATGTTGCGGACCACTTCGTGCGGATACTCCGTGCAACCGCACATCGGTTTTTCTTTCGGGGTCTGCGAGTAATCGCCGCCCAGCACCGAAACCAGAAGCTGCTCGACGAGCCCGGTGCACGACCCGCAAGACGACGACGCCTTGGTGTGGGCGCGCACGTCGTCGAGCGTGAACAGCTTGTTTTCGGTGATCGCGCGGACGATGTCGCCCTTGCACACGCCGTTGCAGCCGCAGATTTCGGTGGCCTCGTCCATCGCCAAAATGGCGTCCGCGCCGCCGTGGCCCGAATCACCGATATGGGCCTGGCCGAACATCAACCGGCGGCGCATGCCCGAGACATCAGTGCCGTCGCGCATCAACTGGAAAAGCCAACTGCCGTCGATGGTCTCGCCATACAGAACGGCGCCGGTGACGCGGTTATCGTTCAGAACGATCTTCTTGTAGACGCCCTCCTTGGCGTCCTGCAGAACGATCTCCTCGGTATCGCCGCCGCCGCTGAAATCGCCGGCCGAGTAGAGATCGATGCCGGTGACCTTGAGCTTGGTCGCGGTCATCGAGCCCTTGTAAGAAGCGTGTGCCTTATGGGCGAGATGATTGGCGCAAACCTTGGCCTGCTCGAACAGCGGAGCCACCAGCCCGTAGGTTTGCCCGCGATGCTGGACGCATTCACCGACCGCGTAGATTCGCGGATCGTAGGTCAGCATCGTATCGTCGACGACGATGCCCCGCTCGCAATGGAGCCCCGCCTTTTGGGCGAGTGCGGTATTGGGCGTGATGCCGACCGCCATCACCACCAGGTCGGCTTGAAGCTCGGTGCCGTCTTCCAGGCGCACACCCCGAACCCGGCCATTGCCGATAAGCTCCTTCGTGCGCGCCTCGATCAGAAATTTTAGCCCGCGCTCCTCCAGCGAACCGCGCAGCATAGCGGCGGCTGTGGCGTCGAGCTGGCGCTCCATCAGCGTGTCCATGAGATGAACGACGGTGACGTCCATGCCGTTCTTCAACAGACCGTTGGCTGCTTCGAGGCCGAGAAGCCCGCCGCCGATCACGACGGCATGGCCGTAAAGCCGCGAGAGGGAGAGCATCGCGTCGACGTCGCTGATGTCGCGGAAGGTGACGACGCCGTCGAGATCCATGCCCGGCAGCGGGAGAATGGTGGGGATCGATCCGGTGGCAATCACCAGCCGGTCGTAGTGGACCCGCGTGCCGTCTTCGGCGATCACGGCGCGGTCCAAGCGGTCGATTTTTACCGCTTCCTTGCCCTTGTAAAACGTGATGCCGTTCCGTGCGTACCAGTCCTCGTCATTGAGCATGATCTCGGTCGCGGTCTTTTCTCCGGCAAGCATCGGCGAGAGCAGAATGCGGTTGTAATTGCCGTAGGGTTCGGCGCCGAAAACCGAAATCTCGTACTGCTCTGGCGCGAGCGCCAAGAGCTCCTCAACGGTTCGCATCCCGGCCATACCGTTTCCGATGACGACAAGGCTCTCTTTCACTTTGGCGTGCCCTCGCTTTTCTCGATCTTGCGCGCTGCGCTCCAGAAACGTCGAAGTCGCGAACGCGCAGCCTCGACGCGCTCTGGCATTCGCAAAACCTATGCCAGCGCTTGTTTTGCCAGACGCGCGCGGTTAAGCGTTTGTATCAAAGGGTTTTTTTCGTTCGAACCGAAACCGGGCGGTGCACGGAAAACAGATTATATTTTGTGCAGCGCACCAAAAAATAGCAGAAATATTAGGCAGACATAATTTATGTACAAAAATTGGCGAATTTCCTAACTTGCGGAAAGGGTGGGGTTTTATTCAGATTCACCGCCTTTGGGGCGATTGGCACGACTATCGCGGTACAGCAACGCGGAAACGTCCGCTTATGGCTAAGAACGGACTCTGCACGACCGCGCTCACTACGTCCGCTTAGGGGCGCTTAGCAGACATTCGAAGCAATCATGTCTGCAGTTGGGGGTGGAGCGGACTCTATCTCTGGCCGTCAGCCACGGCAGCTTTTGACCCAAAGCAGGCATTTGTGTTGCTGGATTGCACCGTTTTTCAAGCAAATCACGGGCGGCATGGGCTTAGTGATTGAAGCTATCCGCCCACTTGCTGTCTATTCGAGAGTGAACAAAAGTTCCATCGCTCCATAAAATGTCGGATCAAAACAATGCGTGCAGCGATTATGGGGAACACAAAAAACAGGAGCGGCGCCGAACACCGGTTACACCGCGTCGGGGGTTTAAGATGGCTATACGGAAACTCGCTGCCACTGCGCTCAGCGGACTGATTGCAAGCTTTGCACTTATCCCAACCGCTCATGCCACCGGTGATGTCTGGGTCGAGGGCTCTTACGAGTTTCTAAACCTGCCCAACGTCCAGTTCATCAATAGCTATGTCTTCAGTGGAGGCGGAGTTTTCGGCGATGCACGCGAAGAGTTTGTCAATGACGATGGCGACTTTGACGGCTTCCGCATCGATGGCGGCATCGACAATATTTCCATCATGGGTGGCGCCTATGTGATGGGCGTCAAGGGCTTTTTCGCTTGGCACGACGATCGCTCGGAGCTTCAATGCGCCAACTGTTTCGCGGTGCCACTCTTTGATCCTTCCCCAGTGACGATCAATATCCCGGGGGCTTCGATTGGTTCCATTAACCTCTTTACCACCGAGAGGGACGTGAACCATTGGGGCGTGGCGCTCGAAATGGCCCAAGGCCCCATGGGACTGAAGGCCGGACCCGCCTTTCGCAGGATCGATCAAGACACCACGATTACTGGGAGTGTGATCAATTTTGGTGTCGCTCCCGACCCCTATCAGCTGACCTATTCGGAAGACTTGGAGACCAACTATTGGGGCGCGTTCATTGGCGCTGACGGCGCAATCGATTTGGGCGGCGGCTGGTCGCTCCAAGGCGACGCCGAGGCAGGGCTTTATTGGGCCGATACGGATTATTCGGGCTCCTACGTAGTCACGAATGCCCTTACGGTTGCTGGTTTCATCATTCCAAACCAGAACCAACAACTCTCGCTCGACAGCAATGAGCTGGCCTTCATCGGCACGCTCAAAGGGGCGCTCGAAAAAGATTTTGGCCTCTTCAAGCTGGCGGGCTTTGGCCGCGTCGAGTTTATCTCGTCCGCGCCGGATGTAGCGTACAATGATTTGGATGTTACCACCGTCCTCGGCCCTGGCAGTCTAATTCAGGGCCCCGACGACGAAACCCGCCTCGGCGAGCGCTATGCCTACACGGCCTCGGTCGGCGCTCGCGTGACGGTGCCGATGGGCTCGGGTCAGTAGGCAACCGGCTGGCTCATTCAATAGCTACAAGCTTATCCCTTGAGGCGTTCTACTGGGAAACCGGCGGGCGCTCCTTCCCATTTCTGCAAATGTCCGCTTCTGACCCAAAGCGGCCATTAGTTGCCCTCGCCAACGTGACAGCCTACCTCAACCGCATATAGTCTCATTTTCCGAACCCGCCTTGAAGGAGGTATCCGATGCTGAGGGTATTGGTGTTTGTGGTTATGCTCGGTTTTGGTCCAACGTGGGCACATGCAGGTGACTTCGACGATTGCTACCAACCCCATGATCTCGATCTGCTAATAAGGGGCTGCACTAACCTGATCGATGAGGGTGAATTCAGTCAGATTGAGCTCTCAATGGCCTACTTCAATCGAGGCAGCGCCTACGATGACCTGGGCCAATACGACCGCGCCATCGCTGACTTTGATCAGGCGATCAAGCTCGTTGACAATGATGCTTTCTCCTTCAACAGGCGCGGCTTGGCGCATCAAAAGAAGGGCGACTACGATCGGGCCATCGCCGATTTTACCATGGCGATCGAACTCCAGCCGAAAGACGCTGATTTCTACAATGGCCGCGCATGGTCATATTTCAAATGGGGTAAGGCTGCCAAGGGGCTGCCCGATGCGAACAAAGCGTTGGAATTGTCCCCAGAGAACGCCGATGCCTATGAGACACGCGGTCACATTTACGAGGCTCTCGGCCGGAAAGATGAGGCGATTGCCGACTACAGGAAGGCTATCGAACTGGACCCGTCCAATGAGAAGCGTAAGGAACCACTCACGCGACTCGGCATGACGCCCTAGGTCAATCGTCATAGGTCCGCTCATGACCCAAAGCGGACATCGGTCGATTGGGGCAAGTCATGAGAGTTGCCGCTAGCATCTTGGGTTACAGTCGAAGCTGGTAACATTGGCAGCTGTCCGTTTCTTCCGGGTGACCCACTATGCTCTTACTGCGTTTGCTGAACGAAACCTCTCTTTGGCTCATGATCCCAGGCCTGCTTCTCGTGCTGGTGTTCTACAGCGTCGGCCTCATGCTTTTTTGTCGCAAAAGATGGGGACCCAGCCGGTTGAAGGTCAACAACGAGGTCGCTGGTTTCAAATTTTCGGTCATCGGCGTTCTTTATGCGGTGCTGCTGGCGTTCATCGTTGTCGTCGTGTGGCAGGATTACAGCGACACCGCCAAAGCAGTCCGAAACGAGGCCGAGGCGGTTGGCGATTTAAATGCGCTTTCCTTCGCGCTGCCTGACCCAGAGGCAATTCGGATCCGAACTTTGGTTACCCAATATGCGGTCCAGGTTCGCCAAAACGAGTGGCAGACAATGACCCAGGGGCTGCCAAGTCAAACTACGGCCCACGCCCTTGCACATCTCACCCACGCAATCTTTTCTCTCCAAGCCACAGAGGTCAGAGACCCCATTCTCCAGCAGTCTCTCCAGCTGCTTGCGACGATCCAAGATAATCGAAACGAGCGGTTGGACAGCGCCAACGGTTCAGTGCCGCCAATCGTTTGGCTCGTTTTGATAGGGGGCGCTGTAATCACACTGGGCTATCCAGCCTTTTTCGGAACTTCGAGCATCGCGGCGCAGACCATTATGACGGCAGCACTGGCGGCGCTTGTTGCGCTTGCGCTCCTGCCTGCAATCCTCCTTGACTTTCCGTTCACAGGGTCAGCGACGCTATCGTCGAATGCATTTGAGGAGGTCTTGCAACGGGCCCCACCTTATTCGGAGGAACATCCGGTCAAAGGAACCGACGACGCGCCGCATTAGGTTCGAAGGAACGCGGCAGAGCAGGGGTGATTATCGAATGCGCATGAAATTCGGCCTCATGACCACTTGGCCAAGGCTATTATGGGAACCAGATATAAATGGCTGCAGCGCGGCGCAATCCATGCCTGCTTAGAGTTCGGTGATCATGCTTTTATCGAGCAGAGCCGTGCCGGCCCTATCCTCAACGACGATCACCCAGATGTCTGGATCAAAGTTCACCTGACGCTCGATCACTTGTTCAGCCCGTTCTTCGTCAACTGGTTCCGGCCCAGTCAGCCGAGCCCATTGCCGATCGTCAGCTTCAGGATCCAAAGTGCTGGCGGCGGGCGCATAGACCATGGTCTCGCCATTCAGATAATCGACCTTAATGAGGATAGCCCCTGCGTCGATATCACCGCGTCGGGCAACGTAGACGGCTAACCCCTCAGCTGAGCAACGGCGCAGATAAGAGGCAACCCATATGCCGGCTTTCAGTCTCATTGCCCTAACTATATCGCGATCTGTATCGGTGTTTGAAGCACGTCCGGGAGGTNCGCCGNNGGCCCAAAGCGGACCCGCAAAAAGAGCGGGGATTTGGTATTCTATTTTCAAGTAAGTTTTGCCCGTCCAGCCTCCACAACCGCATCGGCCAACATGTCAAAATCCGCCCGGGTGCTCCGGTGGTTGGTGATGCTGACACGTATAGCCAAGATGTCCCGCAGCATTGTCGTGGACGGGGCGGCAATTCCCTTCTCCTGAAGATCCATCACGATCTCCGCGTTGATGCGGTCCAATTCCTGGTCTGTGGTCGAGGGGGCGACAAACCGGAAACAGACGATGTTCAGGGAAACCTGCGCCACGAGCTCCAATTCGGGACGCGCCTCGACCAACTTTGCGAGGTAAGCAGCTTGCCCGCAATTGTCGTCGATCTTCTCGGCGATTCGATTGAAGCCATGTTCCTTGAGCGTGAACCAGACCTTGAGAGCTCGAAACCCGCGTGAATATTCCGGGCCGTACTCGCAGAACCACTGGCCGCCGGCAGCTAGCCCGCGGGACGCGGCGCCGAGATACTCGGGGCGCAGGGTGAAAGCTTCGCGGTGCAGTTCTTCGTCGCGCACCAGCACGAAGCCCGCATCGTATTGAATATGCATCCATTTGTGAAAATCGAAGGCAAGAGAATCGGCCTGCTCGATACCTTCCAAGCGTGGTCTCAAAGTATCACTGAGGGCCGCCAGCGCGCCAAATGCACCGTCTACATGGAACCAGAGATCATGATCACGGCAAATCTCGGCAATGGCCGCGAGATCATCTATCGCCCCGGTATTGACGGTCCCGGCCGTGCCAATCACACAGAACGGGCGATTTCCAGCTGCAACGTCTTCGGCAATCGCCCGCCTCAGCGCGTCGATGTCCATTTTGTATGCACCGTCCACGGGTATCGCCCTAAGGGCATCCTGGCCAAGGCCCAATATATCGAATGCCCGAGTGTTGCAGCTGTGGGCTTCGACAGAGGCATAGCCGACGAGTTCGCCTTCCTGGGATTGCAGACCGCGGGCGCGAACGTCGTAACCGGCCTTGTGATATCGGGCGACCGTCAATGCCGTAAGCGTTGCCATAGAGGTGCCGGTGACGACCAATCCACTCGCCGTTTCCGGAAAGTCGAACACCCGCCGGCACCAGTCGATGACCTGCCGCTCGACATAGATGGCGCCGTGGTCGCCTCCCCCAAGGTTTGCGTTCATCGCCGCGGCGAATGTCTCGGCAATGACGCCGCCAGGTGTGCCCGAACCCAGAACCCAGCTGAGAAAATGCGGATGGGTATTGCCCATGGTGTAGGGCAGCACCATCTCGATCAGGTCGTCGCAAACCTTTTCCGTGCCCTGAGCGTCCATGGGTGGAGGCTCGGCCAGCGCCTGCTTCGCCTTGTCCGGCATCTGGGTCCACACCGGTCTGTCTCTCACCCCTTGCACGTGATCCAGCGCGACATCCAGCATGCGGTGGGAGAGAGATCGAAAGGCCGTCCAATCGGAGGGATCGAGAGACTGCTCCGGCGTGGCTTTAGAGCGGATACTATGTTTCATCAATCACTCCTGAGTTGGTGTCCGTCAGATTGAGCGCAGCCAAAACTTCCATAACCAGCCGGGCTCGGCAATGACCGCTTGTGACCCAAAGCGGCCAAAGCGGCCGCGGCTGCGGCGCCAGCGCGCCTTGGATGAATCAACGGCCCATTTATCGCAGGATTACATTTTGCAGTTGCGTCCGGGCGCAAGTGCGCCGCCGCGTCATGCATCAGCAGAAACGGCCCGCATGGGCCTTCGAGCTCGACCTGCGGCCCGGCGCAGTCCCGCGCCTAAATCAACAGTCCGCCAAGATAGAGCCCCAAGCCAAACCCCGCATGGCTGCCCAAGTCGTGCATCCGTTTGACATTGGGATTATCGGTGTTGGCGGCCATCACGCCGGCGCCCAGGATCGGTTCCATCATGAACCAGGTGACGGCGACGGAAAGAATGCCGAACGCCATGGCCGGCACGAAGCCCGGACCGGCGCCCAGGATCACGTAAGCCAGAAACAGATAGATGGCGCCATAGGCGATGCCGACGCCGTAATGAACGAGCCAACCGATTGCGAGCTCGTTGTCGACCTGTGGCGAGCTGCCGATCGCATGATTGACAAATTGACCCCGTGCTACGCCAGCCGCCCAACGTCCGATGATCGCCCAATTGGTCGCGGGCCAACCGAGAGCCAGTTTCATCAGCCGCTGAGCCAGGTCGAGCGTCAGAGTCGCCGCAATGCCGACGATGAGACTGTCGATGATCATGGGCGGCTTGCCTCCTTCGGCAGCTTCACGTCGAAACAGACATTGACCATGCCGATCATGGTGTAAAACCCGCAAAGCGTGACGATCTCCAGCAGGCCGTCGAGACCAAATTCAGCGATCACCCGATCTTGCAGATCTTTCGGGATCGATTTGAAACGAAAAGCCCAATCCATCAGGCTGCGCACCAATTGGTAAGGCTCGTCGAGATCGCCTTCGCCCGAGGCGATCGCCTTGATGACGGCCTCTGGAATGCCGGCGCTGCGGGCTTTCTCGAGATGATCGCGCCAGACGAAATCGACGCCTGATTGGCGGCCGACCTCGAGCACGATGAACTGGTAGATATCGCGCGGCAGATCGGACTCGTATTTGTAGAAGAAACCGAGCCGCTCGATATTTTTGGCCAGCTCGGCATGGTTCAAGAGAGGAATATAGGGACCCAGATGATGAACGCCTTTGGCCGCCCTCCGGCTCACGATATCGTCGTAGATCTCCTTGTCCGCCCCGCCCAGTGTGGCGGTCGGGTCTGGCAGGCTTGCCATGTCTCGCCGTTCTCCCTTTTGCGTTGCGACCTTTCAACCCGGGTCTTACAGGACGGCCTGATCCCGGCCGCGGCCGGGCTCGGATATCTCTATTCCTTGTAGGACCAGGCGGCAGCGCCCTCATGATAGGGCTGGGTCGGCGTTTTGGCGGTCCGATCGGTCTTCACGTCGATCACCACCGTCTTGTTGAGATCCAAAGCCTTGGCGAAGGCCGGCGCCAGGCCGCCCGGCTCTTTCACCGTTATGCCCTCGGCTCCCAGTGCGCGCGCAAAGCCCGCCCAGTCCTGATCTGGCGCTTCGTTGAGCTGGGCGGGAATCGGCCCCATGTCGACGGCCCGCAACCAGACATTGCCGAGTGCCGAATTGTTGCTCACGCAGTAAATGACAGGCAGGCCGAAACGGGCTGCCGTCTGAACCTCGATGCCGTGCATCCTGAGGCAGCCGTCGCCGGTGAAGACGACGACCGGCCGGTCCGGTCGCGCCGCCTTGGCGCCGATGCCGGCCCCTATGCCCCAGCCCATCGGGCCGAGGTTTGATGCGGTAATGAACTCGCGCGGTCCGTAACTGTCCCAGTAATGGGAGGCAAACGCCCGGTGGGCGCCGCTGTCGACGACGGCAACGGTCTCGCGCGGCATAGCCTTTCGGCATTCGGCCACCATGCGAGAGGGATGGATCGGACTCTGGTCGCTGGCCGTGTTCTCCAGATCATAAAGACGCGGGCCGCTGCGGATGGTCTCGACCCATTTCTGGCGATCTGCTTTCGTGTCCAACAACGCTTTCGCCATATCGTCCGGCGCCTCCCGCAGCCAGCGCAGAAAGGCGCCGCCATGGCCGCGAACGAAGTGTTCGTGATGGCTGTGGCAACCGACATGCACGGCTGAAACGTTGATGGTGAAAATACCGTGCTTGGGCGCCAGCTTTTCCGACCAATACATGGAATCGCGAACGTTCAACGTACTGCCGAGAACGACCAGAAGGTCGAGATCCTGATTCAAGATGGCCTCGGTGGCGTGGTGGGTGCCCGCATAGCCAAAGACGCCGAGCGCCAGGGGATGGTCTTCCGGCATGGTTCCCTTGGCATGCTCGGTTGTGACGATTGGAATGGCGAATCTCTCCGCGGCGGCGACCAAATCAGCCGTGGCGTCGTCGGCGATCACGCCGCCCCCGACCAGGATCGCAATCCGCGCCGCGCCATCGACTTTGGCCCATATTTTGTTCGCCGCCTCGACATCCAGCGACGTGGACGAGAGCAATTGCGGAACGACGGGCTCAGGCGTTACGTCGATGTCGCTTGTTTGAATATCGTGCGGAATCGTCAAATGGGCCGGAAGTCTCGCCCCATCCAGCATGCTTTTGACCGCGCCGCGATACCTGTGATGCAGCAGTCTGATGTCGGGAACGTTGAGGGATTCGACCGTCACCGGCGCAAGGATCGCGATGTCGTCGTAGGTGCTGGCGGTTGCATCCTGGAAAAGGCCGAGCCCCTGCATATAATTCGCCACCGCGCCGGTCAGCAAAAGCACCGGCGACTCGTCGGTGTAGGCGGCAGATGCCGCGGTCACCATATTGGTCAGCCCCGGTCCGCCGATGCCCAAGCAAACGCCGATGCCGCCGCCGGCGCGCGCATAGCCGTCCGCCATCGAGGCGGCTCCGCCCTCATGGGCTGCGACGACCGGCGTGATCTCGGGAACCCGCGCGATCGCCGGCAAGAACGGATCCACCAGACCGCCCGTCATCATGAACAAGTGATCGACCCCGTCGGCCACAAGCGATCTCAGGATAAAGTCGGCGCCCTTCATAAGATCATTGCCCCCTGGCGGCAGCGGCTCTTAAAACGCATCTGCCTTGGCCATCGCCCAATCCTCTGCGTAATTCTCATCGATCTTTTTGGCCCGCAGCAGGTGGCCCGGTTCGAGAAACCGGTAGAGCTGGCCGTAGGTCTTTTCGGTCTCGTTTGCGATCCGCCGGTAGATGTGATTGGGCGTGAGCTGATCTGGCGAGGTCAAGCCCATCGCGCCGACGAGATCGAGAAAACTCTCAATGTTGATCCGGTGATAGTCGGCGACATTGTGCTTTCGCTCGTCGACGACAACCGCCTTCATGCGGTGCGGGTCCTGGGTCGCGACGCCCGAGGGACAGGTGTTGGTGTTGCAGCGCACCGCTTGAATGCAACCGATCGCAAACAGCATCGTGCGGGCCGCGTTGCACATATCGGCGCCCAGCGCGATCTTGTGAACGAGATCGAATCCACTCGCGACCTTGCCCGACGCGATGACCTTGATCTTGTCTCGCTTGTCGATTCCGACCAGACAGTTCTCGACGAAAATCAATCCCTCGTTGACGGTCATGCCCAAACGGTCGGAAAACTCCAGCGGCGCTGCGCCCGTGCCGCCCTCGGCGCCGTCAACGGTGATGAAATCGGGCAAAATGTCGGACTCCGCCATCGCCTTGCAGATTCCCATGAATTCCGAGCGGCGGCCGATGCAAAGTTTGAAGCCGACCGGTTTGCCGCCGCAGAGTTCACGCAGCTCCGCCACATAGTCCAGTAGTCCGTGCGGTGTCGAAAAGGTCGAGTGACCCGGCGGCGAAAAGCAGTCCTCGCCAATTGGCACGCCGCGGGCATCGGCGATTTCCCGGTTGACCTTGGCGGCGGGAAGAACGCCGCCATGGGAGGGCTTGGCGCCCTGAGACAGCTTGATCTCGATCATCTTTACGGCGTCATGTCTCGAGCGTTCCTTGAATTGAGCCGGATCGAATTTTCCGTCCTTGGTGCGGCAGCCGAAATAGCCCGTGCCGATTTGCCAGAAAATGTCGCCGCCGCCAGCCAGATGATATTTGCTCAAGCCACCCTCGCCGGTGTTGTGGGCGAAGCCGCCGATATTGGCGCCGGCGTTGAGCGCCTCGATAGCGTTCGGGCTGAGCGCGCCGAAACTCATCGCCGATACGTTGAGCCGCGAGGCGCTGTAGGGTTGTTTGCAGTGCGCACCGCCAACGCTCACCCGGGCCTCTGCTTGGGCCACGCTCTTGGGCGCCAGAGAGTGTCTGGCGCTGTTGTAGCCAACTTCGGTGATATCAAGCTGGGTGCCGAAGGGTTGGAAGTCGGGCATGCCTCTCGATCGCCGGTCGACAAGTTGGCGCTGTTCCCGATCGAACGGCCGGCCGCTGCGATTTGTCTCGATGAAATATTGGCGAATCTCGGGACTGATGAATTCCAGCGCGTAGCGCAGGTGACCGATCACCGGATAATTGCGCAACACATTGCTGCTGGAGAAATAAAGATCATACACGCCAATCAAGACGTAAGGCGCGGCGATCAGAAGCACCCATTGAAATGGGTGCCAATTCACAAGCGCCCATTCAAACGGGTGCCCATAAAATGGAACGACGATCAGCAAAATGATGCCGATTGCCGATATCAGAAAAAAAAGTCGACGCGCAGACATGTCACAATGTCTCCTGTCGTGAAGGCAGATGGTAGATCAATAAGATAGCCTGTTTCGAACAGTCTGTCGCCGCATGGGCCTTGATCTGGTTTTTTGCTCCCCTTGAACGCGGTCCCTCGGGCAACCATAGTCTTGTCACGAGCGCTACAAATGGAAAGTAAGTCATGACCCAGACCACCAGCCGGATTTTTGACGAAGTCGCAAAGCTGATGACCGATGCAGCAGGCGCCGCCCACGGTGCACGCAAGGAAGTGGAGACTGCGTTGCGCGCCCAGGCCGAACGGGTTCTCAACGAATTCGATGTGGTCAAACGCGACGAATTCGAAGCGGTGCAGGCGATGGCGCAAAAGGCCCGCGAGGAAAACGAACAATTGGAAGCCCGCATCGCCCAACTCGAGGAGATGCTGGCGGACGTGGCCGCCGACTCCGTGTCGTCCTCCACACCGCGCCCCATTCGCCACGACAAGCCCAAGCCGAGCTATTAAACGGCAAGACGCGATGCGCGCAGCCTCGGCCAGTGCGCTTGGCCGATGGCGACAACGGGCCCGATCGTGTGGATGAATCGCGATCTGAGGGCCGCCCAACACACCAAATCGCAATTAGGCGGGGACAAGTCCCGAGGCAGCCTTGCGACTCAGCCAGCGCTTTGCTCATGTCGCAGGGATAGTGTCTTCGATGTGATTCTGCGCGATATATTGTGTCATTATGCGGATTCACATCATTGGGGGTTGCGTCGCCGGAGTTCCGGCGGCGGCTGAATTGCAAAGCTAGGGGCATATATGGCTTCGATTGAGAGCGCATTCGAGCGAGCCTCACATCCGGTCGATCTCGTCGAGAATCTGGCCACCACTCACGACTGGGCCTTCGAGCGCAGCGCCGTGGACGAGATCACGCTGTCGGTCGCCGGCAGCTGGTGCGATTACCATGTCTCGCTCAACTGGCGTGACGATCTCGAGGCGCTTCACATGGCATGCGCATTCGAGCTCAAGGCCTCCAAACCGCGCATGAACGAAATCTATCGCCTGATCGCTTCGATCAACGAACAGCTCTGGCTCGGTCACTTCGACATTTGGCGCCAGGAGGGGATGTTGCTCTTTCGGCAAAGTCTGATGCTGAATGGCGCCGAACCGACTGGCGCCCAGTGCGAGGCGCTTCTTCATGCTGCACTCAGCACCTGTGAGCGCTATTATCAATCCTTCCAATACGTGATTTGGGCCGGCAAGAGCGCCAATGACGCTCTGGCGACGACAATGTTCGAGACCGAAGGACAGGCATGACGATTACCCTGGGTGGCCCGCTGTTGCTGGTCGGCGCGGGCAAGATGGGGGGTGCGCTTCTGGCGGGTTGGCTCGAACAGGGGCTGCCCGCAGAGAGTGTCTTTGTGCAGGATCCAGAGCCGCCCCAAGAGGTCGCTGCACTGATCGGCAAGCATGTCATCGCGACGGGCACGCCACCCGATCTGCCCGAAGCGCCAGTGGTCATGGTGCTGGCTGTCAAACCCCAAGCCATGGACGAGGTGCTGCCACACCTCAAGCCGCTGACCGGACCCGATACGGTCATTCTTTCCGTCGCCGCCGGCCAGCAGCTCTCGAGCCTGGCGAAACATTTTGGCTCCGAGGCGGCCATCGTGCGCGCAATGCCCAACGCACCGGCCTCGATCGGACGCGGCGTCACCGTGGCCTGTTCGAACGCGGCCGTGACGCCCGCCCAAGCCGAGCGCTGCATCACGCTGCTGAGCGCCGTCGGAGAAGTCGAGTGGATCGAGGACGAAGCCTTGCTCGATCCCGTGACAGCCGTCTCGGGCAGCGGTCCGGCCTATGTCTTCCTGATGTGCGAATGCCTGACAAACGCCGGCGTCGAAGCGGGTTTGGACGGCGAGCTGGCCGCGCGTCTGGCGCGAGCAACGGTCTCGGGCGCGGGCGACCTTTTGCGGCGGTCGGACCTTTCGGCCTCACAGTTGCGCGAGAACGTCACGTCACCAGGCGGTACGACGGAAGCAGCGCTTAAGATACTGAATGGCGAAAAAGAGCTCGACGATCTGATGGAGCGCGCCGTAACCGCGGCAACCAAGCGCTCGAAAGAACTCTCCAGTTAGCAGCGGACTTTTAAGGACGATAAGAGAGTCCGTCTTCTTTTGGCCCAGCCCTTAGGTTATGAAGGCTGCGGAGCGTATGCGTATGCTAGACGACTACACCTCACGCACGCGGATTATCCGAGCCGCTTTGAAGCTTGCCGAACATCGCGGCTGGCGGACCATCAGTCTTGCCGATATTGCGAGCGAGGCGGGTGTCACCCTTGCTGAAATGCGGCGCGAATTTTCCGGCAAGCGGGATATTTTGCGCGCCTTTGCCGCTGAGCTCGACCGCACTGTCTTGCGCCAAGCCGAACCCGATGCCGCAGAGCCGGCCCGCGACCGCATATTCGAAGTTCTGATGACCAGGTTCGAATTGATGGCGCCGTTCAAGGACGCGCTGCGAGCCATCGCACGCGATCTGTCCGGCGCACCGCTGAGCGCCGCCGCGCACGCCGAAGTTATCGCGACGTCGCATTACTGGATGCTGAACGCGGCGGGCATTGATACGCAGACGCCGCTGGGCGCGCTCAAGGTTTCAGGCATCGCCGCGCTCTACGCCCGCGTCATGCGGGTTTGGTTCGATGAAGACGACCCCGGAAACGCCCGGACCATGGCAGCCCTTGACCGGGAACTGCGGCGCGGCGAGCGCGCCATGCGGCAGGCCGACCGGGCAGTCGCCGCGCTATCGGGTCTAGGCAAAACCGTACGATCAGTGCTGCGCGGCGGACCAAGCAGCCGCCGGACCCCGGAAGACAATGAAACGTCAGCTGGTTTCGACAACGTGGTCGAGACGCCGCCCGACCCGTCGCCCGCCACTGGACCCGGACCAACCGCAGCGAAAGCAAATATCGAAACCAACGGCTCGGCCCAAAAGTGAGCAACGCCGGCACCAAGCGTTAGGCCGGCGCGTTGGCGCCATTCAATGCAGCATCGGCGACTTTAGGAAATCCATGCGGTTGCCCGAGCGAACCCGGACTTCGAATGTGCGGCCTTCGCGGTGGACCAGCAGCGGCACCTCGACGCCTGCCTCGCCCAACGACCAAATTTGACGATACAGCGTGGCGAGATCATTGGTCTCGTTGCCACCGGTTCCCATGACGATATCGCCGACGGCAAGATCGGCTTTTTGCGCCGGACCGTGGCTGGCGATGGCGGCGATGACGATGCGATTGCCGATCTCGGTTGTGTAGATACCGAGCCAGGGCCGCGGCTTGTGGCTGGGCCGCCCGAGCGTCATCAGGTCGTCGAGTACGGGTTTCAGAATATCGATCGGCACAACCATGTTGACGTCGGCGGCGTGGGCATCGTCTTGGGTCTGTTGCAGGTGCAGCGAGCCGATGCCGAGCAGGTCCCCCTTGGCGCCGATCAGCGCCGTTCCACCCCAGTTGGGATGGGAGGGCGCGGTGAAAATTGCTTCCTCCAGCAGGTATTCCCAATATCCGGCGAACTCTTGCTTGGCCACGATTTGCGCCGCCACGGCGTTCTGCCGGCCACCGGCACCGGCCACCACAACGCGGTCACCCACCTTGGCCTCGTCCGACCGACCGAAGGCGAGTGTCGGCATGTCGAGACGGGCAAGGGCTTGCAACAGACCAAAGCCAGTTTCGTGATCATAGGCCAGCACGTGGCCCTGCACCGCGCGTCCGTCCGAAAGTTTGATCCAAATTGTTTCCGCCTCGGCGATCAGATAGCCAATCGTCAACACAACGCCTTCGCTGCGGATCAGCACGCCGTAGCCGGCGCGTTCGGTGCCCAGCACCTCGGCGGTGTGGGCATCTGGGGCCACGATGGACGTGATGCCCACCACTGAACTCAACGCCTGCTCGAGCTCAAAGTCGTAATCGTCAGGGTTCGGTTGCACGTCTGGCACAATTAAATCCGTTCAAGAAAGCCGCGATCGCCCGCCCATACGCGTTTGATGGGGACGATAGATCAGCTGCCCAGCATCAGACATAGGCCCAATTGCGGGATATTTTAACCCAGAAAAACGCGTTCAACCGTCCAATACAGGCCCATCAGGGCGATTGCCATCGAAGCAGGCTGAACGATGCGGGCGCGGTACCATGGCCGCGAACTGAACCAATAGCCGGTGGTCAGCCAAGCCAGCGCAATCACCGCAAGCTGGCCCAACTCGACGCCGACATTAAATCCAATCAGCCCCGTCACGAAATCGGCGCGCGGCAAACCAATCTCCTGCAACACGCCGGCAAAGCCCAATCCGTGCAGCAAGCCGAAGCCAAACACGATCACCGGCCGCCAAGGATGCAGTTTTGTGGTGACAAGGTTTTCGACGGCCACATAGACGATCGAGAGCGAGATCAACGGTTCGACGATGGTTGGCGAAAGCTGAATGACGCCATAGAGGCCGAGCCCAAGCGTAATCGAGTGAGCGACAGTGAACGCGGTCACCTGAACGAGCAGGGGTTTGAGATGTGTGCTCAAGAGATAGAGGCCCAGCACGAACAGGATGTGATCCAGCCCATCGGGCAAAATATGGATAAAGCCGAGCTCGACATATTGGGCAAGGAGCTGTGCGGTGTTTTTTGGCGGTGCGCCGCTGAGGGGTATCGGTTCGCTGGTCCGACCCGCCGGAAGCCAGTTTGTCACCAGCGCGCCGCTGTCGCGCTGCTTGACCCGCAGAACGCTCGAGCCGAAGGCCTCGGGGTAGGACCATATGAGGGTTTTTGCGCCGCTCGGCAGCTCTCCCACCAGGCGCACGCTCGAGATCCTGGCAAGCGCGAGGTCGCCGGGCCCCGGCACCTCCAGGCCGGCCAGACGCGGCCGCACGCGCGAACCCTCGAAGCTCAGATTGATCTCACCAAGCCATTTGGGCGCGAAGGCCTCGAAACGGGACTTGAGGTCGGCTGAGGGGAGCGCCCGCAATTCGTTGTAGAGCATTGCACTCGGCGCATCGTCCGTATCGGCGTGCTGGGGGCCGATGCCCGCAAGCAGCGCCTCCAGATTGGCGGCAATCGCGATGTCGTAGCCGCCGGTCTCAGTGAAACTGATGGTGACGATGGACGGCCGGATCTCGTGCGCCATCGCCGGCGTCAGTGCGATCCAGTGCAGAGCCATGAGCAAAGCCAAGGCGCGTATGATCAGTAACCTAGGACTCATTTTTTCTGCCTAGAGGCTTGATGTTGGGCCGCTAATATAGGCATCAATGGCCGCGAAATGTATCCAGCGTCAATCTACAGGATGACCAATCTCATGCCATCGAAACCGATACGCCTCACGGCCAATGCGCTGCGGCCGGGGTTCATCGCCGCGTTTGCAGCTGCGTTTTTGTTTGCCGGCGCGCCACTTGCTGCTCATGAATTCTGGCTTGAGGTCACCGATTACAAACCGGGCAAGGGTGATGTCGTCGCCGTCACCCACTTCGTCGGCGAAAACTTCAAGGGCGAAAGCTTTCCCTTTGTCGGCAATTGGTTCAAGCGTTACGAGATCGCAGACGCCAAACAGACACGCAACGCAGAAAGCACCGACGGCAATGATCCTGCCCTCAAGTTGACGTTGAGCGAGCCTGGTCTGACGATCCTGGCCTACCAAAGCAATCCCAACGCGATCACCTTCGAGACCTGGGCAAAATTTAAGAAATATCTCAAGGACGAAGGGCTCGAGGGCTTCGAAGCTGCGCACCGAAACAAAGGCAAACCCCAGACGGGAATTCATGAATACTATACGCGCTGCGCCAAAGCGCTGATCGGCGTGGCCGGCGGCAAGGGCGCCGATCGGGCGGTCGGTTTGCCGCTTGAACTCGTCGCCTTGCGCAATCCCTACGACCTTTCAGCCGGCGATCGTTTGCCTGTGCGCGTGCTCTTTAAGGGCAAGCCGGTCGGTGGCGTGCTGATCAAGGCCTTCGACAAGGAAACACCGATGAAGCCGCTGCGCGTGCGCACCGATACGGCCGGGCGCGCCGAAATCCCTTTGCTCAAGTCCGGCGTTTATCTGTTGAACGCCGTTCACATGATGGAACCGACGGACATCGACGTGAAGGGCCAGACATACCATTGGCAGAGCATGTGGGCCTCGCTCACATTCGCGCTGCCCTAAAGGGGCTAGACGGGCACGCGGATCGTGGCCTTGAGGCCGCCCAGCTTCGATTGGGAAAGCGTGATGTCGCCGCCATGACCGCGCACGATGTCGCGGGCTATCGACAATCCGAGCCCAGTGCTGCCTGAGGCCTGGGTACGGGCATTATCAAGGCGGTAGAACGGGCGGAACACCTGTTCGCGCTCATCTTCGGGGATGCCCTGGCCGTCGTCTTCCACATGAATTGTGAGCCAACGCCGCGTCGTGGCGGCTTCGATGGCGATGTTATCGGCACAGCGCACCGCGTTGCTCACCACATTATCGACCGCGCGTTTGAAGGCATGGCGCCGCAGTGGGACGACGATCGGTGTGGCGCCGGACTTCACGGCGACCTGTTTGCCTTCCTGTTCGGCCTGCTTGCCCACCTCGCGCAGCAATTGGTGGACGTTGACCCGTGTGATCTCTTCGGCGCTGTTGCCCTTGGCGAATGACATATAGTCTTCGAGCATCGCCTGCATTTCATCCACGTCGCGGCGCAGCGCATCGGCCTCGCTGCTGTCGCCGACAAGCGCCAATTGCAGCTTGAAACGCGTCAAGATCGTGCGCAGGTCGTGACTGACGCCAGCCAGCATGGTGGTGCGCTGCTCGATCTGGCGCTCGATACGGTTCCGCATTTCGACAAAGGCTTGCGAGGCCTGGCGCACTTCGCGCGCGCCGCGCGCCCGGAAGTCGAGCGGCGCCGGCCGGCCCTTGCCGAATTGCTCGGCCGCCTCCGCCAGCTTCTGGATCGGCTTGATTTGATTGCGCAGGAACAAGATCGCCACGGTCAGCAGCACCAACGACGTGCCCACCATCCACAGCAGGAAGATATGTGAGTTGGATGCGTAGGTCTGGCTGCGGTGCGCCAACACGCGGAAGACGGCGTCATCGAGCTTGATGCGGATCTCCACGAGATGCGACTGGCCCACCGTATCGATCCAGAAGGGTTTGCCGATGCGCTTGCGCAGCTCCTTGGAGAGCGCGCGGTCCAGCAATCCGAAGAAGGGTTTTGGGCGCGCCGGCGGCAAGTCCTGGTTGGGCAGGATTTGAACCGAGAGGTTCAGGTCCTGTTGCGCCATCTTGATGAGATTGGCGTAATTGTCGTTGTGGGGGTAGGAGGCGTAGACGTTGAGCAGCATGGAAATGTCGCGCGTCGTCGCCGTCGACAAGCGCCGCGTAACCAGGTCCCAATGGCGCTCAAGAAACACGAAGGCAACCACCGACTGCAGCAGCACGACCGGCGCAATGATGATAATGAGCGCGCGCGCATAGAGCCCCTTGGGCATTTGGTTGGCGATGAAGCGCGCCGTCCGCTTGAGCAGGCTCGGCGTCTCGTCCACCGGGGGTGAGCGTTCTGGAATTGCGACCATTATTCGGCGTGCAGGATGTAACCCTTGCCCCTCACTGTTTGCAGGTAGACCGGATTACCTGGGTCGGACTCGATTTTCTGCCGCAAGCGGTTGATCTGAACGTCGACGGCGCGCTCGGAGCCGTTCATGCCGGTCTTGGCGAGATCGAGACGCGAAATTGCGGTGCCGGGTTTTTGGGCGAAATGACGCATTAAATCGCGCTCACGCTCGGTGAGCCGCACGGTCTTGCCTTGATGCTGCAGCTCGCCGCGCTCGACATAGAAGATGAAATCGCCCATCCGAAGCTCGTCGGAGAGGCCCTTCGCGCCGCGCCCCCGGCGTAAGATGTTGTTGATGCGCAACAGCAATTCGCGCGGCTCAAACGGCTTGGTGAGATAATCCTCAACACCGATCTCAAGTCCCTTGATGCGGTGATCGGGCTCGGCGCGCGCCGTCAACATCAAAATCGGCGTATCGCGTTCGGCTCGAATGGTCTCGGCAAAACTGAAGCCGGACTCGCCCGGCATCATTATGTCCAGAACCAGCAGATCGAACGCAATGCCGCGCATGGCGGCGCGCCCATTGGCGGCGTCTTCGGCCGTCGTGACGCGAAAGCCGTTTTCGCTCAAGAACTGGGCCANCAAATCGCGGATGCGCCGATCGTCGTCGACCACGAGAACGTGCGGCGCGTTGTCGGGCAGCGGTTGCGATTTCTCGGTTCGGGCGGTCATGACGGCGTCCATCGCTTGGTGTTGCGCGCCCGGCCCTGGGCGATGAGTTCGGCCACCCTGGCCCGCTCATCGCTGCCAACCATGGTTTGAAGAAAATCGCTCACGGCCCGATCGCCGTTGGCGCCTGCCGCCGCCAATGCGTGCGCAATGCGTTCGAGTTGTGGCGTGATAAGGCGTTCGGCCAGCGCGCGTCCCTGCTCGGTCGGGTAGAGCAGCCGCTCCCTGCGGTCGGCCCGGCCGGCCTCCTGAGCGATGTAGCCCTGGTCGATCAACTGCTTCAGCACCCGGCCCAGGCTCTGCTTGGTGATCTTCAGAATGTCGAGTAGATCGGCCACCCGCAAGCCCGGATGCCTGTTGACGAAGTGCAGCACCCGGTGATGCGCCCGCCCGAATCCCAACGCGCTGAGGTCCGTATCGGGATCGCTGATAAAGTCGCGGTAGGCGAAAAACAGCATCTCCGCCATGCCGATCAAATCCGTATCCGTTGCCGCCGCGGCAGACAGTTTCCCATCGAACGCCTGACCGCCAATTGGGCGGCGAGATTTCGGGTCAGCGAAGGACTGGTCGTTTATGTCAGTCATGTTGACTTATTTTGAGCCGATTGTTACTGCTGGCAACAGTTTTTTTATGCAAAATTCGAGGTGCCGACGCACAATGCGGCGGCGCCGATCAGGACGCAACCGTATAACGGCTGGCTCCCTGAGCGGTCAAACGGCAGTGTGATTGGGGAGTGAAGGTCATGGCGGATTTGACCTATGACAACCGCGAGGGCGTCATCTGGATGAACGGCGAGTTTGTCCCCTGGCCGGACGCCAAGCTGCACGTCTTGAGCCATGGACTTCATTACGCCAGTTGCGTGTTCGAGGGCGAGCGCGCCTATGGCGGCGAGGTCTTCAAGCTGACCGAGCACAGCGCCCGATTGCATGAATCTGCAAAAACACTTGATTTTACAATCCCTTATTCGATCGAAGAGTTGGACGACGCGACCAACGAACTCATCAGGCGTCAAGGTCTCTCGGAGGGGTATGTGCGCCCCGTCGCCTGGCGGGGCAGCGAAATGATGGGCGTGTCGGCTCAGCAAAATCGCATCAATGTGTCGATCGCGGCCTGGGATTGGGGTTCGTATTTCGATCCCGAAGAGCGCTTGAAGGGCATCCGAATGTCGATCGCCCAGTACCGCCGGCCCGATCCCAAGACGGCGCCCGCCAAATCCAAGGCGGCCGGTCTTTATATGATCTGCACGCTGGAAAAGCACAGAGCCGAGCGGGACGGCTACGCCGACGCCCTGATGTATGATTGGCGCGGCCAAGTGGCCGAGGCCACCGGAGCCAACATATTCCTGATCAAGGACGGCGTGCTGCACACGCCGACGCCCGATTGCTTTCTCGACGGCATCACGCGCCGAACGGTGATCGATCTGGCCAAGAAGCGCGGCTACGACGTCGTCGAGCGCGCCATCATGCCCGACGAGCTTGACGATTTTTCCGAGTGCTTCATCACCGGCACGGCGGCAGAGGTGACGCCTGTTTCAGAGATCGGCCCGCACCGCTACCAGGCGGGCGAGATCAGCAAAAATCTGCTCAGCGATTATATGGCGCTCGTTCAACCCAAGGCGGCAGTCGCCGCGGCGGGCTGAGGCCGGCGGACTATTCGGCCGCCTTGTCTGGCGCCGCCCAACGCCTGGCATCGGCGTCGTCGCTGGCGCGCGCCTCGACCCAGCGTGCGTTGCCGCCGCTCACCTCGCGCTTCCAAAAGGGCGCGCTGGTCTTCAAATAATCCATCAGAAATTCCGCCGCTTCGAAGGCCGCCTTGCGGTGAGCCGATGCCGTGATCACCAACACGATGTTGTCGCCGGGCGCGAGCCGGCCGTAACGGTGAATCACAAGGCTAGCGGCCAGCGGCCAGCGCGACCGGGCCTCGGCCTCGACGCGCTCGAGCTCGCCCTCGGTCATGCCGGGATAGTGCTCAAGGGTCATTTCATCGATCTTGTCGTCGCCCGCGCCCTGCCGAACGGTTCCGGTAAAGGTGACGATGGCGCCAAGATCCGTACGCCCGCCGGTCAAACGGGCAAGCTCTGCTGCAATATCGAAATCGGCTTCTTGAACCCGGATCATGCCGCCCTCAACCGCCGGTCACCGGCGGGAAAAAGGCGATCTCATTGGCGTCTGCGACCTGGGCATCGTGCGCCACATGGGTCTGATCGACCGCAGCTCTGATGACATCGCTTTTGTCGAAGGCGGCCGCGAACTCCGGTCCGCGCGCCTTGAGCCAGGTCATCAGATCGGAGACCGTATCTATCTCACCGGGAAGCTCGATGGTTTCTTCGCTGATGCCCGTTTGTTCGCGCACCCATGCGAAGTACAGCAACTTAACGGTCATCAATAGTCCTCGGTGTTGAAGGCATGTTGCAGTCCCGCCCGCAGGTAGTCGTAGCCGGTATAAAGCGTCAGCAGGGCCGAAATCCAGAGCAGGGTCAGACCCGACAGCGTCGTGTAGGCAAACACTTTGTTGCCCGCCGGATGGGACAACAAAAACGCGATTGCCACCATTTGCAATGCGGTTTTGTATTTGGCCAGATGCGTGACGGGGACGCCGACCGAAAGCTCGCCAAGGAACTCGCGCAGGCCGGAGACCAGTATCTCTCTGCTCAAGATGATCACCGCCGCCCACAACGACCAGCCGGCGATCGTTTGGTTAGCCGCCAACATCATCAGCGCCGCCGATACCAGCAGCTTGTCGGCAATGGGATCGAGCATGCGCCCCAACGCCGAGTGCTGCCCCCAGATCCGCGCGAAATAGCCATCGAGAAAGTCGGTGACGCCGGCCGCGACGAAAATCCCCACCGCCAGCCAGTTGGCCGCATCGCCCTCCATGAAGAAGCAGGCGACCAGCGCCGGCACAGCCACGATTCTGCCATAGGTCAGCAGGTTCGGAAGGCTCAGCGTCCGATCTTCCCGTACGATCTCTTCCCTTGGCGTGATCTGATCTCCAGGTGTTATCTGATCCATCTGCATTTCAATCGGTCGGTGAACAATGCGCGATAGCGCCTTGGGCAAGGGCTGATCCCTATCCCTGCGCCATCACGGCATTTGCTCGTGGAAATAGTCATATATGGTCTGTGCCATTTGCGCACTAATGCCTTCGACAGATTGCAAATCCGTCAGACCTGCCCGGCTCACCGCTTTGGCCGACCCAAAGTGCGAGAGCAGCGCCCTCTTACGGGATGGACCGATTCCGGGCACGTCGTCCAGGGGTGATGCGCTGATCGCCTTTTTTCGCCGGGCGCGGTGGGAACCGATGGCAAACCGGTGCGCCTCGTCCCGCAGGCGCTGAACGTAATAGAGCACGGGATCGCGCGGTTCGAGCAGGAAGGATTGCCGGCCGGTCATGTGAAAGCGTTCCCGCCCGGCGTTGCGCTCGGGCCCCTTGGCGATGCCCGCCATCGGGATATCGCCGACGCCCAATTCGTCGAGGGTCGCGCGCGCGGCCGAAAGCTGCCCCGCGCCCCCGTCAATCAACACCAGATCGGGCCAAATCGGCGCTTCGCCCGCCGCACCGCTGTCTCCATCGGCCTCCTTCAGCAGCCGGCTGAACCGGCGCATCAACATTTCGCGCATCATCGCGTAGTCGTCACCCGGCGTCAGGTCCTCGGACTTCATGTTGAACTTGCGGTATTGGTTCTTGGCAAACCCCTCCTCGGTCGCCACGACCATGGCGCCCACGGGATTTGAGCCCTGGATGTGGCTGTTGTCGTAAATCTCGATGCGCTGGGGCGGCTCGTCCAGCTCGAAGACGCGCGCCACGCCCTCCAGCAGATTGCGCTGCGAGGCGGATTCCGCAAGCCGGCGGCCGAGCGCCTCGCGGGCGTTGGCTAGTGCGTGGACCACCAGTTCCCGCTTTTCACCGCGCTGGGGCACCGCGACCGTGATTTTGCCCTCCGAGCGGCTGGTGAGGGCATCGGCCAACAGGGCGCGGCCGGCGATGGGGTGCGAAAGCAGCACGAGCTTGGGCGCGGGCTTGTCGTCGTAAAACTGAGCGATGAAGGCATCGAGCACGTCAGGCGTAGAGACGGACTTGTCGGCCCGCGGGAAATAGGCCCGGTTGCCCCAGTTCTGTCCCGTACGGAAAAAGAACACCTGCACACAGGTCTGACCGCCGTCGCTGTAAGCGGCGAACACGTCGGCCTCGGAGAATGTCTGGGGATTGATGCCCTGATGGGCCTGAATGTGACTGAGGGCCGCCAGCCGGTCGCGATAGGTGGCGGCGAGTTCGAATTCGAGTTCGGAGCTCGCCTTTTCCATCCGTTCATTGAGTTCGGCTTTGACCGGGCCGCTCTTGCCCTTCAGAAAGGCGCGCGCATTCTCCACCAGCACGCCATAGTCCCGCAGCGATATTTCGCCGGTGCAGGGCGCGCTGCAGCGCTTGATCTGATACAGCAGGCAGGGTCGGCTGCGGCTCTCATAATAGGGATCGGAGCACGACCGCAGCAGAAAGGCGCGCTGCAGGGTGTTGATGGTCCGGTTGACGGCTCCGGCAGATGCGAAGGGGCCGAAATAATCGCCCTTGCGCTTGCGTGCGCCCCGATGCTTGAGGATTTGTGGCGCCTCGCGATCACCCGCCAGCAGAATGTAGGGGAACGATTTGTCGTCCCGCATGAAAACATTGAACCGCGGCTGCAGGCGCTTGATTAGATTTGCCTCGAGCAGCAACGCCTCCGCCTCGGTTCCCGTGGTGACGAATTCCATCGTGGCCGTAGAGGCGATCATGCGCGTGATGCGATGGGTGTGGCCGGCCATGCGGACATAGCTCTGAACCCGCTTTTTCAGGTTCCGCGCCTTTCCGACGTAGAGCAACTCGCCATCGCGGTCGATCATCCGGTATACGCCAGGCCGCGATGGCAGGTTTTTGAGAATGCGCGCGATGACCTTGGGGCCCGTCTCGCGCACCGAGGCGGTCCCCTTGTTCGGCGTGGCGGACGTTAGCTGCCCGCTGTTTTTCTCGCTCAGTGGCATAGGTCTCGGGTCTCGGCCCGGTGACGGCAGATGGCGGCTGGCAGTGCCGGGCGTCCCGGCAGGTCAGGTTAGTGCCTGAAGCCGTTCGATTTCAACGCCCACGCTGGCGCAATCGGCGAGCGCGTCGGGCTTTTCCACCCGCACGCGGGCAGCCTGCACCCGTCTATCTTCAAGGCAGGCCTGCGCGATGCGCTCAGCCAGCGTCTCGATAAGATTGATGTGGCCGCGGCTGCAGATCGACTGCACGCGGTCGGCTATTTCGCCATAGCAAACGACGTTTTCGATCCTGTCGTCGTGGCCGGCGGGTTCCTCCAAGACCGTCAGGTCGACCGAGATGACAAGCTTTTGCGGCTCATCTTTCTCGTAATCGTGAACGCCGATAAGCGCCTTGACCGCGAGCTCGCGCACGAACACGTGCCGTGTCCCGCGTACGCCATCTGCTCGGGGTTGGCGATGACTGGCCCGCTGTTCGTTCATGCCCGCTGCTCAGTCATGTTGCGTGCTCACTCGTCACTTCCCAATATATCAGGCGTCTGCCAGGCGAGATGTTGGCCGCCATCGAGCGCGATCATCTGCCCGGTCAAGGATGGAGCGTCAAGGATAAATCCGACCGCGCGCGCGATCTCATCGGGCGATGGCCCCCGCCCAAGCGGTACGGCGCGCTGCTGGTGCTCGAAGGCTTCCTCGCTCTGGCGCGGACTGGGCAGCGTCGGGCCTGGGCCGATGGCGTTGACGCGAATGCGGGGCGCCAGCGCCTGGGCCAGGGTCTGGGTCGCCATCCACAAGCCGGCTTTCGAGACCGTGTAGGAGAAAAACAATGGCGTCGGCCGCCAAACGCGCTGGTCGACGATATTGATTATGTTGCCCTCGAGCCCCTCGGGCAGGGCGGCGGCGAAGGCCTGGGCCAACTGAACGGGCGCCCGCAAATTGACGGACTGATGGCGCTCCCAGCCTGTCTCGTTCAAGTTTTCGATCTCGTCGCGTTCAAAGATCGATGCGTTGTTGATCAGGCATCTCACCGCGCCGAGCTCAGCGCCGCAGGCTGGGATCAAGTCCGATGTATCGCTCCAGGAGGAAAGATCGGCTTGGAAGGCGGCGGCGCGTCCGCCCTGGCCTGCTATCTCGCCCACAAGCGCGTCGGCATCGGCCTGCGATCGGTTGTAATGAACGCCGATTTGCCAGCCGGCCGCCGCCAGTTGGAGCGCGATGGCGCGTCCTATTCGCCGCGCGGCGCCGGTGATCAGGACAGTAGGCTGGGGGCTTTGGTCTGCTGGCATCGTGTGGGCATTGGAGCGGTTGCGCGGCCCGCTGGCTAGTTGCTCGCCACGTCGGAAACTGCAGAGACGTGTGGAGAGAGCACCAAATATATGTAGAGAATATAGCTCAGTACAAAAACGAGCCCGGTCAGACGCGTGATCGAGCTTTTATTGATCACAAAGGGCGTAATGGCGAGCGCTGCCGCCAGCATCACCCATAGGTCGATGCGCATGATCATGTCGGGCACCGGCACCGGCGTCACCATGGACGTCAGGCCCATGATCGCCAGAATGTTGAACAGGTTGGATCCCAAAACATTGCCAAGCGCCAGCCCGGCGTAACCACGGATCGCTGCAGTCAGCGTGGTTGCAAGTTCCGGCAAGGACGTGCCGAACGCCACAAGCGTCAAGCCGATGACGGCGTCGCTGACGCCGAAGCTGCGCGCGATTTCCGAACCTGCTCCGACGGTCAAAGTGGCGCCGAATGGCAGCCCGACCAATCCGATCAGCATGAAAAGGCTCACCAAATAGGGGCGCGCCGGCAAACCCGAGACCCCGTCGATGATTTCAATGGCGTCACTGCCGATGACCATTGCCTCGTCGGAACACTGTGCCGCGCGCCGGCCCGACTCGACCAGAAAGGCGATCATCGCGGCAAACAGGATCGAGCCGTGCAAGAAAGAGAGCGGTCCAACCAGGCACAGCATGATGAAGAGCACGCTGGCGGCAATGACATAGAAGGTGTTGCGGATGACGAGCGGCTGATCGCAATTGGTAGCGCAGATCAAAGCAGGCAAACCCAACACCAGCAGGATATTGGCGATGTTGCTGCCGACAACGTTGCCGATGGCTATCCCCGGCACGCCGGAGAGCGCCGCGCGCAACGACACAACGAGCTCCGGCGCAGACGTGCCGAAAGCCACGATGGTGAGTCCGATGACCAGTGTGGGAATGCCGAGCTTGACCGCCAGTGCGACGGCGCCTCGGACGAGCATGTCTCCACAAAACAAAAGTAGAGCAATGCCGGCGGCGAGTTCCAAATAAGCCATATGGTTCTTTGTCAGTCCCCTCGCGCTTTCCCATGAGCACGAAGCCCAGCGATAAGCACCCCATAATCCGACGCCTGAATAGGCGCCAGAGGCTCGCCTGTATATAGGTATCGGTGTGGCAAAGGGAAGGCAGGATGGACAGGCGATCGATTTTTGGGCCGGCCGCTCAAACCGCTGAAGATCGGGGATTTTTTGGCAATCGCGGATTTTTCGACGTGCGGGATTGGCGATGAACTGCCGACCAATGTCCGCGACCATGTAAATTTGTCACAGCCATGGGCCAAATGGGCGATCGGGGTACCGCTTCCTGTTGTCCGCCCGGCGCAGTCAAAGTATTGATGGCGCAACAGAATGATTGCCGCATTCGGGGCGATTGGAGACGGTCTTGTGCAGCGTTTCCGGTGATCGGATAGGGGCAGCGAAACCGGGGTTTGGCCGCATGGCGACGGGGAACGCGCGCATCGATTTGTTGGCCCGGGCGGCCTGTACGGGTCTTAGCGTGCTCGCCGGCGCCTTGTTGGCGCTGCCCGTGGCGGCCCCAGCTGCTGCGCAGGGCAACGAGCGCGAATTTCTACCGCCCGAGCGCATCGACCCACTTCCCAATTGGAACCTCTCAGCCAATGTTACGCTGGGCAGCGACTTCGTCGCCCGGGCCATTACGTTCACCTCCGAGGGCCCCACCGTTCAGGGCGGTTTCGATATCACCAATGGCTGGTTCTATGCCGGCATTTACGGCACGGCCCTCAATTACGGCGCCACCGACAAAAACAATGACGGCGTCGCCGACAGCGACGGCGGCAACGTCGAAATCGACTATTACGCCGGCCTGCGGAAAAACTTCAAAGGCATTGATTTCGATCTGGCTTATTTCTTCTACAGCTACCCCAACGCCATCGATTTCGGCGGCGACGTCGATATGTGGGAGATCAGAGGCATCGTCTCCACCGAGACCGCCTCCGGCTTCAAACCAAGCTTCACGGCGTTTTACACGCCGGAATATACGTTTAAGTCCGGGCGGAACCTCATTTACGAGGGCATGATCGAACAAAGGCTGCCCCAGATGGGTCCATTTTCGCCAAAAGTGAGTGCCTTGCTCGCTTACAACGACAACGAGACAGGGCTGGTTAGGCCCGACTTTTGGTACTGGAACGCCGGTCTGGCGCTGAGCTTCGCGGAGCGCTTCACATTGGACATTCGCTATTGGGACACGGACATCAGCGGCTGCAAGTCGCGCACGGTGTTCCAATGCGAGGAACGTGTGATCGCGCGCATGACGGCGCTGATCGGCGAGCCGGAGGGAACCGCCGCGCCGGAGGCCGCACCAGGCGCCTTCGACGATCTGAGGATTTCGGCGAATGTTGCCTTGACCAGCGATTATGTTTTTCGCGGACGATCCCAAACCGACGAGCACCCCGCCATCCAGGGTGGCTTCGAGCTTGCCCATAGCTGGCTCTATTCGGGGGTTTGGGCATCCAACACCGATTTCGGCGGCGCCGATGTCAATGGCGACGGTATTTCCGACAGCGCCGTAGCCCCAATCGAGTTCGATTGGTACGCCGGCATCAAAAAGGAACTGCACGGCGTCGATGTCGATCTGGGCGTGATCTACTACACCTATCCCAACGCCTTCGACGGCCGACCGGCCGCCGAGCTCGACCATATCGAGTTCAAGGGCGGCTTGGCCGGATCGGCGGCGGGTTTCGACTTGGGCTTCACCACGTATTACTCGCCCGACTACACCGGCGAGGTCGGCAGGAACTGGGTGTTCGAGGGATCGATCGAGCGGGCCTTGCCCGACATAGGACCGTTCTCGCCGAGTTTGAGCGGGCTCGTGGCCTACAATGATGGCGAAGTCAATTCCGGCGGCCTCGACTATTGGTATTGGAACGCCGGCCTCGAACTGGGCTTCTTGGAGCGCTTCGCCCTTGATGTGCGCTACTGGGATAGCGATCTTGGCGGGTGCGGCAGCGCCGGTCTGTTCCAATGCGACGAACGGGCCGTCGCCACCTTGTCAGCCGAGTTCTGAGCTGCGGCAATGCGACGGCTCGGTGATGGAATTCACCTGAGCAAAAATCCGGCAACAGCCTAATTCTTATGCAAAATCAATACAATGGCATTGCTCAGCCATTGCGCACAGCTGCGCGTGGATTGAGCAGAATCAAAGAAAACTTGTAATTCTGCCACGCGTTCGACCCGTGGCCTTCTGTTCGATCCGATCTTTGTTGTCTGCTGCGCCGGCGAGCCCTTAAGCCGGACTCACTTGCAAGCGCGTCGGCGAGGGACGTCCCGCGTGTTGCACCGGGTTTGAACAACAGGGACAGAAGTCATGCTTATTAAATCGACGAAGAAGACGATCGCAAGCGCGCTTGTTGCAGCTGGATTGGCCTGTGGCGTAAGCGGCGAAGCATCAGCCGGCGGCTTGTACGAGCCAGCCACGCCCGCTGCCACGCCGCCCGCACCGGTGAGCGAACTGGAACTCTCCGCCAACGTGGCGCTCACCAGCGACTACGTATTCCGGGGAATTTCCCAGACCGACGAAGGCCCGGCCATCCAGGGCGGTTTCGACATGGTCTACGACATCCTCTATGCGGGCGTCTGGGCCTCGAATCTCGATTTCGGCGGGGCAGACACCAATGGCGACGGCATTGCAGACTCCGATGTGGCAGACATCGAAATCGATTTGTACGCCGGCATCAAAAAGGAACTGCACGGCGTCGAGGTCGATCTGGGCGTGATCTATTACGCCTATCCGCACGCCTTCGACGGTAGACCGGCCGCCGAGCTCGACTATATCGAGTTCAAGGGTGGCTTGGCCGGGTCGGCGGCGGGCTTCGATTTGGGCATAACCACGTATTACTCGCCCGAATACACCGGCGAGGTCGGCAGGAACTGGGTGTTCGAGGGATCGCTCGAGCGGGCCTTGCCCGACATAGGACCGTTCTCGCCGAGTTTCAGCGGTCTCGTGGCTTACAATGATGGCGATGTGAATTCAGGCGGCGTCGACTACTGGTATTGGAATGCCGGTATGAGTCTCGGATTCGCCGAGAAATTCAGCGTCGACGTCCGCTACTGGGACACCGACATCGGTGGCTGCGGCTCGAACACCATTTTCCAATGTGACGAACGCGTCGTCGCAACCTTGTCAGCCGAATTCTGACGATCCCCCATGCCAACGCGAGGACGCCGACCGTGGCATGTTTGGCCGGACCTTCGTGGTCCGGCCTTTTTTACGCCCTGAGTACCGTTGCGCCCGCATGCCCGGCGACTTATGTCTGGTTGGATTTCTTTGTCTGCTCACAAGCGGGAGGCAAACGCATGGCACGTTCAGATGATGGGCTGACAGCCAAATCGGACCAGGCGGCGGGCAAGCCGCAAAAGCCCACGCTCGCCGCGCGATTGCGCCGGCATCTTATGACCCTGTTGGGCATGGGGCTCGGGCTTCTCGTTTTTATCGCTCTGGGCTGGATACCCACTTTCGAAATCCCCGGCCTGACGATGACGCGGGCGTCTTTCGAAACCGAGCCGGGTTTCCTGGAACGCCTCAAAGTGCCCGAGGGCTTCAAGGTCAATCTCTACGCGGTCGGGCTTGGCCGGGCGCGAGGCATGGCGGTTACCCCGACCGGCGATCTCCTGGTGACGGTGCCGGGCCGCCGCCTGTTGCGCGTCAAGGCAGATGCGGACGGTGACGGCCGGAGCGACGGGGTTGAGACCTTGCTCGAGGATCTGAGCAGCCCGCACGGTTTGTTGTTGGATGGCGACTGGCTTTATGTGGCCGAGTCGGGCGGTGTGGTGCGGATGCGTTACGATGCGACCACTGGGCGCCTGAGCGGCCCGCGCGAGAACGTGGCCGAAGGCATTCCCGCCGGCGGGGCCCACTGGACCCGCTCGATCAAAAAAGGTCCCGATGGCTGGTTTTACGTTTCGATTGGCTCGACATGCAATGTCTGCATCGAGGACCATCCCTGGCGGGCCTCCATGGTGCGCTTCAAGCCTGGAACGGCGCCGGAGCTTTTCGCAACGGGCTTGCGCAACACCGTCGGCTTCGACTGGCACCCCCAAAGCGGCCGGTTGTATGGCGCCGACAATGGACGCGACTGGTTGGGCGATGACAATCCGCCCGAAGAGATCAATGAAATCAAACAAGGCGGCTTTTACGGTTGGCCGTTTTTCAATGGCGACAATGTCGCCGACCCCAACCTTGGCGAGCGCGGCAAAGCGCGCGCCTCCGACACCATCAGACCCGTCCACAATATGGACGCCCATTCGGCTCCGCTGGCACTGACTTTTCTGCGGGCCTCTAAGACGCCGGCTTATGCAAACGCCGCCCTGGTGAGCCAGCACGGCAGCTGGAACCGCTCGTCGAGATCGGGATATCAAGTCGTTTCACTTCATTGGAACGCCGACGGCACCATTAGCGAGCGGCCGTTTCTGACGGGCTTCGAAGTGGACGAAGACGTAACCGGGCGTCCCGTCGACGTGGTCGAAGCCGCCGATGGCGCCCTTTACATCACCGACGACCTCTCAGGCGTAATCTGGCGCGTGGTGCAAACGGGCGGCTGATTAGGAGGGCTAGCCCAAAAGGCCAGTCAGGAGCGTTTAGGGATGTTCCGGGCGAGGCCCTGGCCGGGAAGTGGGGTGTCCGACCGGTTCGGCCGGACTGATTCGAAAGCTGTCAAATCAAATGTGACTATTTGCCCTTATTTCCCCAAGATTCCCTTGTACCAGATTGCCCAGGGCAGGTATCTGCCCTGGAGCCGTCAGCGCTTGGCGGTCGGACTGCGTAGGCGGTCTTGCCGGAGGGAACCAGGCGTAGAAGACGTGAGTTGAAGTACTGCGTACGCACGTCTCGTAATCTGGCCCTTGATCGCCGTGTCCGGGGGCCGGCGCTGCGGCTTCCCTTAATTTGTCGTTGCGACTGCGTAGACATGTGGTGTTTCAATTCTGAATTCAACCGTTTTCCGCTGAATTTTCACTAAAGCCGACGATTTTTTTTCATCACATCCCGATCAGATTCCCATCGCATACCGCATGCGGTGGCCGATACGACGCGGCCTCCATCCAAATGGGGTGCGATGACGGCGGCGGAAAACGCTTGAAAACGTCCGGTTGCGAGCCGTTGGGGCGCTGGGATTGCCTGTGGCCGGGTTATTTGGCGAAGGGGCGGGGCGGTAAAAATATAACAGCGCCAGCCTCATGTGTCCTTATCAACAGCTTGTCCACAGTAATCCACAATAAGGTCCGCGTTGGAAACGCTGTTTTCGTCAGCGCCCGCGCCGGGGCCTGCCAGCGCGTCCGTCCTTTTCAAAATCGTAAATCACCGGCCAGTCGTCCGGCAGATGCGTGCCGTCGCACTTCGCCCAATAGCGGTAAGTGACGAGCCGCAGCCCGTCCGCCGTCCAGCGGTAGCTCGGCAGGCTGCCGCAATCACCGATACCGCGGCCAAGCTCGCGGGCGGTGATCGTCTTGGTGGCGGGGTCGTAGGCGGGGTTGATCAAATCGGGCTTGCCGAACCAGCCACGTCGATCGGAATAAGCGGCGAAATATTCGGGTCGCACATCGTTCGGGTAGCGCTTGTCGTAGACGTAGATCCGGAAGACCATATTGTAGGCTCCGACAAAGCAGGGCAGCATGAAGAGCAGGTTGTTGTCGTCGAGAGTGCCGCGGACGATTCCTTCGGCGAAGAGTTTTGGCTGACGCTCAGACATGTCGCACTCGGCGACGCCGCTGTGGAACTTCACGATCGCTTCAGGCAGCGCGGATGTCTCGTTAGCCGCCGATTTTTGCGTCGCACGCGGCCTCGCATTCTGAGCCAGTTTGCGGCCCGGGGCGCCCGGTGCCCCCACTGCTTCCTGCGATCCAGACCGCCGTTGTTGGCTGCTGATCCAGGTCAGCGCGCTCGACAAGCCATTCAGTGAAAACGAAAGACTTTGGCGGGCGCCGCGCTCGTGCCGGTAGGTGATGGCCAGCCGCCGGCCCGCGCGCAAGCCCGGAAACAGGGCAACCAGAGCGTTCTCGTCGGCGACAAAGTGATTGCCCGCGATGATCTGCAGCGCTGCCGGTGATTCAAGCCGTGCGGCGGGCGTTCCGTTGAGCCAGAAAGCAATCTGCGTGTCCTTCGCTAGCTGGCCTTCCAGTCCGTGCAACGAGACGTGCCAAGGCGCCGAGCTGCTGGCCGAACGGCTGATCCGCAGCAAGGTGGGGCCCGAGAGCGATTTTGTTTCCGCCGCGCACGCGCCCTGGTCGCACGCGGCCTGCCACACCTCGAAGACTTGGGCGGCCTCTGCCCTCTTCCCCAGCCCGGCCAAGGCGGCGATGATGCAAATCAGAACGGTCGTCGGTCCAGCTGTGGCGCGCATGGACGCTTACCCCGGATGGTTGCGCTTTTCATCGGATCGGTTCGCGATCGGTATTGAAGAATGATCGGCAGGCGCCGTTTCGGCAAGACCTAAGGCGAGACCAGATGCGGCTTGTGGGGGCTCTAATGCGCACGCACGGGCGGCAACATGACGCGCGGCAGACGGCAAAGCCGCGACTGGTTTTCATTTGCGCCGCAGGTCCGGGGTTTAAGGTCCTTGGAGAAACAGATGCGCACATCGGTCAGCCGCCGGCCTTGGCCACAAGCGATTGCGATGCCATCGGCCTCGAGCAGAACGTTCGCGGCAATGAAATCAGCTTCGATCTGCTGCCTCGGAAGACTCATAAAGTCGCGCGGTGCAGTGTAACGCGCTGGAATTTTGATGGACTCGAACAGGCGTCTTGCCGTGTCGAAATAGGCCTTTGGCGCCAGGCCAGAGCACGTGCCGTGTTTCCTGTATTGGTGGATCACAAGCCGCCGCGCCGGCATAATATCGAGCATGGCTTGAATGATACTCTCGGGCACGAATGCGCTTTTACCGGTCCGACAAAATTGCGGCCAATTCGTTTCATACTGTGGCCATAGGCCGTGCAACACGAACGAATAGGGCCGCCTGCCGGTGCATTGACGTTCACCTTTGGCCCGCCCCTTGCTGGCGCAATAGCTGGGCGACCAGGAGAGAGCGAGGACATAATAGGCGAACGTCCCGCCAGGGCCGGGCTCAGACTTGGTCGCGTCATCCACCGCTAATTGGTTGAAAGCGAACAAAATAGCCAAAACAGCCAGTAGAGCTATTGAAGCCATTAAGCCCGTGGGCGACGTCAATCGGATCCGTTTCGACCGCGTTGTCATGAATTCCAAGCCGCCAAATTGCTCCACCCGGGACGTTGGTCCAATTGATATCTGGCGCCCAAAGCTCCAGCGCGATAAATCAGCGCGACGCTCCGCAAACCAAGCCGGTCGAGCACCACGAAGTCAAGGGCGGTTGGTCCATGGCCGGCAGTCCGGTCAAATGGGTCCCTTGTGAACGAACCATGCTGATTTCAGTGATCATACCGGCGCTCAACGAGGCCAATCGTCTGCCGCCGCTGATCGAGGCTCTGCAGGCCGAAGCGGTCCAATGCGAGATCATCGTCGTCGACGGCGGCAGCGAGGATGATACCAAACGCGTTGCCGCAGCGGCCGGCGCGCGCGTGATCGAAGCGCAACGGGGCAGGGGCCAGCAAATTTTCGCCGGTTGCGCGGCCGCACGCGGCGATGTTTTTCTGCACCTGCATGCCGATACGATTTTTCCGGCAGGCGGTCTGGCGGCAATCGAGCGCGCGCTCGAGCCCAACGACCAAATCGTCGGCGGCAATTTCAATATCGTCTTCGACGGCGACACCGACTTCGCCCGCTGGTTGACAGACTTCTATGCCTGGTTCCGCGGTTACGGCCTCTATTACGGCGATTCCGGGATTTTCGTGCGGCGCTCCGTCTACGAGAAGCTTGGCGGCATCCGCCCAATTGCCGTGATGGAAGACCTCGATTTCTCGAGGCGCTTGGAGCAGGCGGGTGAAACCGTTTGCATCCAGGAGCCGGCGGTCATCAGCTCTTCGCGCCGCTTTGCCGGGCGCAAACGCTGGCGCATCGTCACGGGCTGGATCGTGATGCACGTCTTGTATTTTTTGGGCATCTCGCCAGATCGCTTGGCTGTGCTTTACAACGCGGCGCGCCGATAGCCCTTGGACTCAGAGCGCCGCGAACTTGCCGAGAATGCGGGCCCAGCTGCGCGCGCCCTTTTTAAAGCTCGCCAGATTGTATTTCTCGTTCGGTGAGTGAATCCGGTCGTCGTCGAGCGCAAACCCCAACATCAGCGACTCCATGCCGAGTTCGCCCTGGAAAGATTCGACAATGGGGATCGAGGCGCCGCTTCCCATCATCACGGGCGGCTTGCCCCACTCCTCTTCAAGGGCTTCGGCGGCGGCCCGGAACGGCCGCGCGTTGATGTCGAAGCCGACGGCCGGCGTGCCGCCTTGGCCGAGATAATCGACCCGGCAGTCCTCGGGCAGGCGAGAGTCCACGAACGAGCGAAAACCATCGAGTATGCGTTGGGGGTCCTGGCCCGGCACGAGGCGGAAGGAGACCTTCGCCGAGGCTTGGGCCGGGATCACCGTCTTGGTGCCGGGCCCCGAATAGCCGCCGCTGATGCCATTGATTTCAACCGTCGGACGCGACCAAAGCTGTTCCAGCACACTGCGGTCCGTTTCGCCCATCGCCCGGCTCAACCCAATTTCGGCGAGAAACTTCTCGCCGTCGAAACCCAGGCTGCGCCATTGGGCCATCTGTTCTTTGTCCGGCTCGACGATGTCGTCATAAAAGCCCGGTATCTGAATGCGGCCTTCGCCGTCGTGCAAACCTCCCAGGATTGAGCTCAGCACACGGATTGGGTTGGCGACCGGTCCGCCATACATGCCAGAATGAAGGTCGCGCGAGGGACCGGTAACGACAATCTCAGAGAACGCCAGACCGCGCAGCCGGGTCGTGATGGCGGGCGAGGTCGCGTCCCATTGACCCGTATCGCAGACCATCGCGATATCGGCCTTCAACTCATCCTTGTGAGCCGCCAAAAAGGGCGCGAGCGACGGGCTGCCGCACTCTTCTTCGCCTTCGAACAAGAAACTGATCGAGACCGGCAATTCGCCGTGTGTCTCGCTCCAGGCACGCGCCGCCTCCAAAAAGGTCATCAGCTGGCCTTTGTCGTCGGATGCGCCGCGCGCGACGATGACCTCGCCATTGGTTGGATCTTCGGCGAGCCTCGGCTCGAAGGGAGGCGCTTGCCAAAGATCGAGCGGGTCAACCGGCTGGACGTCATAGTGTCCATAAAACAGCAGGTGCAGCGGTGACGCCGTCCCTTGCGTCTTTTTGGCGTGCCCAACCACCATGGGCTTGCCGTCCGTGGCGTGAACTTTTGCCTGCAAGCCTATATCGCTGAGCTGATCGCACACCCACTGGGCCGCGCGCCGGCAATCGGCGTCGTAGGCGGGATCGGTTGAAATGCTGGGAATTGCGAGAAATTCAAACAGGCGGGCGAGCGCGTCGTCGCCGTTGGCTTCGAGCGTCTGCAAGACCGCATCAATGTCACGCTTCATCACCACATCTCCCTTGACGCCAAGACCGCCGCCGGGCCCCCCAAGGAACACCCCAATGCGGTTGGGCATTCTAGTGTTTGAACGCAATTCGGTCATGCGTTTCCGTTTGCAAGCCGGTGCTCGGGCCAGGCGCAACGGGCGGCCAAATGAAAACGGCGGGGG
>JGI24023J19991_10000092_pt1 | contig 55395 bp, 54 predicted proteins | sample Cruoilmetagenom1_FD_19991 | JGI IMG/M metagenome (IMG submission 19991)
CCGTACATAAGCGAAATGCAACGCGGTTCCGGGAAAAAATGGCCCCGTCCCTTCGGGCTCCAGCGCGGGGGCGTCATTAGGGTTAACAGGCCCTAGTTCAGGGCATCATTGACAATACCATCAAGCAGGTCACCAATCGCTTTCAGGGATTTTTTTGATGCTTCACTACCCACCAGCAAGGGTTTTCGATAGGTGATATAGACGTTGCCCGGCTCATCGGTCAATTCATAAATCGTAATAATGTAAGGACAGAATGCGACATTATGCGGGTCAGCTTCCATGGTGGCGCGAGATAACGTCGAGCTGCAGAAATTATAGGCCTGGGCATACTTGTAAATATCCTTGGTCGCACCAACCGCTTCAGCCGTACGGTGTAACATCTTACCGATATAATTGACACCATTAATCTTGATACCACGATCACCGATAGCACCCTTGATCGAATCCACGGTAAAGGCGTAATCATCCTTGACCATACGGGTCGTTTTATAATCAGCTTGCACTGGCCCTTGAGCAGATGCGCCTGCATAGACTGATGTTGTGGCAAACAACAGGACAGTGCATGCCAATAGTAGTCTTCTCATTTAATTCTCCTTCGCGGTGTCAGCAAGCATTATAACGTTCAGATTTATTAAATTGCCAGACGAGGATAAACATTATTATTTTTAATGTTTTATAGTTGCTGTCACTCTAAAAAAAAAATACTATAGTCGCAGGTAAATCGAGCCAATAAAGGAGCTCTTGATGGAAACAGCAAGTTGGATAGGTATCGGCATCATTGCCGCTCTGGTGTTCTGGGTTGTAGGAATTTTTAACAAGCTGGTTAATCTTCGCAACCAGGTCAAGAATGCATGGCGTCAAATCGACGTGCAATTAAAGAGACGCCACGATCTTATCCCGAACCTGGTTGAAGTCGTCAAAGACTACATGTCTTACGAACAAGAGACCCTGGAAAAAGTCATCCAGGCACGTAGTGGCGCTGTTAATGCACATAATCCAGAAGAAGCCATTGCAGCGGAAGGCATTCTCAGTGGCGCCCTGGGAAAATTATTTGCACTGATGGAAAACTACCCTGATCTTAAGGCCAATGAAAACGTCAGCCGTTTGATGGAAGAACTCAGTGGCACGGAAAACAAGATTGCCTTCTCCCGCCAATTCTATAACGATAGTGTGATGGCCATGAATAATGGTGTAGAAACTTTCCCTTCCAACATCATTGCCAATATGTTCGCCTTCAAGCGGGCGACCTATTTTGAGGTGGCCGAGACTGAAATAGCCACACCTGCTGTCAACCTGCGCTGATTGGCTTACCGGGCAGTTCGGTAATGCCAAAGCACTATACCTTCCCCTGTCCGGAGTGTGGCACACTCAACTGGAGACAAAACAGTACCTGTCGTTTATGTAATGCGCAAATCACACCGGTAAAACCAAAATCACACAAATCTGACAGCACTGACAAACCACGCACACAGAAAAAAATCCTGCGCCGCACAGACTTTATCGCCGCCAGCCGAAATAATCAGCGAGCCACACGACGACTGGTTGGCGTACTGATCGTCATGGCGGGTTTGCTCGGATACCTGGTGGGCTGGATCTTGCAAGCCAGTATGGGCCAGTTGCCCACCCCGCACGCATCGATACTGTTTTTCAGTCAATGGGGGATACTGGCAGCCTTTGGCTTCCTCGGTATTAGTCTGGTATGGATATGGATAGCCTTCAAACAGGGTGATCGCATCATTATAAAAATGACGGGTGCGACTCCGGCAAACCCCGAAAGAGAAGCGCAGTTGCATAATGTCGTAGAGGAAATGGCCCTGGGAGCCGGTGTCTCTAAGCCGGCCGTGTTTATTATAGAAACAGAGGCCATGAATGCCTTCGCAACCGGCATGTCACCCAGCCATGCCACGGTTGCAGTTACCCGTGGCCTTCTGAGAAAACTCAACCGTGATGAGCTACAGGCCGTCATTGGTCATGAGATGGGGCATATCGTCAACTGGGATATCCGCTATGCCACGGCTGTCAGTGTCCTTGTCGGGCTGATTGTATTACTGAGTGATGGTGTATTACGCGGTTCTTTATTTGGCGGTCATGGTCGCAGTAGCAAAGGAAATAATGCGGGCGGCGCCATCCTGTTTATTGTCCTGCTGGTATTCGCCATGCTAGCTCCCATGATAGCGCGTCTGGTGCAAATGGCCGTCTCCAGGCAACGTGAATTTCTTGCCGATGCATCCAGTGTAAAGATCACACGCAACCCGCATGCGCTGATATCGGCACTGGAGAAGTTATCACATGAAACAGTCAGGTTTGATGGTGCTAATCGCGCTACCCAACACATGTTTATCGTTAACCCTTTCAGAAATTTTAGCGAGAAAGCCAGCTCTTTGATGGCGACCCACCCGCCCCTGTCCAGACGTATTCAAAGGCTCTATAACCTGGGTGGTGATACCGATTAAGTCATGCTCAGTCTAGAACCGGTATAAGACACCCAGAGAAAGTACTGGATACCATTTATTCTGCTCGATGTCTGTCCTTAAAGCCTGTGATTCTGCCTCCACATCGCTATTCAGGGCCGCGCACTGTCCACTACTCAGACTGGGAGAACATGTCACATTCAAGCCGACATCCGGCTCTCCCTGATAGAGCACTCCTAAATCCCAGGCCATGCCCCAGCCACGTTGGGCGGAAGCGATATTACCCCAGCCGATTCCAAGATAAGGTGCCGACGAGCCATAGGCCAGGTCACCCCGTAATGAGCCGACATCACTCACATTATAGAGCGTCCCATTGATATCGTACGTGCCTGAAACCGACCGGGCTTCCAGGTCACCTTCATTACCATTATAGTAACCACCCACGGTAAAACGGAAATCAGAGCCACCCGGATGCCAGTCCAGCAACAAGCCAGCGCTGCGCAGATTGACAGAAGCATCATAATCAATACCGCTCTCAGTCACTGTGTCCGAATAGCTGAACAAGTAAGTGGCAACACGACCATTAAGGTGGTTAGATCTGGAAATGGAATGCCCCAACTCTAATGAATATCCCAAACTGGACACTTTACCTGAAAGAGACCAGTCCTCTGCCATAACCGGGTTCGCCAGAAAAAACAGCGGTATTACCAGGTAAATCTTCTCCATGACCAGGCTCCATTGAAAGTTGATACATCAGGTGTTCGTCCTGATGACTCGATCCTTTAGCCTTATCAGCCAGACAATGTCACAGTATGGTTAAGTGATTGATTATTTTCTGAAGGGGGGATGTATTACGCTTTTTATTAAGTGGTTTAGGCGTCAGCAGGTCAGCGAGTTAATCGCTTCGACCTGCAGTCATTGCCTGAAGATCATAGCGTTCTTTAACCAGTGCAGCAAAGACATGATACTAAAATACAGGCGGTCAAATAAATTAACCGCGCTTCATGGATGAAAAGAACTCATCATTGGTTTTGGTATCTTTCAACTTGTTCATCAAGAACTCCATCGCTGCCAGCTCGTCCATCGGATGGAGTATTTTTCGCAGGATCCAGACCATCTGTAATTCTTCCTGGTCCGTAATTTTTTCCTCGCGTCGTGTACCTGAGCGATTGATGTTGATCGCCGGGAAGATACGTTTTTCAGCGATACGTCGATCCAGATGGACCTCCATGTTACCCGTACCCTTGAATTCCTCGTAGATCACATCATCCATACGCGAACCGGTATCGACCAGTGCCGTCGCCAGGATCGTCAGGCTACCGCCTTCCTCGATATTTCTGGCAGCGCCAAAGAAGCGCTTGGGACGATGTAGCGCATTAGCATCGACACCGCCGGTCAGCACTTTACCGGAGGACGGAATCACTGTGTTATATGCACGCGCAAGACGTGTAATAGAATCCAGTAATATAACGACATCTTTTTTATGTTCGACCAGGCGCTTGGCCTTCTCGATCACCATTTCAGCTACCTGCACATGGCGACTGGCAGGTTCATCAAATGTACTGGAGATGACCTCACCACGGACAGAACGCGACATCTCAGTGACTTCTTCAGGGCGTTCATCGATGAGCAGGACAATGAGATGACAATCAGGACAATTGGTTGCAATCGATTGCGCGATACTGGCCAACATCATTGTTTTACCGGCCTTGGGCGGCGAAACAATCAAACCACGCTGACCTTTACCTACGGGGGCAGCCAAATCAATAATCCTCGAGGTAATATCCTCGGAACTACCATTACCCTGCTCCATTCTTAAACGTTTCGTGGGGAACAACGGCGTCAGGTTCTCGAACAGGATCTTGTTACGGGCATTATCCGGTGTATCAAAGTTGATTTCCTTGACCTTGAGTAATGCAAAATAACGTTCACCATCTTTGGGCGGACGAATTTTTCCGGAAACCGTATCGCCCGTGCGTAAGCTGAAGCGACGAATCTGGCTCGGTGATACATAGATATCATCAGGACCCGCCAGATAGGAACTGTCAGCGGACCTTAAAAACCCGAAGCCATCCTGAAGGATTTCCAGAACACCATCGCCAAAAATGTCTTCACCATTTTTGGCCTGGGCTTTGAGTATCCCGAAAATGACATCCTGTTTCCTTGAGCGGGCAAGGCCTTCAAGTTTCAGGGAAGCGGCTATATCAACTAATTCAGAGGCAGATTTCGTTTTTAATTCAGTAAGATTCATGACAAATTATTATTCAGGGGATTGTAAAAAAACAGGGAACCGGACTGGCTGATTTATAAATTATATCTGGTTTATAAATTTATCTGGGAGATTCCCGGGTTAGTTATAACTAAGAAATGACTTAGGTTTAAAAGAATTATTCTTGATCTGTAAAGGTAGCACGCTTAACCATTTTCGTCCAGCCCTTTCAAGGGCTGGACGAAAATAAATCAGAGATTACTGTCCAGAAAGGCAGTTAATTGCGATTTTGATACAGCGCCTACTTTGGTGGCCTCAACATTACCACCCTTGAATAGCATTAATGTCGGTATGCCGCGAATTCCATATTTAGGGGGAGTTTCAGGATTATCATCGATATTAAGTTTTGCTATTTTCAACTTACCTGCATATTCACCGGCAATTTCATCAAGAATGGGGGCAATCATCTTACAGGGCCCACACCACTCTGCCCAATAATCCACCAATACAGGGTGGTCAGATTTGAGGACTTCATCCTCGAAAGAACCATCAGAAAGGTAAACAATCTGTTCACTCACGCCGATATATCTCCTATTTGTTTTTTAACATTATAGACAGTGACTGCGGGCAAAAATCAATGCACGAATGCATATCCCTTTTCGAGCAACTATCCGTTCATTCACAGAATACTAGACCATTTGAGCCGAAACTGCGAAAGAAAACAAGCCTTTCATGGTTTACAATTAAAAAACCAGCAAAAAAAAACCCATAAAACATTCGATTTAAACGACAAAGCTGCTAAGATCAATATCTTATTGGCGAAATTCATGAAATTTGCAGACCATGCGCCCCGTATCAAAATGGGCCGGACCATTAAATAAAAGCTAAAAAATATTACATGTCAGAAGAAAAACATCTATCCGATATCACATTCGAACAACTGGGTTTGGCCCCTGAACTACTAAAAGGCATCCATAAATCCGGATTTGAATATTGCACGCCGATTCAAGCCGAAACCCTGCCCATCGCCCTAAAGGGCAAGGACATTGCCGGACAGGCACAAACAGGAACCGGTAAAACGGCGGCCTTCCTGCTGGCTACTTTCCACCACTTGCTGACACATGCAAACGAAAAAAACTCAGGCAAGAAAAACCCGCGCGCCTTTATCCTCGCACCTACCCGTGAATTGGCCATACAGATTTTCAACGATGCCGAACAACTTGGTGAATTTTGTGATTTCAAGGTGGCCGTTGCCTATGGTGGAACCGATTATGAGAAACAACGCAAACAAATCGAGTCCGGGGTTGATATCCTGATCGGCACTCCAGGACGCTTGATCGATTATTTTAAACAACATGTTTACAACCTCCGTGACATACAGGTGATGGTGGTCGATGAGGCAGACAGGATGTTTGACCTTGGTTTTATCAATGATATCCGTTACCTGTTTCGCAAGATGCCAAAACCGGAGCTGCGTCTTAACCTGCTGTTCTCGGCGACCTTGAACTTCAAAGTAACCGAGCTGGCTTATGAACACATGAACCAGCCTGAAAAGATCAAGATCGAATCTGACACGGTCACCGCAGACAAGGTGCAACAAACCGTCTATTACACGGCCAATAGTGAAAAAATTCCAGTCCTGATCAACCTGATAAAATCACACGAAGCTAATCGCAGCATTATTTTTGCCAATACGAAACGCATGGTTGAACGCATCTGGGCCTATCTCGAAGGAAACGGGATCAAGTCTGCCATCCTCTCGGGTGATGTCCCGCAAAAGAAACGCCAATCCCTGTTGAAACAGTTCCAGGACGGGGAACTACCTATCCTGGTGGCTACGGATGTTGCTGCCCGTGGCTTACATATAACCGGCGTGAGTCATGTTTTTAACTTTGACTTGCCCCAGGACCCTGAAGATTATGTACATCGCATTGGCAGGACTGCCAGGGCGGGGGCCAGTGGCGATGCTATCAGCTTTGCCTGCGAAGATTCCGCCTATTCACTACCTGATATTGAAGAATACATAGGCCATAAAATCAATCAGGAAAGTGTCAGCGCTGAACTCCTGACAGATATTAAACCTGCTGTAAAAATCCAGCGTCCTCCCAGAAGTCACAAGCCATCACAAAGAAATAACAAACCGGGCAATAAGCCACGTCAGCGCCATACAAGATAACCCCGTTCACCGCCTATTACTTAAACCCGTCGAAATTCCATCTATGATAATGCGAGCATTTTTTACAGTACTGCGAACATGAAACCCATAGAACAGATTGCACTAAGAATGTCTACACAAAGGGGAACACCTGATCCGGATGTCAAACTTGAGTGCAATGAATTAAAACACTGGCTCGAAGGCCTACCTCTGCTGAAACCGAAATCAACCGTCAAACAACTAACAGAAGCGATTCACTCAACCCATCAGCACGAGCTGGGCTCGAAACAACGTCTTGAACTCCTGCAGGAATACCGGACCACGGTACTACTGCATAACCCAACACTAAATCAGGATGCACTTAAACGATTATCCATCAAGGACGATGAGCGCGTGCAACTACAATCACAAACAACCATGCTCTACCTGACACTGGCGGATGGCTATAAAATTATTATAAAAAATGCATTTGAAAACCAGCCGTCACGACAACGCAAGGACATACTCCTGCCACTTTACCATGCGATTGAAGTACTTTCGTTAACACTGCTGCACTGCTATCGCTCATACCTATCTGCACCGCAACACCTGTATCAGGATATAAACCAACTCTATCTACTGGCAAAACATACACAGCTACTTGACCGTGACGTAGAAACCGGCAACCTGAGCCTGGCCGCCACGACCATCGGCGATCTTTATAAACAGATCATGTATCTGGGATGCATCGACCCCTATCAGCTACCCTCAGGCGTAGCAGAAAAACTGTATGAGCGACTGTCGCGGTTTTCCCGATTTATCCAACTATCCAGTAGCAACACGTCCGCAAACGCAGGAAAAGTGTTTGCCAATGACCTGACACAGGATTCACCCCCACGACTCATTTCTAAATTATCCAGCACCCATTCTAATGAAATGACCCTCCTCATTAACCCAACTGTCATGATTGAAAAAATCAGGAAAGAAATCAGCCTGCTCGAAACAGAAGGGAGTGCGCTCTCTATTAAAAACGAAATCGAATTATTACAACGNCTCAACGNCCCCTCACAGGAAGACCCGTTGCGCCAATCTGAGCGCATTGAAAAGCAGCGAATCTGCAAACTGACTTTTGGCATTGACGCTATCAATCACTTTCTTAATCTGGGTAAGCAGGAACTGGAACAGGTCCTTGATTCCAATGCAGACAGCTTTGGACAACATTTACTCGAGCCCTGGACAATCACTAATGAAAGTGAAACAGGACTCAGCCTAACTTACCAGCAGACAACGCGCTACGATGTCAGGGTAGGTGAAATCATAGGCCTGTTATCTGAAGAATCCATTGAAGGAAAAAGGAATGGTCGAATAGCGATCATTCGCTGGATACGTAGTGACCGCAACAACCATATCCACGTTGGTATTAAATTTGTCCCAGGCAATCTGCTCCCGGCGATGTGTCGTTTAAGTGATGGCCCCAATGTCAACAATACATTTCCTGCCATCTTTATCAGCAGCCAGACTCAATACGGACAACCCGCGACATTACTGACTACCAAAAAAGTCTACCAGGAAAACCGGATCATGGAAGTCACCATCGGCGAACAACCTATGCGCATCAAGGCTGGCCTGTTACACGACGATTCTTTTTCATTTGATCGTTTTGATTTTAGCAGTCTCAATTCATGATTCTCTGGTATAATATCTGCATTCACGTTGGAGCGAATCATGACTGAAATCAATCTGGAAAATATAAAAATAACATCCGAGAATAAATGTAGTTTTTGTGAAGGCTCCAAATGCTGTACCTACTTCACCCAGAATATAGAAACGCCGCGTTCAAAGTATGATTTTGAACATTTACTGTGGCAGATATCCCATGAAAATACGCATATTTATCAGGATACCGATGGCTGGTATTTAATGTTTCGCTCTAAATGCACCCACCTGCAGCCGAACGGGGTTTGCGGCATTTATGAAAAACGCCCGGAAATTTGCCGTGCCTATGATAATGATTTTTGCGAATACGATGAGCCTCCGGAAAAGAACTTTAAACTTTTCTTTCAGGACTACCATGCCTTGCATAAGTATTGTAAAAAACGCTTCAAAAAATGGGAACGGTAAAAAAAATGACACACTGCAACAGGTTACTGTTCTGTCATATTATTGCGTCACCCACCTGACAGCAATCCTTCTCGCACCATATACAATGCAGCAATACTTCGCGCTTCACTAAAATCATCACGCAGCAATAGCTTATCCAGATCCGCCAACGACCATGGCACGACCTCGATCTCTTCAGGTTCATCGCCTTCTGCACGAGCCTCGTAGAGATCCCTGGCCAGCACAATATGTGTGGTATGACTCAGGTAACCGGGTGCCAGCGTCATAGAATTAATATGTTCAAGCTTCCTTGAAGCATAACCGACTTCTTCCTGTATCTCGCGATTAGCCGCCTCAAGGATACCTTCATCGCCTTCGATTTTTCCTTTCGGGAGACCCAGCTCATAGCGATGCAAGCCTGCCGCGTACTCCCTGATCAGTAGCACCGTATCATTATCCAGCATGGGCACTATCAGGACGGCGCCACGTTTGGAACCCAGTAGACGCTCATATTGTGCAACAACACCATTGGAAAACTCCAGGTCCAACTGTTCTATCTTAAATATACGTGTTTGCGCGACTATCTCAGCATTCAGTATTTTTGGATTTTTTGGCTCGTTCATTGTTATTCCGCTGTCAGTCAGGTTCCTGGTAATTTAATCGAATTTTTGTTGTCAGCTTCCCTTCAAACCAGGCATCAAAATGTATCCCCTGCTTCCCTTTAACCACCCTGAAGCCTTTTTGCTCAACCGGCTCGATACTCAAAAAGGTCAAGCCCGGCGGCAACTTGATATCCATCGACACTCTCATAGGAAAATAACCATCCAGAAACTTTCTCATAAAAGGCCCATTCTGCATAAGGTATGATCCATCGGCCTGTGGCCACAATGCCCTGCTCTCGGCTTCAATACACAAACGTGCATTATTTTTTATATCTTTCAGTTGTATAGATGAATCTTGCACCCAGGCCTTGCCTATATTTTGATACGTCGTCAATTTGATATCCCGCACCTTATTTTTGTTATAGACAATCTGCGCGCTAGGGAACTCATCAAGATTTTCATGGCATTGAACCAGCTTGACCCAACCTGTTTCTATACTTTCAGGTAGGACAATCAAGGTATTATGGTGATGATGAACCGGGGTTTTTGATGGCTTTTCCAGAAATTCCAGCTGACCCTCATTAATCCCGCTATAGATGGCTTCGGGGTCTTCATCAAACCAGTCCGGCGGTATCATCCTCAACCGGCGCTGAGAAACCCTCAGTCGGAAGTAACATACAAATAACAATGATCTTCAATAATTTACCAGTCACGTCCATAATGAATCCTTTTTGCACTATTTCAGTTTTAATCTTTTCCGGGCAGATATCAAGCTGGAATTGAGCACTACAAGACTAGTATTCACATATATTTAATCGCATAATGCGACACTATGAAACTTGACTGGTCACAAATCGACAGCGTATTTCTTGACATGGACGGCACCTTGCTGGACCTCCATTTTGATAACTACTTCTGGCTGGAACATGTTCCCCTGAGATATGCTCAGGCCAATGCCATCGATATTGAAGAAGCCAAACAGGAATTGCTGCCACGCTACCGGAAAGCAGAAGGGACGATTGAATGGTATTGCATCGATTACTGGAGCAATGAACTGGGTCTGGATATAGCCCTCTTAAAGGAGGAAATCGACCACCTGATAGCGGTGCATCCACACGTTACCGATTTTCTTGATGCTGTACGCAGGGCTGATAAACGCGTGGTCCTGGTGACTAATGCGCATGGTAAAAGCCTGGCATTAAAAATGAACCGCACCCAACTAGGGGGGCACTTTGATCAATTGATCTGTTCTCATGACTTTGGCATGCCCAAGGAACAATCAGACTTCTGGCGCCAGCTGCAATCCAAAGAACCTTTTAACAAGTCCAGGACCCTGCTGGTTGACGACAGTCTCTCGGTCCTGCGTTCAGCAGAACAATACGGTATCAAGTATTTGTGCGCGATTTACAAGCCTGATAGCAAGGAACCTGCACGAGATATTCTTGAGTTCTCAGCTATCCATAACTTTCTGGAACTCATGCCGCCGGAGGCACAGAACAAGCCTGCACAAGAGGGGTTTTGACTCAGGTTATTTTGTCGAAAAGACGAGTGATGTCAGTAATAGTAACTTATTTGATTTCACAGGAGTCGTAAACTGACATGATCGCCTTGAGCTCACTGAGCACCTGCTCGCGCTCACTAGCCACCAGGCCGGTCAAGGCCACATTTTCAAGGTCATACTCCATGGCCGCTATCGTTGCGTGTACGGCCGCACAGCCATTTTGACACAGGCTTTCCACACATTCTTCAACCTTCAATTTATCGACCATTGTTTGACCCGACAATTTAAGAGCTGGCCATATTAATGGATTCGCCCTAAAAATGCCAATTTAGACCGAATAGAACATTTTAATAACAACCTAGGGCATTATCGGTTTAGTATTTGAGCATCCAACCCTGAACTATGTTGGGTCTTTTACACAGCACCCTTGCCCTAATTGGCATTTTGGCAAAACTGTAGTCATTAAAAAAAATCTTCACACCAGTTTCCATAGTTCACGCAGGCGTTTGGCTGATACAGGGACCGCCGTTTTTAGCTCCTGAGCAAATAGTGATACACGATATTCTTCCAACATCCAGCGAAAGGTCTCCAACTTTTCCTTCAGCGCTTCATGCGATACCTGTGGTGGGTAATATTGTTGAAATGGCTTCCAGAACACCGCAATGTCATTCATCAAACGCACATCACGGGCCAGGTTATCATCCAGCTTATCCAATCGTAACTGGATGGCCTTCAGGTAACGTGGATAGTGTCTGAGGTGCTCGAACGGGGTCGTGCGCAAATAGTCCTGATGGAACAGGCTCGTCAGCTGGGAACGAATATCCGCGATAGACTTTATCCAGGCAGGTGATACATTAACACTCAGTCGTCGGTTTATCTGGTGATAGAGGGTTAGCATTTCCAATATTAATGCCGCTACTTCGTTAAGCACCGACATCAGGGATTTTTGAGCTTGCTCACTGCGCGTTGTAAATTCTTCATGGCTACGTATAAGATCATCCTCGATTTTCAATGCACGTAACACCGACAGATAAACAATATGATTTTTTAATTCCTCACATTGACCGAGAGAGGCATAATATAAACAGGCCTGTTTTATATCTGGAATATTCTTTTGTGCGTACTCAACGTCCTTTCGATAAACTGACTGAAATAAATAGACCAGACCTTGTCGGGTCTCGCTTTCTGCCTGTTCGAGTTGATCCATGGAGCGCAGAGAGATATTCCCATTTTTGACTACCAGCGCAGGATAGGATCGTAATGTCACACCATTGCGGTCTATTTCTCGACACTCCGGCAGATCGCCAAAATCCCAGGATTTAATATGATCCCTTGTCGCAAAACCCTCACCAGGCAATTCATTCGCCTGTGATGCAAACAAGGTCTTGGCTTTATCTTGCCATTGCTCCTGTAAACTCTTCAGGTCCCTGCCTTGTGCTATCGCCTTACCATCCGGATCGATAATTTGAAAATTCATTTGTAGATGTATAGGGACTTTATCCACCTGCCAGGCAGTCTCCAGTATATCAACGCCACTCATGCGAGTGAGTTGATGACCGAACTGCTCCAGCAGACTGCCATTTGTCACGAGCATAGCACCCACACAGGCATTCGCATAATCAGGAGCAGGGACAAAGTTACGTCGTAAGCTTTTAGGCAAGGTCTTGATCAACTGTATCAGCTTTTCCTGCAAAAGCCCTGGCACCAACCAGTCAAAATCGTTTGCATGCAACTGATTTAACATCACCAATGGAATCTTGGCTGTCACACCATCGTCTGTTTCTCCAGGGGCAAAATGATAATCCAGGGGGATCGTTAGTCCTTTTATGACTATTTGATCCGGCCATAGTGATTCATCAAATGAATCTGCCTGCCCACTCATTAATAATTCGATATCTGCATTAAGCAAATCGGGAGTTTTTCTTTTTTGCTGCCGCCACCATTTCTCAAATAAAGGCTGACTATAAACCTCAGCTGGAATATGTTGATCATAAAAATCATATAAATGCTGCTCATCCTGCATCATATCTCGTCGACGCGACTTATCCTCCATCGACTTAACCTGCTCAAGCAGGTCCATATTATGTTTAAAAAATGTTTCGCGTGAACGGAAATCCCCTTGCACCAGGGCACTCCTGATAAATATTTGACGTGCGACATCAGGATCTATGCGACCATAATTAACCTTACGTTGACTGATCAATGTCAATCCATACAAGGTCAGTTTTTCCCTGGCGGTCACCTGCCCACTCCTCGCCTGCCATACGGGTTCACTATAACTATACTTAATCAAATGCGACGCGATCTGTTCAACCCACTCCGGCTTGATCGTAGCCACCGTGCGCGCATAGACCTGGCTGGTCTCGACAATCTCGGCAGCCATCAACCATTTTGGTTTCTTTTTAAATAAACCAGAACCGGGAAATATCATAAAGCGTTTACCATGACTGCCTTGATATTCTCGCGCTTCTATATTAAACCCTACATGACTTACCAGCCCGGATAACAGGGCACGGTGTACCGACTCATCGGCAGCATCCTCGCTATTCGGGCGTAACCCCATCGCCTTTACCTGATGGCTTATTTGCGCATGCAACTCGCACCACTCCTGCATGCGTCGCGATGCAATAAAACGCTGGCGACACAGTTTTCGCAATTTATTGTGGGATAGCGCCCTCTTTTGTTNATGATAAAATAACCATAGGTTCAATAATGACCTGAAATCCGAATTCTCATCTATGAATTCCTTATGCGATTCATCCGCTTTTTGTTGAGCATCCAGCGGGCGCTCGCGTGGATCCTGTATTTCAAGTGCACAGGTAATAATCAGGATTTCTTTTAGGCAGGCCTCATCACGCGCCTGCAAGATCATACGCGCCAGTCTTGGATCAATCGACAAGCGCCCCATCTCTCTACCAAGCTTGGTGAGTTGTCGCTGACTATCCACTGCCCCCAGCTCAAATAGCAGGCGATAACCATCATTGATAAAACGCCGGTCCGGTGGATCGATAAAAGGAAACGCCTCAACATCACCCAGCCCTAGTATTTTCATATTAAGGATAACCGACGCCAGGTTGGTACGCTGAATCTCGGGTTCGGTAAATTCCGGGCGCTGTAAAAAATCGTCTTCATCATACAAACGCACACAGATACCGGCACTAACACGCCCGCAGCGTCCTTTACGTTGGTTGGCGGATGCCTGTGAGATTTTTTCAATGGGTAGGCGCTGAACCTTACTACGATAGCTGTAACGACTGATACGCGCCAGTCCGGGGTCGATGACATAACGAATCCCAGGTACTGTCAGGGAGGTTTCAGCAACATTAGTCGCCAATACGATACGCCTGTTATTGTGCGCCTGAAATATCTTATTCTGTTCTGCCACGGAAAGGCGGGAAAACAAGGGTAAAATTTCAGTACCTGCTGGGTGATGTTTGCGTAAGGCCTCAGCCATATCACGAATGTCACGTTCACCCGATAAAAAAATCAGCACATCACCGCGATCGATACGCGCCAGCTCATCGACTGCACAAAGCACTGCCTCTTTTAATTGCAAGTCTTGCTCGTCAGGGTCATCACTGTATAAGGGGCGATACATCACTTCAACAGGATAACTCCTGCCACTGACTTCGATGACGGGTGCGTCGTAAAAATGATGCGAGAATTTTTCCGTCGCGATCGTTGCCGAAGTAATTATCAATTTCAATTCAGGGCGACGTACCAGCAGCTTGCGCAAATAGCCCAGGATAAAGTCGATATTAAGACTACGCTCATGAGCCTCATCGATAATCAAGGTGTCATACTGCAACAAATCCCTGTCAGAACGAATCTCGGCCAGCAAGATACCATCGGTCATCAATTTTATGCGCGACTCGGGTTGGACCTGATCATAATGCCTTACCTGATAGCCGACGAGCTGACCTAACTCGCCTTTGGTCTCATCGGCGATACGTTGGGCCACACTGCGCGCGGCTATGCGTCGAGGCTGTGTATGCCCTACCCGACCAGCGATACCACGCCCCATCTCAAGACAAATCCTGGGGATCTGTGTCGTTTTACCCGAACCCGTTTCACCTGCAACAATGACAACCTGGTGTTGCTGCACTGCCTTTGCAATTACTTCACGTTGCTGGGAAATCGGGAGTTCGGGTGGATAGTCATAGTTGACTTGCATAGCTAAACGATTGGCCACAACCTGTCTGGAGGCGTCAACATCCTGCTGTAAACGTACGTAAGCTGATTCTACCGGTTCACCATTGGACTGTTTTTTGAGTATATTGGCCAGGCGTTTACGATAAGAAGGTCTATGCTGATAGAGACATTGCTCGATCTCACCAGACAAGGACTGCAACACCTGTTTATCTGGCATATCTACTTTCAAAGGAATTCAATCCGTTCGTTATTAACAACATCATAACGGACATTTTAGCGCAGGCAGAGCGGAAATGAGAGCCCTATAGACTTACAGACTCATTTGCAGGCGAATGACCTCTGTTTGACCAAGAATACGAATACCTTCATATTTGCGTTTAGGGATAGCGACAAGCAAGCAGGGGCTGGTTGATGATGATCCATCACGTACACTTGTTTGTCATACCAAAACTGTAGATTTATTTCAGGGATGATATAAACATTAAGGTGTGAAAGGTATTCCCGCCGATATTGTCATTATACCTACAAATCAACGGGTACTCTTACAGCGCAAAAAGACTATAAAAGCGATATGCTTTATTTGAGCGGCTGAAATAAGGGGGGATAATTATGTCATCTGATATGAACGATGTGAAACAGCTGGTCAGTCACTTGCCTGATGATGCCAGTATTGAAGATGTGCAATACCATCTGTACGTATTGGAAAAATCCGCAAAGGACGTGGCGATATTAGTCATGGTCGTCACTACACGACAGAAGAAGCAAAGGAACGCTTAAGCCGATGGCTCAAGTTGCAATCCGATCACAGGAAGCATTAGATGATATAGACAGTATCGCTGAATTCATTAGCCGGGACTCGCTTTATCATGCCAGGCAAGTAGTTGTGAGGGTTTTTGACCTAGCGATAGTTTGCTGAAGCAACCGGAATTGGGTCGAATAGTGCCGGAGATCAATGACCCCCAAGTGAGAGAGCACTTTATTGTCAGCTATCGATTGATTTATGAAATCAAGGATAATGACCTCTATATCCTGGGCGTCATTCACGGCAAACGTCTATTGGAATCCATTGAGCGTTTAATTGACAAATTAACTAGATAGCTCTTTAAGATAAATCCTTATCAGGGGCTGACCGCTTGTTACAAAATACTATCATCATTTCGAATCTATGCGCCTCTCGTTAATTTTCATTAACAACATTTTCAACACGTCATGCCAAGTAATAATGTTTGTTGTTAAACTCGACATGGTTTAACTAGCAAACTCCAACTTTGCGATTGACAAAACAATGATATTTAATATAGGTTGAAAGGCAGGGTATATAAATAGCCAGGGATTAGGATATAACCAATGAATCTCTGCAGCAAAAAATAAAGGAATATAATGGACTCTATAGGGATGATATCAGCGGGCTACCGCCTCCATTTTAAAACACTTCTAGTACGAACCTATTCCAGTAGAGTTTTGCTTGCATGTAGTTAAACATTATTAAGATTTATCTATGCGTACATTTTGGATGTACAGGATAATCTTTTGAGTAAATGATTTTTTTTGCTATGACTCAAACGAAGATACTAAGTCGTAATAAAAAATTAATGGAAAACACTAAGAGGGATATTTATGAAAAAGTCAACGCGAATAATACACTGGCTCATGTGTTTGTTTGTTGGTAGCGGGGTATTGTGGTCCGGTATCGCAAGCAGTGAGGTTAGCGAGATTAATAAGGTCATTGAGACCATTGAAGGTGGTGCAGTGACACCTCAGTATCACCCTTGTGGACCACATCCTGTTGCAAGGGTGGCCAGTACGGATAGTACCAATCCGGCATTTTTCTCATGTGCGGGCACCTATAACTCACATGGCGATAAATTCACCTGTGAATGGACCTTTAATGATCCTTTTTCATCCGATAACGTAAAGACTGGAGTGAACGTTGATCACATCTACAAAGTACCAGGCATCTATAGCGTTCAAATGAAAGCTTGTGATGACCAATGCTGCAACTCACCTACAAATTTATCGGTTCATATAGGGGAACCATGCAATTCTATAGTCGACGCCAATGGACCCTACCATGCGAATATCGGTGAGCCGATCATCTTCTATGCCAAGCGCCCTGGATGTGAGGGCGTCCACTTTGAGTGGGATTTCGGTGATGGCCAGACGCACAACGGCAGGGACACCCATGATCTGGGACGTGAGCATGATCATGCCTATGCCGCCGAAGGCGCTTATACTGTTACCCTCAATGCTTATGTGAATGAAGTACTAAAGGGGACGACTACTACTAGCGCCATTATCAGCGTACCAGTGAACAATGCACCTGTGGCGAACCCGGGTGGGCCCTATACATCAACAGCAGGCCATCACGTCATTTTTGATGGCACTGCATCATCTGACCCAGAAGGCTCGGCATTGACCTATCAGTGGCACTTTGGCGATGGCAGTGCTGCTGCGAGTGCTGCGCAACCAACGCATATCTACTCAGAACCGGGCGAGTATACGATAACGTTAATCGTCAACGATGGCATAAACGACTCATTGGGAGTCACTACTACAGTAAATATACCAGAGGCTAATGATCTAAATATCCCACCCGTGGCGATGCCGGGTTATGGATATTCTTTGAGCTACCCTGGGCAGGCTATTGAATTTGATGGTAGCGCTTCATATGATCCAGAAGGAGCGGAATTAATCTATTGGTGGGACTTTGGAGACGATAGCAGCCCAGGTGTGGACAGTTCTCGACCCACGCATATCTACACAGAAGTAGGTATTTATAAGGTAACGTTAATTGTCTACGATGGCGTATCCTCTTCAGAGGCAACAACATACATTAATTCAGCAAATAGGAAGCAGATAATTATAAGGTAACGTTACTTATCTACAATGGCACATCCACTTCGGAGGCAACAACATACGTTAATCCATCTAAAAAGCTGTATAGACCACTAGGCGTTCAGTGAATGAAAACGTGAACTGGTTGATGACAGATACTTAATTACGGTTTATAGCAAATGGAGTCAGAGTAAAATATTAGGGATCACTCTGACCCCAGCTAGGAATTTTGCTCTGATTGAAGTTAAGTTTGGCAAATTCGAGTTTAGTGTGAAAACTAATAATATTTCATGCAAACATTAATTATATTATCAACAGGATAAACCAATATCACAAGTTCAATAACCTGATTACCAAGGATCTGACTACAGAACATACATTCACAGTACGTTATAATGCATGGCAATAATCTTTAGCTTTTCACATCAAGTGAATGCTTTGCGGCTTTTGCGCTTTCACTATTAATTCACGTTTCTGGGAAATTGCTAGCTCGGGGGAATAGCCATATTTGACTTCGATGGTAATACTTTTAGCCAATACCAAGCGGGAGGGTACCGATGTTTTTTTAAGCTGACGAGAGCTTGATACGGATATTGACCAGCTGTTTACGATATGCGGGCCTACTGTTCTCAATCTCGTTAGATAAAAGCCATAAAACCTGTTTATTTGGCATATCGACTTTCAAATAGATACAATCTGTACGTTATTAACAACATCATAATGGACATTTTTAGCCCAGGCAGTATAAAAAAGAGAAACCGGAAGCCTATTGGCTCATTTGCAGCCGTATTTCCCCTGTTTGATCAATGACGCTGATACCTTCATATTTTCGTTTAGGGATAGCGACAAGCAAGCAGGGGCTGGTTAAAGCTTGGGTCAGCATCGCACCTTTTGGAGGTATATTCCATCTCAGCCCAATGACGACCCAATTGTCTTTTGAAATATATACATCTTCAGTTAAAGCAAGACTATATCCTCCCGTGGGCTTCAATCCCATATTGATCTGGATTACCAACTCACGGTCAAATACAGTATTGAAACTATCACCAAGAGCATCCCTTGCAATCCTGGATGTTGCTTTTTCCATCTCATTTCCCGATGAAATGATTGATAAACCAGCTTCTTTGTCCATGACACCACAATGAGAGCTAGACATCAGGAGCCTTACTGAAAGACTTTCCTTCATTGAACTATTACCTGCTCCAGCACAAGCCGCCAACATGACAAGCAGACCTAAAAATAGAGGCATTTTCACTCTCTTTATACTCCAAACACCCAATTAAAGTTAATCATGGCAGCCTATATATGATACTTAGTTTTTATGGTAATGATTTTATTTTCACTTCTTTAGACGCTGCATTACTAGTTAACTTACTATTAAAGCTAGTAATGAAATCTATATTAGCCAGGTTACTACTTAGTGTAAACGAGCTGCTTCCCTGAGCGATGAGAGGATAGATACCACAAGCCTCTCCTTCGTTACAAATAATGCCATCATTATCCATATCTGTACCTGCAAAAATCTGGTATTCACCAGGATCTACGCTATCAAAGTTAAAACTATATATCCCGGATGCAGCATTGGCTATTTGCTGACTTACTGGCAACTGAGTATCAGCATCCACAAGGATGATATAATGTAAACCGGCATCATCATCTGTACTGAGACCAGTAACCTGCATAATCACAGGTATCTTCATCGTGTTAGCAGAAGAAACGATAGTAATCGTCGCCAAATAAGTATTATTATTACTTACTAGATTGCGGTCCACTGTGAAAGTGTACTCCCCTAATCCACTCGCATTAGCGGGAGGGGTATATGTAAGCCAACTATTTTGGGAATCATTCGTTACCGATACAATTGAAAGCGGAGCCTCACTGTCACCAACATTGCTCAGTGTCAGTTTTGCTGAGTTACCACTCGTGCCAAAATTGAGCGCGCATGATGAACTGGATAGAAATGAACTAACCTGTATAGTACCTCCGGCATCTAACTGTTGCGCAGTTAATACCGCAGAATGTGCATCAATCAGCCCATGACCAAACTGATCATCTCTCCCGGCCACACCCAAGTCTTCCGTTATCATATCACCACGCAAAGCCCTCTTAAATTCAGCTGGCGTCAAATTGCTATACACCGACTTCATCAATGCAGCCACACCTGCAATATGCGGTGTAGCCATTGAGGTCCCTTGTTTCAATCCATAAGTGTATGTCAATGTTGAAATATCTGAACCCTGGGTACTCATTACGCCATCGGCAAGGTTATCGCCATTAGTATTCTGTGTTGCATCTCCCCCTGGAGCCGCCACATCAACATAACACCCAAAATTTGAGTAAAACGCCTTGTTTTTATTTGGGTCAACCGCACTAACCGATATAACTGCATCATCATAAGAAGCAGGATAAACTGGCGCTATTGAATTTTCGTTACCTGCCGCAGCGATAATGATCACTCCTTCATCACGCGCCCGTAAATATGTATCAGGCGTTGTGCTCGCCCCTACTGGCCCGCCGAGACTAAGATTGATAATATCCGCTTTTTGGGCAGGCAAGGTGCCCGAATCGTTCGGCAACCCAGCAGCAAACAATATAGCTTGCTCCACGTCATATGACGTACCAACACCTACGCCGATAGCGCGCAGAGGCATCACCTTTACATTCCATCCAACCCCTGCCACGCCAATACCATTATTCGTTTCAGCAGCTATTGTTCCGGCAACATGGGTCCCATGAAAACTACTATCCGCATTCGGGTCGCCATCACCAGGGTCTGTTGGATCGGAGTCAATATCTCCCTTTATACCATCACTTTGACCATCAGCTGCAGCGGTAGCATCGAGGACAAAATCGAAACCAGGCACTAATTTGTTTACCAGGTCTGGATGCCCAGGCAATATACCCGTATCGATAACTGCAACAATCACGTTAGAGGAACCCTTAGTTATATCCCAGGCCTGAGGCAAATTAATCAAAGGGTAATGCCATTGCGCTGCATAATTCGGATCATCTGGTACAGCCAATGGCTTATATATATAGTTGAGACGGGCGCTCTTGACATCGGGCCTTAGGGATAAGGCCTTCATGGCTTGAATTGTTTCAATTTTTCGTTGTAATGTCTCGGATACTAATTTACTGCTTTTTTCTAGATTCAACTTCTGATATGCCAATGCCCGCTGTTTAGTGTCACCAAGGCTCATCAGCATACTTCTACCAGGACCTCCAGCTATCGCCTTCATACCAACAGAGCTAGCACGCATTTCCTTACTATCTGTTAAAATATTTTTTGGCAAAACATCATCATTAAATCTAACAATAACCTCACCTACTACAAAATCCTGCTTGAGCTCGGCTACAGTAGTAGATGGTGTCGACAAACCAATCGTTAAAGTATAATTACCAGAACCAGCAACAGCTCTGACTTCAATAAAGAATTCCCGCTCACCGGAAAAATTTCCAGGCACAGTAATGCTCTCATTTTGACTAATACCTAAATCAGATCTAATGAGCTCAACCTCATTACTATCATACAAAATCAAATCCAGATTTGAATTTAGATTAGCTAGCTTCAAACCTATTGCCTGCCCGGCGAGTAATTGTACCTTGAAGAAATCCTCCTTATCTTCAGATATAAAAGATTGGCTCCCCGCAAGACCAGAGCTACCCACGCCAACAAATCCACCCAACGTAACAGGATTAGGAATTTGTTGTGCAATTAAAATTGAGTCATTACGTTCATAACGATATTCTGGATCATTCACATCACTATCAATACGACTGCCACTGGAAGGAGTAATAGAGCCAGAAATAGAAAATACAGACGGTGTACTACTACCGCCGCCCCCACCACCACAGGCGTTCAACAATAACAAAAGTAGCAGAGCCGATATTTGCAACCCGAGGTTGCCGTAAAGTAATTTTTTCATGATTTCAACTTGGGTTATGGTTTTACACTTGCCCTGTGCTCACACGGACATCCCTGACTTCCCTCAATTGCATACGCCATATTAGCGTAGTTATTTTGCCAACTCCATAGCATACAGACCGCGCAGAGGATCAATAACACTTAGTAATGACCTGATATAATTGATCATTTTTCAACCATGACTATTGCCCCAGCATTATCACATTGTGAAATAAATCTATCGGCATAATTCTTATTATAATTTAATGATTTTCAATACTTATCATAATCACATATGATAGCTGGACTGATAGTAAGTGCCTGATAGAGTATAAATACCTTCCAGGTGAAGACCTCACAACAATACCAACCTTAGACTATTGACTGCGAGCTGTAAAAGACCAGGCGGTTAAAATGACTATCCGTTCAGGTTTTTTCCTGAATCAACACCCATGGCGCCACCACCACGGCCCAGAAAGCAGGCTGACGCTGATACCAATCCTTTGCATCCTGTTCATTCGCATGATCGACCAGTAATGATTTTGTCCATTGAGTCATCGCCTCTTTATCATCCCTGACAACAGCCGCTGCCACCTCGATCAGATCCAGCTTGGCTGCGACCTTGATAACGACGCCCCTGGCAAAATGTTTCTCCAGCTCCGACCAGCTCAGTTGCCCGGTTTGCTCATTCAGGATAGCGCAGAGTTCTTCGTGAGTATGTTCCATCTGTCTAGGCTATCTGATCATCGGCCACATGATAACGCGGGTCTTCCATGACATTGACCTCAACCAGGCTGCCTGCCTTTTTCAACAACTCCCTACACTCCGGGCTGAGATGGCGTAAATGTAAGGTCTTGCCAGCCTTGATATATTTGTCCGCGAGATTATCGATCGCCTCAATAGCAGAATGATCGACCACCCGTGAGTCCTGAAATTCGATAATGACGTCATCGGGATCTTGTTCCGGGTTAAAGAAGTCCTTAAAACTTTTAATCGAACCAAAAAATAACGGCCCGCTCAGTTCATAGATTTTTGAACCACCCTCATCTATATATTCCTTCACGTCAATATGCTTGGCATGTTCCCACGCAAATACCAGTGTCGATACGATCACACCGACGACAACTGCAACGGCCAGGTCGGTCGCCACTGTAACAGCGGATACCAACACTAATACAAACACATCACTGCTCGGCACCTTGCCAAAAACACGCAGACTGGACCATTCAAAGGTACCCATCACAACAATAAACATCACGCCGACCAATGCCGCCAGCGGGATCTCTTCGATCAGTTTGTAACCAAACAATATAAAACTCAGCAGGAACAAGGCCGCCGCAACACCGGACAGGCGCTTGTGTCCGCCCGAATTGACATTAATCATGCTCTGACCAATCATCGCGCAACCACCCATGCCGCCAAAGAAACCGGTTACTGTATTGGCGATACCCTGCCCCACGCATTCACGATTACCCTTACCACGTGTATTGGTCAGGTCATCGATCAGATTCAATGTTAGTAACGACTCGATTAGTCCTATTGCTGCAAGAATGGCCGAATAGGGCAGAATGATCATCAGGGTTTGCCAATTCCAATCAACACCTGGCAAATGGAAGGACGGTAGACTACCTTGCAGGGATGTGAGATCGCCGACTGTCTTTGTGTCGATATTAAGTCCGATCGCCAATAGTGAAACCACCACGATCGCAGCCAATGACGAAGGAATGGCCGTAGTTAATTTTGGCAGGTAGTGAATGATCGCCATCGTCAGCACAACCAGGCCCAGAAAAATGGTTAAGGCAGCGCCTGTCATCCATTCCTTGTCATCACCCGACCCGATTTGAAAATGCTGCATCTGTGACAGGAAGATAACGATGGCCAGGCCGTTTACAAAACCGAGCATGACCGGGTGTGGAACGATGCGAATAAACTTACCCAGCTTTAATATACCGGCAGTAATCTGAATCAGTCCGGTAAGGATGACCGCCGCAAATAGATACTCAATGCCATGATCGGCGACCAGGTCCACCATGACCACGGCCATCGCACCGGTTGCGCCCGAGATCATACCGGGTCGACCACCGAAAATGGCTGCCAGCAATCCCACCATGAAGGCTGCATACAAACCCACCATGGCAGGCACATTGGCAACAAATGCAAAAGCCACAGCCTCGGGCACCAATGCCAGGGCGACCGTCAGGCCGGACAGAATTTCATTTCGAAAACAGACACGACTGGCGCAGCCCAATGTGAACATACAAAACCCCAACAAACGGTGAGTAGAAAAGAGCGCGCATCATAGCAAAATTGGCTTATATACCCCAGTAATAGTTACAAAATCCTACATTGATCTTACTGGAATGACATTCATTACACTCTACCCAGGTATTGAGTTTCGTCGTAAAAAACCCTGAACCTCACGAAATATTATTTTTTAGCCGCTCACAGTGAATAACATTATATTTATAAATTACAATAAGATACGGCGATCAACCATCGAAATCACGCATGTGTGTTTATCACCACATTCATCATTCCATCCTGTCGTTCAGCTGCGATTCAGCCAACACAACTTAATATGAATCCATACTGATCAATAGTGAGTATATAAAGATGAGTCATCATTGTTCACAGGTTAAAGACATGCACCTTTGTAAGGATAAACTGGAAAAAGAAAACCTGGAATTCACCGGTACCGGGGGTGTTAGTAAAGAGAACCAGTCATTGGGCTTCTCCCCAGCCTTTTGTGATACCGAAACCGGTAAAATATATCTATCCTGTCACAAGGATGGCACTCAAGCCGCCATCCACATGCTGGATGGCTTGCCAGAAAAATTGATCATCGCAAGAGATCTGCACAATAATATCGTCTCGGTAAAATCCTCTGTCATACCCGGCTTTGTCAAGGATGATGAGTTCTACACCAGGAAACAGGCGGCTGTGTTGGCGAGCGGATAGCAGAACCCAATCAGCTTATCATCTTGTTAGTCATCCCCTGCTTTCACTATTTCATAACCAGAATAATATAAATACGCATGACCGTCCCGGCTCTTCACCTTGATGGTTTCCCCCATCCCACGACCGATGCCCACCCTGATCCATTCATTATCCGACACCGGCATAAAGGCAGTGCGCACCGTCTCCTCAAATACGGGGATACGATAGCTGATTATCATCAGTCCGCTTTCGATGGATAGCTTGATATCTTCTATCATCACAGCCGGGTCTGGGTTGCGAATGCGCAAGTCACCTAGCCAGGGTTTAACTGATGCGGGTATTGGCTTTTTATTGATTTTCTCAGCTAACAGAAATTGTTTACCATTGGCCTTCACCATCAACACCTGCCTACCATCAAACTGCAATGGTTTAATCAGTAATTTATTCAGCTCTGAGATCGGCATCGGTATAAACCCGAGCAGTCGATAGTGCGGACTTAGCCAGCCGCCTTCATGGGCTTTCAAATACAAGCTCTTGCCAATGGCCTTTGCCTTATAGTGTTTACCATCGCGAATAATCTCGATCAGGCCTGTATCGCCACTATAAAAACCTTCCAGAGGAAAAGGGGGTGTTTCGAGTNTATCGACTAACTTAGGTAAAGGCGCTTTTTTAATTTTCTCCGATATCTTTCCTGTTTTACTTTCCAGTGCGAGCTTCAAGGCTTCTGAGGCAATCTTATCAATAGCACCTCGTCCAGCGGCTGTGTTACACATCACCACCACACCCAGTTTGCTATCGGGCAACAGGGCAAGCTGGCTTTGATAAAGTAAGGTGCCACCGGCATGTGATGCAGTGCGTTGGGTTACCTCTTCAGACAATGGATTTAAAAACCACGCCAACCCGGTCTGCAGATCAAAATCCAGTTCAACATCACTATTCTGACGTGTAAGCATGGCTGCCAGCGTCTCGGGTTTGATAATCTGTTTTCCATGTATTTCGCCATTGGCGAACACCATTTTCACAAACTCCGACAAATCATCAACACTGGTCAACAGAGCACCGGCAGGGATATCAACCAAACCGACAAGCTCCTGTTCTTTACCATCACGATAACCCTTGGCCATACCCGCCGGATAGGTCATCGATAAACGAAATGTCGAATCATGCATGTGCAATGGTTGTAACAAAACCTGATCCATATACTGCGCATACTCCTGCTCCGCTACCTGTGCAACGGCATGACCCAGCAGACTGAAACCAAGATTGGAATATTGAAACGCGGTGTCAGGCGGCAGGGCAACATAATCATCCTGGATCTGTTCTACCAGATGGGTAAATGAGCCGGCTTGTTTTGACCACATACCTTTGAGTCGACTATCAGGCAGGCCGGAGTGATGTGTCATGATAGTTCTGGGTGTAATCGGCCCACTGGACTCATACCGACTTTTTATTTTAAAGGCAGGCAGGTATTTTTGTAATGGCGCATCAATATCCATCAAGCCCTGTTCCGATAGCTGCATGGCTGCCGTTGCGGTGAATAGCTTGGAGATCGATCCTGCCCGATACAAGGTTTTACCATCAGCCGGTTTTTGTTTTTCAACATCGGCAAAGCCAAAACCCGCCGACCAGACCAGGCGCTGATCATCCACCAAGGCAATACTGATGGCGGGCACCTTGGCCTTTTTCATCTCTTTTTTGATCAACCAGGACAGATATTCCTTGACGTAGGTATAGTCACCAGATGCCAGGCCTTGTGGTTTTTTCGGTGCCATCGAACAGGCGCTAATCATCAATATAGACAGGGCTAAGGATAAACGGATAAAACCTGATAACATCATCTGACTCCATGTTAGATATTGACCTCTGTCGTTCCAGTTATATTATTTAAACACACTCATCACCTTATATTGACTATACAGGTGCTACGTGACAATGAGGCTCACCGTTCATATTTTTTATCATTGATATCAACATCCCTCAACCCTTGCTCATCAAACCGGTCATGTAATTATTCACTAATGAGTCGATCAATTCATGGACAGATTCGACACCCACGACATCCAGCTTTTCCGTCACGGCCAACATACTGATACCGTGCACACTACCCCATAATACACGCGCCGCCTTACTGACCGCTTCCTGACTACCCAACCCCGTATGCACTTGCAGTATTGTTTCGAGCATCTCAAAGCCTCTTTTAATCTGTAACGCATACCAATCCGGCAAGGCTTCCTTGTCTGCTAAAGCATGCTCGAAGATAAGTAACCAGCGGTTGGTATGCGTCGCGGCGTAATCATAGTAGCTACGACACAGTGCCAGTACACCCTCATAAGGATATTGTTGCGTCGCAATCGATTTTTCCATGACCAGATAGAGTTCATCCAGCGTGCGACTGTTGATATGCAGGATGAATTCATCCTGGTTTTTAAATATCAGATAAAGTGTACCCACGGTATAACCGATTTCAGCGGCGACCTTACGCGCGCTAAGACCCTTGTAACCCTTTTCTGTGATCAGCCGCTCGGCAGCCAACAAGGCCATTTCACGTATCTGCTCCCTACTGTGATCACTTCGGCGCGCCATATCTACCCTCTGCATGAAAAAAATTGAAATATAACTATAACGAATTATTGAACAACGTTCAATTGTGTGCTATACATTAACTGAACAGTGTTCATTTAATCACAAAGACCCTTGGGGTGTTTTTATTTAAGTAATAATTGAACAGTGTTTATTATTAAATTAACCAATTATAACAGCTAGTTATAAATTTTATGATGGAGAACAATCATGAAACAACCGTTATCATTCATACATAGGATCCGAGGCTACATGCTCATGGCCATGTGTCTGCTCAACATACCGGTCGCTATGGCCGCCGGATTACTCACCCCGACCAATGGCCAATTTCCTCCACTGGAAATCCGTGATCATGAGGTCACGGTCACGATTGAGGACGGGTACGCCATTACCCGTGTCGAACAGGTCTTTCATAATCCACACTCACAGGATCTTGAGGCACGCTATTCATTTCCTGTACCTGAACACGGATCAGTGGGCGAAATGACGCTCTGGATCGATGGCAAAGCGGTAACAGGTGAGGTGCTGGAAAAACAAAAGGCACGTCAGGTGTACGAAGAAGAAAAACAGGCCGGGCGCGATGCAGGGCTGACNGAAAAGGACAGCTACAAGACCTTTGAGGTCATGGTGTCTCCGGTACGTGCCGGGCAGGATACCCGCGTACGTCTGGTCTATCTGCAAGCCGCCCATATCGATACCGGCATAGGACGTTATGTTTACCCGTTAGAAGAAGGCGGTGTCGATGAACAAAAACTGTCGTTCTGGACGGCTAATGAAAAAGTNACCAATAAGTTCAGCTTTGACCTGAATATCAAATCGGCCTATCCGGTGGATGCCGTGCGTGTACCCAACCAGGGCAACGCGGTAGTCAAACAACAGGGAGCGGGCGAATGGAATGTACACCTGGGCGGCCAAAGCAGCCAGCCAAGTTCACCTGCCAACAGCAACAATACACCTGCAGATGATAACCCAGCCCTTGCCGCAACAGGCAACCAGGGATCGCTCAACACAGCCCATCCATTAGAGGGAGGCAATCCATCAGCGGCCGTGAATTTTAACCCGCAACAAAACAACGTTGCCTATACACTCGACAAAGATCTGGTGGTGTACTGGCGTCATAAACCCGGCCTGCCTGGTAGCGTAGACCTTGTTACGTATAAACCGGACGCCAATGAACGCGGCACCTTCATGATGGTGGTCACGCCGGGTGAAGATCTACAACCCATCCGTAAGGGTAAAGACTGGATATTCGTTCTCGATATATCCGGTTCGATGCAGGGCAAATATGCCACGCTGGCAGAGGGCGTTCAACGCACCTTGAAAAAAATGCGTGCTGATGATCGTTTTCGTATTGTCCTGTTTAATAATCAGGCCATCGACCTGACCCCTGCTTATGTCAATGCAACACCCGACATGATCAGTCTCTATAGTCAGAAGGTTGCGGCTGTCCAACCTAATAGCGGCACCAATCTCTACCAGGGTCTGGCCAATGGCATCCGTCATATTGACGCCGACCGTACCAGCGCCATTGTTCTGGTGACCGATGGTGTTGCCAATGTAGGAGAAACGCATCAACGCAAATTTATTGACCTGATCAAACAGAAAGATATTCGCCTGTTTACCATGATCATGGGTAATAGCAGTAACCGCCCCATGCTGGAGGCCATGACACGCGAGTCCGGTGGTTTTGCTATCAGTATTTCCAATAGTGATGACATCGTCGGCCAGATCCTCAAGGCCAGCAACAAGGTTACTCATGAGGCCCTGCATGGTGTTAAGGTTAATATCAGCGGTGTGAAAACGGCTGATATCAGTCCACAAAAGATCGGTAGCCTGTACCGTGGACAACAACTGGTCTTGTTTGGACACTACTGGGGTGATGGTCAGGCCAATATCCAGCTGAATGGCAAAATATCCGGCCAGCCAAAAAGCTATCAGACAAGTTTTAATTTCCCCGCCACGACGACAGAAAATCCGGAAATTGAACGTCTGTGGGCCTATGCCAATATCGAAGACATGATGGAAGAGATCAATAACTTTGGCGAAAAGGCTGACATCAAACAGGCGATAACCGACCTCGGTGTCGAATATGGCCTGGTCACTGATTACACCTCGATGATTGTGTTGCGTGATGAGGTGTTTGCGACACGTAAAATCGAACGCCTGAATCAGAAACGCCTGGCAGTCGAACAAGTGGCGCAACAGCAACGCCAGGCTCGTCCAGCCAGTAACCGCCGTGTCGATACTCAGCAACCTATGTATAAGGCCCCCAGACCCAGTTTCGGTGGTGGTGGCGGTGGTGCGATCGATCCCTGGACACTGGCTCTATTCGGTGTATTGGCGATCAGCGTATTGTTGAACGTCAACAAGGGCAGGAAAGATGCCGCTTGATGCTAGCCAACAAGCAAGCCATGGCAGATTTCGTCTGCCATGGCGCACCTTATTGTTAGGTCTATTGGCGACACTATTGTACTGGATAGCAGGTGTCGCGCCCGATAACCTGGTTTACCATCGTGAGGCGATTGCACAGGGTGACTTATGGTCCATGATCAGTGGCCATTGGGTACATAGTGACCGCCAACATGCCGTCTGGAATATCGCGGCACTGTTGATACTGGGCAGTCTGTTTGAACGAACATTAAAGCATAGGCTATTCAGTGATCTGCTGCTCGCTTCAATCATGCTCTCACTATGGATTGGCATTTTCATGCCTGAATTACAGGCCTATTGTGGATTATCAGGCATCCTCAACACGCTGTTGGTGAGCGGCTGTTTGACCTTATGGCAACAGTTCAGGTCACCTACATTACTGCTTATTCCTGTACTGGCCTTTTTCAAAAGCCTGTTCGAGCTCTACCATCACCAGGCCATCTTCACTCAGACGGCCTGGCCNAGTGTGCCCGAGGCACACCTTATTGGAATGGCCATCGGAGTACTTCTGTTTTATACACGAACAAGNTTAAACTCAGGCAACAAAAACAATNCGGCTATTGTTTCAAGACACTGATGATCGTTGCTGGCTCCATTCTTTGCTTATAATCATGTTCAGCATGGGCCGCCTTGATAACACCATCCTTAGCGATAACATAGGTACCCGGAATCGGGATGGCCACTCTGCCCTTACCATTATATTGCTCAATATCCAGACCTTTACGCTTATACAGACTAATCAACTCGTCGGGTACTTTATAGTACAGTCCGTACTGTTTCATGACCTTGTCATGGAGATCACTCAGGACCTCAAACGGATAAGCCTTTGCCTTGATTTGTTTGGCNGATGCATCTGGCTTTTGTGGGGTAACCGCAATCAGGGTNGCGTTATATTTTTTAAACTGTTNGATATTTTTTTGCAATACATGCAAATGCAGATTACAGAATGGGCACCAGGCACCTCGATAAAAAACCAGAATGACAGGACCTTTTTTAAGCTGGGAATATAAATTAACCGGCTTGCCGTCAGCATTGGTCAATGTAAAATCCGGCGCCTTGGTTCCGACTTTCAAGCCAGGCTGCGGGTGATCTTTTTTCGCCTGTGTCAGCGAATCCTGCATTAATTGCCTTTCGGCATCGGTAAATTTCGTCGCTTTTTTGTCCGTAGCACCCTTCTTCAACATTTGATCTCTCATTTGTTGATAACTGGACATTGTGTCAGCATGGACGATCGTCACTATCGATAGCACTATCGACATCAGTAAACCTGTAAACAGTAACTTGCTCATTTCTGACTCCTCTCCATATAGTAGGTATCACTATAGAACATTATGACAGGCAAAGACGCCTATAGTGCCATTGGATTCCAGGGCATTAGCTATCTCACCTGGCAAAGATGATCTTTAATCCTCGTCACGAAATGCACGGGATCATGCCTGGCTGACATCCACTCCTTGCTAATATAAACTATGTACTTCGACAGTAATTTATACTTCCAATAGACTCCCTCAATGTCATGCATGACGTGTCGCCAAACAAACCCCGCATCTGCCTCAGATAAAAGTTATGTCATGAAAACAACTATTTAAACCTGCTGCTAACGGCAAAAACGACTCTATGTTATTATTGATCAAAACAGGATTTTGAACCTATGAAACCCATATCGGCTACCGGCATTCTCGTGCGCTTTTTTTTCGCCATTCTTCTGGTCTTCAGTACTTATAACCCAGAAGGTTACTCATTTTATGACTGGGTACTCACAGACATAAAGAATATAACCCCACTCAAGGCACTGGCAGGTATTGTTTTGCTCGTTGGCTGGATCATATACATCCGCGCGACCTTGCGTTCCCTTGGCGCCCTCGGCCTGATTCTGGCCTTTGCCTTTTTCGGCATCTTGATCTGGCTGATCGTTGACTGGGGCCTGATTCCCACCGACAGTGTACGTGCAGTTTCTTATATCATTCTGTTTGTTTTATGTGCGGTACTGGCTGTGGGTATTTCCTGGTCTCATATCCGTCGACGCATCAGTGGCCAGGTCGATGTTGATGAGATCGAAGAGCCATGACGATACCCATTACAATCACCCTCCCCTGTTTACCTCACAGATGGAATCCACCTACAAGCTGAATAAACGCCAATTAACCATCTCAAGCCGAAGGATTTTGCCTATAATGGCAATATCGCAAACGGCTATCACCAAGCCAAGGCCATCCCGAGCAATACAGGCTCTCCAGTCGAATACCTGGGCTCTACCACTGAACCAGAATTTACGGCAAAGAAATGCTCCCCCCCCTGGAAGTGTCCTGGAGTGTCCGACCTCAGTGTACAAAAGTGGATATCAACAGCCTGAGCAACTGGTGTAAGAGTAATGTGTTCAAGGAAGATCATGCTCACGGTGTCAGGAAACTGGTCGCCAATCCTGCTTTATTATCGACGGTTAAATAAAATATATCGCTTACCGCAAACAACATGGGCAATTAACCCATGTTGTTTCGGCAAAGTAGCGATGCGAGCAAACGCCCTAGAACTGCTTGCTAAACTTGAATTCCTTTTCCTGAGACTCACCATCCGGTTTGACGGATAAAGCAAATGTTAAACGCTCACCCTGGCGCACACCAAAATCACTAATGTAATATATAGCCCCTTTATCTTCTAATTCTCGTAGTTTCATTCGTCTCATCATACCCGTGAGGTTAAATGCATTCCCTTTAACACGGGCCTTGACAGACTGAGGCGCCTTATCCGTCTCGTTTTTTTTATTGACGACCACGGTGACCACAGCATGCGATTGACCGCGCTTCACCCCAATGGCCTTAGCTATATTGGGTTGCAAATGATCACTGGGATACGCATTAAAGTGAATGGTGTAGCCGTTATACTCTATTTGGTTAGCATCTCCAGCATAAACAGAATAGCTAAATAAAACAGACAACAACAATATAATAAACTGCTTATTAGACATAATATAATCTCCGTCGTAATGTGCATTTACATATTCAGCCTTTACTAAATTCACTATAGGCTATCTTCAGGCTTATGCCAGGACTCTCTTATATATAAATAAAATTTATTTATATAAACAATGCCATTAAATACCCTGCTTCTCCATCGCCTTTTGGACGAACGCCTACTCTATATGTCTATTTTGATTTTCGGCACAACAAAGCATAAACACTGAGGTGATAAATCTATTCGGTGGCTTTATTGAGACACAATAAAAAAACCCGGCTAAATTTTCATTTAACCGGGCTGCTGTTATCAGACAGTGACTGCACTGACATGATAGAGGTGAATTTTATGCTGCTTTTTTCCTGCGTGTTTTTCGCTTTGGCTTATTCAGCACTTTGTCTGCTGCTGTCACACCTTTCATATAGGCGGTTGCACGTTTGACAGTTTCTCTCAGTCCTGACAATTCAGCATTATTGGCGTCTTTGACTTTTTTCACCTTGGCAATTTCACGGGTAACCATACCCAATTCCTTGACCACTGCGCTCAACGCTTTGCGATTGTCTGCTGTCGCATCTTTCTTTAATCTTGCCGTGGCAGTTTTTTTACGCTTGCTCAATGTCATGCGTTTTTTGCTCAGACGCTTGGATAAAACCGCCAGTTTTTTTGCTTCACCGGCACTCGCATCAAGCGCTTTTGTACCACTGTCACATATACTATTTAAACCTGCCAGGGCGGAATCGAGTGTTTTCGCAATGGCAGCACTTTTTACTACAGCTTTCTTTTTTGCTTTTGGCATTGTATCTCCTTAATTTAAAAAACCAGGAATGCTACTCTGTATAATTATTTTATCGGCCGTTATGCACGGAAATCGGTAAAAGCCTAACATTAACAATAGCTAAATGCCAGCATGGAAAGCAGGACATTGCTATCGCGAACGATAGCTGCCTCTGCCATTCAAGAAAAATAATTAAAATCACGAAGTCTCAATGCGTTTATTTTCTCCTGCATCTGCTGAAGTTGCAGCGCTGTGTAGGGCACTGCTGACGCATATCCCCAGACAGGAGCAGGCCAGGCGATATCCCGTTGATAGCGAACAATATGGTGAATATGCAACTGAGGCACGACATTCCCCAGTGCTGCGATATTCATCTTGTCTGCCTGGAATGCTTGCGCGAGTGTCTCNGCCAGATAACTGGATTCAANCATCAACTGTTTCTGGTCATCAGCATTCAACTGGTATATCTCACAGATGTTGTGACGATCCGGAACAAGAATAAACCAGGGGTAACGGGAATCCCTGTTCAGCAATAACCAACTGAGAGGAAATGAACCCAGGACGATACAATCTTGCTGTAGTTGCTCATGAATATTTGACATCGACTTATCCTGCCTATATTAATACTCTTAGGCCGCAGGATAGCATGTGAGATAGATTATTCGACACCCTTTAAAGAGCCTATGATTAATTCCGGATTAGGCGGAGATCGCAACTCATAACGAACGATTAGTAAGATACCTATCGCAGGGCCGGGAACATGTTAGCTTCCAAATGCCCATTCATGAATTGATCTGAATTGATCAGGGGCCCCTTAAGTAAAAGCCCTCGACCCAACCATGTTGAATAATGCCTTCGATCATGGAATTAATATCCATATCAGGATGATGGGAAAGACACCACTCGCAGGTTTCAGCCAGGGTCTTTTGTTGCTGCAGGTGGTGCAGAAATGTGTATTGCTCGTCCTCAAGCACGACAAGGCTGACTTCATACCGCGGACGCCATATCAGTAACTTCACTGGTGAAGCATCCAGCTCGACCGCGTCTAACTGATCACCCTCATCCACCTGATGTATCTTCCATATCTGCTCAACAGGATGGCGAGATTCCATAACTGAGCTGCCGGCAGGCATATAAAAAACCACGCTCATAACATCCTGCTCGGATAATTGACCTAAACGATCCAGGTTGTTGCGCACTTCATTACTGGCCATGAACGCCAGGTTACACTGCCACTCCAACCGTGCCATATCAGCAAGGTATTGCAGGTTTTTTGCGGGCTGATATTCCTCAATAAACTCAGCAAAGGATGCACCATACTCATTTAAGTCCGGCTGGTGTGAGGGTGTGCACATACAATACTGCTCAGCCATTGCATCAAAAAAATAATCGCCAACCAGGCGCTGACAAACCGGATACGTCTCTCTCAAAGCATGTATCAATCCGCCCAAAATACTATCACGGTAGATGTTCAAGGGTGACACAGCAACTGAAGACTGATGACTATCCAGTATTTCTGAATTCGGCTCCCAGGAATCTTCAGCACTGAATATCTGCGCAAGTACATTTTTTTGAATCTCACGCAACCTCATCACAGACCTCACTCATCATTTTCCTGGCCTTTTCCCCCTCCGCCTGCAAACGCGAGAATGCCGGTATATTATTATCCCATTCGATCAGGGTCGGCACCGGCCCAAACCTCGACAAGGCCTTATGATACAACTCCCATACCGCATCATGCACCGGCTCTCCGTGTGTATCCAGTAAATGCGTCCCCCTGTCCTCATAACCTGCCAGGTGCATTTCACGTACACGGGTAGTCGGGACCGATGCAAGATATAAACCGGCATCGATGCCATGGTTACAGGCACTGACGTAGATATTATTAATATCCAGCAAAATATCACAATCTGCCTCATCCGCTATAGCAACCAGAAAATCCCATTCCTGCATGGCGGATACTGTATAGCGCAGATAACTGGATACATTTTCAATTAATATTCTTTGTTGTAAAAAATCCTGTACTTGCTGGATACGTTCAATCACCCAACGAACGGCCTCGTCTGTATAAGGCATGGGCATGAGTTCGTGGCTATAACGACCTTCCACCGAAGTCCAACAAAGATGATCCGAAACCCATGCAGGAGAAAATTGCCGGATACGCTGCTTTAATTGCTTGAGGTATTGCCAGTTCAGCGGGTCGGTTGAACCCAGGGACATACCAACACCATGAAAGGTCACCGCATAATCCTGGCGTATCTTTTCCAGATGCAATAACGGTGTCCCGCCCGCTGCCATATAGTTATCGATCAATACCTCAAACCAGGCTACGTTCGGTTTATTATTTTCTATGGTTGAATAGTGAGGCGTGCGCAGGCCCAATCCAATACCCTGGATCAGGCCTGGCTCAAACCGGCTTTCAGTTTGAATATCACCCATGTGATGTTACTTGGTTTTTTTAAACATCGTCGCACCGGCTATTTTTTTGCATGTACCATTAGGTACATACAGCCATTCATCAGGCATACTGTCTTTAGCCGCCTGACCGGAACAACTGTGACGACTGTTACCACAATCATTCATGCCCGCCTTGACGATACCGGCACATTTTTCGAATCCTTCCTTGCCAGCAAGACTGTTTCCGGCACTCACCATCATACCTACCGCTAATGCACTGGCAATCGCTCCTTTCACTACCGTTTTTGTATCTGTCATACTCGTTCTCCGTAAATTTAATATTGTTAATCAATTGACATCTCACCGATACTGGCTCGGGATGCCTGGGATAGTAGACCCGCACACTGGTCGTTTTCTTACAAAGGCTATAAAATATTTTCGCGACCGTCATGAAGATACATAAGCAATCATTCATGATTATGTAAAATAAATGCTCGAAGCATGTAATAATTTCAACACTTTGAGGGTCTACTGTTGATATGAAACTGAAAGACCAGGAATTCGAGTCGCTGGTTCACGCCTATTCGGCAGATGTGTATCGTTTCGCCTATTGGTTATGTAAAAGCAAATCACTGGCAGAAGATATGACCCAGGAAACCTTTGCCCGCGCCTGGAAATCTATCGACAAACTGATCGACGATCGCTCGGCAAAGGCATGGCTGTTTACCATCCTGCGACGGGAAATTGCTCGCCACTTCAGTCGCAAGCGGCTCGATACCATCCCGGTTCAGGACATACAAGCTGAGCTACCTGACAGGACACAGGGACTGGAAGCAGCGGAACGACTTGCACTACATGATGCCATCACCAGGCTGGATGATAAATACCGGGAGCCACTAATCCTGCAAGTGCTGGGAGGCTATAGCAGCCAGGAAATAGGCCAGATTCTTGACCTGACACCTGCTGTCGTATTAACAAGAATTTTTCGGGCCAGGCAGCAACTACGTGCACGCCTCAACCCGGACATCGATGACCATAACGTGGTACAACTATGACAGAAATAGAAACCGTTAATTGCCTGATTGTGCGCCGCGCCTTATTAAGCGACCCATACCGTCCAGATGACAGTATTGTCCAGCACTTACAGGGCTGTACTCAGTGCCAGGAATTCGCCTCCAACATCAGGACTATGGATGCAGATATACATACCTGTCTTGAGGTGGACATTCCCGCGGGCATCGCTGATAAAATACTGCTGGCGAAAGGTGTCTCTGGCAGCCTCCAACGACAAAAGAAGAGTCAACAGCTAAAATTTGCCTTTGCCAGCCTGCTGTTAATCCTCAGCAGTCTCGCGATCTATTTTCATCTGGATGAACCCACGCGAATTGAGCAGATAGCACTCGCTCATGTCCAGGAAGAGTTATATCACCTGGAAGACAGGGAAAATATCCAGCTGGCGCAATTGAATACTATCCTGCGTGCTTTCAATATGAAGCTGGACGATATTCCGAATATCATCAATTACGCGGGCACTTGCAAGATACATAGTTCGTCGGGCGCACATATTGTTTTCCAGGGTGAGCACGCCCCGATCACGATGTTGCTGATACCTGGTGAAGTCACCACCTCACGCAAAAATATCACCGGGGCACGCTTCAAGGGTGTCATCCTACCCCTTGAAAATGGGAGTATTGCCTTAATAACTGATAAATCAGAAAACCTGGCTGTTTTTGAAAGACAACTCTATCGGCATTTGTCTTTTATTTAGACGTTTACCGGCAAGCTAATCAGGCGCGCGAAATAAACTCACCTGTATCAGTATTTACCTTGATCACCTCACCTGGGGTCATATACTCAGGCACCTGGACTACCAAGCCTGTACTGAGAGTAGCTGGCTTATTTCTGGCTGAGGCCGAGGCCGCCTTCATCCCGGGTGCGCATTCAGTAATTTCCAGCGCGACGGTGACAGGCAACTCTATCCCCAGGATCGTACCGTCAGTAATCAGTGCCCGCACGCCTTCTATACCATCGAATATATACGGCAGCTCTTCAGTGATTGTATCAATAGACATGAGGTATTGTTCATAGCTTTCAGTATCCATAAACGTACATGTATCAGCGTCTCTGAACAGCATCTGTACCTCGCGCCGTTCAAGATCAACGGGCGTTATATTCTCATCGCCCTTAAAGCTGCGCTCGAATTTCTGTCGCGACACCACGTCCTGGCCGCGCGCCTTGTAAAGGGTACTTCCGCTCCTTGATGACGGAGACTGGACCTGTACCCCCTTGATTAAAATGTTACTTCCGTCGACCAGGATAACCATACCCTTTTTGATCTCATTAGCTTTCATATGAAACAGACTCTTTATGCCAATACAGTGCACCAATAATATCAGGTTTTACCTAAACCTGTCTTCCACTGCCATTAACACAAACACGAAGCAAGCAGGGCTTGCTAATTAATATCAATCACTTCATTATTATAAATACCTATTTTTATCTATCACATGAGCCTTATTTGAAAACGGACTGTATGGCGTGACTCCGACCGAATATTATCTACAAGCCATCAAAAATGGATTTAGCCATGACGATAATCAGCGTCATGCTGTTGAACACACACAAAGACTATACGATGCTTTAATAAAAAATACTGCCAAGCCCAGCCTGGTAGAACGCTTGCTTGGCAAAAAAAAGCCCGCTCACGGACTTTATTTATGGGGAGGTACGGGTCGCGGCAAAACCTGGCTGGTAGACAGCTTTTACAGTTGCCTGCCTTTCGAGGAAAAACATCGCACGCATTTTCATTCCTTTATGCGCGACATCCATGCACAATTACAGCAGTTACCCAAAACACCAAACCCTTTGAAAATTATCGCAGCAGATCTGGCAAAAAAAATTCGCCTGCTCTGTCTGGATGAATTTCACGTCCATGATATCGGTGACGCGATGATTATGGCCAATTTACTGGAGGCTATTTTCGACAAGGGAATTACCCTGGTGGCGACCTCGAATATCGCTATTAACGATCTTTACAGGAATGGTTTACAACGTGAACGCTTCCTGCCAACTATTGAATTACTATTAAAATACTGCGACGAACTGGACCTGGGAGATGACACGGACTATCGCTTTAACCAACTGGAAAAGCGCGGTACCTACTTTACAGGCAACCCCACCGATGGTAGCTATTTTCTATCTGACTACCTGACCTCGATAAAGCCCTGTCCCGCCAAGCAACACCGCCAGATTACTATCAACGATCGAGCAATAAACTATATCGCGCTCGCAGATGATATTATCTGGTTTGATTTTGATCAGATATGCAATACGCCACGATCCGATAGCGATTACATCAACCTGGCAGAAACTTTCCATACCATCATGATCAGTAATGTCAGACCAATGCACGAAGAGCATGATAATATCGCTAAACGTTTCATTCATCTCATCGATGCCATCTACGACCACCAGACAAAGTGCATTATCGCAGCGTCACATGAACCCCAAAAATTGTATCACGGGCGCGCCCTGACAATGGCTTTTGAGCGCACGATCAGTCGCTTGGTCGAAATGGACAGTGAACGTTATCTGTCACTACCTCACCGCATTTCAGTGCTTGAATAAACAAGCATACCTTGTTAATAAAAGGGCCTCTGATCAATTCATGAATTGATCAGAGGCCCCTTAATATTTGCACCATGGAAGGCAATATCCAGGCCACTTCTAAAGTCAGATAGACTATTCTCCAGCGACACACCCCTGCCAGCCGATAATATTTTTTCATTAATTCATCACAAAAATCTGCAAGCAGACTGGATTTTAATGTAATATAGCGCTCCGTATTCATGAGCGAGTAATCACTGTGCAGGACTTCATCCCGGGCCAACGCTGGATCAGCAATGCAGAACTTCATTTAGGGCTTGGCACCGTTGTAGCGGTCGATTTTCGCACGGTGAATATCGTATTTCTTGCTAACGGCGAAACACGCACCTATGCAAAACAAAGCGCTCCATTGACCCGCGTCGCCTTTGCCCCTGGTGACTGCGCCTTAAGTTACGAAGGCTGGAATCTGACGATTACCTCCGTAGAGGAGAGGGATGGCCTGATTACTTACCACGGCCAGCGTGAAGACGGCTCAACTGCTGCGTTGGAAGAAGGACAGCTGGACAACTTTATCCAGCTAAACCGACCGACTGATCGCCTGTTTACGCACCAGATAGACAAAAACAAATGGTTTGAGCTACGTTATCAAACACACAAGATACTCAATGAGGCATCACAGTCTGTCCTGCGTGGACTCACAGGCGGACGTACCAGTCTCATACCTCATCAACTGTATATTGCTCATGAAGTCGCCAATCGCTATGCACCCAGGGTACTGCTGGCAGATGAAGTCGGACTGGGAAAAACAATTGAAGCAGGGATGATCCTGCATCAGCAACTGATCAGCGAGCGAGCCAACAGGGTCCTGATTGTTGTGCCAGAAACACTGCTACACCAGTGGCTGGTTGAAATGTTGCGTCGCTTTAATCTGTATTTCAGCATCTTTGACCAGGAGCGATGCCTCGCGGCCGAGGAAAGCACACAACAGGACAACCCGTTTCAAACTGAGCAGCTGGTACTCTGCACCCTTGATTTTCTGGTACAACATCCACACCGCTACCAGCAAGCCCTAGCAGCTGACTGGGATTTAATGGTGGTCGATGAAGCCCACCACTTACAGTGGTCACCAACAGAAGCTAGTGTAGAGTATGAGTGCATTGAGCAATTAGCCGCTGTCACCAAAGGTGTGCTGTTGCTCACTGCAACACCTGAACAGCTAGGCAAACAAAGTCATTTCGCACGTTTGCGATTACTCGACCCTGACCGTTTTCCGGATTTCGAGACTTATCTGGAAGAAGAAAAAACCTATAAACCTATTGCTCACGCAGTCGATGTACTCCTGAACCAGCCCAGCCCGGATCCATCGACACTCGACATTCTCAAGAGTACGATCAAGGAAGGTGATAATCTCGAATTATTAAACACCCTACTCAATGATACCCCGTCACCAATCATCCACGACGAGACGCGCGACTCTCTGGTAGAGCATCTACTCGATCGACATGGTACCGGGCGTGTCTTGTTTCGTAATACGCGTACGGCTATCAAAGGCTTTCCATCCAGGCAATTAAGCGCATACCCTCTGGCTTTACCTGAGCAATATGCCAGTTGCCTGTCAGAACTCCAGAACAGCGGCATCCATAATACCCAGTTACTACTGTGCCCTGAACTTATTTATCAGAATACGGCATCTGCCGAATCCACACGTTGGATCAATATTGACCCAAGAGCCCGCTGGTTGAATGATAAACTCAAACAACTCAACAAGCAGAAAGTCCTCGTCATTACCGCGCATGCCGACACGGCACTCGACCTGGTTGAATACTTACGTACCACTTCGGGGGTCCATGCAGCGGTCTTCCACGAAGGCATGGCCATTGTCGAGCGTGACCGCGCAGCCGCTTTTTTCGCTGATAAAGAGTATGGCAGCCAGGTATTGATCTGCTCGGAAATCGGCAGTGAAGGCAGAAATTTTCAATTCGCCCACCATCTAATCCTGTTTGACCTACCCCTTAATCCTGATTTACTCGAGCAACGTATAGGGCGCCTGGATCGCATAGGACAGACAGAAACCATACAAATACACGCCCCCTATTTGCAAGATAGTGCACAAGAAATCATGTTTAACTGGTACCATAAAGGGCTCAATGCTTTTGAGTACACCTGCCCCTCCGGCCATAACGTATTTTCCCGTGTGAAAGAAACACTGATTGAAGCCTTGCATCAAATTGATGAAGGTATTGCTGACCTTCCCGCCCTGATGACGACAACGCGCAAACTGAACCAGGAACTCCTGGAAGAACTACAACAGGGGCGCGATCAGTTACTGGAGTATAACTCCTGTCGACCTGCTAAGGCCGAAGCCATCAAACAACAGGCCCTGCTAGAGGACGCCTCATCAGGATTACTCGACTATCTTGAAAAGTGCTTTGACTGTTACGGGATCGATTATGAAGAACATAGCGATCTGTGCTTTATTGCCCGGCCGAGCGACCATATGCACATCGCCAGTTTTCCGGGACTCAATGATGAAGGCATCACCCTGACCTGCGACCGTGAAACGGCACTGATCAATGAGGATATACATTTCATCACTCGCGATCACCCGATGATCACGGGGGCGACTGACTTAATCCTTTGCAGTGAATCCGGCAACACCGCTGTTGCAGCAGTGAAGCATCCTGGCATCAAAGCGGGGACCCTGTTACTGGAAACACTGTTTGTTCTTGAGAGCGCAGGCGACGTCACCCTGAAACAAAGCCGCGCTATACCTGCGATGATCCGCCTGGTGATCAACCAGCAGGGGCAAGACCTTAGTGACAGTTTCAGAGCTGATTATATTACGGACAATAGTGAAACGGTTAAGACAGAGATCGCCATCAAAATTATACAGGGCTTCACACCCGCATTACGCGACATGGTTGCCACCAGCGAATCACTGGCAGATTCACGCATGACTGACATAGTGTCCGAAACCTTCCAACCCGCTATTGAAAAACTGGCCACAGAAATCAATCGACTCAGGGCCTTGCAGCAAGTTAATCCCAATGTCCGGGATGATGAAATCCAGTTCTTCCTCGATCAGCGTGAAATACTTCTCAAGGTACAGACCTCCTCAAGACTTCGACTCGATGCCATCAGGGTCATCGTTACGATTTGAAAGCATCCACAAGCGTAAACACTCCAGCCTAAATTATTGAAATTACTTAATTTTAAATTTAAGCGTTGGAATTTTGCCACTTTCACTCTAAATAAAGTGAAGAAATATCCATCCCATTCCCAAAAGCATTCCAGTTACTAATTTTTACTAGTATTCAATCAACCTCTGTATAAAAGGTTTTCCACATAAGCTGTGGATAACTTTGTGGATACATAGGGTGAAAAGCTCGCAAACCCGCGAAAACACACTCAATTTATTAAATTGTTTAATTATTGCACAATTGTAATAATCCATATAGATCAATTACTTATAATATACAATAAACAACATGTCATTTTTACTACGGCCACGACCTGATTGAGTCAATTATCGTTATTTTCTGTGCATAAAAACAGGCCGAGTGACTTGTATGTTAAAATTATTTGTGATATTGGCAACAAATTATCAAGACACTTTAGCATTTAAACTGACAATAAATGATCTCAGCATGCTCTTTTTATTATTAAAATAGGTGATAGTCATAGTTATTGAGCTGAAAGGTCTTTTTTTACACATTAGCATTTACTGAATCATATCAATAAATAGATAATAATCATTAGCTTAGATGACGACATGATTGTTAAAAAAAGAACAAAGGAAAACAGACTCATAGCCGGGAAGGCCACAAGCAAATACTAACCAGGGGGGTACAACACCAACAGGCACTCAACTATAACGCCTGTCAGGGGCGCTGAATATGCCTTTATATTAAGTACAAGTCACTGATAAATATTAAAATACTGACCGCACTCACGCCTTAACATTGATATTGTAGCCAACAGGCGATGAAGGATCCGGCCTGGGGGCTGCTGTCGGCACCGACTCCAACAATTTCAATTGGGCATCACCTTCCAGCTTGGCGATATCCTGCTGCTTTTTCAGGACAGACACCTGCTGTTGTGTTGACAATATCTGTGATGACAAGGATGAACCACTAGTAGAAAGCACTCCGTCACTCATATTAGCCTACTCCAGGTAAGTTGAACTCTTAATATATAGCGACCAGTGGCAGAAAAACTTTAAGCAGGATAGTGGTGATCATTAATAACTAACAATAATAGCTATTAAATTCTGTCATTTAGGGGATATACATGTAAATTGTTAAATTATAACAAGCATTCTATGCAAATAAAAAACCCGCAGAAGTCCGCGGGTTTTGTTATACAGGAAAGGCTAAGACTAGTTTACAGTAACTTGCTTGGCCTGTGGTCCCTTGGGACCGTCTTCCACTTCGTAATTAACACTCTGACCTTCAGCCAATGTACGGAAGCCTTCGCTATTGATTGCAGAAAAATGTACAAATACATCTGCACTTCCATCTGAAGGAGCAATAAAACCAAAACCCTTTGATTCGTTAAACCACTTAACAGTACCAGTTGCCATAAAAAAAATACCTTTCAAAAATTAATAAACACTCGTATCACTGCATAACAAACAAGGCAACTGACAGTAGAACCTATTAAAGATATATCTGACAAGACCTGCATGACATGCATTCATGAAGAACTATAGCACAAATATTGTCAATGTCTCATTATTTTCAAAAAATCAATAACATTTTGAATTTATTTTGTCCCCCACTTAATCTCATCAAGCTGCTATATCAGAAAATAATAATATAGATATTATAAACAGCTATTGTAAAATCAATGCCACGATCACTTCGTGACGATAGCTTTCTACAAACCCCGATAACAATGAGACGAGCACATGTTTAAAACTAATGAATACTTTGACGGCCAGGTAAAATCAATTGCATTCCAGCATGAAGGACAAGCAGCCACAGTCGGTGTCATGGCGCCTGGTGATTATGTCTTTAATACTGCCGACAAGGAAAAAATGTCTGTTATTACCGGCGCTCTAACAATCCAACTAGCCGATGAAGCACAGCAAACCTATCATGCGGGTGAGTCATTTCATGTGCCCGCGAATAGTTCCTTCGACGTCAAAGTCAGCGCGGAAACAGCCTACCTTTGCCTCTACGGTTAAACATCATATCAGCCTCAAATCATGGATGATTCAAGCACACTCATTTAAACACCTCGCCAATTCATGTTAGTGTGACAAGTTCATTACATATAAAAAAACCGGCAAAAACATGATAGTCATATCCAACAATGTAACACTTCATGAAGATGAAATAGAGATCAGTGCTATTCGCGCGCAAGGTGCTGGTGGACAGAATGTAAACAAAGTTTCATCTGCCGTGCATTTACGTTTTGATATTCGCGCATCGAGACTTCCGGAATTTTACAAACAACGACTACTAAGCATGCGCGATAATCGTATTAGCAAGGACGGCGTGGTTGTCATCAAGGCTCAACAATTCCGCCAACAGGAAAAAAATAAACAAGATGCACTCGATAGACTAAAAGAATTGATCAAGAACGCTGGTGCTGTGGCCAAAAAACGCAAACCCACCAAGCCCAGCAAAAACGCCAAGAAAAAACGACTGGACAGCAAAACAAAACATGGCCAGAAAAAAGAATTACGCAAACAGGTCGTTGATTAAGACATGGGTGTGTCAAATTCAGTTTGAACAATATTGCACTATCGAATCAAACTAACAAACAAGCCAATTAATCCACCGAATACACCACCCCAAACCACCAGCCATCCGAGATGTTTCCTGATCATAGTCTGGACAATCTCTTTGACCATCTCAGGCGTCAGTTCCTGCAGGCGGTTATCCACCATCTGTTCAATATGATTGAGGATATCATCACTCATGGCAGGCGTATCGAGACTGGATGCCAGCGCATGTTGAAAGGTCTCGGAACTGGCCATCTCTTTTAACGACACCCTTATTTTTTCTGCAAAGGGTTCGCGTAGCGGCTCCAATGCAGCGGCACCACCCAACATGCCCAGCATACTTCCGAACGAGGATTCCAAAATGGCATCCAGCAGTCTCTGAAATATATGATCATAATCGACCTTATCAAGCACCGGGTCCAGATCGACCAGACGGCTCGCTGATTTTTCTTCCATGCCAATCAATTGTGATAAATTTTCCCGGGTAAAAAACTGCCCCATCATCATCGATTTGATGGCGCTCTTGAACTGTTCAAATTGATTGGGAATAACACCGGAGCCATACAGTAGTGGCACACGATCAAATAACATGTAAACGGCCAGCCAGTTGGTTACTGCTCCGGACAAGGCAAAGAGTCCCGTATTAAATAAATGTGTGGAGTACTCGTGGACATAAAAACTGGCTACGACCAGGCTCGCTGCCAATAGATTGGTAACCAGACTCTTGTCAATATTTGCAATGGACATACTCAGCACTCGTTCTCAATTATGACTAATAGAAAAACACTTGCACCCGGATGATATTATTCTATCGCCTGGCTATGCAGGTAATCATCGTAGCTACCGCTAAAGTTAACAACGCCATCCGCCTTCATTTCGATAATACGTGTTGCCAGAGACGACACAAATTCCCGATCATGACTGACAAAGATGAGTGTTCCCGGGTAATTATCCAGGGCCAAATTAAGTGATTCGATGGATTCCATATCCAGATGGTTGGTGGGCTCATCCATGACCAGTATATTCGGCTTTTGCAACATCAGTTTACCGAACAACATACGCCCCTGCTCACCACCGGAAATAATATTAACCGGTTTTTTGATGTCATCCTGAGAGAACAGTAATCGTCCGAGTGTACCGCGAATAACCTGTTCGTCATCCGCATCCTGACCCCATTGCGACATCCAATCGAACAGGTTCATATCGCTAGCAAAATCGTCGGCATGATCCTGTGCGTAGTATCCCACATTGGAATTTTCGGACCATTTAACTTCACCACTCCTTGGCGGTAGCTGACCGACCAGGGTACGTAACAAAGTCGTCTTACCAATACCATTAGGACCGATGACGGCAATACGTTCTCCTACTTCGATCATCATATTGATATCACTGAACAACACCGTATCATCATAGCCATTACTCAGATCTTCTACCTCGAGGGACAGGCGGAAGAGTTTTTTATCCTGATCAAAACGGATATAAGGGTTTTGACGACTGGATGGCTTGATATCCTCCAGCTGGATCTTATCGATCTGCCTGGCCCGTGAAGTTGCTTGCTTGGCCTTGGATGCATTCGCCGAGAAACGGCTGACAAAATTTTGTAACTCTGCTATCTGCGCTTTTTTCTTGGCGTTATCCGCCAACTGGCGTTCACGCACCTGGGTTGATGCGGTCATATACTGATCGTAATTACCCGGGTACAGTCGTAATTCACCGAAGTCCAGGTCAGCCATATGAGTACACACACTATTCAGAAAGTGGCGATCATGAGAAATAATGATCATGGTACTGTTACGTTGATTCAGGACATTTTCCAGCCAACGGATCGTGTTGATGTCGAGGTTATTGGTGGGCTCATCCAGTAACATGATATCCGGATCAGCAAACAATGCCTGCGCCAGCAATACACGCAGCTTCCAGCCCGGCGCGACCGCACTCATCGGTCCGCTATGTTGCTCCAGCGGGATATCCAGCCCGAGTAACAATTCACCCGCGCGCGACTCGGCCGTATAACCATCCAGCTCGGCAAAGCTGACCTCAAGCTCGGCGACTTTCATGCCATCTTCTTCACTCATCTCTGGCAGAGAGTAAATGCGATCACGTTCGGCCTTGATCTTCCATAATTCATCATGACCCATGATGACGGTATCGATAACACTGAATTCTTCATAGGCAAACTGGTCCTGCCTGAGCTTGCCGACACGTTCATTCACATCAATACTGACTGACCCCGCTGTCGGCTCCAAGTCACCACCCAGTATTTTCATAAAGGTGGATTTACCACAACCATTGGCACCGATCAGACCATAGCGATTACCTTCGCCAAATTTGACTGATATATTTTCAAATAGAGGCTTGGCCCCAAATTGCATCGTTATGTTCGCTGTTGAAATCAAAATATTACCCTGAGTACGTGTTAATTATCTGCAAGACGCCATGTTGTCATCTATCTATGCAAGCATTTCCGGATTATCCAGACAGGACTATTTCTGCTGGCAAGAGTCAAAATGACAGGAATAAAAATTGCTGCGATTCTACCAGAAACCTGCACAATAAGCAGTATCGCTTATACACATGGAAGCATGGCACGAAGGGAAACGCCAGAGGGCTTAAGGTGTCACTGGATTCAGCGTAAGACAATGAAATTTATAACTAATTATCTTTTTCATCCGCCTTCACTGGCGCAGGCTCATCACGTTTTTTTCCAGACCTGACAAAGCCCGGGTATAACGGACAGTACAATTGCTCCCCGGAGCCAAAGTCGAGCCTTTGATAAATCGACTCCAGGGCCAGGTCAGCCGTTGGGTGTGCATTCTCCTCGCCAATGAGCTCCATCAGCCTGGTACGTTGCATAATTTGCAGGATTTGACGCTTCAGACCACTAAACACCAGGGTTACGTCATTTTCCTTCAAACGTAAGACCAGTTGACGCAGGATCTCCACACCGGATGCATCCAATTGATTCATACCATCACCGACCACCAGAATGAACTTTACATCCGGGTTGTCCGCGACCGCACGCAGTATTGCCTCCTCGAAATGAGACACATTGGCAAAATACAATGAACCATCGAAACGCATGGCAACGACTTTCTCGTCAACAGGAAGATCGGTATGAACTATAACATCCCGTAATGTGCCATCACTGTAACGGCCCAGGAAGGCAATACGTGGTGTCATGGTACGAAACAGGTACAGACCGATAGCAAGGCTGGCGCCGATGATGATGCCTTTGTCCAGATGCGGCGCAAAACCCAGGGTGGCGACAAAAGTCACCACAGAGGCAATGCCATCATGTTTGTTCGCCTCCCAGGCATGCTTCACTGCCTTGAAATTAATCAGGCCAAAAACAGCCATCATAATGACTGCAGCTAGCACTGCCTGAGGTAAGTGATACAGCAAAGGGGTCAGGAATAATAGGGTGATGACCACGACAGCAGCCGTAATAACTGACGAGAACCCGGTCCTGGCCCCCGCATTCAGGTTAACGGCAGAACGGGAAAAAGAACCACTGGCAGGATAGGCCTGGGTAAAACTTCCAACAATATTACCAAGCCCCTGACCGATCAGTTCCTGATTAGCGTCAATATGATCCTTGGTTCTGGCCGCCATGGCCTTGGAGATGGAAATGGCTTCCATAAAACCCACCAGGGAAATCACGATAGCAGCAGGCAACATTTCTGCTAACAGGGAAAGACTGAATGCAGGCACTTGAAATCCGGGTAATCCTTCAGGTATTTGGCCGACAACCTGGCCATCCATGCCCTCATATCCGAATAGATAACTGACTAGCGTCGCCACCACAACAGCAATCAACACACCAGGTAATTTGGGGGTATAAACCTTCATCAGCCACATCAGTACAAAGGCAGAGACACCCATAATCACACTCGGCACATGGGTGCTCGCCCACTGCATGAACACACCCCAGATTTTGACCGTGAGAAAATGGTCACCCGGCTCGCCAGGCATGGCAACACCGAATATTTTAGATAGCTGAGACAAACCAATCACCAGGGCTGCGGCATTAGTGAACCCGACGATCACGGGATGAGAGAGAAAATTAACAACAACACCCAGACGAAAAATACCGAGACCTAATTGAAACAATCCCACCAACAAAGCCATAAACATGGCCAGAGGAATATATTGCTCTGCCAGTTCAGGGTGAGATTCAGCGGTACCACCCAGCATCGGCGCCAGTGCCGTTGCCGTCATGATCGACACCACGGCGACAGGTCCTGTTGCCAATTGCCTGGACGAACCCCATAAGGCGGCGATCATGACAGGCATAAATGATATATAGAGACCATAATAGGCTGGCAGGCCTGCCAGCTGGGCATAGGCCATGGATTGAGGAATGAGCACCAGGGCGACGGTTACTCCGGCCAAAATGTCGGCGCGCAATACTTCAGTCGATCTGAGCTCACCTATCCAACCCAGAAAAGGAAAAAATTTACGCCAAACGTTCATCTGCTCCCCAATCTATAGTGTTAAATTCCGTAATTATACTTACCAGAACACAACTGCAAACTGTTTAAGATCGTACGACTAAATGGTACCTGATTTATCCATCCCTATCAAAAGTGCCCCAAGGTATTGTACGGCGGCGCAAACATAATGAGCACGTATTCATAACCCGCAATACGACTTACGATTGCGGCATTAGCAATTGCTGACATTGGCGACAATAGTATCGCGCGCCATCACGGTTAATTTTATTGTGGCGCCGACGAGTTAACTGATAACTGGAACAAGCGCAAGTATAAGGGTGAAGGCTTTGTTGTCGCAGTGGTATACCCGCCAGATCGTAGTCGCAGGTACGACTTGCATTGGCAATACCCATTGCTTGCATTAATCCGCGCCATTCCTTACCGTGCGGCCTCACATGACGATGCCCATATACCCGCTCAATAGCATAATGAGCTACCTCATGCGGGATAGTTTGAGCAAGATTATCGTTAAAATACTTCGCGAATATATGCGGATTATAGCGAATCCAGCGCCGCCTGGACCTGAGGCAATACATACCTGCGGCACGCCCTTTAAGGTCAAACTCAACGGGTATGTGAATGAGTTTGCACGACATTATTTCTGCCGCCATAGCAATAAAATGATGAGTCGTTTCGATAACCCTTTGTTGCTGATGAGCATTAATGGGTTCAACCCTGTCTACTAGCAACATTGTTTTGCCTGACGGTTCTATTTTACTATCCCTTCTTCATTAACGATAAAGCGCCCTATATACGGCTTCCGCTCAAAAACCTGGTGGGACTCGATGAACTTCCAGAGACAAATGCATGACCTGTTTACTCAACATCTCGATATTACCTTTATATCGACAGCTACCATCACTGCTAAATTCAAATTGATACTGGCGAAAGATCGTCATATTACCGTGAGTGTTTCGACGTAGACTCACCTTTTCCAGAACAACTGAATCATCGAGAAATGAAACCCCATCCTGATCACAGGCCTGACTACCTGCATTTCGAGCGACCTCTTTTGCACGCATACCATCCAGCCAATACCAGATGATGACTATAAACAGAAGAAAGACGATAAGCTCATGAAATTGCATAACCCATATACCCCGGCGACAAGACTCTCCATTCATCTCATCAAAACCAGTTCTTATCCATCATCCAATAATAATTTATAACGACAGGAAACGAAGAATAATATTAAACTTTAAATATTGAAAAAAGCTTAACATATCAATTATATATCAGCTATACTTTTCTCGTAACCATTGGACCAGGGGCAGTGAATGTCAGCAACCTTTCTTACGACACTCAGTATTACGCTTATTGAGATTATAATCATCCTGCTGATACTCCTGATAGCTCTTTTTTTACGCTTCCGCAAACTTAAATCAGCCTCCTCCGCTACCAACAAACAGGGTCAGTCAAACGTTGAAAACACTGAAAAAATCGTCCCATTCCTCACCCACCTTAAAGACGAGATCAATCGTACCACCGACAAACTGGAAGAAGTCGATGGCGAGAACGAGCAGACATATAAAACCGCGTTATCAACCCGTCTTGAGCTGTTGAGAAAAGAAAAACAGATCATAGAGTCGATTCAAACCAACACTGACAATACTGATTACCGGGAACTCATCAACAGGGCTTATGCCAGCGATCACCATGCTACAGAGAATGATGCAGCAGAACCTGTCGACCACGAAGCCATTTATCTCGCACGCATAAAAAATCTCGAGAGCTTCAAGGATCTGTTTTTGCAAACACATGCCAAGCTCAAGGAATCATTCGATACTATCGATGCCCTGAAACACAAGATCAGCGAGATGCCATCCTCTGAAGAAAATACACAACTCGAAGAAATGATCGACAAACTCAGCATTGATAATATCGGCCTGAACAAAAAACTCGATTTGGCCAATAAGTCTCTCAAGACAGTACTAGACGAGGCAACGCCTCAAGATGACGATAAAGCGTCCGCAATAACTGATGATACAGTCGAATTACTCAGACAAACACAGGAAGAAAATGATCTGCTGAAATCCCAGATTCACCAACTTCAAAACCAGGAGCACGAAAATACGACAAGTGTGCAGGAAAAAATCACGCTCATGGAGACCGACCTGAGATTCAAGGAGGCCGAGCTTGAAGCACTAAAAAACAGCGACACTCCTTCTTCTGACAAAGCTGACGATAACGAGCTGTCAGCCAAACTGGTATCGATTGAAGAAGAAAATGAATTCCTGATGTCTCAAATACAGCATTTACTCCAGCAGGAGTTGGAAGCCACCCATACTATGCAGGAACAAATCAGCACCATGGAAACTAACCTAAGATTCAAAGAGGTCGAGATTGAAGCGTTAAAAAACAGCGACACCCCTTCTTCTGACAAAGCTGACGATAACGAGCTGTCAACCAAACTGGCATCGATTGAAGAAGAAAACGAATTCCTGATGTCTCAAATACAGCATTTACTCCACCAGGAGTTGGAAGCCACTCAGACAATGCAGGAACAAATCAGCACCATGGAAACCAACCTAAGATTCAAAGAAGCCGAGATTGAAGCGCTAAAAAACAACACTCATTCTTCTGATAAAGAAGACGATAATGAGCTATTAGCCAAACTGGCATCCGTTGAAGATGAAAACGAATTTCTCCTTGCTCAAATCCAGCATTTGCTCCAACAGGAGATGGAAAGCACCCGCAAAATGCAGGACAAAATTGACGCTATGGAGGTAAAATCAAATAATAAAAAAACAGAGTAAAATGTAACAAAGAAAGAAAAGATGACGAAGATGGATTTAGGTCATGAAAAATTAAACCCATGCATCACAAGTCCCGCTGCTTAATTATCTATCTGCAATGGGTCCTGGCGAAAAAATTCAATCATGTGTTGATATACATCCGGATACTCCGACAAGAGTTGATCCGGCTTTTCGAAAAACACCTCGCTCAATACAGCAAAAAATTCTGCCGGTGAAGTGGCTGCATAGTTATCAATCACTGTAGTTTTTCCCACGTTAATCCTGTCATTCAAATCCTGGTAGGCCGCTGCGAAAGTTTGCGACCAGGATTGACGATCCATCCCGGCGTGCAAAGGAGGAAAACCATTGGCAACCCCATTAAGCATATCCAACTTGTGAACAAACTCGTGAATCACCAGATTGCTACCATCCTCAATCCCCGCAGGCTCTACCTCATCCCAGGCAAGAATCACCGGCCCACGCTGCCACGACTCACCGCTCAGGACCGTGCGATTCTGATGCACCACACCGGCTTCGTCTGTTATCGTTCTTTGCGGGATAAAACTGTCAGGATAAACAATAATAGAGACCCAACCACAATACCATTCGGTCCCCAGATTAAGCACAGGCAGGCTTGCCTGGAGTACGATCAGGAGTTTCATATCATCTGTCAGATGCAGCCCCTGTACGCCTGTCAATGATTTCTGGTGAAGCAATAAAATGGCGATCTGCCTAAGCCTGTCCTTTTCATTATCGCTCAATCTATCCAGGATAGGCAGCCGTAAAAAAGTGTCGCGCCATAAGGCTTCGGGAATTTCAGATTTTTGTATTATTCGCCGATCCCACCAATCTCGAAAAAGTGCAAACATGCCGTTATCCCTGCGAAATTGGAAGCGTCAATATCATAAGATCAAAAGTGATGTATGATATTAAAACTGCCCCAGAAGTGACGTCGCCTCTCTGCATTTTTTAGTTCGGCAGATTTGGCATTCATGGCAAAAGTCAGCTGTGTCTTGCCAAGAGAGACTGTTGCGCCCACTGCACCTTCGTGCACCAGGCGTTCTATCTGTGTTTCCGCAAATTTTACCCTGCTATCCCTGAACTGTCCCTGCAACAAGGCATCATAGGCGACCAGCCTGGCCCGGTAAGCACCCCAGACGTACCATTCACTGGACGATAAGGAAGGTAGAAAGCTGCCACGGTTTACCGGGTCGAATGGAATACTCCAGAATGAACTCCCCAACTGCCCCAGTCTCGCTGACACACCAAGGCTGGCATTGGTCTGATAGCCCAGAGAAAGTGCCCAGGTTGTGGCCAGATCCCACTGACCAGACTCCTCTGCTCGCAGGCGCGAATGAGAAAAACGCAAGCGTATAGTCGGTTCACCACCATCAGAGACCTGGTTATCCCAGCCCTGCGGATCGACCGGCTCAGCGGTATTCGCCACAGAGCGATACCACCCATGCAAGGTATTCTGGGTTTTAGCGGCGACATCACTGCCTAGCAATCCCACTAGTGCCTCAGCCGCCACCGCACTGGTTTTACTGGCCCGCACGCGCTTATTACCCAGATATAACAGTGAGGCATAAGGTCTCTCGCTTAAGATAGGTTGCGGGTTAGACAAATCGTCTGGGGTAAAATTAACCGAGCCCAGGATAAAGCTAGTAACAATATTATCGTCTCCTCCACCCAACCCCATCCATCGTCCTATCCGTCCAACGAACCCATCCAGTGGATAGATGCCATCCTCTTTCTCCCAGAAAAACTCCATGGCCAGCCCCATGGTATAGTCGCGATCTTGATTGACATAGGGTAGTAACAAATCCTGGTCGAAATAAAAACCGATGCCACGATCACCTTGACGCTCAGCCAATGCAGCTGCACTCAGCACAGAAAGTACCGTCAATAACAAATAATGGACCAACGTCGTTGTTTGTAAGCAGGAATACTTGCCTGATTTCATCAATAACCCTTTCTAGATATCTCTATTCCACAGGAGCTGTTTGAGCAAACGATTACTCTCCTCCATGCGTTTAGCCAACAGGGTAGCAATTTGTCGCATTACCTGAAACCCCGCTGTTGGTTCTTCCTCGAGATACGCCATCAGCCTTGCACCATCAATGCGAATGGCCTCCACTTCGGTATTACAGCGAACACCGGCTGTACGCCTGGTTTTGCCCAGCCAGCCGATTTCACCAAAGATCTCCTTGTCCTCGCGGGATAACACTACCTCACTACTGGTTGCTACGGAATTGCTGGAAACGATCTCTACCGTTCCTGTCAGTAAAATAAACATGTCCTCACTGATATCCCCGCCCTCCTTGATCAGGATATCGCCCTCATAATATTGCTGAATCTCGCAGAATGTTGAAATTTTTTCCAATTGATCAAAACTCAGGCCTTTGAACATACTGATTTGTTCTAACTCGCTAATCATTTCCATTTCTCCTTTTGAGGCAGACAGTATGAGTCGTATAGTGATACCGACATGCCGATCACCTCTTATAAAAAACAGTGGATCTGTGTCTAATGTAGGCCATTGAGGTATGATCTTGCAAACAATCCATGCATAAGGCTTACCCATGATAAAAACCGATGTCATCATCATTGGCGCCAGCGCTTCGGGCCTGATGTGCGCCATTGAAGCGGGCAAACGCAAGCGCCGGGTTGTCGTGCTTGATCATAGCAACAAGGCCGGCAAAAAAATCCTCATGTCAGGTGGCGGCAAGTGTAACTTCACCAATTACAATGTGGAGGCCGAAAACTATCTCTCACATAACCCCCATTTTTGTAAGTCAGCCCTTAGCCGCTTCACCCAATGGGATTTCCTCGACTGGGTCCATCGTCACCATATCGAATACCACGAACGCGAACATGGACAACTGTTCTGCAATAACAGCGCAAAAGATAT
>JGI24023J19991_10000095_pt1 | contig 54864 bp, 46 predicted proteins | sample Cruoilmetagenom1_FD_19991 | JGI IMG/M metagenome (IMG submission 19991)
TTAGATAGAATTCCGGCGTCTTCATTTTCTGGCAGTAGATCGAGATATTCATCTCTAAAAGTGAGAATACAGCTAGGCTCCGTTCCCACTACCGGAATCCCCTCCTTAACATAGGGCACCAGGAGCGAGACATTTTTTAACGCCCTTTCCCGGGCCGGTTCAATCATCCCTTTACTTAGCATCGGCCGCCCACAGCAGACTCTGTTCTCAACAATTATTACCTCAAATCCCGCAGCCTCAAGTAATTTAACAGCTGCCTTCCCAACCTCAGGATAATAGTAAGTCGTCCAGGTGTCATGAAAATAGACGACCCTATTGTTTCTAGTGTTATCAATAGGTTCTGATCTATTGTTAAACCAGTTTGTAAATGTTCTATTTGATAATTTGGGCAATGATCGTTGTGGGCAAACCCCTAATTTGGATAGAAGCTTCTTAGAGAGATTGTTGTTTATCGCAAGGTTTGATATGGACGCTATAGGTGAGGTAAGTCGGCTCATTTCATGAACATATCCGAACAAGCGGTCACGAGCGGAAAACCCATGCTCCCTGTGGTAATGGGCCAGAAATTCAAGCTTCATTTTGGCGGCATCTACACTTGAAGGGCACTCGCTCTTACACGCTTTACACGAAAGACAAAGATCAAAAACCCCATACATCTCACGGCTTGTTAACGCATCTTTTGCCAACGTCCCCGACACCACCGCTCTAAGCACATTAGCTCGCGCCCTCGTCGTATCCCTTTCATCTTTTGTAGCCATATAAGACGGGCACATAATCCCTTCCCCGAGTTTACGGCACACTCCCTGTCCGCTGCACATCTCCACGGCTCCGGTAAATCCATTATCCTTGGACCAGTCTAAATAAGTTTCGATTACCTGTGGTCGATAGGACTCTCCAAAGCGCAGGTTCTTATCAACCGCGGGCGCATCCACAACCTTTCCGGGATTGAAAATCCCCTCGGGATCAAATGCGGCTTTAAGCTCTTTCATCGCTCCATACAGGTCTTTTCCAAAGAGACGCTCATTGAGGTAGCTTCTCTGAAGCCCGTCCCCGTGCTCGCCGCTCATTACTCCGCCGTATCTTAGCGCTAGTTTAAAAGTTTGCTCGGTTAGCTCCTCCATTATCTTGATCCCGTCTTGGGATTTTAAATTAACCAGAGGCCTTACGTGTAAGCACCCGGCGCTCGCATGCCCGTAGAAGCCCGCTTTTGTCCCCAGGCGTTTAATCAAATCCGTGATATCAGCTACATAGCTTGGAAGATTATCTACAGGTACGGAAACATCCTCGATGCATGGAATAGGCTTATACTCATCCCTCTTACTCATGAGTAGCCCAAGCCCCGCTCTCCTCACTCCCCATACATCTGCTTGCGCTTCCGGGGAGAGAGCATAGCTTGTGGGGCAATTAATATTCTTGGTGAGTAGATGTGAGTTTAGATCCCTAGCTTTCTTCCCAACTTCTGATTCCGTCTCCCCATAAAATTCCACTACCAAAATTGTCTCCGGGTCTCCGTCAATAAATGTAAGCATCGGGGAATAAGACGTGCTTGCCCTTGTAAGCTCAATCAGCATACTGTCGATAAGCTCTATCGCCGAAGGGTTCATCTCTAATATTTCAGGTACCGCTTCCATGGCGCTAACCATAGTGTCAAACTGAAGAATCGCTAGTCCCGTGTGAGAGGGCCTCTCCACTAATTTGAGCGTGAACTCTGTTGCCAGACCCAGAGTGCCTTCAGAGCCTGCTAGAAGCTTTGCAGTGTTAAAGGGCTGATCTAAAAAATAGTTCAGGCTGTATCCCGAGGCCCTCCGCCAGTGTTTTGGGAAATCATTTTTTATCAGCGAGGAATACTTTTCTTTGAGCGTCTTGAGTTTTTTGTAGAGGTTATTGCCGCTGCCGGTACCGTTAAGCTCTACGGGTTCCCCTTTGTTCAGAAGTAATCGGCAGGCGGCTACATTGTCTCCTGCCATTCCGTATAGAATAGAATGCGCTCCTGTTGCGTTATTTCCTACTACTCCCCCAATTGTAGCTATCCTGGCTGAAGAAGGGTCGGGGCCGAACATTAGTCCACGGGGCTTTAACTCTCGATTGAGCTGCTCTAAAAACATTCCTGACTGAACGCGTACCGTTTTTTCCTCGGTATTAACTTCTAAAATTTCATTTAGGTATTTAGAGAGATCGATAATTAAAGCGTGGCCTACCGCCTGACCCGCGAGACTCGATCCGCTTCCCCTGGGCAAGATTGCCACCCCGTAGTCAGACGCGATTTCAAGAGTTTTGGAGACATCTTCAACGTTTCGTGGAATCACTACACCTACCGGTTCAATCTGATAGTTGCTCGCGTCAGTGCTGTATAGAGTTTTGCTGATGTTATCAAAACGGACTTCACCCTTTAGCTTTTTATTCAGCGATGCTTCCAGATCGAGAGAAAGAGAGTCTTTTAAAGTTTCCGTCATTTGAGGAATTAGTATAACTTGTGATCCATATCCTAATCCAATTGAGATGAAGGAATTAGATTCTTATTCTCTCTAACTACTCTCTATACCGCACACCCTGCTAATTTGTCATTCTGAGCGCACGCAATGTGTGCAGTCGAAGAATCTTTCTTTTGAATCCCTTCCCCCTAGAGGGGGGAAGGTTAGGATGGGGGTGATTGTTATTCAGCGTGGAGGTGAAAACACCCGCTCACACTGAGGCTCTCGAAGGGTGAAATCCCTCCTCATGCATCATGAAAACCCGGCTTGATAAAAGGGAGCAGTGCATCCCGGTCAATTATAGACTTTAATAAAAGTTGGGTATCATAACGTGTTTTAAAAATTCGTCTTTAATTATCCAAGAATAAAATAGTTGGGCCCGCAGGTTTAAAATGAAATTTGTAATTGTTCCTGTAAAAGATTTATCTAAAGCCAAGGAAAGACTTTCCTCCCTCTTGCCTCAGCATGAAAGGACAGCTCTTGCCTATGCAATGCTTGAGGACGTGCTCACGGCTCTTAAAGAGTGTAGGCTCGCAGACCGCAAGCTCATAGTCACACTCGACGCTAAAGCTATAGAGATAGCTAAAGCTCTGGGAATAGAAGTAATCCTGGAGACGGAGCAAAACGGCGAGAGTGCATCAGTGGACTATGCTTCTCAAATTTGCAAAGAAATGGGAGCTGCCTCAGCCCTGGTAATTCCGGGAGATGCCCCTCTTATTACTTCAGATGATATAGATTTTATTTTGGAAAGAGAGAAGGACGCCCCTTCTATAATTTTTGTCCCCGCAAGAGATGCGCTAGGAACTAATGCAATTCTTAGAAAGCCTCCTGACGTTATTCCCTCTATGTTTGGAGACGACAGCTTTAATAAACATATGAATGAAGCTGATAAAAATAATATCTCCTATGAAAGTTACGATAATCCAAGAATTGGTCTAGACATTGACCGCCCGGAAGATTTAAAACAATTTATGTCTCAAAAAAGCAATACCAAGACTTACGGTGAGCTTGTAAGATTAAATATTCTTGAGAAGATTAAGGAGTATAGCTAATTTTAGTAGTCTAAATTTACGACCATAAGTTTTAATTCTGTCATTTCTTCAATGGCGTGACTGAGTCCTTCTTTTCCTACCCCAGAGTCCTTAACGCCGCCGTAAGGCATGTTCTCTACCCTAAAGCTCGGGTAATCGTTTACTATTACGCCCCCTACCTGAAGAGCGTGATATGCTTTAAACGCCTTTTTCATATCTTTTGTAAACACTCCGGCCTGAAGTCCATAACGTGAGTCATTAACCCTCTCCAGTGCTTCGTCAAAATCCTTATACGGCTCTATGTGCACTACGGGCCCGAATATTTCCTGACAGCTTACTTTCGAGTTATGAGAAACCCCGGTCAAGACAGTCGGCTCTATTAATTTGCCGTCCCTTTTTCCTCCGGTTAAAAGCTCAGCCCCATTTTCAAGAGCTTCATCTGTCCAGCTCATAATCCTGTCAGCGGAACCATTATCTATCACGGGTCCTACGTCAGTGTCCTCAAGCATGGGGTCGCCCAGTTTTAATTTCTTGGTCTCATTTATGAAATTGTCCAGGAATTTATCGAAGATCTTTTCGTGAACATACATTCTTTGAACGGATATACAGCTTTGCCCGGCCTGGTAAAAAGCCCCCCAAGCGTTTCTGCTTGCCGCAAAGTCCAGATCAGGCGGGTCCTCGTCTATTATAGTGGCCGCGTTTCCACCCAGCTCCAGCGTCACTTTTTTCTTAGAATATTTCTTCATTAACTCCCAGCCTATCTCGTCACTTCCGGTAAATGAGATCTTCCTTATTCGCGCGTCTTCGATTACAGGCTCTATTTGTGCGCCGGGCAGCGGCAGTATGTTAAGAGCGCCTTCGGGAAGGCCCGCCTCAAGCGCCACCTCTCCCAGCATTAGTGCCGATATTGGTGTCTGAGACGCTGGTTTTAAGATCATTGTATTAGCCGAGGCAATGGCTGGGGCCACTTTATGAGCTACAAGATTGAGCGGGAAGTTAAAGGGGGATATCCCCATTATAACGCCTAGAGGAAAGCGGCGGGTTAGGCCAAACCTTTCTTCACTTCCGGGGACAATATCTATTGGTAGAAGCTCGCCGCTTGAAAACCTATTTGCTTCTTGCGCTGCAATCGAGAAGGTGGCTATAGCCCTCTGTACTTCAACTCTCGCGGTTTTTAGAGGTTTGCCGCCTTCCTGTACAAGTGTTTTCGCAAACTCCTCTTTTCTTTTATCGATTCCCTCTACTATGTTTTTTAAAATTCCGCTTCTTTCGTGACTTGGACTATGTCTGAATTTTTCAAATGCGACCTGGGCGTGCTGGATAGATTCCTTTGCCCTATCAAGATCGGGGATATTTATGAGCCCCACAACTTCATTGTTATAAGGGTTTATTATCTCCCGTTTATTCTCGCTTTTGAGCCATTTCCCGTTTACTAAATAACCGTATTCTTTTGTCATAGCTAATCTATATTAAAATATTAACCCTCTAATATATCCAAATTCGCTTTCTCTGTAATTATTCCTTTCTGATGCGCTCTGTCGAATAGGTACTCCAAAGCAGCTTTACCCTTTTCACCCAAATCTACCGTAAATTCATTTACGTACATGAGCACAAACTTCTCTCCTACTTCTTCTTTCATTCCTCTTCCCCACTCCATTGCATATTCAAGAGCTTCATCTTTGTGTGTTAGAGCATACTCAATACTTTCCTTGTGTACCCTGTGAGCTTCTCTCTGAAGGTCTTCGCCTATATCTCTTCTTACTACATTTAAACCTAATGGAAGGGGCAGGGAGGTCTCCTTTGCCCAGAGTTCCCCGATATCAAAAAATAATTCAAGACCGGCATCTTCATATGTCAGCTGTCCTTCGTGAATTAACAGACCTGTTTCGATCTCTCCGTTTTGTACCGCAGGCATGATTTCGTCAAATGCCATCTCCACGGGTATGAACCCGTCTGCAAAAATACAGAGGAGCAAATATGCGGAGGTAAGCATTCCGGGCACCCCGATTCTTTTTCCTTCGAGGTTTTGGATTGGGTCTTTAGAGACTACAATCGGGCCGTAACCCTCTCCCATACTTGCGCCGCACGACATAATCCTGTAATCGTTCTGCACCTTGAGATATCCGTGTGCCGAGATGGCCGTTACCTCAAGCTCTTTATTGAGGGCGCGTTTATTAAGTGATTGAATATCTTCTACAACTTGAATGAAATCAATCTTNTCTGAAGTAACCTTGTTTTTATCGATAGCATAGAACATAAACGCGTCATCGGCATCAGGGCTATGTCCTAGTTTCATTTGAATTTTGTCTGTCATGTGAATTTCTCCTTGTTTTCTATTGGGAATAAATATTTAAATCTGAAATCTTCTCCGCTTCGTTCAGTTCTGAGAGTAGTTCGCTGTATTTGATAATCCCTTTTATTTCTTCTGTCCCCAGATCATATTTAATCCGGTCTGTTAAATATTTAAGACATACGTCTTTTTCTATTCCTATGTTTTGTGACTCAATCTCAGCTATCTCGTCTACAATCCCCAGACCGTAGTTTTTTGACTCTATAAGGGCATCCAGATTCTTTCCTAGTATAACACCTTTGTTTACTGCGAAAACCGCATAGACAAACGGAAGCCCGGTCTCAGCTGTCCATATCTCTCCCAAATCATAGAGCTTATATGGATTATCCGCATCATAGCATTTCTTAAGTCCCGAATCTCCAATTAACATAGCCCCATCGACATCGTCTAGGTAATCCTCCTTATCAATATCTCTTGATAGATAGCTAGGGGATAGTTTGTAGAATAATTCCAGTACAATTTTTAGAAGTGCTGTAGAGCTTTGAGAGCGTTTATCAACGGCGATTGTTTTTAGTTCTCTTAAATCTGATTTTGAAAGTACAATAACACTGTCCACTTTTCCAACTGATGATATGGAAATTTCAGGGACTACACTGTAGTCCTTTCTCTTAAGGAGCTCCGCAACTGGTATTAGACCCACATCAATTTCTTTATTAAAGAGCTTCAAAGATAATTCTGACGGAGGAGTCTGTATAAGATCGAACTCATGACTTACCAGATTATTTTCAAGAGCGTATGTCAAAGGTTTTGCGTTTAAAAACGATACTGAACCCAGTTTTATCAATTTTTTCACCAAACAAAGAAGTCCTAAATTAGCTAAAGTCTATAAATTTTTCATATGGGGTATTTTTGAAAGGATATAGGTTACCCGAAATTAATATTCTTAAAATGCGCTTATATCTCCTTGCCATCTTCTGGGTAAAAATATCTTTTCATAAAGGGTAATAGCATATGAGTCTGTCATAGAGGCTATGAAATCGCATACCGCACGCTCTGTGGTCTCTCCCTCTCTTGGGTCTTTATTATAGAGCACTCTAAATTCATCCTGGTTTTCACAACAGTATTCATATAGTTCTTTTATTACCTTTTGCGCCTTAACAAAATTGTTTTTGATTTTCTCATTCATATAGACCGTATTGAAAAGGTAACTCCTCAATTCCATCATGGCTTCTTCAATCTCTGTGCTTACTACTACCTTTTTTTCTCCCAGATTTATAGTTTCAAAAATTATATCCGTGACCATTCTATTTATTCTCTCGGAATTAGTCTCTCCCAATGTACTGATACATTCCCTAGGGACATCATCAATTGTTATAATTCCCGATCGGACGGCATCGTCCAGATCATGGTTAGCGTATGCTACCAAATCCGAGATCCTTACAACCTGTCCTTCCATGGTTTCCGCTCTATATTTTGGATTGTCTATAGCCCCCATGCCTTTTGAGTGCTTGGCAATTCCGTCCCTTACTTCATAGGTAAGGTTCAATCCCTCGCCGTCTTTCTCCAGAACATCAACCACCCGAAGGCTGTGTATTACGTGCTTGAACCCGCCGGGGAATATTTCGTTTAGAGCGTCCTCTCCGGCATGCCCAAACGGTGTGTGCCCAAGATCATGTCCTAGCGCTATCGCTTCGGTCAGGTCTTCATTTAATCTTAGCGCCTTAGAAATCGTTCTTGCGATTTGAGCTACTTCAATTACGTGTGTGAGCCTCGTTCTATAGTGATCATCAGTGGGGGAGAGAAACACCTGCGTCTTGTGTTTCATTCTTCTAAATGATTTTGAGTGTATGACTCTGTCTCTGTCCCTTTGAAAGTCGGTTCGAATAGTGCACTGCTCCTCAGGTCTCATCCTTCCCTTTGTCTCAGAACTGAGTTTTGCAAGAGCAGACAATGTCTCCCTTTCTACTTCTTCAAGTTGTTCTCTTATGGTCAAGATTAAGCTCCATTTCTTATAAGCTGATTAAAGTCTTACCGATATGCCGTTTGCGTTTAGGAAATCTTTGGCTTCTTTAATCGTATATTCTCCGTAGTGAAAAATGGAGGCGACCAGTACTGCGTCCGCTTCCCCAAGCTTTACTCCGTCAGATAGGTGCTCCAGGGTGCCAGCCCCGCCTGAGGCAATAATTGGAATTTTTAAATTACGAGAGATAGTTTTAGTTAGAGGTAAATCGTATCCTGATTTTGTTCCGTCTTTATCCATACTGGTAAGAAGAATCTCCCCCGCGCCGTATTCCTCCATTTTTTTGGCCCACTCTACAGCGTCTATTCCGGTAGGGTTTCTTCCGCCGTGGGTGAAAACTTCCCATTTGTTCTCACCTGTACTTCTGGCGTCTATGGCTACAACGATGCACTGGCTTCCGAACTTGTCCGCCGCTTGTCTTACAAAATCAGGGTTTTTCACAGCGGCTGTGTTTATTGAGACTTTATCCGCGCCCGCGAGCAGCATCTGTCTCACGTCATCGAGCGTTCTAACGCCTCCGCCTACGGTAAGTGGAACAAATACCTGTCCTGCTGTGCGCTCCACTACATCAATCATAGTTTTTCTTTCTTCATTAGAAGCGGTTATATCCAAGAAGCAGACTTCATCAGCTCCCTCATCGCTGTACTTCTTTGCGATCTCGACCGGGTCTCCCGCATCACGTAGATTGACGAAATTCACCCCTTTGACAACTCTTCCGTCCTTTACATCCAAGCATGGAATTATTCTTTTAGATAACATATCAAGAGTACCTTTTTATCGCCTCTTTTAGATTAATACTACCGGTATAAATTGACTTCCCTAGTATAGCTCCATATAAGCCTAAATGCTCAATCGAAGACAGCTTCTCAAGGTCTTCCATCGTAGCAATTCCGCCTGAGGCGATTACCGGGATAGGAGATTCGTTTATAAATTCGCGTGCGCTCTCTATATTGATCCCTTCCATCGTTCCGTCACGGTCAATATTAGTATTAAGTACCACCGACACACCGGCGTCATGCAGATTCCCAAGCACTTCATCGGTACTTTGGTCTATTACCTCTGTCCAGCCTTTAACGGCTATTCTCCCGTTTTTCGTATCGATTCCAACTGCTATCTCCTCCGGAAATTCTCTGCACGCTTCTCTTAAAAAATCCTCATCGCTGAAAGCTGCGGTTCCCAGAATCACTCTTTTAACGCCCATTTTCACATATTCTCTTACGGTATCTAAATTTCTTATCCCTCCGCCGACTTGAACAGGACATGTTACCGAATCTACAATAGATTTAATGACGTCAAAGTTCTTGGGTTTTCCCGAGAATGCGCCGTCAAGGTCTACCACATGGATCCACTTGGCTCCTGAGTCTTCCCACTCCATGGCAATTTCAGGGGGGTTGTCAGAAAAGACCGTTACCTTCTCCTCCTCCCCTTTAAATAGTCTTACGCACTTCCCGTCTTTGAGATCAATAGCTGGGATAATTATCATCTGTTCTCCATTAGAAATTCGCTAAATCTTTGGGCTACCTTTCTAGCGCCTTCTTTTGCAAGCTCATCTGCGGAAATCCATTTGCCACCTCTTTTTACAAACTTTTTAATTTCAAACAGGTTGTCAAATAAGGGCTTCTGCGTTTCTGTAAAATATGTCTCCCATATTACCCTTCCGTCTTTTGTGCTTAGCACCTCTACACTAAAAGTTACGGTAGAGGGAGATTCTATTCCCCACTCTGATCCGCCCCTTTCTGTGTACTCTGAAACAAATCCTATCATTACCGAGTCTGCGCCCAGAATCCTTCCTACATCAATGGCTATGTCTTTGTAATATAATTTTGGTTTTCCGGATTTCAACTTAGCGTATTCGGTATCTGATTTTTTCAGAGGCAATATCTCTACATTCCCTATGCCGCTTGTTTGTGAAATGAGAGCGTCGTAAAGCGATATAGTCAAAAACCTCTCGTTTATTAGGAGTGCTTCCTCGGATTGTTCTATTGAGAGTTTTTGTTTTGAAGCAAACGGTATCAATGCCATCTTGCCCACAATATATTTTATCGGCGCTTGGGCAACTTCGGAGCTATTATTCTCTAGGGCCTCTGCAAATGGTGTTTGATTGTGTGCGAGAACCAACAAAAGGATTAATAAGCTTATAAGCCTGTATCTACTCGGAAATTTCATGTGCCTATAAATATACAGGAATATCGGATTAGAGAAAGCAGCAATTTGCTGTGATTTGAAAAATAGATTGTATCGTCGATAATACATCTCATGAACTACTGGCTTGTTAAATCAGAACCCTTTAAATATTCATGGGACGATCTTGTTAAAGACGGCTCTACTTACTGGGACGGTGTGAGGAACTATCAGGCAAGAAATAATCTTAAAGCAATGAAAAAAGGGGACTTGGTTCTCTATTACCACAGCAACGAGGGGAAGGAAGTCGTAGGAGTTTCCAGGGTAACAAAGGAGTTTTATCAGGACCCTACGATAGATGACGACAGATGGGTTGTTGTTGATATAGAGCCGGTCAATAAACTAAACAATCCCGTTTCACTCGCAGACATAAAAAAAGATAAGCGTCTTCAGAAGGTGCCTCTTATAACTCAAAGCAGACTATCCGTAATGCCCGTTACAAAAAAAGATTTTGATACCATAATTAAAATGGGTAAGTAATAAATATCTCTACAATATACACATTCCTATAGATCCAGGTTGACAGATGCCTCCATCGATCCAGGTTGCTCCTTCCAGATTAGCCTCGGTCAGATTCGCGTTAGTTAGATCCGCCCCGGTCAGAATTGCGTTAAGCAGCAATGCCTGAGACAAATTTGCTAAAAATAAATTAGCGTTGGTCAGATTTGCCCTGGTTAGTAAAGCCCTTGTTAAATTAGCATTGACAAATCTCGCGGTTGTCAAATTCGCTCCGGTTAAATTAGCATCAGCAAGTTTTGCCGCGCTCAAATCAGCTCTCGTAAGATTCGCGAAGGTCAGGTTTGCCCCGGTCAAGTTTGTTGTAAGCAGACTCGCACCACTTAGATTTGCTTCTGTCAAATCCGCTCCTGCCATATCTGCATTACCTAGCTTGGCTCCGGCTAAATTCGCGTTAATCAGCTTTGCTTCGGTTAGGAACGAGGAAAAAAGATTTGCCTCTTCAAGATTAGTCCCGGTTAGGTCCGCCCCGGCCAGATTTGCCCTAAACAGTCTGCAGCCACTGCAGTTTCCCGTCATTAATAATGTCTCAATATCAGAGCCTGGTAACTGCGCTCTGGCTTCGTTGAGGATTCCAATATTGCTAAGTGTCTCTGAGATTATTCTCTTAGCTGTTCTCAATAATCCTTTGTTAGTCTTGGTGTTTCTTGCTCCCAGCTCTTTCCCGTCATCTGTGGCTAGTACAAATACAGCTAGAGAATCCTCGGACCTTCCGTCGTGGTGTATTCGCATCTCGTATTCCCCTTCCTCGATCAACACGGTTACACAGTCTCCGTTTGCTTCCACCATAAGGAGCTCTAATCCATTACTGTCTACAAGGGTCATAAAATGCTCCGCCCCCGGATCATCATCTTCCCAGCAGAATGTATTGGTGAGTGTCTCGGTATATTTATATGGAATTATATCAATGCCTACTTCTCCCGTATCCCTATCAGGCTTCTCCGTGGCTGGGGGTTCGAGAAAATCAACTATTATCCCCTCGTCAGCTTCTGCAGATATGGATAGTTCTTCTGAGAAATCATTCTCCGTAAGGACCTGAGCGTCATTATCTGACGACCCACTGTTACTACATCCTCCGATTGCCCCTAATGATATAAACCCGAATAGTAATATAAATCCCAAACTCTTCAGCATATAATCTTTTGACTTTTGAAATCTGCTCATAACTCGTCTCCTAGCTTCTTAATGTAAATTTTACAAGAATTTTATTAAAACCTTATTAATATATTATATCCAACATTCTAATTGCATGCCGTAGTTTCAGAGAAATAAATCACTCAAACGGCATTTTAGGTAAACTATGATTTTTGCAATAATCTCTTTCTCCGCTGACAATTTCCTTATCACTTCTACCCGGTCACTTCCTTGTCAGCTTCTTATTCGTCACCCTGAACTTGTTTCAGGGTCTCGTCTTTTCTCCCACATCCTGCAAGCCCTTATTAATTAATCGTAGATTGATGTTATTCTCTTTATATGAATCTCCATGGGTCACCACAGGACAGCGGTCAGGATAAATATGCCCAAACACGCTGGGACATGGTAGAGAACCAGATTGTCTCAAGGGGCATTAAAAATGCCACTGTACTTGATGCGATGCTTAAAGTTAAGAGGCATTTATTTGTTCCAAAGGATTATATTGATTCTGCCTATACCGACAACCCGATCCCTATAGAAAAAGGACAGACAGTTTCCCAGCCCTATATGGTCGCTCTTATGACTGAGCTCTTAGATCCTCAGCCCGGTAAAAAAATATTAGAGATCGGCACAGGCTCCGGCTACCAGACCGCTGTGCTTGCTGAAACAGGATGTGATCTGTATACGGTGGAGATAATTGAAGAAATAGCTGTAACTGCCCGTAAAATCTTAGAAAAGTTAGGATATTCCAATATTAAATACAAAATTGGTGATGGCTATAAGGGGTGGGAAGAGAATGCTCCTTTTGAGGGCATAATAGTAACAGCGGCGCCCCTTGATATACCTGACAAACTAATAGATCAGCTCTCAATGGGCGGCAGGATGATTATCCCGGTAGGGGACACATATCAGGACCTCCTTTTGATTGAAAAAACCAATGAAGGGGTTACGAAAAAGAGAGTCACATCTGTTCGTTTTGTGCCGATGACCGAGAAATCAAACCATACGTAGCTTTCATATATATGGCTTATAGTCTATAATTAGTTCCTAATTATTGATTTTGATATAAAAACGTTTTAAACAATCCCCATGGACAACCAAATTTTAATAAATGTAACCTTTAACGAAACCAGAGTTGCCGTTATGGAAAAAGGTTCTGTTGCTGAGCTATATATTGAGAGAAAGACTACACCACGCATAGTCGGAAATATATATAAGGGTAAAGTGGGAAAAGTCGTCCCGGGGATGCAGGCTGCCTTTATAGATATTGGTATGGACAAGGCCGGATTTATCTCGGTCGAAGATGTGCAGGAAGATTCTCTCTATGAGTTTTTTCTAGAGAACGAAGAGGAGGATAGCGCTCAATATATTCATAAACAACAAAAAAACCTGATCCAGGACATTTTAAGAGAGGGGCAGCATGTCCTAGTTCAGGTGTTAAAAGAATCTGTTGGAGGCAAAGGGGCAAAGCTGTCGTCCTATGTTGCCATTCCCGGAAAATATTTGGTGCTGTTAGGAACCCTGGATATAGTCGGTATATCTAGAAAAATTGAAGATAACGAAGAAAGAGAGAGATTAAGCGAATCTATTAAAAAGCTAAAACCTCAAGGGGCCGGTTTAATTGCAAGAACCGCGAGCGCAGGAGTTTCTGAGGAAGAGCTTGCAAAGGATTTAAAGGAGCTTCTTTCCATATGGGAAGATGTCAAGAAAGCAAACGAAGAGAAGAGTGGCCCTTCGTTAATTTATGAAGAGCCCAAACTTTACATTAAAGCCGTTAGAGATTTTGTTTCGACCGAAGTTACTAAAATCCTCATAGATTCAGATAGCGCGTACAGCGAAGTCACAGACTATTTAAAGCGCAACTTCCCTGATTCTAATGTAGATGTGGAGTTGTATAAAGATTCCACCCCCTTGTTCTTAAAATACGGAGTTGAAAATGAAATAAAAAAGATATTTAAGAAAAAGGTTTGGCTTAAATCAGGTGGGCATATCATAATTGAGGAAGCGGAAGGGCTGACAGTGGTGGACGTGAATACGGGCAGATATCAAAGCGGCAAAGATCCAGAGGAAACTATCTACAACATAAATGTAGAGGCCGCCTTGGAGATAGTGAGACAAATAAGATTAAGAAACCTCGTGGGGATAGTTGTGATGGATTTTATAGACCTTAAAAACCGCCAGCTGAGAGATGGAGTATCCGAGGTTTTTGTAGAGGCTCTTAAACGCGATAAAGCGAGATCCGTTGTAATCGAAATGTCTTCATTCGGAGTTATCCAAATGACGAGGCAGCGCCTGAGAGAAAGTATTTTAAAAGAACTTGCGGAACCCTGTTTTTATTGTGAAGGTACTGGCTATTTGAAATCTATAAGCACTATTTCTTATGAAATCATTAGGGATATAAAAAAGCGGCTGACTAAACCTGTGAATAAAAAAATCACTGTGCAGGCAAACTCCGTTGTAATTAAGAGCATGCTCGATTCAGAAAAAGATAATCTGAAACAGCTCGAGGAGGAATTCGGCATAGAGATAGAATATAAGACGGTAGAAGGAAGAATAGAAAAATATAAGTTAGTAGCGGAATAAGCTGATTCCTAATGTTTCTTGCCGCTAAAAAATCCCATAAAGTAAGGGTCTATATAATTTATTAGATTAGCCCGGCCTTGAAATAGATTGAGTTATCATTACCCTTAAACAAGATCTGTAAATTCGGATTTAACCATTCTTAAATGTCTAAAGAAAACTCTAAGAGGCATATAAAACTTCTCCTCAAAAACCTTTGCAAGTATTACCAGGAAGCCGGGGGCAGAATTGACATTCTTGATGATATTGATGCTGAGTTCTATCAAGGCGAGATTGTCGCATTAGTAGGAAAGAGCGGCTCGGGTAAGACTACGCTGCTCAATCTGATATGCGGCATTGATTCTCCGGATAGCGGTGAAGTTTGGATTGGTGAGACCCTTCTTACGGGTCTTTCGGAAGATCAGCTAACTTTAATCAGACGAAACCAGGTCGGGATAGTTTTTCAATTTTTCAACCTTATTCCCACTCTAAGCGTAATTGAAAACGTAGCTCTCCCAAGTGAATTAAATGGAACGGGCAGTTACGAAAGCAGGCTTCGTGCCGAGGAATTGTTGGAAAGAGTTAGTCTGGGTGATAGATTAAATTCTTACCCTGACGTCCTGTCGGGGGGGGAGCAGCAGCGTGTTGCAATAGCGCGGGCCCTTATCAACGATCCGGATTTGATTCTGGCCGATGAGCCTACGGGGAATTTAGACGATGAGACTGCAAAAGAAATACTGGACTTACTTCTAAGCGTTGCGCGGGAGGCCGGTAAAACTATGATAATAGCGACTCACAGTTTCGAGATAATAAATTACGCAGACCGGGTTTACACAATTCATAACGGCAAACTATTTCCCGAATAATTTAATATTGGCGGTTAGTTAATATGAATTACCCACTTTTCCTAGTCAGTACCGGTTATATCAGAAAGCACTTACTCCAGAACCTTCTTTTGGTTGTCGGAATAGCGTTTGGCGTGGCTTTGGTGGTATCGGTAGATATTGCGAATCAAAGCGCTATCCGCTCATTCACCCTTTCTAAAGAGATGTTATCAAGTAAGAGCACTCATCACATATCAGGTACATACTCAGATTTTGACGAAAAAATATATAAAGATCTCAAACTTAACTTGGGTATTCGTAATTTAGCCCCCATTGTCGAGGATTATGTAAATATAGTAGAGCTTGGCGGCAGGGCCGCGCGTCTTGTAGGAGTTGACTTTTTTGCCGATTTAATTTTTTATGACAGTCAATCGAGTCCTATTGCTAACATTCCTCAGAATATCTTGAGTGAGTTGATGACTAAACCCAATACCGGGCTAATATCCCGGGATTTAGCTGATGATGCCGGTATCCATACCGGTGATGTTGTAGAGCTAAGTTACGGCTCAAGGACTCTCAATATTGAAATTGTGGGACTACTCAGCTCAAAAGACGATGAGCTTCGAGAGAGTTTGGGAGGACTGCTGATTGCCGACATCTCTACCGCTCAGGAATTACTGGATAAAGTGGGATATTTGTCCCGGATCGATTTGTTAATTGATGAAAATACCCCTCAGGGAACCCGGGATCTTGAACGTATAAGGGATCTGCTTCCTGCTGTAGTTGAAATTAAAAGAAAGGATAACCTGCTGGGTTCTACAGAGAGCATAACCCGGTCGTTTGAGCTTAATCTGACCGCTCTTAGTCTATTAGCTCTTTTCGTCGGGGTTTTTCTGATCTACAACATAGTTTCATTCTCGGTAATACAGAGGCGCTCAATTATCGGAACACTTCGGTCGATCGGTGTTACCCGCCGCCAAATATTTAAAATGGTATTGGTGGAGGCGCTAATCATTGGCACCCTCGGCAGTCTGATCGGCGTCATAGGAGGGATATTATTAGGGCGCGGCATAGTTGAGCTTGTAATCGGCACAATAAACGATCTTTATTTTACTCTAACGGTTACAAGCTTCTCGGTCTCTGTGAAAACTATAATTAAAGCAATGTCGGCTGGCATCCTGGCTGTATTAATAGCAGCCGTTGTTCCCGCATATGAGGCTTCCCGTATTAATCCTATTAATGTTCTTCGCCGCTCTGAGCTTGAGAAGTATTTTGTCAAAACAGTTCCGTTTCTAACTCTCTGCGGCCTCGTTTTTATTGGTCTTGGTTTTGTTTTAATAATTCTGCCGACAAGGAGTCTCGTACTTAGTCTCATTTCAGTATTCTTAATATTATTTGGCGCGTCGCTGATAGTTCCCGTCTGCACGGTTAACTCTATGCGGTTTTTCTCGCTTATCTTAAGCAAGACCTCTGTGATCTGGCGTATGGCTCCCCGCAATATAATAAGGTCAACGAGCCGCACAGGGGTTGCAATTGCTTCCCTTGCTGTCGCAATTTCTGTGATATTAAGTGTGAGCATTATGATAGGCAGCTTTCGAAGCACCGTTGTGAGTTGGCTTGATACCGCTCTTACCGCGGACATCTTCATATCGATGCCGTCTCAAAATATCAGCAGTCAGGCCGGACTCGATCCAGCCTTAAAAAATGAAGTTGAGAATTTCCCGGGAATAGATAGAGTCGCTACAGTAAGGAGGGTTCTCTTTCAGAGTCCCGGTTATGGTTCCTTCAGTCTCGTAGCGGTAACAGAGGATTTAGCTGTAAAAAACCGGAGGTTTATTTGGAATAGAGACGATAATGAGAGGCTCTGGGATCAAATCCAAGATAGTTCCGTGCTTGTCTCTGAGGTATTTGCATACAGAAACGGTATCAATCCCGGCCCCGGCAATGTAATTGAACTTCCGACTGACAAAGGGATAAAAGAGTTTGAAATAGCCGGGGTCTATTACGACTACGGCTCACAAACAGGCGTTGTTCTAATTTCAGACGACTTGTTCCGCTCCTATTGGAATGACGGTAAAATTAACTCCCTGGGTGTTTATATTTCTCCCGGCCTTGAAGTTGACAAGACAGTGGATGAGCTTAGAGGGTATTTGTCTAAGGACCGCAGTCTCCTTATCAGATCAAATACAGCACTTAAAAAATCGGCGATAAATACTTTTGATAAGACATTTACCGTTACATCCGCTTTAAGGATCTTAATCGCAATTGTCGCTTTCATAAGCGTACTAAGCTCACTCATGGCGCTCCAGTTAGAAAGGGGGCGTGAGTTTGGGGTATTTCGCTCCTTGGGTATGACAGTATCACAGCTTCGAGGGATGGTNTTTTTAGAGAACGGACTGATTGGTCTTACCGCNGGNCTTTTTTCAATACCACTGGGAGTAGCCCTCTCATTGATACTTATTTATGTGATCAATCTCCGCTCATTCGGGTGGACTCTGGATTTTGTAATAAAGCCTCAATATTTTATAGAAGCCGTTCTGATAGCTTTAGTAGCGGCAATTACAGCAGGGATATATCCGGCATATCGCCTTTCGAAAGAGAATGTCGGCAGACTTATCAGGGAAGAGTAGGAGACTCTATTTTATGAATTTACGGCAAATAATTTTTGTTATATCTCTGGTGCTTTTGGCGGGGATTGCAACTTCTTGCGATGACAATAGAAGCGCTCAAGATGCCGGCGATATTGTCCAATCCCTTTCTGGAAACGATGCCGGCGGATTTAAAAGGGTCCAAATGCCCAGAGAATTTAAGTTTCCTCAGGATTTTGGTCCGCATCCGGAATATCAGACCGAGTGGTGGTACTACACTGGAAATCTAACAGATCCTTCAGGGCGGGATTTCGGCTACCAGCTTACCTTCTTCCGCCGTGCTTTAAGCCCGCATGACATAAAAAGAGAGTCCAATTGGGCTTCAAACCAGATTTATTTTGCCCACTTTGCGCTTACCGATATTGAAAACGGCAAATTCTATTCAAGCGAGCGCTGGAGTAGAGGCGCTATGGGGTTGGCTGGCGCTCAAAGCGCCCCGTTTCGGGTATGGATAGATAATTGGTCTGTCAAAGGGGAGGGCAAAAATTTCAAACTTAAAGCAGAGGACAGCTCAGTTTCTATAGACTTATTGCTGCAACCCCTTAAGCCTACGGTTCTGCAGGGCGATAAAGGTCTTAGTCAAAAGAGCGGGGAGGTGGGTAACGCATCTTACTATTTCTCCCAAACCCGTATCAATAGCTCTGGAACAATTTCCATAGATGGACAGAAGTTTGAAGTTGGCGGTCTAAGCTGGCTCGACCGTGAATGGAGCACAAGCGCTCTAGGTGAAGATCAGGAGGGCTGGGACTGGTTTTCTATTCAGCTGGACGACGGGCGGGAAATTATGCTCTATCAGCTTCGCTTAAAAGACGGCGGAATAGACCCATTTTCTTCAGGCAGTCTGATTGGAACGTCGGGTGATGTCACACCGCTTAAAGCAGGCGATTTTGAAATTGAAGTGCTGGATACTTGGAAAAGTCCGAATACGAAAGTTGTGTATCCCTCAAAATGGCAAATTTCTATTCCCGGTCACGATATTGTATTAACAGTAGTTCCTTTATTGGAAGACCAAGAGCTCCTGGTCTCATTTACCTATTGGGAGGGCGCTGTCAAAGTTGTGGGCGACGGTTTGTCAGGTAAGGGTTATGTAGAACTTACGGGCTATTAATTTTGAACCATCCTGTCATTCTGAACCCTGTCCCGGGTTATGATCCGGGATCATTTCAAAATCTCCTCTTTTATCTTCTCTTCCTCCCCATTGACGGGGAACAGTTGCAAGCTAGCGCGCAACCGGACGCCCTTACATCAAAGCCTCAGGTGTAACCAAATTTCCTTCTCAATGTTTCCGAATCCAAAATAATTAAGGTGGGGGTGATTACGAATGTTTTTATCGGGAATCCATTTAGTCCCCTCCTTAGAAAAAGAACGGATTCGAGCAAGTGAGGATTCGGACGCTGTTGCTTAGAAAGTAAGAGTAATTTAATTGAATCTCTACGCTAATTGAAATTTAATAGTTCGGGAGGATTTGAAGTTTGTCGTCACCCTGAACCATGTGCGGAACTAGTTTCAGTATCTATTCAGGGTCTTTCTTTTGTCTTTTCTTTGTAATTGCGAGCGTCGTAAAATGGAGCGCGTCAATCCCGTCTTTCCCTCAATCTCCCTTATCTGCCATTTGAAAAGAACCTAACTAAAAGATAATCTTCTACTGAGTATTTTTGTGCTCATACTACAAACTAAGTCACCAAGTATTGAGAGGGAAATAGATAATGGAAAAAGGCGTGCTAGAGAATCTATACCATGTCGCTATCGCTGTAAAAAATCTTAGCGAAGTAGAAGAAGTATATAAGACCGCGCTTGGACTTCATGTTGAACACCGCGAGGTAGTTGAGGATCAGGGGGTTAAGACCTCAATGCTTGTTCCGGATGGTGGCGGGACTGCAATTGAGTTGCTTGAGCCTTTGGATGAGAACTCGCCCATCTCAAAATTTCTGGAAAAACGAGGAGAAGGGATCCACCATATCTGTTTTAAAGTAGACGATATCGAAGCTGTGCTGGAAAGACTCAAAAAGCAGGGCGTAAGGTTGATTGATGAGTCTCCACGCCCCGGCGCATACAATTCAAGAGTNGCGTTCNTCCATCCAAAGGCAATGAACGGTGTTNTGGTTGAGCTTGCCGAAGTTAAAGATCANGATTGATTAATTTATATGTGTTACAAAATNAAATAAGCCACGATACTAATTACCAGGGCNCATATAATATTTAATACAAATCCAACCCTCATCATGGTTCGCAGCTTTATTCTCTCCGTTCCAAATACCAATGCGTTTGGAGGAGTGGCAACCGGGAGCATAAACGCGCATGAAGCTGCGATACCAACAGTTATAGCCAGCACGTCTGATGAAAAATGGCCGATTTGCTCACCGAGAACGAGAAAGATCGGGACCAGTATTGCGGCGCTTGCCGTATTGCTTGCAACTTCCGTAAGAAAGATCATAAGCGTTACCGCGCCAAGTAGTAATAAGAACGGACCGTAGAGTGATAAATGAGTTTCAACTAAGACCGCTAGATATTTACTTGCGCCCGTCTCAGATAATATGCCGCTTAATGCCAGTCCTCCGCCAAAAAGTAGGAGCACTCCCCAATCGGCGAAATTCTCAATCTCTTTCCATTTTATCGTTCTAAATAAAACCAACAGCACAATTGCAAATACTGCGATGATCGAGTCAAAGCCCTTTTCTATCCCGAGCCAGGTTGATATTGGCTTGCTCAGTAGCCATAAAATAATAGTGAAGACAAATATTGCTGCTACTGTATAGCTCTTTTTGTTACAAAAAATGTCTTCAGCCTTGATTGTGTAAATATCAGCCATCTCAGGGAATTTAGGTTTTAGTTTTACATAAAGGACTATCACCATTATCGGAAGCAGAATCAGGATAAATGGAATACCTATAGCCAGCCACTCAGTAAAGCTCAGCCCCAGATTTGCTGCCGTTATAGCATTGGGCGGGCTTCCTATTACAGTTCCGATCCCGCCTATATTGGCTGAGTAGGCAACCCCCAGCAGAATGAACACGTCGGTTGAATAATTGTTTTCTTTGAATTTAGAGATTAGCCCGAGCGCGANAGGGAGCATTATTGCTGTGGTTGCAGTATTGCTTATCCACATACTTATTAGNGCCGTTGCTACAAACAAACTTATAACCGAGAANATCATTTTGGTTCCGGCGAGATTCATGATATATCCGGCGAATAATTCGTCTAATCTGTATTTATGCAACGCCGCCGCCAGCGCGAAACCTCCGAGGAACAGAAAAATAATAGGGTGTGCAAAGTGGCTAAGCGCCTCTTTAACATCGAATATCCCGGTCATAACAGCCACAACCGGCACCAATAGTGCAGTTACGGTTATGGGGAGAGATTCAGTAATCCATAAAGTTGCAATAAAGAATAATATCGCCAAGCCTTTAAGAACATTTTTGTCGGCCGGCAAAAACATATAAATCCCAATCGATACCAGCCCGCTGATCAATATAATAAGCTTTTTGTGCATTTAGGTGATCATTGTATTACATAAAACCCGAATAGTTAAGTCTTTCTTTGGCTTTTTTGTTCCCCCCTTAGAAAAAGAGGGGTCAGGGGGGATTTATCTTTCCTTGCCATTCTGAGCCATTCCGCCGCCCGTCATTCCCGAACGCTTTAATCGGGAACCCAGTCTTTGTCCTTCTGAGCCTCTCGAAGCATGTCATTTCGAGTTGTAAGCGAGAAATCCAATATTTCAATCCGTCATCTCAAATAAATGTGGGAGACCTCGTACCTACCGAATTTTCTCAAGAGTCCACAGCCTCTTCTTCGTCCACCTACCCCAGTTAGGAACATGCAGTAAGAATTTTCCGTTAAATTTGCCGCCCTCGGCGTTAAATACAATTTTTATATTTTTTTGGGTTTCAAGAGTGTATGTGCCCTTGTCCCAGAGCTTTGTTTTTCCTGTTCCGTAAGCGTCCTCAATCATCTCTTGAGCCTCTGTATCGGCTATGGATTCTTTAAGGATTTCATTCTCAACGGCTACTTTCTTTTCACTTTTGTTTTCAGGAATACCGTTTGGAATAATCCACGACCTTAATTCATCTCCTACTTCGAGATAAAGGTCATAGTGAGGGTGCGGAGTGTTGTGTTTATGTATAAGGAAATTATTGGTTTCTTTCATATATGAGCTTGAGACCATTTAATGTGAGAAAATTATCAACAGATTCTATCGTACTGCTCTCGCCTGCGATTAGCTCCGCGGATCCTCCGGTCGCAATGACCCTGGGATCAGTTTTCAATTCGGCTTTTATCTTTTTCACTATACCGTCTACTAGTCCCGCGTATCCATGTACAAGGCCGGATTGAATACTCTCAACCGTTGTTTTCCCTATCACGCTGTCGGGTTTTATAATCTCAACCCTGGGGAGTTTAGAGGCTTTTTGGTAAAGGGCTTCCGCTGATATATGCAGTCCGGGAGTTATTATTCCGCCTAAATATTCTCCCTTCTCTGATATACAATCAAATGTGGTCGCTGTTCCGAAATCAACAACTATTACGCTCTTATGGAATTTCTCATATGCAGCTACACCATTTACTATTCTGTCGGCTCCAACTTCTTTAGGGTTATGATATAGAATAGGCATCCCGGTTTTTACTCCAGGACCTACAATTATCGGGTCTACGTCAAAGTAGGTGTTAATTGCCTCGAGTATGGTTTCAAGCAGTGTAGGCACAACGCATGAAATAGCCGCTCCTTTGATCTGAGCAGTATCTATTTCCTTTATATCGATCAGTTTTTTAAATAGAACCCCGTATTCATCAGATGTTCTTGATTCATCGCTGCCTATTCTCCAGTGGCTTTTTATATGATCCCCTTCAAATAAGCCAAAAACTATATTAGTATTTCCAATGTCTACCGCGAGTAACATACTTACCTCTCCAGTTTTTATATGAACTATGGCAATTTCTCGCCACTATATCGATTGTTATTTGAGCCCCCATCTTCTTCTCAGTAGCCACTCTGATGATAACAGACCAACGAGCACGAGCATAGTTAGGGGATTATCCCATAATTTTATTGTTTTGTAACCTGTTACTGTTTTCTTCTTAGATGTACTGATATTAAGCTCTTGTAGCCCCTGATCCGTAGTTATATATTTCCCCCCGGTTTTCTCGGCTAGGGATTTCAAGATATTCTCATTTGCTGTAGGGCCCCTTATTTCGTTCTCAGGAGGCTCGACAATAAAAATTGCCTCGTCACTATTTAAATCATTATAGAGACTTGATTCGCTGCCGGGGTTTATGGATATTTTATGAATTCCGTCTTCCCCAACTTCTATCTCCGCACTCAATCTGTTGGGAGAGGTTCTCTCTAGTTCTATTTCCTCTTCCTCGCCGTTAGGATAGATCAGTGAGGGTAGGCCGTTTGGGTTTATAAAATCATCTTCTAGTGTCGATATCTCTATTTTAGCCTTTTCTCCCGGATTATAAATCGGCTTATCAGTTTTTATCTTAATATCTTTTAATTCAGGATCATTTAGGAACCATAGAAACAGTCTGTTCCAAAACTTTTCATAATGAGGAGATACATTGCCTTCGCTTCCTAGAACAAAATTCCATTTCCAGGATGAATCAGACATAAACGCCGCTACCTTTCCTCTATCTATATTTTCAACCGCTAATACCGGCTGGCCATCTGCTGTTGATAATAACGGCATTGCGGATTGGTTTAGTCCCCGAACAATGTTTAATCCCTCAAGTTTCGGCATCGCATTCCAATGCCTTTCATTTTCATCTTTATTAGGAACAATTCTCGTAATTGGATGATTTTTTCCAATAGCGGTGAGTTCAGGGTGGAATTCTTGGTTACTTATTGTTTCAGATAGAGTTTTGGGTAAGTAATCCAGCTCTACCGGCAAAATATCTGAAATTATGGTCCTTCCGTAATCACCGCTGTTAAAACTGTTGCGTCCGCCAATCATAAGAAATGCCCCGCCGTCCTTTGAAACATAATCTTTTAAATTCTTCAGATGGAATCCAAAGATTCCGTAGGGCTGAAAATGGAAATCCTGGAATATTACGACATCAAATGTGTCCAGTTCCTTACTAAATATCTCATTAACAGGGAAAGGTATTAAGCTTAGTTCTCTTTCNGAGGCAAATACAAGGTCCGAAGGGTCTCGTAAAATATAGAAGGATACAAGATCAATACTTGGATTTCTTTTGAGCGCNTTTCTTAAAAACTTTACNTCCCAGGAGGGGCTTCCCGCTACGTGAAGNACACGGATTTTGTTAATAATTACGTCGGTGAAGAAGGACCTTTGGTTATTTTCTACTATCAGTTCTTCAGATAATATTGGGATGGATACAGTGTAAATTTTTCGCCCAAGGGATAGGGGTTTTATCTCAAATTCTACCCTTGCCTCGCTTGATTTTATAGAGGCCTCTTTAATGGATATTAATTTGTCTTTTTCATATAGTGTTACGGGTATTTTGAAATTCTCCGGTCTGCTGGTTTTAATTGCCACCTCGATTGAATAAGGGTATCTAAGGAAAGTTACTTCGCTTGAAATTATATCGTCTATCCAAACATCATTCCGACCCTCTTCCGTAACAGGGCTTACTGTGTTAACGGCGAAATCCAGATCTTCTAGTTTGCCATCCATGTTTGTTGATTCAGCATTGTCAGCGCCGTCGGTAATGATTATTGCTACGTCGAGCTCCCCCTTCTTTCCCTTATCTCTTAGCTCCTCTAATACTTTGCCGATTTTGGTTGTTGTGCCATCAGGTTTGTTTTTAAGAATGGAATCAAGCGAGATTGGTTTTAGTTCTTGGTCAAACAAGAAATACTCAACATAGAAATTCTTTTCGATTTGAGATAAAAAGTCCTCATTTTGTTCTAAATAATTTTTAACTTTCTCAGTTCGTACATTTCCGTCTATATCTCCGGGAAGGTTCATGCTCCATGAATTATCAACTAAAATAGCTAGATTTCTTTTTTCTTCCTTGTAATGCTCAACCCTAAATCCTGGGTTGAATAAAATGAATATTATTAACAGGAACGATAATAGATGAAGGGAAACAATGACAGCTCTTTTTTTAGAGCTGGCTAAGAGTCTTGTACTGCGGAGGGATCCATATAGAACTAAAATCAATAAAAGTAAGAATAAAATTCCTTCAAGAACGCTTGGAGGGTTTAGTAAAATAAAGCGGTTAATTGCGGTCTCCATTTGATTAAATTTACCACATTACCCCTTGGTTTTGTTGTTTTATAGTATTAAGAGCTTACCTTTCTCCATTATTAATTCCCCATCAACACTTACCGTTGGCTCCATAATAACGCCGTCAAGATGGCTTGCGACTCTTATTGTTCCTCCCATGCTCTTGTTGTCACCAAAGGCTATATGTACTGTGCCTATCGCTTTCTCGTCTTCAAGCACTTCTCCCGTAATTTGGGCTTTATCGTGAGTACCAATTCCAAGCTCTGCAAGATTAAATGCAAGTTTTCCGAAAGGCTCCATAATTGAATACAGCTTTTCTCCCGCGGCTCCCCCTGTTATTTCAACAGCAAATCCCTCTTGGACTTTTACATTTATAACTTCGTTACAGAGCTTGCCAACCCCTGCCATAGAACCATCAAACACAATAAACCCCTCTGAGCGTCCCTCCATTGGCGCTACATATGCCTCGCCGGCGGGAAGGTTGCTGAAATCTCCCGGGTTATGATTTAAGCCTGTATCGGAGTGTCCTTCTCTGCCCTCTATTGCAAGATTAATGTCGGTTCCCTTTTCAGTCGTAATTCTCACATTTTTGCCTTGGCTGATAATCTCGGCGAGTCTGTCACTTTTTCTCGCAATTTCTTTATAATCGGCGTTCAATGTTCTTGTCATCATGTCCTCTGTGATTCCGGGCAGGGTTGCAATACGAACGCCCGCTTTACTTGCGGCTCTTCTTGAGTCTGTGTGGCTTAGAGATTTTGACGTTGGTATGAGGATGACATCCACCAACTTCATAAGTTCCGCAACAGGTTCAGGAGGCTCTTCCCCGTTTGATTTTGGGGTTATTATCTCAGTAAATATTGCCTGTGCCCCCAAGTCTTTAGCCGCTTCCCAAAGAACATGTCCTATTTTTCTTGCTGGCTCATCAGTTATTATGAGAACCTTCTCTCCTTCTTTTACTGCCATACAATCCTTAATAGCAATTTCTGCTGCTACCTTTAATTGATCCATTTGTCATACCTCCAATATTGCATAGTCCTTGTGCTTAATAATGACGATATTATAATATGCCCTATCTTAGCAGTTCTTGTAAGATCTTATCGTTTAATCTGTAACTGGTATTTATTAAGGAGATGCGCAATGCCCAAGATCGGTTTGGTTACCCCCTATTGGAGTGATATAACAAAGCAGGAGCTTATAGAAATTGCCTGTCTCGCGGAGGATCTCGGATACGACTCAATTTGGGTTCCCGAGATGTGGGGCCGCGACGCTTTCTCGATCCTGGGGCTTCTCGCCTCTTGCACTAAAACAATAAAGCTCGCTACAGGAATAATCTCTGTATATAGCCGTACGCCGGCCATAATTGCCCAGAGTGTTGCCACTTTAGATGAAATATCGGATGGTCGTATAATTCTCGGGCTAGGAACAAGCGGACCCATAGTTATCGAGAACTGGCATGGGGTGCCTTATGAAAAGTCCCTTCAGAGAACTAGAGAATATGTGGATATCGTACGTATGATTCTAAATAGCGAAAAGGTTAATTATGAAGGGGAGATTTTCAAATTGAGAAATTTCCGTCTTCAATTCAAACCGATCAGAAACAACATACCGATTTTCATAGCGGCAATGGGTTCTAAAAACATAAAACTTACAGGGGAAATTGCAGATGGTTGGATACCGTTTCTGCTTCCTCCCGAAGAACTTGCGAACGGGAAAAATGAGCTGTTATCAGGGGCTGAGAAAGTGGAAAGAAATGCCGGGCAAATCGAGATTAGTCCCTATATACCAGCTGCGGTTTCACAAGATGAGAATCTGGCAAAGAATATTATTAAGGAATACATAGCATATTACGTCGGAGGTATGGGTACTTTTTATCACCGTGCTATGGTTCGCTATGGATTTCAAGCGGAGGCTGACATGATGGTGGATGCATGGAGCAAAGGGAATAAGAGTGGGGCGATAGAGAGTGTTACTGATGAGATGGTGGACTGCTTGTCAATCTGCGGTAGCGCTGAGTCCGGAGGATCAAAGATCGCTGAATATATTGATAACGGTGCCGATTTACCCATTATTCTCTTTCCTCCGAAAGCCTCACGCGAATTGGTAAGAGAAACCCTAGAGGGTCTTGCTCCGTAAGATTGACAATGTCCTTAATAGAAGTGAATATAAGATTTGCATTTTTACCAATGACAAATTGTGCTTGATCACAGTTTGATGATTTATGGGGATTAATATATGAGAATACTTGTAACAGGCGGAGCGGGATTTATTGGTTCTTGGGTAGCGGATGCTTTTCTTGGAGAAGGGCATGAGGTTGTCATTATTGATGATCTCTCTACCGGCAGAAAAGAAAATCTCCCCGACGGCGCTCAATTTATAAAATGTGATATTAGAGATTCGGAAAATGTCGAAAAAATCATCTCAGATTTTAAGCCTGATATTGTAGACCATCACGCAGCCCAGATAGATGTAAGAAAGTCGGTTGATAATCCTATGCACGATGCCGAGATTAATATTATAGGCACTTTACATCTTATAGAGGCCTCCTTAAAGCACGGTGTAAAGAAGTTTGTTTTTGCCTCTACCGGGGGTGCGATATACGGGGAGCCCGAAAATATACCCGCCGATGAGACAACAGAGCCCTTTCCCATCTCTCCCTACGGAACTTCTAAATATGCAATTGAAAAATATCTTGGCTACTATAATTACGTCCATGGTTTTGAATATGTCGCTTTGAGATATGCAAATGTCTACGGTCCACGCCAAAATCCCCATGGTGAGGCAGGGGTTATCGCTATTTTCTGTAATCGTATAATTTCAGGAGAGCAATGCATGGTTTTTGGAGACGGCACCCAGACAAGGGATTATGTCTACGTCGAGGATGTGGCAAAAGCCAACCTCCGAGGACTCAGTGCCCCGGTCGGTAGTTACAATATCGGAACAGGGGTTGAAACCTCTGTTAATGATTTAATTGCCGAGCTTAAAAAATCATCCGGGATCGATTTTCAAGTTGAATACGGGGATGCAAGACCCGGAGAAGTGCAGAATATAAGTCTCGATGTGAAATATGCAGAGAGGATCTTGGGTTGGACGCCGAGTGTTAAGCTAACCGAGGGTATTAAAAATACCTGGGATTGGTTTAATCTAAATTCAAAACCATAGATGCCAAATTGCGTAACCAGGTTCATTGGGTATCCTAAGTTTTCCCGGAGGTATTATATATAATGAGTAAAAAAGATGAATTGTTATATGATGTAAGAATAGCAGAAAGAAATATAAAAGATGGTGCGCTTTCCAAGAAGGATTATGAAAAGCATTTAGACAATCTTTCCGATGTAGAGGAAAAGGGAGAAGTCCTTATCATTGAGGATGAAGAAGCTGGCCCAGAAATAGAACTTGATCAAATTGAAGAGGAAGAGTCTGAATGAAATGGGATTATAAAGTCGTATCTGTAGATATGTTATTCCAAGGCAGTCATGATCACGACATAGCGGTGTCAAAAGATGCGGCGAGTACGAGAAGGGCAACAACGGGTCAGGGGATAGAGAAAACTTTAAATGAACTGGGCAAAGAATCTTGGGAGCTTGTCTCTATTATAGGAGAGTTCGGAATATTTAAAAAGCCCGCGAAATGATTATTAGAATTGGTTTAAATTTTATTCCCATTCTATTGTGCTTGGCGGTTTCGTTGATATATCATAAACAACTCGGTTAATTCCTTTTACTTCGTTTATTATTCTTACAGAAATCTTTTCTAAAACATCGTATGGAATACGGGACCAATTTGCCGTCATTCCATCCAAGCTCGTCACGGCTCTAATTGCAATCACATCTTCGTATGTTCTTTCATCACCCATTACGCCTACTGTTTTTACCGGAAGATATACACAAAAAGCTTGCCAAATTTCATCATAAATGCCGGCTTTTTTAATTTCATCTATAAAAATGTAATCGGCGAGTCTTAGCCTTTCGACTCTGTCCTCTTCTATTTCTCCCATAATTCTTATTGCGAGCCCCGGGCCCGGGAAGGGGTGACGGTTAAGGATGTTTGCTGGAATGCCAAGCTCATGACCGACTGATCTTACTTCATCTTTAAAAAGCTCCCTTAGAGGTTCAACCAATTTGAGGTTCATCTTCTCCGGAAGCCCGCCTACATTATGGTGAGATTTAATTGTAGCGGAGGGACCTTTAACACTCACACTTTCTATAACATCGGGATATAGAGTTCCCTGCGCCAGAAATTCTGCACCTTTGATTTTTGAGGCTTCCTCATCAAAGACATTTATAAATTCTTCCCCAATTATTTTTCTCTTTTCTTCCGGATCCGATACACCGCTGAGCTTTTTAAAGAACCTATCTTTGGCATCAATATGGATCAGATTAAGCCCCATATCTCTAAAAGATTCAACAACTTCAGCGGCCTCATCAAATCTCAGAAGCCCGGTATCTACGAATATGCAGTACAGATTTTCCATAATCGCATGTTGTATAATCACCGCTGCAACTGCTGAATCAACTCCGCCTGAGAGCCCGCATATTACTTTTGAGGAGCCCACTTTCTTTCTAATATCCTCAATTGAAGTCTCGGCGAACGATTTAGATGTCCAAGTGTTTTTGCATCCGGCAATATTAAATATAAAATTGGATAATATTTCCTTTCCGAACCTTGTATGAACCACCTCTGGGTGGAACTGGGTGCAGTACATTTTAAGTTTTTCGTTTTTAACAGCGGCAACAGGAGAGTTGTCACTTTGAGCTATAGCGGTAAATCCCTCGGGGAGCTCCAGAACACGGTCTCCGTGTGACATCCATATATCACTACAATCCTCTATCCCGGCTAGCAGGCCAGAATTGTCGATTATTTTAAGTTTTGCGGGTCCAAATTCACGCCTGTTCGAGCGTTCTACTTTCCCTCCAAGTAAATGAACAGTGATCTGCATTCCGTAACAAATGCCTAATATTGGAATATTCAGGTTGAAGATTTCCGGATCTATAGAAGGGGAATCCTCGTCCCATACACTGGCCGGGCCGCCCGAGAATATAATTGCTTTAGGAGGAGCTTCTTTAATATCGTTGAGCGAAATATTAAAGGGCTTTATCTCTGAGTAAACACCAAGCTCACGTATTCTCCTAGCGATGAGCTGTGTATACTGAGAGCCAAAATCAAGGACTAATATTTTATCGTGCATTTTCTAAGTTTAGTTGTAAAAAAGTTATAGTAAAAATGAGCGCAGTTAAATATAAGGAATGCTGCTGATCATTCAATTCTGTAATTTGGCGCTTCTTTAGTTATGATCACATCGTGTACGTGGCCTTCTCTAAGCCCGGCGTTTGTAACTTTAATGAATTTAGCCTTAGTGTGTAACTCGTTAATTGTTTTGCATCCTGTGTACCCCATACCTGCTCTGAGGCCACCAATAAGCTGATATATCATGCCGCCAATAGGTCCTCTAAACGGTATTCTTCCTTCAATCCCTTCGGGGACTAATTTAGCGTCTATCATTTCATCGCCTATGTTTTGTGCGTATCTGTCTCTGCTTCCCTTCTTCATGGCCTCTATTGATCCCATGCCCCTGTAAACTTTGTAGGTTCTGCCCTGAAAAAGTATTACTTCCCCCGGCGCCTCTTCTGTTCCGGCGAACAGGTTTCCGATCATAACAGAGTTTGCTCCGGCGGCTATTGCTTTAGCAACGTCTCCTGAGAATTTTATGCCACCATCGGCAATTACAGGTTTATCATGTTTAATCGCTACTTTGGTAACATCCTGTATTGCAGATATTTGTGGAACCCCGATACCCGCAATAATTCTAGTGGTGCAAATTGATCCCGGACCAACTCCAACTTTAACAGCATCGGCGCCTGCTATTATCACGGCCTCAGCACCTTCTCCCGTTCCAATATTTCCCGCAATTATTTCAACTCCTGGAAAGTTGGATTTTGTCGAAGCCACGGTATCTATGACTTTTTTTGAATGGCCATGCGCAGTATCAATTACAATGACATCACAGCCTACTTTTAAGAGGGATTCAATTCTTTCCTCCCTATCGGGACCCACTCCTACGGCCGCTCCGCATCTAAGTCTTCCCAAGCTGTCCTTACATGCAGTAGGGTACTTTTCAATTTTCTCGATATCTTTCATTGTAATCAGGCCACGGAGCCTAAATTCTTCGTTGACTACAGGAAGTTTTTCTATTCTAAATTTATGGAGTAGTTCTTTTGCCTCTTCCAGGTTTGTCCCCTCTCTTACAGTTACTAACTTCTTTTTGGGGGTCATAATTTGTTTTACTTTGAAATCCAGGTTCTTTTCGAATCTTAAGTCTCTGAAGGTTACGATACCAAGTAGAGTTTCATCTTCCTTTGTAACCGGCAGCCCTGTAATGTTCTGGCTTAACATTATATCCAGAGCTTCTTTAACCGTGTGATTGGGCCGAACGGTAAGTGGGTTAACTATCATTCCACTTTCATACTTCTTTACTTTCTTCACTTCTGCTGTCTGTTCGGGAATGTCCAGATTCCTGTGAATAATCCCAATCCCGCCTTCCTGAGCAAGCGCGATTGCAGTTCTGGATTCTGTTACTGTATCCATAGCCGCACTTATGATAGGGATATTAAGTCTTATCTGGGGTGTTAACTGTGTGGAAATATCAACTTCGTTGGGCAAAATCTCGGAATACGCAGGTACTAAAAGAACATCATCGAATGTTAGGCATTCTAGAACCTTTTCATTGCTCATTCCGTATTATCCTTATTTTGCTTTTTTTGTTTTAGCGGTTGCTTGTGTTTTTGTGGTGCTTGGTTTTGCAGTACTTGTTTTCGTTTTTGCAGTGCTTGCTTTTGCAGTGCTTGCCTTGGTTTTACTTGTTGCCTTTATAGCAGGTTTTTTCTGGGCTGACGCGGATTTTTTAGCCGGAGCAGCTTTATCTGCTGTTGCAGCCGCTTTTTCTATAGGCTCTTTCTTTTTAGTAGTTTTAGGTGCGGGTTTTTTCTTGCTTTCAGCCGCGGCTATTAATCTTGCTGGAGTTTTAACAATATCTATTATTTTCTTTCTCATCTCCGGAAGAGTTACACCTAGTTCAATTTCTATCTCTTGTTCCTTCTCTCCCAAATTAATAAATACCGGTAGTACCCCTACATAGGTTTTGGTATCAACACGTTCAAAACCAAGTGCCTTAAGCAGTTTCTTGGGTAGAGTTGGAAACTCTATAGTTGCTATTTCTGCCGTTTCCTGCGGAAGGAGACCATCTTGGCTTACGCTGATTTTAAGACGGGTGGATTTCATATTTTCCCTCACCTATTTTAAATAGAAGATATCTCTAGATATTTAAATGAACTACTCTCTCTACTAATACAGATTTTACTAATAATACAGATTCTACTAACATAAAATTTTAATAAAATTTAGAAATTAGAGCGAGTGGCAACATCACAATATCTAGTATTATCTGATTTATTCTACTTGAGTCATCATGACATAGCAAGCTAAATCTGCTTAATATCGTTCAGTCAATATATTGAGATTACCGCTAGATTCAATTTGAGGAAGAATCCTTATAATCTATAACTTCTATATTGTATTTTAAGCCGAGTATTCTGCCGTCTGCGGGTAATACCGTAAAAAAAGGTATGGATTCACCAGGTTGGATATTATAGTTGAGACCGGCAAGTTTTTTGGAGTTGTTTACATCAATGTCGCCGTTTTTCTGCTTTAATTTTGAGAGGATATTTTCAATAGGAGAGGCTTTAAGCTCGTTATCCGTAAACGTATTGCCGGCATAGAAAATATCTTCAAACTGTATTTTCTCAGCGGCAATATATTCGCTTTTTAATTTAACATAATGCACTGGAACTTGAGACTCATTTGTTATAAGACCGGAAACTATATATATCGGTCCATTTACGGTATTCATCCATCTTCCTCTATGCTCTGTGATAGTTACTTCTTTTGTTTCCATATTATTAAACTCTACGGGGAGAATGGATTCTACAAGTGTTGTTAAATTGGAAAGAGTTCCTTTTGGAAGAATGTCCGCGTCAATCAATATAACGAGGCTGGCAATAAATATCACAAATAAAGCAGTTATCGTTATAAGAGTGTAAATTATCTTGGCGAAAATTCCGGCTCCGGATTTTGATATATGAGTTTTTGAGGAAGCTTCGGACCCCTCTTTATTCTGTAACTGCTCAAAATCTTCTTCCTTATTATTAGTAATATTATGAGAATCCTCATCTATAGTTATACCCTCAAGATTCTCTATCGCTAATGTCGGAGTATCCTCTTGTTCCAACTTGTTTTCCGCATAAGATTCATCACTAACTATATTGCCCTCTTGGCTATCATCAGATTCAAATAATTCAGGTGACTCTGGTGTAGGATCTTCGGGTTGTTGACCAGTATTTATATCATTTATGTGGGGATCTGTTTCCTGTATTTCTAAAGTCTGAGGTTTATTTGTTTGAAGGTTGGCTTTATTAACTTCACTTACTTCTTTGTCTATTAGCTCTTCGAGGCTCTCATCGTGTTCCGTTGGCAGATTAACAATGTCGCTATCTACCACTTGGGTATCTTCTCTTATCTTCAATTCGGATTGAGTTAAATCAGATGAACTGTCGGAAAGAGGGGTTTCTTTTTCAGGGTACTCATCAGCGCTTTGTTCCGTAACAATTTCTTTTTTCAAGTCCTCAAACAAAGGGGTCTCTGGAGATATCTCCAACTTGCCTTCATCACTAAAATCTTCTGTTTTCGATACAAAAAATATATGCCCGCATTTAGAGCATCTTACACTGCTCCCGGGCGGCTGAATTCTGGCATCATCCAGTCTAAAATTACGCTTGCAATTCTCACACTGTATAACCATTTCTATATTTTTATCCCAAGGGAAATTAATAATGATAAAAACTCATTACGACAATCCCGTTATTGAAAAAACTAATGCTTTCTTATTGCTAAGTCAATACTAATTAAAGTGTTTACGGCATAATCTCGTTCGTTATCGTTCTATTTCTATTTATACGTTTAAATTGTGATGAAGTTTCGTGAAATTAATCTCAAATATCTCTTATTATAGCTGGAATTGATATTGATATTACTTGGGTTTTCAGGGAATAAAAATTACAATTTCCAGTAAATCAAATATAATTTAGAAAACACCATGAGATATTGTAATATGAGAGATCCGGGAATTCAGAGTATTTTAGTTTTAATCTTTATTTGTTTTTCCTGTGCGCACTCGCCGCGTAATCCAGAACCAATTCAAAGAGTTCAGATGCAGATGGGAACTTATGCCCGAGTGCTTATTTACGATGGAAATAACAAGGATGTCGATGCCGCATTTGCAGAGATCAAGAAGCTTGATAATTTGCTGTCCGACTATAACCCTAATAGCGAAATCTCAGAAATTAATAATATGGCCGGAGAGAAAGCTGTTAAAGTTAACCCTCAAGTGATAGAGGTACTCGAAATAGCCAAGAATGTAGCGTCTCAGACTGACGGGGCTTTTGATCCTACAATTGGGGCATTAACTATTGGCGTTTATAGATTTGGCAGAGAAAGCGATACCGAGCCCAACATAGAAAATATAGATAAAGCAAAATCCTTGGTTAACTACAAAGATCTTATAATAGAAGGTGACTATGTATATCTTAAAAGAGAGGGAATGATGATAGATTTGGGCGCTATTGGGAAAGGGTATGCTGTAGAGAAAGCGGTAACCGTTCTAAAAGAGAGGGGGATTGAGCATGGGTTAGTGTCTCTCTCGGGCGACTTGAGGGTATTTGGGAGGGAGCTGGAGATAGCAATTAAAAATCCCGGGGCCCCCGGGGCGATAGCCACTTTTACAACAGGGGCTAGTAATACGGCAATTTCTACCAGCGGCAGTTATGAGCGATCTGTGGATATAGAAGGAGAGGTTTACCACCATCTGCTTGTTCCTGAGAGCGGGAAGCCGGGGAGTGATTTTATAAGCTTAACTGTAGTTATGGAGGGAAGCAGTACGTTGGCTGACGGCTATGCTACAGCGCTATTTATAATGGGCAAAGATGCCGCTCTTGAGTTTATAGATAGCCACAGTGAAATAGGGGTATTTATTGTTTTTCCTGATAGAAGTATTTACTATAACCAAACTTTTATAGACCTAGTGGGCAATCTTCAAATAGGCTGAATTGGGCTAAATAGTTTAAAGTTGAGCTTGGATTATAATTAATTCTCAAGATTACAGGCCATATTTTTGGCTAAAGAATGAGCCCCCCCTTTATTTGACAAAATTAGTGTGTTGCTTATATTGTACGTTGGATAACCCTTTTAGAAGGGAAAATGTAATAATTTAAGGGGTGAAAAAAATATAATGCCCATTTGTACAATTGAAGAAGCCATCTCCGATATACAAAACGGAAAAATGGTGATCCTTGTTGATGACAAGGACAGAGAAAATGAAGGCGATTTAGTTGTTGCTGCTGAATTTGCGAATGCCGAGACTATAAATTTTATGGCCAAACACGGCAGAGGCTTGATATGTTTAGCTTTAACAAAGGAAAACGCTGACCAGTTAGGGCTTCAGCCCATTAAACCTGAATATAATTCTGTTCCCCAACATACAGCTTTTACAATATCTATAGATGCTGTTAAAGGAGTTACTACAGGCATATCGGCTTTTGATAGAGCTGCTACCGTGGGCTTGGCAATATCTGAGGAGGCAAAACCCGAAGAATTCATTCGTCCCGGGCATGTCTTCCCTCTGATAGCAAGAACCGGGGGAGTGCTAGTCAGGGCGGGACATACAGAAGGTTCTGTTGATATTGCAAGACTGGCCGGGCTTAGGCCTGCTGCGGTTATTTGTGAGATAATGAATGAAGAGGGTGATATGGCAAGGCTTCCGGATTTAGAAATATTTGCCGATACTCACAATATTAATATTGCCTCTATCGCGGATTTAATTAGCTATCGGCTTAGAGCTGAGAGTCTTGTAAGAAGGGCTGCCTCAGCCACTATTCCAACAGAATACGGTGAATTTGAAACTATTGTCTATGAAAGCGATTTAGACCCTCAACATCATGTAGCCTTCGTGAAAGGGGATATCTCCCCTGAAGATGGCGTCCTTGTAAGAGTACACTCAGAGTGTCTTACCAGCGATGTCTTCGGATCGCTTAGGTGTGATTGCGGGCCTCAGGTTAAACAGGCCATGAAGATTATAGAAGAAGAAGGCTCCGGGGTTATTCTATATATGAGACAAGAGGGAAGGGGTATTGGGCTTGTAAACAAAATTAAAGCCTATGCACTTCAGGATAACGGTTTTGATACAGTTGAGGCTAATGAAGCGCTTGGATTTAAACCTGATCTCAGAGATTATGGAATAGGTGCTCAGATACTAAGTGATTTAGGTGTCAGAAAGATGAGGCTCCTTACCAATAATCCTAAAAAGATAAAAGGACTTGAAGGTTTTGGGCTTCAAATAGTTGAGCGTGTACCTATTGAAATTCCTCCAAATGGAAGGAATTCTAAGTATTTAAAGGTTAAGAAAGATAAACTCGGTCATCTTCTTTCAATGGTTGACTGAGAAGGAGGTTTTTATGCCTCAGATATATGAAGGTAAACTTGATGCCAAGGGTCTTAAATTTGCTGTAGTGGTAAGCAGATTTAATGATTTTATAACAGAAAGGCTTCTGAGCGGAGCGATTGATGTGCTCTTGAGGCACAATGCTTCCGACAAAGATATTGATATTATTAAAGTCCCGGGGTCGTACGAGTTGTTGTTTGGTGTCAAAAAAGCGGCAGAATCAAAAAAATATAATGCCATAATTGCTCTTGGTGCTATTATTAGAGGTCAAACTTCTCATTTCGAATTTTTGGCTTCTACGGTTACCGGACAATTGGCTTCTATTGGACTTGAGCAGGGTATCCCTGTTTCCTCTGGCGTAATAACGACAGAAACACTTGAGCAGGCTATAGAGAGAGCAGGATCTAAAGCCGGAAATCGTGGCGGAGAGGCCGCATTCTCAGCAATTGAGATGTCAAATCTTGCCAAAATTCTTTCTCGAAAAAGGTAAAATCCTTCCATATGGGTATACGGAGACGGGCCAGGGAGCTTGCGCTCCAATTTCTTTATCAATACGATTCATTAAAAGAATCTTCTGCTGATTCAGAAGATATAGAGGAGCTATTGCCTCTTTTTTGGGATAGTAACGGGCTTTCTGCTGATAATGATACTAGGGAATTTACTTCAACCCTTATCAGAGGATCATGCTCAAACCTGAATTATATTGACAGTATCATAAGTAGTTATTCGGAGCATTGGCGATTAGCAAGAATGTCGACGATTGATAGAAATATATTAAGAATTGCAATCTATGAAATACTTTACTTGAGCAACATTCCTCCTCCTGTTACCATAGATGAGGCCGTGGAGTTGGGGAAGAAATTTGGTGCTGAAGAATCCGGATCGTTTGTTAACGGTATATTAGATAAGATAAGAGTGGCTCAGGAGAAAGGGGACTTCTCAAATGATAAATGAAGCAATCAATAAAGTGGTGGAACGTATAGATTTGGAAGAAGAGGAAATGGCCGAAGTTATCGAGCAGATAATGGAGGGTAGGGCAACGCATAGCCAGATAGCTTCATTCTTAACTGCTCTCAGGATGAAGGGTGAGGCAGTATCGGAGATTACGGGCGCTGCTAAAGTAATGCTTGATAAAGCAAATAAGATTAAGTCTCCTGATGAGGTTGTGGTTGATCTCTGTGGAACCGGAGGAGATCATCATGGAACATTCAATGTGTCGACCGCGGCATCTTTTATTGTGGCGGGAGCGGGTGTCTGTGTAGCAAAACACGGCAACCGTTCGGTATCAAGCCCTGTTGGCAGTGCTGATGTGCTTGAGGCGCTTGGAGCTAATATTGATTATTCTCCGGATGTAGCGCAGAGCTGCCTGGCTGAAATCGGGATCGTTTTTCTTTTTGCCCCTGTATATCATCCCGCAATGAAAAATGTGGCCATACCAAGAAAAGAAATCGGAATTAGGACCATTTTTAATATATTAGGCCCACTTGCCAACCCCGCTGGGGTTAAACATCAAGTAATAGGTGTTTACTCAGAAGTTCTATTGGATCCACTCGTAAAGGTTTTAAGAAATCTGGGACATACTAGCGCTATGGTCGTTCATGGCTCTGATTCGATGGATGAGTTTACCGTAACTGGAAAAACGGTGGTAGCAGAGCTTAGAGACGGTATGGTGAAGAAGTATCAGTTTGATCCCTCCGAGCTTGGACTTAAGAAGAGGCAGATGGAGGAGTTAAAAGGCGGCGGGAATTCCGAAGAAAACGCCCAAATTCTGTTATCAATATTCAAAGGTGAGGAGAAAGAAGCCAAGAGAGATATTGCGCTTCTTAATGCGGCAGCGGCTATTTATGTCTCTCTGGCGGACTCCGACATGAATCAAGCCTATGAGCAGGCGGTAGAGTCTTTGGACTCAGGTAAAGCGCTCGCTAAATTAAATGAATTTATAAAGTTTACTAAACAATAAAAACACATTATTAGGGATAATCCATATTAATGATTCTTGATGAAATTATTGAGAACAAAGCTATTGAAGTTAGAGAGTCAAAAAACTCCCTTCCTTTAGAACTTATACAAGAGCAAATTGAACATGCCCTTCCTTCAAGAGATTTTTTTAATGCAATCAAACCTAATGGTGATCTAAAAATAATTTCAGAGGTTAAACACGCCTCCCCTTCAAAAGGTGTTTTTCGCGATGACTTTGACCCCGTTCAGATAGCTAAGAGTTATAGCCGTGGTGGTGCGTCGGCAATATCCGTGCTGACCGATAAGAAATATTTCAAAGGCAGCTTGTTATATCTTAGGGATATCAGAGCGCAGGTCGATACTCCCCTACTTAGAAAGGATTTCATTATTGATCCGTATCAGGTCTATGAAGCCAGGCTTTTCGGAGCTGACGCGATCCTGCTTATAGTAGCCGCATTGGATCAACCAATTCTAACTGAGCTTCTTGAGCTTACTCATCTGCTTAATATGAACGCTATTNTTGAGGTTCATGACGAGGAGGAGTTAGAGAGGGCTCTTGACGCCGGAGGGAGAATAATAGGTATTAATAACAGAGACTTGAGAACTTTTGATGTAGATCTTAATGTATCGGTTAATCTTTCCAAAAAGGTACCTGCGGACAAGATCGTTATTGCCGAAAGCGGGATAAGCTCGATAAAAGATATAGATAGATTAAGGGGTGAGGGAGTACACGTTTTTCTAATAGGCGAGACGTTTATGAAGGCTCCGGATCCCGGACAAAAACTAAAAGACCTCATCCAATCCAGCACTTACAATAATTCCTGATTTGAACTTTGAAAGTTAGTCTTGATGCAGATTTAAATTAAACTAGTTATCTTGCAATAGTTTGAGTAGGATATTATTATTTCCTGTTATTATTATATTTTACAAAATAGGCGGAAGCGCAACGTTTGATGATTTCTTCCCCTTCCTGCATATGGCGGAGATTCGATTTGTTTAGATCAAAATCTGTTTACCGATACTGCGCAATCTTATTTGCTTTCTTTTTGGTATCATGTTCTCACGGTCTTCCGGAATTAGATCCTTACAAAGAAGCCTCCCCCGCTCCGGGACAAGAGTGGGAGCCGACTGAAAAAGAACGTGAAAAGGCTTTTGAACTTGAAGCATTACCTACGTTGCCACAGGAGCTTGAGGCAGATGCTGAGAGCTTGACACTTCCACAGCTGGTGGATATTGCGCTCACAAATAATCCAACAACCCAGATAGCATGGCAAGATGCAAGAGCAGCAGCGGCAGCCTGGGCGGAAGCTCGGGGATTGTACTATCCTCAGATCTCCGGAACTGCCGAATATTTTTATGCAAAAGCCGGGGGATCATCAGCGGGTAGTGACCCATTTCAAGATCAATATGGGGATATCGGACTTTCTCTTGATTATCTTTTACTTGATTTTGGCGGTCGGGAAGCACAAATAGACGCAGCAAGACTGGCCCTACTAAATGCTAATTGGAATCAGAATCAGGCAATACAAAATGTTTTAAACGAGGTAGCGGTTAACTTTTATACCTATATAGGCAGTAAGGCTCTGGTAATAGCGGATGAGATAAATCTTGANGAAGCGCANACCAGTCTTGAGGCCGCAGATCTAAGATTAGAAGCCGGGGTTGGAACCCTCCCGGANGTACTGCAGGCAAGGGCTACTTTAGCNCAAGTTCAGCTTAACTTTGTCGAAGATCGGGGGGNTGTGGAAATCTTCCGCGGAAATCTGGCGACCTCCGTTGGCTGGCCGGCGAACACTGAATTTGATGTATCTGATCCGATAGAAGAACTTCCCATAGGCGCACTTGCCGATAATGTAAATGATCTTATCAAAGTGGCCATGAATAATCGACCGGATTTAGCGGCAGTACAAGCGAGTGTCAGAGAAAAGCAGGCAGAACTCAGAGAAGCAAAGTCTGAATTTTTTCCTGAAATTTCCGCAACAGGACAAGTATTAAGATTCTGGGTAAGGCCCGATGGACAGGAAAATGAATTCTTTACAAATTACTTAATAGGGGTACAGCTTCAAGTCCCGATTTTCCAAGGTTTTACTCTTATAAACGCAGTTCGCCAGGCAAGTGCGGAGCTCGAGTCCGCTAAAGCGGCTCTGAGACTGCAAGAGCAGATCGTTATAGATGATGTTTGGGAGGCATATTACATGTTCAGAACTGCAGTTCAATCACTAGAGGCGGCAGATGTACTACTCCAAAGTTCATTGGAATCTTATGATGCATCTCTTGCCCGTTACCGCTCAGGTGTTGGTGATATAATTGAGCTGCTGACCGCACAGACTACACTTGCTGAGGCCCGGGCGGAGCAGGTACAAACTACCACAGATGTATTTACATCCTACGCCGATTTGATAAACGCGATGGGTGCTGAAATTCCATCTCCAGAAGAGGAAATAATTATCGATTCAGAAACTGGAGGAGAAAAGGACATAAACGATGAAAATTAATTCTAAAAACTCTTCAAAAAGATCAGTGCTTGCCATCACCGTTATAGCTCTGCTTCTAGTTATTATAGCAAGCTGCGGTAAGAGTGATAAAGACAAAACCCCTCCGGAAATGACTGTTACGATAGCCGAGGTGAAATCGGAGACAGTCCCATTATATCTGGACTATGTTGGGACACTTAAATCTATTGAATCGGTAGATATTAATGCCAGGGTCGAGGGGTTTTTGGTTGAGAGAGCATTTAAAGACGGGGCGGATGTTGCACAGGGGGATTTGCTCTTCGTAATAGACCCGAGACCTTTTGAAGCCGCGCTTATAGCAGCCCAGGCGCAATTAGCTGAAGATCTGGCCGCGCTTGCTTACGCAAGAGAGCAGGTGAGTCGCTACAAACCGCTTGTAGAAAAAGACTACATTACAAGAGACGCCTATGATGAGTATCTAACGCAGGCTACTGAAGCACAGGCGGTTGTTGAAGCCGACCGTGCCAATGTGGTGCAGGCGGAGCTCGATTTGAGCTATTGTACTATGTTTGCTCCTTTTGACGGACGTATCGGCAGAAGACTAGTCGATGTGGGAAACCTGGTAGGAGCGGGCGGTGAAGCTACTCTGCTTGCGACTATTGTTCAGCTCGATCCTATTTACGTTTACTTCAATGTAGCTGAGCGAGACATTCCTCAGATACTTAAGCAGCAAAATATAAAGCCTTTGACATTTAGCATGGTTCTCCCCGATGAAAGCAAACATCCGGAGGATGGAACAATTGATTTTGTAAACAATCAAGTGGATGTAACAACCGGAACAATAACTCTAAGAGGTATTGTTTCCAATACATCAAAAACCGTAATCCCAGGCCAATACGTGAAGGTACAGCTACTTTTAGAAGAGCAGCCCGACACTCTTGTTGTTCCGCAGCAGGCTATAGGGGATCAGCAAGGGGATACTTACGTATATGTAGTTGGGAGTGATAATAAAGTGGAATTCAGGAATGTAACCGCGGGAAGCAATTACGGGGAAATGAGAGTAGTTGAAAAGGGTGTAAGTGCGGGGGAGAAGGTCGTTATAAACGGGCTTCAAAAGATTAAACCCGGCGTGACTGTAAAGACAGAGACACAAGCGGAGGCAGAGGCCAAGAAAAAAGCGACGGCTTCGCCCAAACCGACAGGCAAGAACGATAAGTAAACTCTTTTAACGAATAGAGGAGAAATAAAGATTGGTTGATTTTTTTATAAACCGTCCTATTTTAGCTACGGTTCTTGCGATACTGATAACTTTGATAGGTGGAATATCAATTCCAATACTGCCTGTTGCGCAGTTCCCCGAGATTAGCCCGCCTACAGTAAACGTCGCTGCAACCTTTACCGGTGCGAGCTCTGAGGTTGTAGAAGAAACAGTAACAACTCCTATTGAAGAGCAGATCAACGGTGTCGAGGGCATGACCTATATGTCTTCAGACAGCTCAAACGACGGCACTATGTCGATTAACGTAACTTTTGAGATAGGGTATGATCTCGATATCGCGGCCGTTGATGTACAGAACAGAGTCCAGCTTGCAACCCCAAGGGTTCCTGAAGAAGTTAGTAAATACGGGATATCTGTTAATAAACAGTCCACAAGTTTTGTTCTGGCGGTCAACCTCATTTCTCCGGACGGAAGCAGAGATGACCTTTTTCTAAGCAATTATATAGATATTCATATATCAGACGTGCTTAAACGTATACCAGGGGTAGGAAACCTCACCATTTGGGGTGAGAGGGAATACTCCATGCGAATTTGGCTCAACCCCGATAAGCTGGCAAGTCTAGGTATTACGACCACCGATGTAGCTGATGCTATAGAAGAGCAAAATATTCAGGTAGCGGCAGGCTCTATCGGACAACCGCCAATTCCCAAAGGACAGCAGTTTCAATTTACAATTACAACGCTGGGCAGATTAGAAACCGTCGAAGAGTTTGAAGAGATTATTATACGGGCTAACCTGGACGGCTCAGTAGTTCGCATAAAGGATGTAGCTACTGTTGATCTCGGAGCGGAAACTTACACTACTAAAGCTACCTTGGATGGCGGTGAGACTATTGGTATAGCTACATATCAGCTTCCCGGTGCCAATGCCCTTGACCTGGCTAAAGAAATACGAGCCGCTATGGAGATTCTTAAAGAAGATTTCCCCTCAGGCGTTGATTACGCGATTATTTATGATACGACCACTTTTGTTACAGAATCAATAAAGGAAGTTGTGATTACCCTATTTGAAGCATTCATATTGGTATTTATCGTAGTATTTATCTTTCTCCAGAATTTTAGGGCAACACTTATTCCGGCAATTACCATCCCGGTTTCGCTAATCGGTAGCTTTGCGTTAATGAATGCTCTGGGTTTCTCAATCAATACGCTTACTCTATTCGGTCTGGTTCTCGCTATAGGTCTTGTGGTGGACGATGCAATTGTCGTTGTGGAAAACGCATCGCGATTAATTCAGGAGAAAGGGGTTTCTTCCCGTGAGGCAACTAGTGAAGCGATGAAAGAGGTAACAGGGCCGATAGTAGCTACATCTCTTGTGCTGATGGCGGTTTTTGTCCCGGTATCCTTTATGCCTGGCATCACAGGTCAGCTCTACAGGCAGTTCGCGCTGACTATAGCCTGCTCAGTTGCAATATCTGCCATTAATGCTCTTACGCTTAGCCCGGCGCTTTGTGCACTATTTTTGAGAAAGGAAACCGGGAAACAATTCTGGTTTTTCAAAAAGTTCGACGAGGGGTTTGATAGATTCAAGGATTTTTATCACAGATGGGTTGTTCATCTTACTGATAGGTGGAGGATTGTCGTGGGAGTTTTCGCGGTGCTTATGGTGGTTACGTATTTCATGTTTACTATAGTTCCCACCGGGTTTGTTCCCGAAGAAGACCAGGGGTATTTCATAATTAACGTTCAAGGGCCTGAAGGCTCGTCGCTCGAGCGTACCACGGAGACTATGCAAGAGGTTTACGAGATTCTTGTCAGCACTCCAGGGGTCGCTCATGTGGTTGCGATTGCGGGACTTAATTTCTTAACCTCAAGCTCTGATTCCAACACCGGAACGATGATTGCCGTTTTAGAGCCGTGGGGCAAGAGAAAATCCTATGCGCTCAGCGTATTTGGCATTATAGATAGCGTTAGGGAAAAGTTTGCCGGCATTCAAGGCGCTGTTGTAGTTGCGTTCAACGCTCCTGCTATACAAGGGTTGAGTTCGACGGGCGGATTTCAGTTCGAGTTAGAAGACAGAAGCAGCCTTGGCATAGAGACCTTGGCAAGTGTTACAAAAGAGATGATTGAAAAGGGAAATCAAATACCCGGGCTAGTTGGTCTATTCAGTTCTTTTACTGCTGATGTTCCCGGGATTTACATTGAGCTTGATAGAACTAAGGCTAAAACTCAGGGTATAGCAATCTCTGATGTATTCGATACGCTGCAGGCTTATCTGGGGGCTCTGTATGTTAATGATTTTAACAAATTCGGACGTGTGTATAGAGTCTTTATGCAGGCCGAAGACCGCTACCGTGCCGAAGTAGCTGATATATCCAGGCTCTATGTCCGTACAGATACGGGCAGTATGGTTCCTCTGAGCACTCTGATTGAGGTAAAAGAGATTGTAGGACCTGAAACAGTTACTCACTATAATCTCTACCGGTCTACCGAAATCGACGGAGATTCAGCGCCCGGATACAGCTCCGGGCAGGCAATTCAGGCTATGGAGAAGCTTGCTGAAGAAATCCTTCCTGAAGGTATGGGATATGAGTGGTCCGGTACTTCATATCAGGAAATTAAGGCGGGGAACCTGGCTCCATTAATTTTCGCACTTTCTATTGTATTTGTATTTCTGTTTTTGGCCGCTCTTTATGAGAGCTGGGCAATGCCGTTTATGGTAATGCTTGCAGTGCCGCTTGCACTACTCGGGGCCATGTCGGCCCAGTACTTAAGAGGCCTAACTAATGACGTGTATTGCCAGATTGGGCTAGTTATGCTTATAGGGCTTGCGAGTAAGAACGCAATTTTGATAGTAGAATTCGCTAAACAGCGAAGAGAGGAGGGGCTCTCGGTTACCGAGGCTGCGATGCAGGCCGCTATGATAAGATTGAGGCCTATTTTAATGACGGCGTTTGCCTTTATCCTTGGAGTATTCCCGCTAGTAATAGCAAGCGGCGCGGGGGCTCAAAGCAGACATTCTCTCGGTACCGCCGTATTTGGCGGGATGATACTTTCCACCATGCTTAGCTTGATAGTTGTTCCTGTGTTCTATGTGATTATTGAAAATCTTAGGAAACGAGGGACAAAGTCTACAGCCTAAATATTGAGCAGTAATTTATGTCTAATAAAGGGTAAGTTGTAAATCGTTAATTATTTGCCGTTACTGTCTGAGATATTAAATGGCTCAAACCAATGCATTCACTCCCCAAGCGGGGAAGTGTCATTTCGAGCCGGAGGGCGAGAAATCTCATCTTTTAATCCGTCATTCTGAACTTGATTCAGAATCTTCTTTTGTTTTAGCTTCTTATTATTTATTGCAAAGGAAAAAGACGAGACCCTCAATAGATTCCGTATCAAGACTGTGCTGAACTTGATTCAGTATCCGGGACTTGGTCCAGGGTGACGGAAATGTCCCGCCGGGATGAAAAACCCCGCGCACCCTGAGGTTCTCGAAGGGTGAAGTCCTAAAGGCTCTGTCCTTGGATTGAACTCAGAACGAACGGGTCAAAATATATATCCTGCACCTTGTTTCCTACTTGAGTATCTCCCCTGTTTTTTCGCTCCAGAGAAGAAGGTCCAGCTCATCTATAGGGATACCTAAGTTGTCTGCAAATTCTTTTAGCTTCTTCTCAGTTTCTAAATACTTATCTCTTGTAGTAGGTGGTTTTGGGCTTTTAATGATCTTCAGTTCATAGAGTGTGGTCAGAATGTGTTTGTCAAGAATAGCGTAACCGGAGAATCCTATATTTCTTAGAAAGTGGCTCGACTCTTTATACCCGATACCCTTGATGTTTTTGTTCTTAGCAAAGAAGTCTCTTCTTTGGAGAGGATTTTTAAATGATTCGAGTAAATCCTTAATCTTAAAATTGTGTTCACTCTTTAAATACTCTCTTGTGTGTACTATGTAGACTGGTCTGGCATTTGGATATCTGTGTACACCGTCAAGTCTTTTGCGGAGCTTGTTTAAGCTGCCGTCAGCAAGGATATCCCTTACCGCATCAACAGATCTAAGGCCCATCTTTGCGCTTGCTCCTGCAGTGCAAATACAAAACGCAAGCTCTTCAAATAATCTGTTGTCGTCCGCGTCTCTTATGATTCTCTTAAAATCACTTAATCTCGCTCTGATTAGTTTCTTCTTTTGTATATAGGCCTGCTTGAGGTTGTGTGAATTCTGTTTCATTTACTATAAAGTACTTATTTTAGGGGGATAGGGCAGTAATTATTTGTAAATTGTTAATTTCTTTCCCAGAGCCAAGTTGTTGGATTTCAGGTTATTCCATTTCTTTATATCCGCTACGGTAACATTATGCTTACTGGCTATTTTCCAAAGGGTGTCTCCTGATCTTACTTTATAATTTACGGGGCCGCTGCCTGAGGACTTGTTGGAGCCAGAGTGTCCATTGGGTATGACCAGAGTTTGTCCAACTCTTATTGAAGACCCGGAAATGTTGTTTGCACTTTTTAGTGACGCAAGTGCGACTCCATGTTTCTGGGCGATACCGCCTAGAGTCTCACCTGATCTGACTTTATATTTGCCAGGTTGACCATTGCTGGAAGAACTGTTTGAACTGGTATATGAACCGTTTGATCCNGGTATCGTGAGCGTCTGGCCGACTCTAATTGTAGAACCTTTTATATTATTTGCACTTTTAATGGATGCAAGNCTGACCCCATGTTTCTGGGCAATNCCGCCGAGGGTNTCGCCTGATTTGACTTTGTACTTAGAACTTTTAGCACTTGCTGTTTTGGTGCTTGAACTGGTAGAGNTTCCGTTTGTTATGTAGGGAATGCTGAGTACTTGGCCGGCTCTTATATTTGATCCTTTTATTCCGTTTGCCCTTTTTATAGTTGCGATGCTGACTCTATGTTTTGCCGCAATGCCTCCTAAAGTCTCACCTGATTTAACTTTGTATTTTGCAACTTTAGTACTTTTTGCAGGACCTGTATCGTCTCCGGAATACCTGCCTGAAGATCCAGGAATGGTTAACACTTGTCCTGTTCGTATTAATGAGCCCTTAATCCCATTTGCTTTTCTTATAGATGAGCTACTCACCCTGTGTCTGGCTGCAATTGCACCTATAGTATCGCCTGATTTAACTTTATACTTGGCGGTATAGGTAGAGTTTTTAGATGATGAATATGTTGGAGCCGAGCGGCCCGGTATTTTCAGCCTCTGTCCTATTCTTATTGTTGAGCTTTTAAGGCCATTAGCCCTTTTTATTTTCGAGACGCTTGTTCTATATTTCCCGGCTATTTTACCTAGCGTATCCCCCCGTTTTACTTTATGCCTATATGTGGTGCTTCTGCGTGCAATCTGGGGGTTTACATTTTTAAGAGATGCAATTTGTTGCCATTTTTGGGCGACTATTGGGCCATAGCCCGGGGGTACATGTATGGGGTAGGGGTTTCCGGGAGGGGTTGCATCATGTATCAAAGCCGGATTTAATTCGATCATTTTTGTTGGATTAACACCTATCATTTTTGCTATATCACGCAAGTTTTTCTGAGGAGCTACTCTTACTGTTTCATAAGGTACAGGCTCATGGTAGCTAATTCCTACAAACCCATATTTTGCGGGGTCTCTGGCTATTATAAGCGCGGCCATGAGTTTAGGGACGTAGTTTTTAGTTTCTCTGGGAAGGGTGAATTCTGAAATTTGCCAAAAATCATTAATCTGATATTTATCTATGGCATTTTGTACCCTGTCTTCCCCACAGTTGTAACCTGCAGCCGCTAGTTCCCATGACTGAAACATTGCATATAAGTCGCCTAGATAACTGGCTGCCGCTTCTGTAGATTTCTTTGGGTCCATTCTTTCATCTACCCACGAATCCACTCTGAGACCGTAACGTTTTGCGGTGGGTTTAATGAACTGCCACGGGCCTACTGCTGCGGCATGAGAGCGTGCTTTAACGTTAAATCCGCTCTCTATCATGGCAAGATAGACTAAATCCGTGGGCATGCCGCGCTGCTGCAAGATTGTTTTCATATTCGGGATATATTTGCCTGAGCGAGCAAGCCAAATGCTAAAGGATCTTCGTCCTCGAGTCTGGAAATAATTCATGTAATGCATAACCCTGTCGTTTAATACAACGGGGATTTCATTTTCATAATCTGGGGCAATGTCAGGAAGTTCTATAAAAAGGTTTTCAAAATGATAATAAGTTTTCCAAGCCTGGATATTAGGGTTTAGGAAAAAGAAGCTAGGCTTTATATTTTCTTGAGATCGGTAGTCTCTGGAGTAGTAGTCAGTATCACCGTCAACAATTTTGATTTCGGGATTTGTATTGCTGTCACCAATGTGTATGCCCGCAATAGTTTGGGATGTTTTTTGGGATTGATATTTGTTGCCGCATCCTATTATGAATAGCAGCAAAAGGGTTGTTGAAATTAGAAAATACCTATAAATCATTGACCTTTTTTTATCACAAATAAGCATAGATGTCAATTATTTAGGGTCCCGAATTAAGTATTTGGCTTTAAAACGCAATCTTTGTATCATATTGCACTAAAGTATGCTTTGAATTCATTTGGCTTCATGTTTGTTAATTTTGCCAGTTTTGTAAGCTCTTCCCGGTTTGCAAGATCTTCTTTGCTAAGCTTTATCATGTATTTCTGAGCAACTTCATAAGATTCCGTATTTATATCCACAAACCTGACCTCAGTCTTTTGAGTTTTAGAGTCTATGACCTTATCAAAAGGTATAGGAACTTTCTTGCCCCTTTGAATAGTGATTAAGGCTCCTGTACCGCCGCCGAGCAAAAACTTTACAGCGCTATATCCCAAGTTTTTAGTATAGCTGGCATCAAAGGGTATTGGCGGGGCGGATCTGAGCTCATACCCGATTCTTTTATCGACTATTCTTGTATGAACTCCTTTTTCACTCAGGGACTTTATAGTCTGCTGCTTTAGTAACTGCCCTAGATCGACTTCTGACAGCCTAATTCTTCCCTGTTCATCGATGCTTACATCTTTTAAATTCTTGAGCTCTTCTTCATCCAGTTTCTCGGTAATACCTTCGGCTATGATTGCAATTCCGTTTTCCTTGCCCATTAGCATTCTCTTTAGTATGGCGCCTTCAAGTATGGTTATGATTTTTTTAAGGGATATTTTCTTCTCTTGGAATTCCTCCGGGATTAATGTCAAAGTTGCACCGGAGGCTTTGCCTATTCCAAGAGCAAGGTGGCCGGTTCTTCTCCCCATAGTTACCACGAAATACCACCGGTTTGTAGTTCTCGAATCTTCTATCAGGTGATGGACAAGCTCTGTGCCTATATGACGAGCAGTCTCAAAACCGAATGTCGGTATGTATCCGGGAAGAGGCATGTTATTGTCTATTGTCTTGGGAACATGGGCTACCTTAATGAGGCCTTTTGATTCTTTTTCCAGCCTGCTTGCCAGATAAAGAGTTCCGTCCCCTCCAATAGTTATAAGATATTTGACTTCCAGTTTCTTTAAGCAGTCAATCGTATTTTTCATACCCTTGGCGCTTGAAAGCGGGCTTACTCTAGAAATTCCGATTATTGATCCACCGGTATTGCGAATTCGGGATGTGTTTTCTCTTGTAAGTTTATCTATATGCCTGGTGTTTCCCTCTGATATCCACTTAAAACCGTCCCTTATTCCAACCACCTCTATTCCCTGATTTATTGCCTCAATAGTAGCTGCGCTAATTACTCCATTAATACCTGGTGCCGGTCCTCCCCCTACAAGTATTGCGAGCTTATTTTTGTTTGTTTCCAGAGTAGTTGGCATGTTTGAGTATTATTTTACCTGATTTTATATCGCGTATATCGCTCCCCATTAAAAATCTTATAGATAGAAGAGAGTAAAATTTATATAAAAATACAATGGAAAGGATTTTTGGTTAAGGGGGTGGGAGAGTGAAAGTGAAAGATCGTATCAAAGCAAGGTCATCAAAGCAGTGTTCTCTCCAGCGGCTATCCCCTCAAGCACTCACTCGCTTGTCATTAAGAACAGGGGCAGCATTTCGAAGCTCTTAAAGTGAGGGCGCAGCCGCTCCTTATCGTAATATTTCTCCACATTGACAATTTTCTTTGAACTCGTGACCACTTCGATTGGCATGTTGTCGTACCGTCCGTTTTTGAGCACCACCAGTCGTCCGTGCGTTCCGTCGAGGATCAAATCGAGCGCCAAATTTCCGTACGCCATCGGCACAATCGAATCGATGGCGTCTGGATCGCCGCAGCGCACCAGGTAGCCCAGCTTTTGATCAATGACTTCTATAGTCTTGCCTTTATTATACTTGGAAGAAAGAGCTTTTAATTTTGCCGACACCAAGTTGCCGATTCCGCCGAGTTTTGCATGTCCGAAAGCGTCTTTGGATCCCTCCTGAAAAACCATTTCCTCGCCTTCAAACATGGCCCCTTCAGAGATGAGGACGACCGAGTACTTGCTCGGATTTCTGTGACGGTCTTCTACCAGCAGTTCCGTGAGTCTTTCCATATCGAACTTGTATTCAGGAATAACGCAGCGGTTTGCCGCGCCCGCCATTGTCGGCAACATGGCCGTAAAACCTGCATAGCGCCCGAAAATCTCGAGCACAAGGAATCTTTCATGCGAGCCCGCAGATGTTCGCAGGCTGTTTATCATCATGATGGTTCTCGATATACATGTGCTGAACCCTATACAGTAGTCGGTACCGGGGACGTCATTATCCATAGTTTTCGGGATTGCAACGACCTTGACTCCTTCCTGCTGCAAACGGGCTCCATAGCTGAGGGTATCGTCCCCCCCTATGGGAATAAGGTAATCGACACCCATGTAATCCAGATTTTTCAGCACCTCGGGCGTGAGATCGTTGATCTCATCCGTGTAAATATTCCGCAGGTGCTCGGGGACATCCGCTTTTTGAACATGGCCGGGATGAGTACGGGCGCTGTGCAGGAAAGTCCCGCCAGTCCTACCCACCTTATGGACGATTTCTTCCGTAAGGACTTGATAATTGTTACTATTGTCGGCTTTTTTATCTCGTATCAACTCCATTGCACCAGCCCAGCCCCGGCGAATGCCGATTACCTTGTAGCCTTCCCTGGTTGCTCTAATGGTGACAGCTCTTATTGCCGGGTTCAGTCCCGGCACGTCTCCTCCACCTGTCAGGATTGCGATGGTACGATTTCTCTTATTAGTTTTTGACTTAACCATAATTATTCACTCTTCTTATAAAAAGGATTTTTTTCTAATGATAGTGCCTGCCGGGTTTTCCTTCAAACTCATGCTTTTGTTTATAGAAGAATCGTACAAAAATTAGTCCAGCGACAAAGCCGCCGATATGAGCCCAGAAAGCAACTCCTCCAGTATCCACGGATTTATCTATGGTGCCTATGCCATTTAGGAATTGAATCACAAGCCATAAGAATATTATAGCTGCCGCCGGGATAAATTTAATATCTTTAAGAAAAAAGATAGGGACCGGGTTTTGGAATTGGGAAATCGGGAATAATGTTATATAAGCTCCGAGCACTCCTGAGATTGCACCGCTTGCGCCTATCATAGGTATGAGTGCTCCAAGGTTGGTCAATACATGGAATAAAGCGGCGGCCAATCCGCATAAGATATAAAAAACCAAGTATTTGAGATGCCCCATCTTTATCTCAACATTACTTCCGAATATATACAAGAAAATCATATTGCCGATTATATGTACCCAATCGCCATGGATGAACATTGAGGATAAAAATGGAAAAAACCGCTCCGAAAGACCGACATCAGATGAAAACGAGAAAACTTTAGCCGGGATTAGTCCAAACGTATTTATAAAGTAATATATAGATTCTCCAAGAGATTCTTCATGTAAAAAGATAAGAATATTTAATGCTATAAGCGTAATATTGACAATGGGGAAAGAAGATAGACTTCGGCTGGTGCTTAATTTTGACATTACTTGCTAAGATTATACATTCTCACTAATTTCTTTAAAGTTTTTTCTTTATCTATGGACCCTTTATCACAAGAAGCTATAGGAAACGGAGAGTTAGAAATGATCTGCTTGAATTAAGCGGTATTTACACTTAAACTCCTAGGCTGTTCCATAGGTCTAATAATATGTTTCAGAAACTTCGTTCAGACATCCTTAGAGAACTCAGTCCTATCAGACTCCTATTAGTCAATGCAGGGGGATTCTCTTCAAATGGTGTCAATCCTTCATTAAGTTTTGGACTTAACGGGAATCAGATTGAGCTTTTAAGAGACGTGGGCGTAGAATGCATAGCCTTTTCACAAACTCGGTCTGAAGACATTTCAACGGTTGCGGAGAATTTGGGAATAGAGCTGCACGAGGCGGAATCGGAAATAACACAGTTCTATTTCAAGATGAAGTCAGAATTCTCTCTCCTGGATCATGAGATTGCTTTTATTTGCAGAGACCATGCTGATCTCCCAGTAATGAAAAATGTTTCTTTTACAGCTGTTACGCCCGATGCTCCTCTTGAAGTCAAATCGGCATCTTACTATGCCGCCTATGGTAGTGGAGGCCATGCTGTAAGAGAGATTGCGAGTTTAATAATAAAGTCCAAAAGATATCCAAACGGATGGTCTGAATAATCTTGCTTTCCAGATTTTCCTAACCTTCTTCATTTATGTGATAAAATAGGCTTTGATGGATACACTCGGTTTTACCAAGTCTATAAAAGATAAAGCTCTTGGCTTAGGGTTTGATCTGGTAGGTGTCTCTCCTGTAGATTCCTTTCCTGAAAATCAATATTATAAAGAATGGCTTAAAAAAGGGTTCTCGGGTGAAATGAAATATCTAGACAGGGATCCTCAAAGGAGGGAGCACCTAAGACATGTCCTTCCTGACGCTAAATCAGTCATATCCTGTGCACTTAATTACAATACCGATCACCCATATTCAGTAGATGAAAAAGATAAATCAAAGGGCTGGATCTCTCGTTATGCCTGGGGGGATGATTACCACAAAATTATAGAAGATAAGCTCAGGATTCTTATGAGCCATATAAAAGAGGAGGCTTCCGAGGAAGCAAGTAGCAAATTGTACGTTGACACTGGTCCGGTACTTGAAAGGGTCTATGGCAAATACGCGGGGGTAGGGTGGGTTGGGAAAAACACCTGTCTTATAAACCAGGAGATTGGTTCATGGATTTTTGTAGGGGAGATAATAACTAGCTTAGAGCTTGACTATGACAATCCTGTCCCCGATAGATGCGGGAGCTGTACAAGATGTATAGATGCGTGCCCTACTGATGCGATCTTAGAGCCCTATGTGCTTGATTCAAGGCTTTGTATCTCGTATCTGACAATTGAGCTTAAAGATAAAATACCCGCTGAGCTTAGAGAGGGGATGAATAACAATATATACGGGTGCGATATTTGTCAGGACGTATGTCCCTGGAATAGAAGGGCTCAGATCACAGATGAGCCTGAGTTTCAACCTAGAGATGATTTGTACAACCCGGATTTATCGTCCCTGTCTGGGTTAAGTGTTGAGGATTTTAGAGAGGTGTTTAGGGCAAGCCCGATAAAAAGGACCAAGAGGCGGGGTCTTTTGAGAAATGTAATGATTGCTATGGGGAACTCAGGCGGCAAAGATTTTATCCCGCATATTAAAGAATGCCTAAATGATGAAGAACCACTTGTCAGGGCTCATGCCGCTTGGGCTTTGTGGAAAATAGACGGCCCCGGCTCAAAAGAAATTCTCATAAGCCGTAGAAGTGTAGAGACTGATGATATGGTAAATGAGGAAATTGATTTACTCTTGAATACAGATTAATGTTCTTATTCATATTGCCGGTAGTCAATTAAGTCTTGTTAAGCTAACAGGCGATATATAATATCTCTCAATGGAGAGCTCAAGGGGCCTATGACGGAAAAACAAAGAGATGAAGTTCTAAAAGCGAATGAAAACTTCTACCTTGCCCTCAAGAGAGGGGATGCCACTCAGATGGAGAATGTTTGGATAAAAGATGAAAGCGTAAAATGCGTACATCCGGGCTGGCCGATGCTCTATGGATGGGAAGCCATCAGTCAGAGCTGGATAAACATATTTGGCAACGGCGGGCCGCTCGACATTGAGCTTGGGGATACAAGCGCTCAAATTTTAGGTGATTTAGCCTGGGTAATTTGTATTGAGAAGGTTAGCTATAAAGTAGAGGATGAAATACAGTTTGGATTTGCTCAATCAACAAACATTTTCAAATTAGATGGATCAAGCTGGCTTTTAGTATTGCACCATGCTTCCCCAATCCCGGCTCCGAGACGGGAAGTAATATCAAATGATATATTACAATAAAGATAGATAGTTATATGCTAGAAATTAAAATTGTAGAATAGATCAGCCCCGGGGTTTTCTCCGCCTACATCGGCGTCAATTGTAACATTCTTATAAAGCTGATATTCAACAAGAACTTTATTATATGTGATATTCGTAGAATCCAATATGGACTCGGATGTGCCTCTCTCATATGCTATATAGAGGTCCTGGGTCAGGTATTTACCTATTTCAAGATCTGTACCCGATATTCTTAACACATCAAATGATACGGTGCTACCCAGCATTCTTTCCAACTGTGCCGCGGCAATTCCACCCGCTAATCCTGTTGCTACACCTTGTACAGCTGATCTTTCTCCAGAGCTTATATTAGAAGAAGATGCTCCAAAGACCAGATAAGACACTATATCAGTTTCTGACATCGAAGGGGTGCTTGTAAGCGTAATCTTGGGTGACGTTGCTCTTCCTCCAATGTTGATGTACACATTTACATTTGATACTCTGTAGAGCGCTGTTATATCAAGAAACGGGTTTATATCTT
>JGI24023J19991_10000097_pt1 | contig 54842 bp, 49 predicted proteins | sample Cruoilmetagenom1_FD_19991 | JGI IMG/M metagenome (IMG submission 19991)
TTTTCTCTTATTATTCGTTTTCATCTCTTAACAGAACCCTCAAACCCATTCTCAGTATAGATGCCATGCCGCCGAAGCCCGTAGATCTAGCTATCTTGCCCGCCGAAATGAACTGGTAGTCAAGATCCAACTCTGATATTAAGTCTTCGAGGTTTTCTTTCACGCTCTCTCTACCCAGCAAAGAAAAGAGCTCCTCGATTTCCTTGTCCCTGATCTTCTTATAGACGCCCCTCAACCTGAGAGAACCGCTTATCTCCTTTCCAACAGCTTCCATCCATCTGCTTCTATAGCTCTCCAGATCTCCTTCTAGAACGGATTGGGAACACAGCTTCGCTCCCAGCAAGCCAGTGAAGAGCCCTCCTCCCGAAATCGGTTTTACCTGACAGCAGGCATCCCCCACCAGCCCAATGTTGCCCATGCTGAAATAGGGCAATAGCCCAATAGGTATCTCTCCCGCTATGGGCCTGGTTATCCTGCCGTTTAAGCGTTTCATCAGTCTTTTGAAGTAAGGGTATGGTTTTTTGCCAGATGCTCCCAGACCTATTCTAGCGCCCCCTTTTATGGGAAGGGTCCAGGCGAAAAACGAGGGTGCCACATCTCCGCCCAAAAAAACGTGGGCGCACTCCCCCTCCGACTCGATCGTGGAGTCTATTTCAGCACCGTAGCAGCGGATGAACTCGATATCGCTAGCTGGAAAAAAGGTCCTCCTCACCAGGGAATGGGGGCCATCAGCCCCGATGAGCAAATCAGCTTTTCTCAAACCATTTTTTGATCCCACCTCCAGCTTATCTGAGGATCTTACCGCTTTAACCCTGGATCCAAGCTCGAATTGCACCCCTCGATCCATCGCCTCTTCGGCAAGGATTCTGTCGAACTTCATCCGGTCGATTACGTAGGCCTTGACCTCTTTGAAATCGACGCTGAACTCCCTTCCGCTTGGAGAGGTTACTTTCCCTCTTGTGATTGCCGCCTCTATTAAATCACCTCTTTTTCGGGATGGAACGAAGCCTAATACCCTGTTTGAGACGAGCCCCATGCATTGGAGTGGTGAACCAAATTCGGAGTGCTCCTCCAATACTAGAACATCGAAGGATTTGGCGAGCTCACTAGCCGTTAAGCAACCTGTAGGCCCGCCCCCGACGATGATAACCTCTCTCATCTCGTTGCCAATGAAGTACTGCCCCAAAAACCTTTTCTACTCTCTTGGCGATTTATCAGGGTGCAGAGATCGGGCGTTGCAGATTTGCCCCTACATCCAGGGTCGGCCCCTCCATGGCTCTTCAAACGGATGGTCAAGCTGGGTAGGGAGATAATGAAAGTCATCGTTTTCGAATATGGCGAAGAGGAGTTCGTCAAGAGGATAGCGGATCCATTCTGGTTTCAATCTCTGTCCTGCGTTCTTGGCTTCGATTGGCATTCTTCTGGTACCACGACGGTCACTTTAGGAGCTTTAAAGGAGGGTTTGAAGGGGGAGGAGATCGACCTCCACATACTGGGGGGGAAAGGCAAAGCCATGAGGCGCACCATTACCGAAATAGATTCCTTTGATGCTGGCTCCCAGGAAAAAGATGCCTTAAAGTACGCGAGCAGGATGTGCGCCAAAATCGACACTAGCGCGATTCAGTCCGGCCATGGCATCTACCATCATTCAATGGTGATAGGAGGAAAGGATTGGGCGGTAGTCCAGCAGGGGATGAGGCCCGCCGATGGAACCGCAAGAAGGTACCACTGGCTTGGTAGCGAGGTAGAGAAATTCACGATTGAGCCCCATAAAGGGATAGTCGGCAACAAAGAGAAGAAAATTCTGAACATGGTGGCGAGGGAGAGCGAAGATGCTCAGAGGATCTCTGTGGATGTTGCAAATGAGGGGCTAGCAAAGTTGAGGGGCGCTATAGTAGAGGTTAAAGACATCTATCAGAGGAGATTGGATGATTTTTTCTCCGATCAAAAAGTTCGATATCTGCTCATGCCCAGAAATCTGAACTGGGAAGGAGTCAGAAAGGCTTACGAGTTTCAACCCAGAGACTACGAGGCGCTTTTATCGGTTAAGGGAGTGGGTCCGAGCACCGTGAGGGCTTTAGCACTCATAACCGAGCTTGTCTACGGTGCCAGGCCCAGCTATGAGGATCCGGTGCGCTACTCCTTTGCCGTGGGGGGGAAAGATGGGGTACCTTTCCCCGTGGATAGAAAAGCTATGGATGAGAGTACCGAAATGCTAAAGGAAGCGGTAGAAAACGCTAAACTTGGAAAGGAGGATAAGCTAAAAGCGGTAAAGAGGCTCGAGCTCTTCGTGGGCTGACATCTGTTCTTAGCACTTTATTTGAGGGGGCATAAAGATGGGAAAAGGGGGTGTTGTTGAGAACGCCTAAGTCCCGATTTGGATGGGGGATAGAGCATTCCTGAGGGTAGCAATCGCGGATAATGCCGCTAAGTAACTCGTTTTAGGGTTGGTCGGGCTGGGGACATTAGCCACTTCACAGGTCAGCTCACCAAACTTACCTCGGGCTATTAGTTTATGGGTGTTTTTAGTAGCATTAGGATCCACTATGATCTTTACGAGGGTCTGATCGAAGCCTATCCCGCTTAAACTCAAGGTCGCGGCCACATTTATGTTTTGAGGGAAGAGCCTTACAGCATCTCTTGCACACCCTTCGAATATAGTGATCGGCGCCTTTAAACTTTTTAGATCTATCCCCTCTAGATCTATCCCTCCCAGCGCCGTAGGCGGTTTGGTCGTAATGAGCTTGACTTCTTCGATTGCGTCTTCAGATGAGGATTTGATACCATCTATCCCCGCAATTGCCCCAGATGGTATGTATACTTTACATCTATTTTTCTTTGCGAGCGCTTCTATCCGCTTTCTGAGCGCTTCGTCTCTTAGAGCTCCAACGCTCATCAGCATTAGATCTTTACCGCGATCGAGAACCCGGGGAGCCATCTCTTTTGCCGCTTCCTGAGATGCCGCCTCTATCACCAGGTCCGCCTTTGCCAGGAGATCCTCCAAATCATCGATTTCAACACCTTTGGTAATGGACTCTGTAAGGGTTCTGGCCCGTTCTCTTGACTTATCCATTATATAGAGCCTCTCTACATCTTCCATCTGGTCGATTGCCTTTCCAAGCACCGATCCTATCGCGCCAGCTCCGATCAAGCCAATCTCCATAGCGGCTAAAAGCGATCGATAGAATATATACGTTCCTCTGAGGACGATCTAAGGGCAATAGCATATTAGCGCATGCCCCTTAGCTAGATGAATTGAGATCTAGACAACCTAATATGCTGGACCTGTTATGAGATTTTACAGATCACTTTAAGGGAAAAGTCGAGGTTTTTGGCCGAATGGGTTAGAGAACCGCAACTTATGAGATCCGAATAAGGGGCATAATCCCCCACGTTTTCTGCGTTTATTCCCCCGGAGGATTCTATTAAGGTGCCTGGGCTCATTTTCCTTATTATCTGAGCGGCTTTCTCTCCCTCGGAAGGAGAAAGATTGTCGAGCATTATTGCATCGATTCCAAGAGCGCTCGCCACTTTTACCTCTTCCAGGCACGTTACTTCAACTTCTATTTTACCCGTTATTTTTTCTTTTGCCAGTTTAACAGCCTTCTCAATTGAGCCTATAGCCGCGAGGTGGTTATCTTTGATTAAGACCTCATCCCACAGGCCCATCCGGTGAGGGTATCCGCCCCCTATCGCGACGGCTTTTTTCTCCCAGCGCCTGAACCCAGGGGTGGTTTTCCGGGTAGCGGCTATCTTCACATCTGGATTTATTTTCCTGCATTTATCCATCATCCCTCTAACTTGAGTTGCGATCCCGCTCATCCTTCCCAAAAAATTTAGAGCAAGTCTCTCCCCTCCAAGGATGGATTTTATGGGCCCCTCGATTTCCAGGAGCTTCTCCCCCTTCTCTATTCCCCCCCCGTCTTTTTTAAGCAATTTAACTTCGCAATTGAGCCTTTCAAAAATGAGCTTCGCTTCCATCGCCCCTGCCAAGATGCCTTTCTGGTTTACGATCACAACGGCTTTTCCTCTCTCTCGAGTAAATAGGGCATCTGAGGTGATATCTCCTTCGCCGAGATCCTCCTGGAGAAATCGATCGATCTCATCCATAACCTTGGAAAAGGTTATTATCTGTTAAGAGTTTCCGTCTCCGTGGGGCGCCTAATGGAAAAGGTAGCTCGGGAGATCCAGGAGCTTAAAGTTGAGAAGGGTGCGCTAATCCTCGCTCACAATTATCAGGCAGAAGAGGTCCAGCTAATCGCCGATAAGCTTGGAGATTCTCTGGGATTGGCTAGGGAAGCTATCAGGACAGACTCTGAGATTATCGTTCTATGTGGGGTCGATTTCATGGCGGAGACCATAAAAATACTCAATCCTGAAAAGAAAGTCCTGATTCCCGACCAAACTGCAACTTGCCCGCTGGCGAATATGGTGGACTTGAAGAAGCTGAATTCACTCATAGACAGGTATCCTGAGGCTGAGGTGGTCAGCTACGTGAACACAACGGCTGAGACTAAAGCTCACTCCGATATCTGCTGTACCTCTGCGAATTCAATCGAAGTAGTTAGATCTCTGAGCAAACGAAAAGTAATCTTCTTACCGGATCAAAACCTTGGTAGATGGGTAAGTAAATGGGTCAGGGATAAAGAAATTATCCTCTGGCCCGGTTATTGCTACGTCCACCAGGAGCTAATATCTTTAGAAGAACTCAAACGACTTAAGGCACTGCATCCAAATGCGGCAGTAATAGCTCATCCCGAATGTACTCCAGCGATACTTGAACTGGCAGATAAAGTAACCTCTACCACCGGTATGGTAAATTTTGTAAAGGGGGGGGAGGCCGAGGAGTTTATCGTGGCCACGGAACAGGGGCTTTGCAAAAGACTGCAAAGGGAAAACCCGAACAAACAGATCTGGGAATTCCCAGGAGCGATTTGCAAAGACATGAAAAAAATAACCATAGAAAAGGTCCTAGATTGTTTGAAAAGGGAGGAAAATGAAGTTGTGGTTAGGCCAGAGACGCTCGAAAAGGCGAGAGTTCCTATTGAGCGGATGCTCAAAATTGGCTAAAGATTTGGGGCGCGCGGTAGGGAATCTCCGAACGTTTTTGAAGCTTTTATATCACCCTTCAGAATTGACGGTTGAACAAGGAGCGATGTAAATGAAAAATAAGAGGAGTGATGTAAATGAAAAATAAGGAAAAAAGGGTGATGTTGGCGATATCGGCGATAGCAATTTTTGGACTTGCGGCGATACCGGCTATATCAGAAACCGCTTTATGCACGGCGATACCGGCTATATCAGAAACTGCTTTATGCACTCAGATTAACTCGAGTGCGGTCTACATCTATGGCAATATAGCCAACGTGCATGAGGAATGGATGGTCAGCGGTCCCGACATAACATTGGAACTCCCACCAGGAACGATAATCCAGACGCTAACCGCTTCGGTGGATGATGGGGTGGTGTCAGAAATAAGGGTGCCGGGCGAGGCGGAGATAGATCTGTTGACAGAGGGAACCAAGATCATAGTTAGAACAAAGACGGAAACCTATTTTGGCAGCTTCATAAGGCAGTATGGAAATTTGCTCATGGAGGTAGAAGGCAGGCTGGTCGTTATACCGGTTCAAGAGATAGTGGCGATAGAGCTTGTAGACCCAATACCTTATCCAGAGGAACCAAGCGATGGTATAAAGATCGTGATCTCGATATCGGGCGAGGGGGCGAAGAATCTAACCCTCTCATACCTGGTTGCGGGCCTCTCATGGTCGCAGGTTTACGATTTAGATCTCGCCGATGGGAGGATAAAGGCATGGGGGATCATCAGCAGCTTCTGGGATTTCGGGTCCGTGGATCTGAGCCTAATCGTTGGAGAACCGCGCTTGATCATTACATCATCCTCTAAAGCGGGGAACTGGAGAGAGGTGGCGCTTGCAGTACCAGATGCAGGGGGATCTTATCAATCAGTGCCTCTAGGTGAGTACCATGAGTACCACATCGGCCAAACGGAACTGAGGGGAGGGGAGATACTAAAATTGTCGATGTTCTGGGGCGAAGTAGATCTCGAGCAGTTCTATTATTGGAATGGCGGGCGAGTAGAAGAGAGGTTTAACATCACGAATACGCTTACTGAGCCACTTGGACCCGGAAGGATCGAATTCTACAGGGATGGCAGATGGGTAGGCGAAGATGCCCTGCAGTATACGTCTATCGGAGAGGACTCAACCGTCACAGTTGGATGCGCTCAAGATGTGAAGGTAGAAGAAAAAGTGATAATCTGGAATACTGGCGATGAGAGAGATCTGGTGACTAAAAAAATCGAGATAAATAACTGCAAAGATGGCGAAATATCGATTTTAGTGGAGCGGTCATTGCCCTGGAACGGCAATCTCATAGATTCGACCATTAAGCCAACAGTTGAAGGGAAGCTATTGATCTGGTGCCTCGAAGTGGATAATGTTGTGGAGATCACGTACCAATACGAGATTCTCCACAAACACTAATCCCTTATTTTTTTTATTTTTTTCTTTTGAAACGGCGAAAAAGGGAAATTTTCTTTTGAAACGGCGAAAAAGGGAAAAAATGATTTATTCTTATGTGTGTTAAACCTTATGACCAAATTTCACACCGCCACCGACGAAGAGATAATGGATGGAAAAACCACCGATAGCTACTTTCTCAACGCTCTAAAAGCGATAGAGGGGATGGATGGTGGGGAAAAGGAGGCCGTAGCTGAGGTAGGCGCATATTCTCTTCCCTCCAGCTATGGATATGGGGTGTTCCTCGGCCTGATGGACTCCCTGAACCTGTTTAAGGGAAAAAATGTAGATGTCTATGCTATGGAGGAGGGCACGTTCTTCTTCCCCAAGGAGGTGGTGATGCGCGTAGTGGGCCCCTACAAGGAGTTCTGCGTTTTTGAGACCCCTCTACTGGGTTTACTGTGTCACAACTCGGGGATCGCAACTAAGGCATCTAGGATAAAGAAGTTTGCCGGCGAAAAGACGGTGTTGAGCTTTGGAGTGAGAAGAATTCATCCAGCGATAGCCCCCATGGTGGATAGAGCGGCCTACATTGGGGGGTGCGACGGCTTTTCTTGCATTGCTGCGGAGGAGCACACCGGGAAAAAGGCGAGCGGAACGATGCCCCACTCCCTTATCATATACGCTGGAGATCAGGTCAAGGGCTGGAAAGCTTTCGACGAGTTCTGCGATCCGAGCGTTCCTAGAACGGCTCTAGTGGATACCTATTGTGATGAGAAGGAAGAAGCGATAAAGGCGGCGCAATCCATTAAATTGGACGGCGTCAGGCTCGATACACCAAGCTCGAGAAGGGGGGATATGGCCGAGATAATAAGGGAGGTGAGATGGGAACTCGACATAAGGGGATTTGAAAACGTAAAAATATTTGTATCCGGAGGCTTGAATGAGGAGGAGGTCAGGGAATTGAAGGCCGATGGTTATGGGGTTGGAACCAGCATTTCGAACGCGCCCGTGATAAACTTCGCCCTAGATCTGGTCGAAATTGGGGGCGAGGCAGTGGCAAAAAGAGGAAAATTAGGCGGGAAAAAACAGGTTTGGAGGTGCTTTGATTGCATGGAGAGCGCTATAACCCTTGACGGGGCTAAGCCACCACGCTGCTCCTCATGCTCCAAACAGATGACTCCCCTTTTAAAGAAGGTGATGGATGGAGGAAAGCCATTGGTAAAGAAAAAAGAAGATGAAGCGATAAGGGAGTGGGTCTTAAACCAGCTCAACTCTCTGAGCTATCCGTAGAAAACGCTTGGACACCAGTAAGTGATATTTTCCCTCTTCATCGCTTCATCCCATCCGTGCAATATCTTCACGGATTCACAGGCAGTCCTGCAGAGTTTCTCCAAACCGTTTTCGATCAGGTGCGATTCTTCGGGATTTGGCATTCTTCCTATCTTATTGACTACCAGCGCTATGGTCCCAGCCCTTAGCCCGTAGAGGTTTGACAGGATGAAAAGCGCGGAGCTTTCCATGTCAGCGACGAGAACTCTTGCTTTGACCGCATCCTCTGCGGGAGGCATGAAAGATTGGCGGTAATCTTTAAAACCGCCGCCTGCATAGATGGCATCCCCCGTTCTGAAGATTCCTACGTGGCATCTGGATCCGCTTCGATGGGCGCTTTCGATCAGAGCTAGAGTAACGCTAATATCCGGCACGGCCGGATATCGCAGGTTCACGAATCGTTCGGTGGTTCCCTCATTCCGAACAGCCCCAGTAGCTATCGCTAGATCTCCTAAAGCCAAATTTTGAAAGGCCCCGCATGTCCCTACCCTTACGAACGTCTCAGCCCCGCATTTTGCCAGCTCTTCCAGGGCTATCGCTGCGGAGGGGCAACCGATCCCCGATGATGTTACAGAAATTGGCACTCCTTTATACTTCCCCGTGTACGTTGTGAATTCTCTGTTTTTAGCGATGAGTGTACAATCTTCGAAAAAAGAGGATATGTAGTCGGCCCTTCCTGGATCTCCCGGCATCAAAACGTAGGGGGCCACATCTCCCGCGTCACACCGGATATGGTACTGTTTCGTCATGTAGGGCTATATGCTAGGCAACAAAAAAGGTTTGGTTAGAAAAATTCGAGAATGAAAACCGGTTTGAGTTTAACTTATTCCCCCTCGGTCTTCTTTTCCATATTCATTCTGCGCAGATCTTTTCTCATTATCTTTCCAGTGGTTGTCATGGGAAGCTCTTTGAGGAACTCTATTTCCCTGGGATACGCATAGGCCTCCAACTTGGTCTTCACGTACTGTTTGATCTCGTCCTTTAATGCCTCATTTATCTTCACGTTCTCTCTAGGAACTATAAGGGCCTTTACGATCTCTCCCCTGACCTCGTCTGGTACGCCTATAACCGCTGCTAGCGCTACCGCATCGTGTCCCATCAGGCAGTTCTCTATCTCCCCGGGCCCTATCCTGTAGCCACCGCTACTGATCACGTCGTCCTTTCTACCAAGGAACCAGAAATATCCGTTTTCATCCTTTCTTCCCATATCCCCGGTGCGCATCCAATCGTCTATGAACTTTTGCTTTGTGGCTTCTGGGTTCTCCCAGTACCCCAAAAACATCACGGGATCGGGGCGCTTTATGGCTATTTCGCCAATTTCTCCCTTTATGATTTGACCCTTCTCGTCGATCACCTCGACGACATGTCCTGGTATGGCTCTCCCCATGGAGCAGGGAGTAACCTTCATTATCTCAGCACAATTGCCGATCACCAGATTGCACTCCGTCTGGCCGTAAAACTCGTTGATCTCCAAACCCATGACCTCCCTGCCCCATTTAAGAAGCCCCTCCCCAAGAGTCTCACCGCCGCTTCCGATCGACCTTATCTCGAAGTCGTATCTTTGGGGATCCTCCACCAAGCGCATAAGGTTGAGAGCCGTGGCGGGCATGAACAGGTTTCGAACCCCATATTTCGCTATAAGGGAAAACGCCTCTTCAGGATCGAATTTTTTAGCCCTATACGCCAGAACTGGAACCCCATGATGCAGGCTTGGGAACAAAACGTCGAGCAGCCCGCCGATCCAGGCCCAATCGGCTGGCGTCCAGAATAGATCCCCTTCCCTGGGAAAGAGGTTATGAAAGAACTCGACGCCAGACAGATGCCCTAAAAGGACTCTATGGGCGTGAAGCGCCCCCTTCGGAGGACCCGTGGTCCCGGAGGTGTATATGATGAGGGCCGGATCTTCTGACCTGGTTGAAACAGGGGCGAAATAACGGCTCTCCTTTTCCAGACTCCAAAAATCCAGAACCTTTCTATTGGAATCGATGGAGATGATCATTTTCAAATTTGGNAGATGATCTTCGATCTCCAGGATCTTTGGTAGATTTGCCCTATTTGTGATGATCCCTTTGGCCCCGCTGTTTCCAAGGCGGTATTCCAGCGCTTGCGATTCAAAGAGAATGGAGAGTGGGACTGCGATTCCACCCGATTTGTAGATGGAAACGTGCGAAATCAGGGTCTCGGGGCACTGTGGGAGCAGTATTCCAATTCTATCCTTTTTCTCCATGCCGTTGCCCTTCAAAAGATTGGCCAATTGGTTTGAGAGGTTCTTAAGCTCCCAGAAGGTATATTTCTGCTCCATTCCCTCTGGATCCAGGTATATGAGGCCCAGGCGATACCTTTGGTCGGCCCATTTGTCACATACGTCCACGCCGATGTTGTAGCGTTCTGGTATTTCCCATCTGAACTTGTCATAGATCTCTTCATAGGTTTTCCCGGGTTTTAACATGAGGATCACTCCTTTTGAGCGGGTGCTCTTCTATGAGTTCGAGAGTAATCGCTCTCTTTTTTCATTTTTCGTTTTTTACCGTTATACAAGGTAGGCATACTCAAGATTCCATTGCTAATGCAACATCCGGATCCAACCTATATCGATACCGCCAACGATGGCCGTATCAAAGTTTAATCTGCTGAGGGGGGCGTCACTCGGTAGCTAAGTTCGAAAAACGTAGATCATCAAGGAAAAGTTTGACGAAAAATTTAAAAAGCGCGATCTCGTAGGGGGGAGTCTCGATAGAGGTGACAAATTGAGCGAAAAACCATTGGCAATTCTGAAGAGCAGATTGGATGAGAGGGGCTACGATAAGCTTTCGAGGATAAACAACGGGCTCCTCCACCAGTTTGTTGCCGATTACATAAAACTGTGCAACCCAGATGAGATATTTGTTAGCACGGGGTCATCGGAGGATTTAGAATACATAAGGGAGAAGGCGATAAAAAACGGCGAAGAGGAGCGTTTGTCCATTACTGGTCATACGGTTCACTTCGATAACTATCATGACCAGGGGAGGGATAAGGAGCATACGGGAATCCTCGTTCCCGAAGGCGTTGAGCTGGGCCCAGCCATCAAGACAAAGCCCCGCGATGAAGCGTTGAAAGAGATCCACGAGATTATGAAGGGTATAATGGTTGGAAAGGAGCTCTATATCAGCTTCTACTGTTTAGGACCGGCCGATTCCAGGTTTTCCATTCCCGCGATTCAACTCACTGATTCGAGCTATGTGGCACATAGCGAGAATATTCTCTATCGGCAGGGTTATGGAGAGTTCGTAAAGCGTGGTCCTGAGGCGACGTTCTATAAGTTTGTCCATTCCCAGGGCGAACTGGATGGGCGCAGGACCTCAAAGAATCTGGGTAAGCGGAGGATCTACATCGATCCTGAAGATAACATCGTCTACAGCGCAAACACCCAGTATGGTGGCAATACCATTGGTCTCAAGAAATTGGCGATGCGCCTCGCGATAAATCAGGGCTCGATGCAAGGATGGCTGACCGAACATATGCTCGTCATGGGCGTACACGGGCCCGAGGGGCGTGTTACCTACTTTACCGGCGCGTTTCCATCACTCTGCGGTAAGACATCCACCGCCATGCTCGAGGGCGAGACGATCGTTGGGGACGACATCGCCTATTTAAGAAAGGTTAACGACGAGGTCAGGGCGGTAAACGTGGAAAAGGGGATGTTTGGTATAATCCAGGGGATAAACTCTAAGGACGACCCAATCCAGTGGAAGTCCCTTCACAGCCCGGGCGAGATAATCTTATCCAATGTGTTGATCACCGAAGATGAAAACGCACATTGGATCGAGAAAGACGACGACGTTCCCCCGAAGGGGCACAACCATTCGGGTGAGTGGCACATCGGTAAAAAAGACGAAAAAGGTAAAGAGATAACGTGCTCCCATCCCAATGCCAGGTTTACTATAGCGTTGGAGCTGTGCGAAAACCTCGACCCAAAATTGGACGCCCCAGAGGGAGTGGTTATTGGCGCAATCGTCTATGGGGGCAGGGATTCCGATACCTGGGTGCCCGTCGAGGAGGCTCTCGATTGGGAACATGGCATAATCACCAAAGGCGCCTCATTAGAGTCCGAAACCACCGCTGCTACATTGGGCAAAGAGGGCATAAGGGTTTTCAATCCAATGTCGAATCTCGATTTCCTCTCGATCCCGATAGGAAGATACATCCAGAACAATCTCGACTTTGGCAAGGATCTGAACAAGACGCCGCGAATATTCTCAGTGAACTATTTCTTAAAAGATGAGAATGCAAATTTCCTCAATGAGAAAACGGATAAAAAGGTCTGGTATAAGTGGATGGAACTCAGGGTAAACGATGGTGTGGAGGCGATTGAGACCCCTACTGGTAGGGTGCCGAAGTATGGAGACCTGAAAAAACTTTTCGGAGATGTGTTGGGCAAGGATTATCCAAAGAGCGATTATGAAGAGCAGTTCATGATTAGGGTTCCTGAAAATTTGGCCAAAATCGATCGGATAAAAGAGATTTACGGGACAAGGGTTTCGGATACTCCCCAAGTGGTATTTAAGGTGCTGGAAGAACAAAGAGCCAAGCTGCTCGGGGCCAGGGAGAGGTTCGGGAACTACATTTCGCCGGACAAATTTGCCCGTTAAGCGTTTTCCCGATAGCTGAGCAGTCGGAAGGCAGGCCATCAGCACTTTAACTATCAGCTCACCTCCAGGGTTGCCAGCCCCTTCTCCGCCAGCTCTGCGGGCTCAGGAGTTTAGAGAGGAGACGGAGTGGGAAAGATCTATCGAGTTCATAAGGTCAGAAAAATTCGATTAAATCTTAACCCTCCCTATCTTTATGTAGTCTATCTGCCCGCTATCTGCATCCACCCCGGCGAAGACCATCTCTTTTCTGACGGAATGCGCCAGCCTTATCAGAGCCGAGAATGAAAACCAGACCCATTTCTCATCCTTGAGCACCACGTGCATCAGATACCTTGAGTGCTCGTTCTCGAGCACTTCGTACACCCTGAAGTGTGCCCCATACTTAAACCCAGCTTTTGGAATCAACCCCATTTCCCTCAGATCGTTATATACTAGATAGTGGGGTCTCTCATGTTGGGGGATTTGTGCGTTCAATAGCGATTTGTTCACCAGATAGGCCGCTTCAAGAGGCTCCAGGTAAAGTTTGTTGTCAACCTCCCTTCCGAACCATTCATCTTTTAGCCAATCCCTGGTCTTTTTGTCCAGGTCTTTGAGTCTGACCACCACCATCTCGCCCTTCAGTTCGCCTGAGATGAGATTCTCGAGTTTTTCCTTCTTTTTTTTACCGTTAGTTAAGGCCCATCCCGCTTTGTAATAGGTGACATCGCCCTCCTTATCCAGTATGCCTATCAAAAGCTCTCTTTTAAGGCGCTTGCTTCTGACCAGCATCTCTTTAATTTCCATGATGGACAGGCGGTCGCTCTCGAACATGGGCCACATCCATATTTTAGGCCCGCCTCTTATATAAATGGTGAAGCCTAAGGGCCCCTTATCAAACCTGTAGCCTCTTTTTTTGAGGTCGATGGAGATCAACTCCTCTAACATCGGGATAGAAAGGGATAAATGGTTTATTGTTATTTCTATCGCATCGTGGGCGTGTAGCCTAGTCTGGATAGGGCACAGGCCTCCTAAGCCTGGGATCGCGGGTTCAAATCCCGTCACGCCCGCTCTTTTAGGCGGTTCTTGCTCTCCAATCGCCTTGGACAGAGAACGAGAGGAAAGCACTACCCATAGCACATACCGCGCCTAAGACGGCGAATGCAAATCCTCCGACATCTCCCCCAATGCGCGCTAGGAGGAATGAGGTGATGCACGATATAGCCGTGAGCGAGGTGGAAACGCTCCCCTGTGCTATCGCGGTTATTGAGCTTAGGCATGTTCCTACAGGTATCCCAGCAGCGGAGATGTAGTTGTTTATGGCCTTCACCGAGGGATGAGCATTTCAGTTTCTATCTCCAGGGAATGCAACCCTAGAGAAGCAAACAGCGAGTTCCTAGGCCCCATGATCACGTTGACTATATACACATGATTTCTAACTTTGGGGGGCAAATCAAAAAATAGCGAAGAAGAGAGAACTGATAGTAATAAAAATATCACACCACCTATAAAGAATATCAAGAAGATGTTTTTTGTCTTTAGCAGTTCAGGCAATTCTTCATCATTCCACGCCATCACTTTATCCAGCTCTTCCCTATTGGCGAGTAATTTCTTTTCTGCCATTTTAGATAATCAAAATTACTAAATATTGTCAAGCATTATATCTTTTGTTGATGCTGAGATGAGAAAAATAATCAGCATATGGGCAGCGGGAATAATGGTGACAATAGCTTTTTCGGGAGTTGCTAGTGAGAGCGAATATTCTCCACAGAGTTTTACAGAAGCCCCAGCATGCGATGGCGGATTTCATGAAGTGTTACAACCATTTGGCTGGGACGGCGCAAATATTATCGTGGGGAATGGTGCGCTCACAGTGGACATTAGGGAGGACACTGGCCTGTGTACCCTATCGTGGCCCTACCCCTCAAACTACGATCAACTGGACTATATCAGTTTTGACATTCTCGATGGTACCATCGACCTCATCCCCGAGGGGCGGCCGTATCGGCGGAACATGGGCTCATTCCTCGGCGTAAAAACCAACGGCACAGTCTCATGGCTTACAGATGATTCATGGCAATGCCATCAGCAGTATCTATCAAATGAAACGGCGGTAGCGGTCACCAGGTCTGAGAATAGGGAGTGGGGGATCATCGTTGAAACCACTGATCTTGTCACGATAAATTCGGATATACTGGTAAGAAACTTCAAAGTCACAAATATTGGGCCAACGAGGCAGATTGAACTCGTTTACTACGAAAACCTTAACCCTACAATGAGGGAAAACAAGTTCGACCTGATACGTTCGACTATTAATGAGGAAAAATACGATTACGCCGTAGAGTATAATCAAGATGGAGATTATCTTCTACACTACAACCCTGGGGAGGGCTCAACGGAGAGCGTTTACTTTGCCATAGGTTCTCTCAACAAATCAAGTAGGCACAACTGTGGCGTAGAGCATACTTCAAGTGATGCCCTTACGGTTGAAAATAAAGGCGAGGAGTATTGCGCAGATTCGGCAAAGGGGAAGGTTAACGCCGCACTTGCGTTCGATCTCGGTAGCGTTCCCGATGGCGCAACTCGCGAATTGCCGATTTACTTCGCGGTAGACTCGACCAGTGATGGTGCGGTGGAACTATTGAACAACGCACGCGGTAAACCATTCCAGTCCCACCTCGATGAAACAAATGCTTACTGGAACGAGTGGATTTGCCGAGCAAGCCTATCAAAGATAACTTGCCCTCTGGTAAAAAACGTCGTCAAACGCGGCCTAATTACGATCAAACTCCATCAATCGAAGGAAACGGGTGGAACGGTTGCCTCCCCCTGTAGACAAACACCATACAATTATTGCTGGCCTCGAGACACATGGCCAATGGTGTTAGCCCTCGATCGCTTAGGCTATACCGATGAAGCGGAGAAAGCCATCGAGTTCTTTAAAATGTCGCAGAAAGCGGATGGCCACTGGTCGGTAAATGCATGGTGCGATGGTAGGGCTACTGATGACGATACTTACGCCGTCGAAGCTACAGCCATCCTTGTCATTGCACCCTACGAGCACTATGGGTATACGGGCGATATAGATTGGCTCGAATCCATGTGGCCGATGATGAAGAAGGCAGCTGACTGGGTCAGGGGCCGCCGGGATCCAATCACCCACGTTCAGAGCACCAGTAATGAAGGCGATTACTTCATACCATGCGAATCAATTCTGGGTGCTGCCTGTGCCTATAGGGCTATGCGTGTTGCATCTGAAGTCGCTCAACTTCTTGGCTATGGCGATGACCAGTCAATCCCATTGTGGGATGCAAGGGCTGATGAAATTGAACGCTCAATTGATCCCGTCTTCTGGCTTGAATCGGAAAAAAGATATGCGGAATTCGTTAACTTCCCTGTGATCGGGTTGGACGGCAGCCTCCATATAAGACTTGAACTTATGGCCATCCTTAAGAATGCGTTAGGAAACCCATCGAAGGGGTTGCCCGAACTCCTTAATTATCTGTCATCACATGCAGAAAGCATTAGAGGGTTATTTGATCAAGATGGGCCGGGAACTGCCCTTTTACGCAACACAGAATATAGCGGTTACAACGGCCCGGTAGTGACATGGATAAGCGAACCCACGGGAATGCTGGCCCATAACGATCCTCGTGTTGTCACCAGTGCGAATGCTGCCTGGGAATTTTACAGTGATGCCATACTTAACCCCAGGAAAGTTTGGGAGGGGATCACTCTGACTCTTTATTCCGGTGAAGTCTGGACCTACCCTCTTGCCTGGACTAACTACTACTTTGCGGCCGCGGGTCAGAGCGATGACCTGTCTCACGCGCGCTCCGAGTTGATGATTAAGTTCATGGCAGAGAACCTTCACGACACGTTGCTGATACCTGACGCATTTGCCATGCAGAAAGGTCGGTGGGCACCTGTGGCAAGTCCCTCTATTACACTTTCAACATCCTGGTACATTGCATCTGTGTTGAACAACTATGGAATCTGATCTCTCAGGCGGCCATGTTATCGGGGGTGCTGTGCGCTCACTTAACACCCATATCCTCAAGGCTATAACGTTTGATCGCTAAAAACGTCAGGTCTTTATTCTCTTCTTCCTATCCCAATTCATGAAAGCCATGCTGCTTAACGCACCAAAGCCCGTGGAATCTAGCCCCCTAGAATTTACCGACATCCCAAAACCTCGACCCAAAAAGGGAGAGATCCGTTTAAAGGTGAGCGCTTGTGGGGTTTGCCATACCGATCTCCACACGGTTGAGGGGGAGCTCAGCCTGCCTAAACTTCCTTTGGTGCCTGGGCACGAGGTCGTCGGGTATGTTGATGCATTGGGCGATGGAGCCAAACGCTTTAAAAAGGGCGATCGAGTTGGCGCGTTCTGGCTATACTCGTCTTGCGGCAAATGCAAATTTTGTAAAAGGGGGCAGGAAAACCTCTGTGAAAACGGTAAGTTCACTGGCCTTCACGAAGATGGAGGTTACGAAGAATACATGATCGCGGATGAGAACTTCATCTACAAAATACCCGACAATTTCTCCGACGAAAATGCCGCCCCTCTTTTATGCGCCGGCATCATAGGCTATCGCTCTTTTGTCCTGAGCGAGGTGAAACCGGGCGAGCGATTAGGCCTCTTTGGATTTGGAGCTTCGGCCCACATAGTGATCCAGATAGCATTACATGAGGGATGTGAGGTTTACGTATTCAGCAGGAGCGAAGAGCATCGATCCCTTGCCAGAAAATTGGGCGCCTCATGGACGGGAAGCGCCACCGACGATCCCCCGAAAAAGATAGATGCTGCGATCACATTTGCGCCCGCGGGGTGGATAGTTAAAGAGGGTTTAAGGGTCATGGAGAAAGGCGGGACTCTTGCCATAAACGCGATCTACATGAGCCCCATACCTGAATTAGATTATAGGTTGATCTACCATGAAAGAAAGGTGAGAAGCGTGGCAAACGAGACTCGTAAAGACGCCGAAGAGTTGCTTAAATTGGCTGGAGAAATACCGATTAAGACCGAGGTGGAAACTTTCGATCTGGAAAGGGCGAACCATGCCCTTAACCTGCTAAAACATGGAAAAATAAATGGGGCAGGTGTATTGAAGCTGGACTAAAGATAGCCTAACGCATCTAGTAGCTCCGCATTGAGAATCGAGGCTCCAGCGGCCCCCCTTATGGTGTTGCTGCCCACGGCGAACAGCTTGTAGCCCAGCACTTCGTCCTTGCGTATTCTCCCAACCGCCACCGGCATCCCATCCCCCAGATCCCTTTTTGGTTGGGGTCTATCCTCCTCCTTTTTCAAGATCACTGGGGGGAAGGGTGCAGAGGGCAAATTCAATTTTTGAGGCATGCCTTCGAATGACGTATAGGCTTCCGCAATTTCCTCCAAGGTAGGACTGCCCCCCAACTTTACCTGTATGCTGATCGTGTGCCCCTCCACTACAGGAACTCTCGTACAACTGGCGCTCATCTTAAAGCTAGCTTTCTCTATCTTTCCGTTATTCAATTTTCCGAATATTTTCAAAGGCTCGCTCTCCATCTTTTCTTCTTCGCCCTTAATATACGGAAGAATATTGCCCAATATATCCAGAGAAGCTACACCAGGGTAACCGGCCCCGCTAATGGCCTGGAGGGTAGTCACGTTTACAGCTTTGATCTCGAAATCGGCTAAAGGCTTTAACGCCATACACATAACTATCGCCGAACAGTTTGGATTGGTCACGATGAACCCCCTTTTATCTTTGACCATCTCCAGGTGCTCTGGATTCACCTCTGATATGACAAGAGGAACGTCGTTTTCCATCCTGTTATCTCTGGTGTTGCTGCACACCACGTACCCTTTCTCAGCGAATTTCCTCTCTAAGGTTTTTGCCAGCCCGCCTGGCAGGGCTGAGAATATTATATCGGCATCGAGATCCAGGGTGTTCGTCACTACTTCCACATCTCTAATCTCTTCGGGCACGTCCCCCTCGAGCATCCAGTTGCGTTCGCCGTATTTTTTACCTGCCGATCGCTCTGAGGCGTACAAACTGGTGAGCTCGAAATCGGAGTGCTCGCTCAGGAGCTGCACAAATCGCTGGCCCACGGCGCCAGTAGCGCCCAATATACCACACTTTAGCTTTCTCATAATTTATCTCCTATCCTTTCAAGAGCTTCTTTTATCCTTTCAGTGGGAACGGTAAAGGAAAATCTGACATAACCCTCCCCGTATTCGCCAAATGAAACGCCGGGGGAGACCACGACCCCCACATCAAGTAATTTCGAGGCGAACTCAATGGAGCTTCCCCCGACCTTAGCCCAGACGTAAAAAGTCCCTCGGGGCTTCTCGCATTTTAAGCCCAACTCGTTTAGACCATTCACCAAAACATCCCTCCTCCCTTTATAGATGTCTAAAGTACGTCTCACGCACTCGGGCTTTTCGTCAGAAGTATAGGATCTCAAGGCCGTGACGCAGGCCTGCTGGGTGAAGACAGAGGCTCCCGAATCTACCTGAGATTTCACCTTTTTTAGCGCGCCTATTATCTCCGCGTTTCCAACGCAGAAACCTATTCTGAATCCCGTCATGTTAAACGTTTTAGAGCAGGAGTGGAACTCCACGCCGTTCCTGTAGAATTGAAGGAAGCTAGGCGCCTTATAATCGTAGGTTATCTCCGAATATGCGTTGTCGTGGCAGAGGATCACGTTATAATCCTCGCCGAATTCCGCCACCTCCCTGAAAAAATCATCATTTCCGACGGCCGTGGTTGGGTTGTTGGGATAGCCAAAGAACATCATCTTAGCTTTTTCTCCCCTTTCCCTCAAATTGTTGATGTCGATCAGGAAGCCGTTTTCCTCCTTTAAAGGCATATCCACCGGCACGCCTTCACAGAGGATAGCCGCTCCAAACTTGTAAACTGGGTAAGCTGGATCGGGAACCAGGACTCTATCCCCCGGGTTCACGAAACCCCTTGCTATATTAGCTAGACCCTCCTTTGAGCCTATGAGAGCTATGGCCTCTTTTTCCGGGTCCAGATCAACTCCGAACCTGATCTTGTACCAGTCGGCGATCGCCTCCCTGAAGAACCTTTCCCCCTCGCTGGACGGATACCCCATGTTCTCTTTTCTTCCGGCCGCTTCCCGAAGGGAATCGACGATGAATTCGGGGGTGGGGAGATCTGGATCTCCAATTCCAAATGAGATTATGTCTATCCCTTCTCCCCGCTTCTCCCCTGCTTTTTCATCCAGCACCGCGAACATGTATGGGGGGAGATTCCCCAGGCGTTCCGCCACTTTCATAGGCCCGTTTCCCCCCTGAACACCTCTCTTCCCGGGCCTTCCATGAACACCTCATCTCCAGCGAAAACTTTCAAATCGCCCCCCGGGAGGTGTACTTTAACCTCGGGCTTTAACCTCTTCGTTACAACGCCTGCGACGCAAGTTGCGCACGCCCCAGTGCCGCAGGCCAGGGTGAAACCAGCGCCCCTCTCATAAACCGTTAGGCAGATCTCATCTGTGGAGATCACTTTGGCGAATTCCACGTTTGTCTTCTTGGGGAAGAGTTCATTGGACTCCAGTTTGGGAGCCAGCTCTTTTATCCGTTCTATGGGATAGTTGCCGAAAACTACAGCATGGGGGTTTCCCATAGAGAGTGCAGTGATCTTCAGTTTCTTACTGTTAACTTCTATCTCCTCATCTATGCATTTGCCGGAGCCCCTCATCGGTATCTCCTCCCTTTTGAATCTTGGGGGCGCCATCTTCACCCTCACCTCTTCTCCTCTGGGATAGAGGCTTATCGATCCCGCCAGGGTCTCTATTTTTATCTCATCTATACCGGGATCCACGAGCCCACGGTCCAGGAGAAACCTTCCCATGCATATCGACCCGTTACCACACATCTCGGCCTCGCCCCCATCCGAGTTCATTATCTTCATCCTGAAATTTTTTTCTTTTTGGAGATAGAGAACTCCATCCGCGCCCACGCCGAAATGTCTGTCGCAAATGGTTTTGACAAGGGATGCGCTCTTGTTCGCTTTCCCGTCTAGATCTTCGATTATGATGAAATCGTTTCCAAGCGCCTGGTATTTCCAGAAGTTCATTTTGGTAACTCCTCTGGAACCAGCTGGTTCTTTATGAGGTCTTCAAATTTTTCCCTCTCCCTGACTAGATAGTCTTTCCCATTTTTTATCATGACTTCAGCGGGTTTCAGTCTGGAATTGTAGTTCGAGCTCATCGAGAACCCATAGGCGCCGACATCCAGAATAGCCAGCAGATCCCCCTCTTTGACCTCGGGCAATTCCCTATCTTCAGCAAATACATCCCCCGATTCGCATAGCGGGCCCACGATATCATATCTTCTCTTTTTTTTGCCTTCACCTTTAACGGGCATTATGCGATGGTAAGAGCCATACATTGCGGGCCTTATGAGCGTGTTAAAACCCGCATCCGCCCCGATGAAGGTCTTTTCAGGGGTTTCTTTTATCGTGTTGACCCTGGTCAAAAGGAGGGTGGAGTCCGCTACTATATATCTCCCTGGCTCTATAGCTAAGATTTTTCCCCTAAATCTGTCGGAGATCTCTTGAGCCAAATTCTCTATGTCCAGCGCGACCTCATCGCGCTTATAGGGCACACCGAACCCCCCGCCGATATCTATAAATTCGAATTCCACACCGGTAGAGCTCTCGAGCGATTCAGCCAGATCACACATCCTATCCACGACTTTTAGGAAAGGCCCGCTCTCTAAAATGCCCGAACCGATGTGGCAGTGTAGCCCTACCACATCGAATCCATAATCAATGGCTTTCCTTACTGCCCCCTCGATCTGGTTAAGAGGCACCCCAAACTTGGATGTCCGTTTGCCGGTAACGACCTTCTCATGGTGGCCAGCTCCGATTTCAGGGTTTACTCTAAATGACAATTTAGGCTCGGCCGAGATCTTCGATAGGCGAACGAGCTCGGAGATGGAATCTATATTTATCAACACCCCAGCATTCACGAGATAGATCAACTCATCGTTTCTCACGTTCGTCCCTGTGAACATGATCTTCTCTGGCGGAAAGCCAGCTTTCAGGCAGGAAAAAATCTCGCCAATGGACACCGTATCGGCGTAGCTCCCTTCTCTGTAAAGGAGGTGCAAAATTGCGAGGTTAGCGTTTGCTTTGCAGGCGTAGTACACCCTTGTCGGGAGGCGTTCCGAGAACGTGCCAAATATCCTTTTATAGTTGGCTATCATCCTGTCGCCATCCGTCACGTAGAGAGGGGTGTCGTACTTCTCCGCGAGCTCCTCAGCTTTTTGCATAACCTTACCTGCCATCCAATCCCCCCCTAATTAGAGCATCGTGAAGCGCCTTCACGGCCGACTCTTCAAATCCCCTTTTGATCACAAAGTTAAGAGCCGCATCAGATGCTCCCTCAGATATCATCTCAACGTTTATGCCCGCTTCTCTAACGACATCGAAGACGGAAGCAGCGACCCCCACTCTGCTCCCCATCCCGCTTCCGACCACACAGACCATGCCCACGCCCTTCATGACATCGATTTTTTCCACCTCAACTGCATTTTTTAGCGCCCCCGCCGCTCTATTGGCCTCTTCCTCATGAATCACCATCGCGAAATTCGCCTGTGAGGTTGATATGGCGTAGACGTTTATGCCCATAGGGCTTAGGGTATTAAAGGCCATCGCGTAAGTGGGCCGATAAGCCATGCCGAGGCTGCAGAGCTTAACTATCGCCAAGCCTCTCTTTAACGAGATGCTCTTGATCAACCCATCCGAAGTGCTAGAACCATCAATCACCGTTCCAGGATTCTCGGGCTCCCCGATGTCTTTTATGGTTATTGGGATATTCTTCCTCATCGCAGGCTCTATAGCTCTTGGGTGCAGGACCTTCGCCCCGAAGTAAGCCAGTTCAGAGGCTTCCTCGTATGATAACCTCTCCAAAGGCGTTGCATCTTTTACTATCTTCGGGTCGGCGCTCATGAATACGTTAACATCCTTCCATATCTCCACGGTCTCGGCATCTAGGGCATAAGCTATCGCCGTCGCGCTGTAGTCTGAACCCCCCCTCCCAAAAGTGGTCGTGACCCCGTTTTCGTCTCTGCCGAAGTAGCCCGTTATTATCGGTATTTTTCCTTCTTTGATCAATGGTAAAAGAGTTCTGAGATTGTCGCCCGTCTTCTCCAGGAGAGATTCCGAGTTGCCGAATCCGCCGCTCGTGATCACCCCCAAATCATCAGCATCGAAAGATACCGCGTTCAACCCAACAGAGAGGAGAACGCCCTCCAGGATCTTCACGGATAACCGCTCCCCAAAGGCTATTACATACTCCCCGCCCTTGGCGCTTTTGCCGTGCTCTAACGTTTTCCCGAGGAGCGCAATCTTTCCTCTCAGTTCCCTTATCGTCTTTTTTCGAACGTTCTCATCAGTTATCGATTCCTTTGCGCATTTGACGTGCACTTCCTCTAGCACGGGGATCTCTTCGCCGCTCCAGCTCTTGGCCATGTCATGGAGAATGTCCGTAACCCCCGGCAGCGCTGAAAGCACCAGGATCTTGTTCCCGCTTTCTTCTTTGATTACACCGGCCACTCTATGGAGGGAACCAGCGAGGCACGAGCCTCCGAACTTCATCACTTTCAACACTTCAGATGCCCAACACGTCCTTCATGGAATGGACTTTTCCATCTCTCTTGTTAGCGACCCATCTTGCAGCGTGAATCGCTCCGGATGCGAAACATACTCTCGATTGCGCTCGGTGTGTTAGCTCTATCCTCTCGCCCGCGCCAGCGAAGAGCAGTACATGATCCCCAGCTATGTCCCCCGCCCTTATCGAATGGGTCGGTACCTCTTTACCGTTTGATACTATTGTGGCGATCTTCTTGGCCGTGCCTGAGGGGGAATCTTTTTTCATTCGGTGGTGCGCTTCCACGATCTCCACATCGTAATCCCCAAGATTCTGGGCCAAAAATTTCGAGACCTCCCAGTAAACGTTCATGCCAACCGAGAAGTTGGGCGATAAAACGGAACTGGCCCCGTTCTCCTTTACGAGTTTTTTGATCGCCCCTAGCTGCTCGTCGTTAAAGCCGGTAGTCCCGATCACGGTGTTGACCGCGAATCCGAAGGAGGCTTTGACGTGTGCCACCGTAGCCTCGGGATTTGTGAAATCCATCATGACCGCGTTTCCCCGCTTCTCAAGCAACCTGGAGAGCTCGCTGGTTGGGGTAATGCTAACCCCCGTCTTTCCAGTCCCTGTAATAATCCCGGTGTCTCTGGATAAATTTGGATCATCGTCCTCGGCGATCGCCCCAACCAGGTTCAGATCTTTGTTGGAGAGAACCTCTTTGACGATGAGCCCGCCCATCCTGCCGCAGGCACCGCACACGACGATATCAATCATATCAGCCCTAATCCCCTCAACGTGTCAGCCAATATAGCCCTATGCCCATCATCCATATCGCACAGGGGCAATCTGAAGACCCCAGACGGTTTGCCCATCATCCTCAGCGCCTCTTTAACTGGTATTGGATTGGTCTCTATGAACAGATTTCTAAACAATGGGAGCAGCCTGAAGTGCAGCTCTCTAGCTTTTTCGTATTCCCCCTCTAGCGAAAGATGGACCATCTCGCTCACCTCTTTGGGCATAACGTTTGCAGCTACGGATACCACTCCTTTACCCCCCAGGCACATGATCGAATATGTAAAGGAGTCGTCGCCAGAGAGGACGGAAAAGTCGGCCGGAGAGCCCTCCAATATTTTCATTATCTGAGCTAAATCGCCCGAGGCCTCCTTAACTCCAACCACATTTGGCAGCTCTGTCAGCCTTAAAATCGTCTCAGCCTGTATTGCCCGTGAAGTTCTGCTTGGTACGTTGTATAGGATCACAGGTATATCTATGCCTGCTACTACTTTGAAGTGCTCATAGATGCCCCTTTGGGTTGGCTTGTTGTAATAGGGACAAACGGAGAGCACCGCATCTGCTCCAAGATCTTTTGACGCTCTGGTGAGCGCGACCGCCTCCCTCGTACAATTGGCCCCCGCACCCGCGGTGACCTTTCTTCTTCCGTTCACATGGTCTATGACGATTCCAATTGCCCTTATCTGCTCCTCCACGCTCAGCGTGGCGCACTCTCCGGTCGTTCCCGTAGCCAGGATAACGTCGGTACCGTTCTCTATCTGGAAATCGACCAGCTCTCTAAGCCCCTCTTCATCGATGCTCCCGTCCTTTTTAAAGGGAGTCACCAAAGCAGTCATGCTTCCTTCAAACATTTTTGCCTCCTAGTGCTCTTTTAGTATAAGCCTCGTCCGGGTCGAGATAACGTTCTCGAGAACCCTTATCTTCTCAACGACATCGTTGAGCTCAGACGGCATCATGACGTCTATGACCACCACGACATCCTCCTCCCCCGAAACCTCATAGGTTTCCTCGACCCCCCCGATTTCTTTAATTTTCGATGCCACCTGGGAAGTGTTCACATTCGTCCCTACCTTGACGTCTATCAAAGCTTTTGTACCTTTGCCAGCCACCTTTATCGTAAACTGTTTTATTATCCCCTCGTCGACCAATCTCTTTACCCTCGTTCTTATGGTGCCTTCAGAAGTGCCCAGCTTCTCGGCCATGCTCACGTAGGGCCGCTTGCTGTCTTTTTTGAGGATCTTTAATATCGCATCGTCCATCTCGTCCATTTTATCCCTTGAAAGAGAATATCCTGCCGTATTTAAACTTTACGAATAATCTAGAAAAATAGCGATTTTGATTTGTTAAATGTTCTAAAAATATGAAAATCGGAGATGTAGATAGATATTCGTAAAATTTAGATTGTACTCGGAAGACCCCGCCTTCGATCGCTCGTTTTAGATCTCCGCACGAAGAAGGGCACGGATCAGGTTTTCAGAGGAGAACTGTCCGTCCGTGAGATCGGCAAAAGAACCAAGTTGGCCGAGGGGGGCCTCTCCTCCGAGAAGTTCATCCCGAATTGAGGTCACGGAGAATCCCTTTTTCTCAAGTCGTTTCGCCTTCTGTGATAACTCTTGAAAATAATTTATACATGACTGAAAAGCTTCTCGGCCATCCTGTACCACTTTTCCTACCGAAGTAAAGAGAATAAGATTAGTTTTGAGTTCTACGAGTCTATTCATCGATCTTACGATCTCCGTGATGTCCTCCTTTGGCCGGATGACTTTTGGCTTTTCCACGGAAAAGAGATCGCCGGAAAAGCACCAGCCTTTTTCGGGTTCTACTAATGCCACGTGTCCCTTACAGTGCCCTGGAGTCTCTACCACGTCAAAATGGAAATTATCCGTCTTGATTTTTTCGGGTAAAAGGGAAACCTCAGTGGGTTCGGGGTAACCCCAAACTATCTCCTGATACGGGTATAATTTGGGGACCTGGTTTATCAGAGGGATTGAATCGCGGTGTGCAAATATCTCGATTCCGAGCCTCTTCAAAAGTTGGTTGCCGCCGATATGATCCTCATGATAATGCGTGTTTACCGCGAACTTGAGATCCTGACTTTTCAAAAAATCGACAAACTCCTCAGACGTATGTTTACACCCAGTATCGATGAGGAGACCATCAACCAGGTAAGAGGTAACCCAGTAAAGTACCTGTCCTCCAAACTCTTCGATCTCTCGCCCCATTCTTATCCGGGTTACATCTTCAAAGCGATCGGCTTTGATCATAAGGTCCCCTACTAATCTCAGTTAGCCAAGATTCTGCCGATGGTCTCTTTTACTAGCCAGGCCCCCAGCAGAGAGGTCATGTCATTGCAGTCGAACGGCGGCGAGATCTCGACCAGGTCGAGACCGGCTACGGTTTTGCCTCCGATAACCTTACTTAAAAGCTCCATCAATAAGGATGGAGTGATCCCCCCAGGTTCCGGGTTCCCCACCCCAGGAGCATAGGCCGGATCTACGACGTCCATGTCCATTGAGATATAGATCATTTCTGCCCCGCTCAAAAAATTGTCCAGACCCCTTTTCACCTCCCCTGGAGGATAAAAATCAATTACCTCCGACTTCTTTGCTTCCACGAACTCTTCTTTGCTGAACGATCTTACCCCCAGGACCGTCATCTTTTTCACAGAGCACTCTTCGCATACCCTTCTCAAGACGCACGCGTGGCCATCGCTGTCCATGTACTCCTTTTTATAGTCCAGATGGGCGTCGAAGACGAGAACGGAAATCTCGTCGAGGGATCTCAGATTGCCGGGGGTCAGAGAGTGTTCTCCGCCCAACATGAAAGGGATCGATTCCCTGGACCTCATCTCCCTTGAGACGGAATAGACCTCCATCAGCGCACTTTTGAGGTCGAATGATAAGTCCAAATCGCCCTCGTCTGCCACCTCATAATCGGTTAGATCCAGATCAAGTTCTGGGATGTAAGATTCAAATCCAAAGGAGTTCTCCCTTATCCGCTGCGGGGCAAACCTCGAACCGGGCCGGAAACTCGAGGTCAGGTCATAGGGAGCGCCGAACACCGTAACCTTTGAGTAACCCGGATCGCCATCCGCGAAAGCGAACTTCATGTCCTTGTAATTTTTCTCCTCCCCATGGAGATTATATAATGGATATCCCTTCCCGGTTCGAGCCTTTCTCCCCCCTCCTCGGGCAGGGACAGTTCGAAGGTCTCGTACGTGTCCATATCCATGATCTGGATGGTATTCCCTATTAGTGCTATGACCTGCCCCTGCCGCTTGTCGACCACGGGCACCTGAACTTTATGCTTTACCGGGTGCACTATGCTTCTCTTCTGATTGTCGAAAAGGCCCATCGCTTCTATCCTCCCCTTTGCTTCGCCGTGTTTCCCAGGTTTTGATGTGGATATTGAGAGTATCTTGCACGGTTCATTATCTATGATGATGTAACCGTTCTTTCTCAGACTTCTGAGCTCTACGGTGTTTTTCTCGTATTCCATAAGCGAGGAAATAGAACACCCTTAAATATAGATTACCATTGTTTCGAGATGCGAGAAGAGGCGGTAGAGGTAAGAAGGTTTGCACTCCAGGCGGCAAAGGAACTCAAGAGCTACTCCCCCGCGGGGAAGGTAGTGGGGATTGGAGCCGACGGCACCCCGACCATGGATGTAGATAAGATGGTAGAGGATATGATCGTGGAGGAAAGCTCAAAGTTCAAGTTCAACCTTCTGAGCGAGGAGTTAGGTTATCTCGACCGAGGGTCGGATTGGACTATAATAGCCGACCCCATAGATGGCACGAGAAACCTCTTAAGGGGGATACCCTTTTATTGCATATCTTTGGCCCTTTCTCATGCCAGCGACTTGAATCTGAATGGGGTGGTATACGGCATAGTATTGGATCTGAAGCTTGGAGAGCTTTTCGAGGCCCTCAAAGGCGGCGGCGCATTTCTTAATGGGAAGCCGATGTCAACGCTCTCCTTTGAAAGGAATTTATTATCGATCTCCACCAAAGAGGTGGGGGATGAATTGAAGAGCAAGCTGATGAACTGGAATGTCAGAGTTCTGGGCGCTGCAGCGCTTGAGACGTGCTACGTGGCCAATGGTAGACTGGACCTCTATTATAACGACGGTAAAGGGGTGAGAATAACAGATATAGCCGCATCATCCCTTATACTGAGGGAGAATGGGGGAGAGGTTTACGATTTGGAAAGAAAGAAAAGGTTAACCATGGGCAGCTCGTTAGCGGAGAGAGCAAAGGTGCTAGCTATTAAAAGAGGCGAGGAGATATCTAGATGGTTAAGTTGAATAGCGCCGGCATAGTGGCAAAAAAAGGATCGGAGATAAATGCTAGGAGGGTGTATGAGTTTCTAACGGAATTGGATCGCACATTCGTTCTCGAGAGGGAGACAGCTAAAGGGATGGGAAAGACGGGCATTGACTTGGAGGAAATCAAAGCGGACTTCTTGATAGCCATAGGGGGAGATGGGACTATCTTGCGAACTCTCCAACATTCTACCTTGCCGATATTCGGCATAAACGCGGGAGGAAGAGGGTTTCTGACCGAGGTCGATTTTGGGAATTTTGAACAAGGGCTGGAGAGATTATTCAGGGGCGAGGCGACGATCGAGGTTAGAAGTAAGATCTCCAGCAATCTCCCGGAGATGCCAGATGCCACAAATGAGATTTTTCTCCGCAGGGGAAAAAGGCCCATCAGGTTTCGAGTCATAATGGATGGTGAGTTGATCAAGGAGGAGAGAGGGGATGGAGTGATGGTGGTGACACCGACCGGTTCCACCTCCTATTCTATCGGTTTGGGGGGGCCCATACTCGATCCGAGAGTGGATGTGTTTCTTATAAACTTCGTCGCTCCTTTCGACCTTTCGGCTAGACCAGTAGTGGTGCCCTCTTCAAAGGTCATCGAGTTGGAACTCATAGAGGGAGAGGGGTTTTTGGATTGCGATGGGCAGCGCATTATAAGAGTCGAAAAGAAGATCATCCTCAAAAAATCGGCAGATCAAGCGAAGTTCGTGAGGTTGAGCGATAATTTCTATGAAAGAGTGAGGGAGAAGCTTTGATCTGGAAGATTAAAAAGGAATTGTTAGAAGGGGTGTGCGAGCTAGCAAAGGAGACGTATCCAAACGAATTTGTATCCGCCTTGCGCGCCAAAGAGGGTCTAATATATGAGCTGGTGTTGATCCCCGGTACTCAGAGCTCCGATCGTTCCGCGGTCTTCAGGATAGGCATGCTCCCTCCAGATAGAGAGATAGTGGGAACGGTGCACAGTCATCCACTGCCCGATCCTCGCCCATCCGGGGAGGATTTCTTCCTCTTCGAGAAGTATGGGGGGGTGCACATTATCGTGGCATACCCTTATGATATGGGGAGTTGGCGCTCATACGACTCAGCTGGCGAGGAGGTTAAACTGGAGGTGATGGATTGAGCTGGCCCACCAGGATTAATAGCTCTTTTATCTCGTTCCTCCTGGGATCGAGCATGGTAGTACTCTACTGGGATATGATGGGGATATACCATGGGCTAGCGGTTGATTGGGGAGTGGTCCCAGAACCTTTTCCCATATTCGGTTTTGGTAGTGCACCCCTCCACTGGTTCTGGGGGCAGTTCGCGATCCTGTTAACTCTCCTGGTGATAAGCTACCTATCCATAAAGAGGAATAGCTGGCTGATCGGAGCTTTGCCATGCGCGATCGCTTTAGCACTATGCTGGTTCATTCCCCAGCCCCTATGGGTGGTCTATATACCCATGAGCGCTCTCTGGCTTTTCGATCTTTTCTTTCTGAGTGAGAGAATTCCCTATCTTATTGGCTCGGCTCTAGGGCTGGGCTTCTGGACCCTTGACTACTCCTATTGGGGCTTCGAGTTTTCAGTGCCCTTGCTCTTTACCCTTGCTGAACTGTGCGCTATATCGCTCATAATTTTCTGGGTTTTTCGCAAAAACCACAGGGCAGTTCCGACGATCGTCTCGCTTTTCGCCGTTGGCATAATGGTCTGGCTATTTCTAAACTATCGGGGAGGCGAGTGCACCGCCTCAGCACAAACGGAAATAATCGTTTGGGAGGTAGGGTGTCTTGTTATGGACAAGGCATCAGCGTGGTACTCTATGCAGGCCATTATATTCATCATGTCGCTCATCGCCCTTTTGTCTCAAAGATCCTCTGCCTCCTAGCACTCGCTCTCGTGTCGATCTGTGGTGGGCGAGAGCACCCTCGTCCGAAGTCTTTAGATGCCAGGTTGTATCATGAATATAGCAGATTTTAAGTCGAGAGATGAGTCTCCATGGGAAGATGATCAGGATAATCGAAGGGGATAGGAAGTTAAAGGGCGGCATTGGACCCGCCCCAGAGCTCACCTATCTTAAAGTATTGTTGAAGGGGCTAAATGTCGACGATGTAGACGCACTGAGAAAGGCGATCCCTGCCGGGTCGAGCATCTCTATAGTTCCATGCGCGAAAAATGATATGCTCCTTATGGGCCATCGCGACAGCTATCTAGAAATGGTAGAAAAGATCAAGCCAAGGGGTATAGCCCATGAACTTGAAAAGGCGATAGAGAATTATCTATCAAAACCAATTTTTAAGATCAGTAGCGAGGAGCTCGAAACGCCGGCCATTATGGGGGTGCTCAATTTAACTCCCGATTCCTTCTCTGATGATGGCATTTCCGGGGAAAACGCCCTGGAGAGGGCTAAGACCATGGTGGAGGAGGGAGCGTCCATCCTCGACATTGGTGGCGAGAGCACCAGGCCCGGGCATAGACCAGTGAGCTCCGAGGAGGAGGGGAGACGCGTTCTTCCCGTCTTGAAAACCCTGAGAAAAGAAGGAACCAACATCCCGGTCTCTATAGATACGACAAAACTGGAGATTGTTCAAAAGACCATCGACCTGGTCGACATCATAAATGACCAGTGGGGATTGCAGAAAAGAGATAGAAATAACGAAGGATTCGCAAGGATCGTGGCTGATGCTGAAAAGTCCATAATTCTGATGCACAATTGGGGGGCAGGTGCTGGGTCCATGTACGATGGCCCCGATATAATGGATGAAGTCATCTCCTTTCTGAAGAGATCTGTAGAGATCGCAGAAAGCAATGGCATACTTTCCGATAAGATAATGGTAGATCCCGGCCTGGGCTTCGGAAAGCGATGGACCCAGAGTCTTGAAGTAATAGAAAGGATAAGGGAGTTAAAAGTCCTGGGAAAGCCTATATTAGTAGGCGCCTCAAGAAAGTCCTTCATAGGAAAAACCCTCGGGCTGGAGGTTGGAGAGAGGCTTGAGGGGACCTTGGCCGTAACCGCCTATGTTCTATCTCAGGGGGCTAGCATTGTGAGGGTCCATGACGTTAAGGAGAACGTCAGGGTGGCAAGGCTCATCGCGGCTTTGATGAGGTTTTAGATAGCCAGTAGTCGAGGGGATAGCTCTTCAAGATGAGCTCAGGTTCGATATCTTTCAAGGGCAGTAACATGAAATCCCTCTTTTCCGCCAGCTCGTGAGGTATTTTAAGGGTAGGGGAGTCGACCATTATTTCATTCCCTTCTCCATCAAATGCGACCACGATGTCAATGTCTATGACCCTGGGGCCCCATTTTATCCGTTTTTTTCTACCCACCATTCTTTCGATCTCGTTGAGGAGCTTTAACATGGAGGACGGGCCCAGATCGGTCTCGACCTTTACCGCCCCATTGAGGAATTTGGGCTGGTCTTCGTAACCCCATGGCTCGGTCTCGTGCAGGGGCGAGGACCTGGTCACCTTGACCCTTTTCTTGAGCTCCTCGATCGCCTTGTTTATGTTTCCTTCTCTATCTCCTAGATTGCTCCCAAGGCTGAGGTAGTAGATCATTTTCTTCTTTCCACCTTTATCCCGGTGTGCGTGTTGAGCTTCTTCACCTCTATTGCGACCGACTCGACCCGTTCGTCCATGCGTAAAATGTCTTCTAGCAGCTTTACGGCCAAACGCTCGATAAGTTTGTACTTCTTCCTTAAAGAATCCTCTATGATTTTGCGCACGGAGTCGAGATCCACGGTATCGAGCAAAGCATCGCTCATCGCGGATCTTTCGACATCTACGAGAATTTCTGCTTTTATTTCTACTTCTTGTTTTTCGCTCCTTTCCTGGAGCGTATAGCCAACGCAGGCCTCGAAGACGTCCTCCAGAAATAGCAACCCTCTCATCGAAGGTTATTCAACCGAGCATAATTAAACCTTTAGGTGAGGCGATATCCTTGTGATTTGAGTTAGTTTTTACTGGCAGATACTTATAGAAGGGTTTAAGCCCCTCACATCTTCTAGTCGGGGAATGCGGTTATGGTGACAAGTGGACAATATTGTAAAGAGATGAATTAAAATGATGAACGTCGCTTTGGGGCTTTCTTTGGCGATCGGAGGAGGGCTGGGGCAGGGCACCTATGGTCTACCCCTCAAATATACTAAGGGATGGAATTGGGAGAACACATGGAGCTTATGGAGTCTCTGGGCGCTAATAATAATACCATGGCTAATGGCTTTTATAACCGTTAAGGACTTAATGGGCACATACTTCCAGGCCCCACCGGGAACGTTGTGCATGGTCTTTTTATTTGGCGTTTTATGGGGACTTGGCGGGGTAACATTTGGTCTAGCTCTCGATAGAGTGGGTTTGGCTCTCACCTATGGCATCATCATAGGAATGACATCTGCTATTGGTTCGTTGATCCCTCTATTTATGAGGGCAGAAAGCGCAACCTATACAGCTACTTTGGTTATAATAACAGCAGTTCTGATATGTTTGATAGGCGTTGTTATAGTGAGCTATTCTGGTGGACTAAAGGAGAAGGCACAGGTAAAGAAAAACCAAAGTTGGAAAATGGGTTTAGCAATATGTGTTTTTTCCGGGGTAATGTCTCCGATGTTGAACATAGGATTCGTTCGAGGAGAAGAATTATCCGAATTAGCCCGTGATGCCGGTACCTCTTCTCTCTGGTCTAGCCTTCCAATATGGTCTTTAGCTTTAACCGGGGGGTTCCTAGTAAATATCTGCTACTGCATATACCTCCTGCATAAAAATAGGTCCGCTAAACTTTACTCAAAAGGCGGCGTAAATTGGTTTTATCCCTTCCTCATGGGCCTTCTCTGGTTTGGCGGAATGATGCTCTATGGAGTTGGAGCGACGGCTATGGGGTCTTTGGGGCCTTCAATAGGCTGGCCCACGATGATGGGGGTGATGATAATCTCGGCAAATATAGCAGGGTATCTAACTGGGGAATGGAAAGGAGCGAAAGGAAAACCCTTGAGAATCATGTCTTTGGGCGTATTTACAATAATGGCTTCGATATGCCTTTTTGGTTATGCCGCGACGTTGTGAATGATGTTGGAGAACTGCCCTCTGCAGAGGGCTCTGTAAGGTGATCACTTTAGTGGAAACGGGTGTTGACGTGCAGCAAAAAGGATGTTTAGAAGATGGCGATATGCCCAAAGATTACAGGATAGCGGTTCTGGATCTTGGGAAGACCAATAAAAAGATCGCGATCTTCACGCCAGAGCTTGATCTCGAATATAAAGAATCGATACAGATCGGCGAAACCCGCATCGATGGCCTTTTGTCGGATGACATCTCAGAGACGACCTTATGGGCCTTAGAGGAGCTGAGAAGAATTGCGGAGCGATGTCCCATTCGAGTGATATCGATCACGACTTTTGGTGCGACAATTGCCCTATTAAATAAAAAGGGGGAGCTGGCTTTTCCGATAATCTCTTATAATCAGGAGCCAGGAGACGAGAAAAAAAGAAAATTCCATGAAGAATTCGAGAGCGATGGCATAAAAACTGCCACCCCTCCCTACGGGCAGTTGTTGAACGCGGGATTGCAGCTATTTTGGTTGAAGGGGAGATACCCCCCTAGATTCGCCGGGGTTAAGGACGTGCTCTTTCTCCCGCAGTATATCGGTTATATCTTGACCGGGGAAAAAGCGGTTGAGTTTACCTGCGTTGGGTGCCACACCTATCTCTATGATTTCGAGAAGAAAGATTGGAGCAATGTCGCCAAAAAGCTTGGCGTTTTGGATAAATTTCCACCAGAATTCTCGAACCCTTGGGATGCCCTTGGCATATTGAAGGCAGACATTTGCGCCAGTACCGGGCTAGATAGAAATTGTATAGTCACTGTTGGAATCCACGATTCAAATTCCTCGCTTCTGCCATACCTATTGGTCGAAAGAGATCTCATACTGGCATCAACGGGGACATGGTGCGTTTTCATGTGCCCGGGTGCGGACTTTCAACTATCGATGGATGACCTGTACCATGACACTCTATATTATCTCGATCCATTCGGAAGGCCAGTAAGATCAGCGAGATTTAAAGGCGGTGAAGAACATGCTTATTACATCGATCTGATAGAAAAGAGATTTGGTAGCGACCCGAGAAAGATTCGCTTAAACCCTGATCTATTATCCGATATACTTGCTTCTTGCGATTCTTTTGTTATACCCACTTTAACTCCCGGTTCAGGGCAATTCCCGAGGTCCAAACCGAGAATTATTGGAGAGGAGATCTATAGAGATGTGGAAACCGCTTATCACGTCTTGAACCTCTCATTGGCGATACAGTCTTATTTTTCTATAAGGCAGATTACCGGCGATGAAGTGAGAAAAATGCCGATATTTATAGAGGGCGGTTTCTCGGATAACGAAGTTTATTTGGGCATTCTCTCCACTCTATTTCCGGAACAGGAAGTTATCATAACCGATATTCAAGAGGCTTCAGCCCTTGGCGCCGCAATATGCGGAAAATGCGCTTATGAAAACGTTAATCCGATGCAAATCGACCCAGCTCTTATAAAAATAGATAGAAGAGAAATAGAGAAGCTAGATCTGGATAGAAAACTGCTGGGGAGGTACATTAATAAATTCGTGGAGCATTGCAGTTCAGAATGAAAATGAAAGGCGATAGAGATGGTAATGAATGAAGAAATGGTCGAGTTGGGTCTCCAAATGCTGGCAGAAGAATTCGGCGAAAAGAGAATTAAAGATGCAATCGATGGCATAAAGAAATTCGAAGTCGAAGTGCCTTCCTGGGTTTTTGGCACTTTTGGCGGGGGGAGGTTCGGGGAGTATACCCCACCGGGAGCCGCCAGAAACATCTCAGAGAAATTGGAAGATGCCGCATTTGTTCACGAGCTTACGGGTGCTACTCCTAGAATTGCTGCACATATTTTGTGGGATTTCTCGGATGATGGGCTCAATGGAAGTTTCGAAATCGCTGAGAAAGTAAGAGAGGAGGCGATTCAGAAGGGGATCGATCTGGGAGCTATCAATCCCACATATTTTCTAAGAGGATCGCATAGGGGAAGCCTTTCGGCCGATGAAATGGAGACCAGAAGGAAATACGTAGAGCAAACGATATTGGGCGGGGAGATAGCAGGGGAGCTTGGAGATGGTCTGCTCACTTTATGGTTTCCTGACGGGTCTAACTACCCTGGGCAGATAGAGCTGAGAAGGGCTTACAAAAACATGAAGGAAGCATTGAAAGAGGCATATGAGAGCATCGCAAAAGAGGTAAGGATTTTGATAGAATACAAAGTATTTGAGCCTGGCACGTATAGCACCACGATTCCGAACTGGGGAACTGCAGCCTTGCTGTCAAAAGAATCAAATGTTGGGGTTTTAGTGGACCTTGGCCATCATTGGCATGGAACTAATATCGAGCAAATAGTCGCTATGCTTATAGAGGAGGGGGTTCCGGCCGGTTTCCACTTTAATACCAGGTATGCCGCCGACGATGACCATTCAGTCGAGCCAAATCCACAGATGGCGAGGATCTTCTACGAATTGGTCTCAGGCGATGTTATTTTCAATGAGGACCCTTCAAAAAATTGGGGGTACATGATAGACCAATGCAGCGGTCGAGAAAACAGGATACACGCGATACTGCATTCCATAGATTCGTTGCAGCTGTCGTTAGCTAAGGCTTTATTGGTCGATCAAAAATCGTTGAGAATCCATCAAAGCAACGATGAAATAGTCTTATCCAACAGAATGTTCAATGATGCGCTCATTAATGCCGATGTAAGGCCGATCGTAGCCCAGGCGAGGATGGAAAAGGAATTGCCGATCGATCCAGTTGCTGCATATGTTAAGAGTGGCTACCAACAAAGAATCGAAAAAAGGTAATTAAAACAAAAATAAAAATGGAGAGCTGGGATCACTGAGCTACGAGTTCATAGTTTCCCGGCCCCATGCCCTCGAAGTACAGGTAGTGGCCATCCTGCCAGCTCGGAGCGACTATTGAACCATTTATGGTGATGACCGGGTCCTCCCCCATCTTCGGCATCCCGATGGTACAACTGGTTCCTTCCGGCACTTCTACTTCCATCTTAAAACCGTTCTCGTTGTTCCATGAAACTAGTATATCCCCATAGGCGGTGGGGACGACCCCCTCAGCCCATTCGAGATCTCCTGGGTGGGGCATAATGCTAAATTTCTCGAAACCCGGGGTTTCCAGCTCAACTCCCAGTACTCTGCTGCTCAATGTGGCCGTCGGACCAGCGCCCCAGCCGTGGCATAAACTCGTGCTTCCTGGACTGAATAGATCTATACCTATACCGGGTATCTTGTATGCGGCTGGCGTTCCATCAATCGCCATTTTCTCCCACATCGTCGAGGCTGGATCAGCATCCACCATGTATCCCCAGCATCTCCTGATGAGGTCAAGTGCGTTGAGATCTTCGTTCATCCCGAAGCGGGCTTCCAGCTCATAGTAGCTCATGAAGGGAGATATGTACTGCTGCATCGCTATAGCCCCTGTGCCGGAAGAGGTATCGGTCGTCATGGAGCCATAATCGGTCCACATATTCTCCCTAATATATCGAAGAATGGAAGCCGATCTTTCGGCATCAGCTATCCCGAATAAAACCGCCAAAACGTTGGCATCCTGAGGGATGGCGTTCGAGAACAGATCGCTGCTGCAATATGCGCCTTTTTCGGAATTCCATAGCAGCGAGTTTATCGATTTTTTGATTTTTTCCGCCTTCTCGAGATACTTGACGGCTAAACCCCCGTTCCCCTCCAGTTTCGCTATCTCGGCGCCGTCGAGCAGTGCTTTGTAATACATTACGTTTAATTCTGTCCCTCTCCCCACCGTCAGATCAAATGGGTGCCAGTTCCAAATTTCGAGCGGCGGTATGGAGATGATGAGCCCATCTCGAGAGGGCCGCAATGCGAGCCAGTTCATGGCACTCTTCATGTTCGTATAGTAGTCATCGATGAACGTCTTGTCGCCGCTTAGCATGTAGTACTCATAGAAACCTATCGTCCACCAGCAGACGTACTCAGTGAACAATAGCAAAATCTCCCTTACTAAACGATTAATGGGCCCCTGCAAGATCTCTATCACAGGGCTCTCAATTTCAGTAAAAACGGGCATCAAAGAGGGCAGTAACGGCGCGAGCATCGAGTACGGCAGTGCAATCGTTTTGGTGACATCCGCCAGGCCCATGGCCGGCATATAGCCATCCCATCTCTGTTCATCAGCTGCGACCTTCAAAGAGTTTTTGAGCGTTTCAGTATTCCCCAGTGAGTAGTAGGCTATTGGGCCCTGGACCCCGAAATCCCCGTTCCAGACCATCCTGTCTCTCTTAGCGCCGTCTATGAAGATGTTCTTTGATTCTACAGTGCACATTTGATTGGTGTATACGCCAGCGTACCAGATCCTGTTTAATAGATCATCATTACATAGGAAATACCCTTTGTAATCTTTGGCCGTGTAGACGGGAGGAAGAAAATTACACTTGATGTAGTCTATGTCAACCCAGCCATCGGATAATAAATAGACCATCACGTATCTGAATGCCCTGCTGTTCGGATCCGCCCAGACCCCGGGTCCACTGCACCAGCTCGCCTGTTCGTTATCCCCAGATTTAGACAGGTACGCTAGAGACTCGCTGAATCCGAAACCCACAACGGGCGAGCTGTCCGAGGTAATGCCCGCCTCTAGATAGCCACATAGATTTATCCCGAAGTCTATCACCAGTATAGGGTCACTGTTGGGCTTATGCTCGATATGAGCTACCTCTCCATCTTTCTCAAACAGATTCTCCGGGTTTTCGATGATTCCTCCGTTTGCTTTTATGTATTCTATGGCTTTTGGATAGACATCTCTCGATTCAGGACCTAAGATATATGAACGCCAATCGGGTCTTTCATCGAGGGCCTCTTCTTTTGCTTCGATCCCGGTAAATGGAGTTACAATCGACGGAAGGGACAATGCTACAACTACGATCGATGAGATCAGGACTCTATTTTTTGTAATTTTATTCATTATCCACCTCTGCCCGCTGTGCAGGCTTTCAGGAGTAAATTTCCTTTCGTTTTACTCCAGCATTATAATGCCGCAATAATATAAATAAGCTTGGCAAGAGTTTTTAGAGAGATCTTGGAGAAGTCTTCCAGAGTCTATTTCGATTCAGCCTCCTTTTTTATCGTTATACAAATTATGTGTTCTGCGTAAATTACATAGCCAGTTGTCAAAAATCGGATGGAAGTTTCGCCTTGAAACCTAATGGATTTTTGAGCCTCTTACCCACCTCGGGTCTAGCCGTCCGCAGCTTAAGTTGGCTGGGTGGTCTGGACAGGATAGATAAAGATCGCTGTGTAAGTTACCTTGCCAGCTGTCAGGGAAAGGACGGAAGTTTTTCTCTAGTCCCTTCACCGATTATCTCTGAGATTTTATTTAAGGCGGTAGTAATTCTCATTAAAATGAAGGAGTTGTCACTAGTGGGGCACATGATAGGGAAAAAGATGCCGATGGAAAGAAAGGCGATAGTGCCCCCCGCCCTCGATTACATAGCAGTATCCGCCCTGAACATTTTAGGCGCATCGGGGAAAATTGATAGGGATGCACTGTTAGATTTTACTTTAAACTGTCAAAATCCAGATGGAGGATTTGGGGAGAGGCCAGGAGCGGAATCTGAGATCAGAGATACTGCACACTCCGTCATGACTTTAAATGAGCTGGGGGCAATCCCCCGAGTCGGAGCTTCCAATTAAACTGATATTAAGGGTCGCAACTGGAAACTTTTTTGAACCTGGGTTAAGGGTCGATCTGATCGGGCCATTTATTGACCATGCCGTAATTTACCTTTGGCCCCCTCATATTTTCTCCACCCACTATATAGAATGCGGGGCTATTGATATCGTTATTAAAAGCCATATAGTGAATCCCTTCTCGAGCGAGATCCCACTTGATGAGTTTGTCGCTTAAATCGGTGAAAGGCGAGTTCGACAGTATCGTATGACTGTATGCAAAATTAAGGCTCCCGTAACTGCGTTTCTTCATATTGTACTTAAAATCGAAATCTCCCCCACTGATCAGAAATCCATTATTTTCTGGATCCCAGAGAATACCAGATACATCCGATTTACGGCCCTTTCTACTAAAGTTCGTCAGGAGATCGGAGAGATCCGTGAAACTTGAATGGGTTGATACCTGTTCCTCAGTCGCCATATTCAGCATGCCGTACCAACCTCCGATTAGCCAGTACTCATCTACGGGGTTCCATGTGATGGCCTGGTGACCGATGGCAGCGCCTTTCCACAGGAAAGTTTCCCAGGGTTTACCGTGCCTGTTGGTATTTTGGCTGATGTAGAGGAATTTCTTATTAAAATCGCCCACCCACTCGCTTTTGGCATAGGAAAGTCTTGTTATATCGAAATTTGGGCTACCTCCTCCAATGAGGAAACTGTTATAGGTCGGATTATAGCCAATGGCAAAGACGCCGCCGGCAAACCATCTTCTACCGGTGAAAAAATCCAGGGGATTGGTGGAAACGAGTTGGTCTCTGACATCTAGAAACGCCTTACCGTCATACTTCACCAATGCACCACCCATTTTCCATCCGGTTGCATCAATGGTTGAAAAGTCCTGTCCGCCGATTAGCCAGTACTCATCTACGCTATTCCAGGCAGCTGTCAACGCAACTTTAGGGAAATATTTGCTCGGCAGATCGAGATGCAGAGGTGTGAACTCTTTAAGGTCCGCATCGATCCTCCAGATCTTTGGCGAAAACTTTAAATTTGTCGAATCGACGCGGCCGCCCAAGAGGAGCCAATATTCGCCATTCCATTCGACGTCGTACCACATTATACACCCATCGCCTTCAGAGACCTCATCCGTTAAGTCATACCATTGATCTCCGTCATAGCGAACCAATGTACCGTTACCCCCGGCAAAGAGTGTATCTCGCCCATTGCTTCCCACCGTGATAATTTTGCTGCGGTCAAAAAAAGGTTCGAGATATCCGCCCCAATCGACGAATGTCAGTTCTTCGCACTCATCGATTTTTTCTTTTTCTCCCATAAATCCATTAGGCGCCATCAAAATCATGACGGATATCGCCAATATTTTTCCCAGTTTTCTCATCATTTGCCCTCCTTCCTTTCAGAGCAGACCATCAGCTCACCAGCAAGTATAAAAGCCTCAAAACCTGGGATTAAATGATCTTGCCCCCCATCTCTAGATATGGCTGAAGACGATAATCCGGGAGTAGTCTCATAACTCTCAAAATGATCGGCAACCCCACCATCGCAGGACCTTAGAGCTTTATCCACATCTGCGGAGGTTGCAAAGATGATCTTTCCAGTGCTCACGTAATTATCATAAACGTATTCAACGAATCCCTCAAACGCCTTCAGTGAGGCATCATTATAAAATTCAAAACCATGTCCAATGAAGAGATTCAAAAAGTGATCCACTTTTGAACTGCTAGCGCATAAATCGTAGCTTCTAACGAAGTTGTCGATCGCAGTTTGATATCCCCCATCTCCAAAGCCGTTTACGGCTCCCGTGGTGAAGCCATTACCGATGAAAGTGAGGTTCATTGCTGTGAGACCCGCCCGAGTGAGCAAATGGTCCATCGAATATTGGATTCCACCGAGAAGAGGAACATTGCATAAGGTTGTGGTAATGGCGGTTAATATAATTGAAACCAGAATGGATGTTGGAGGGCTGTGACTGTAGCTATATCCATATCTCTTTGCGACTTCGAGCGTCTCTTCATCATTTTTCCCCCCGGACATCATCCATCCGACCGGCTTCAACCCGCAATGGTCGACCATTCTGTTGCAGCAGTAAGCGGGCAGGTCGGAAGGATAAGAGCTCGATATACCCGCGAGATCGATCTCATGGATGAAACCGTGGGGGCAGAATTCAACTATTCCGGAATCGTAATATGTTCGGATATAATCTGGCAAGTAAATGTAGAAGTCACCTATAGTGCGGAGGTTTAACTTAGCGTCATACCTGCTCGCAATGTCGATGAGTCTCGGTGTGGTGAATATGTAGGCAAACCATCCTTCATAATCAGAGCACATCGAGAGGGCAAATGGCCCCTCTACTTTATTCACGGGCTGAGGAGGAGGCCATGCCAGGTCTGTACGGCCGCTCCAGGGCACGGGCGGAAAAAGGAATCTTTCCAGAGCAATCAGGATTACGGCTCTGGATTGCCATGCAGATTCGGTAGCGTTCAGCGAAGGACCTGCTAAACCCCCCCCGGCCCCAAATGTATGATAAACGGGTGGAGGGCGCCTGTATAAGGGGGGATGGATCAATGCGATCTCTTCGACGAACAGTTGCGTATAGAAGGCATGGGGTGCGGCATTTTCGCCGTTGCCCCTGATCCCCAGACAGGCCGTAAAATCTGTAATATGGTTTGAGCCGATATAGTTGGAAAGCCATTTTTGTAAGACTCCGATGGAATGAAGGGACTTTTTATCCGTAGGGATGAGAGGGTTGGGGGTCCACTGCTCTATTATTATCCACTGCTTCGCTATTGCAACTGGGATCATTGAGGGGACATTCGTCCATTCGGAACGCATGCTGGAGCAGGGAATCCATCCAAGGGGGACGTGATCGTAAACGCGCTGCTCTACCAACTCTTTATACCGGTTTACGACCAGATCCGCGATCGCTATAGATACGTCCTCTTCATATTCCCCAGAAATGCGGATCACGTTGAAGTCCAGAGATCTTAACTGATTCTCTATTTCAGTGGGAACTTTTAGATTGCCATAGCCTTTATAATACGATTGCTCTCCGCCGATGTTCTCAGCGACATCCACCAGATATACCGTTTCTATGCTATTTTCATGTTTGGCTAGATATTCTACATAGGAGTCGGGCAGGCTCTCTAAGAAACGAAGTGGAAATGCTGGGGAATCATAAACTGCGGATAGATATCCAGCCATCGGATTGAAAGTGGTGAAAACAGCGATTTTTGGATCTTTTATCTCCTCTTCAGCCAGGAGAACGTACGTATCATAAGGCGTACTGGAAGAGATCCTATCCACATCGCAACCTAAACCGTCAAACCATTTAGAAAGCCCGGGGCTCAGTGACGACTCATTTCCGACGAGCAGCACATGGAGGTGGTGCCTCTCGGCAAGTTGTCGAATGACATAGGATGTGTAATAATCTGGCATCTGAGTAGGGCCATCAGGATACTCATAGTTCCAGATCGCGAAAGTCACATTATAAGGATGAGAAAAAGGTCTATCTACCGGCGCATAAAAATATCTTTTTGCACCTGCTATAGANGAGGGGGTTATTTGATCCCAGACATCGATCGTAGAAACCAGGAGAGTTATATCCCCAGATCTGATCGGGTTGAAGTAATCGTAGGGCTGGGGGTCTATTCCTGGGGAAAGCTCTGGAGGCCATTTCATCGTATCAGGATCTGGGAATCGGTCTACATCTACTGTAGGTTTGCTATTGGCTATAAGAGAACCGCTGAACATATTGCCTATTAATATCACGCACGTCAAAGTAGCTATCCCACATCTCATATCATCAACCGCTTATCATCCTCTTCAGGCATTATAGATACGACCTTGCTTTGACCCGCATTTACGTTCGCCGTTACATGCACGCACTTAACGTTACCGTCATCCCGTTCCATAATCGGAGTGCCATTTATTACTTCATAATCTCCTTTTGGAACATAGAACTTCAACAGGGCGTTTTCGAGATCTATTTCAAGGTTATTTTCTATCTTTGCTTTCACCGTTTTTGATGTGCCATCGTTTTTCGTATAAGTGCAACTCAAACGATAACTCGGAATTGACCATTTCGGCTCTTTATAGTTGTAAGATGCTATTTTTCCATCTTCGATCTCCACAAGCCGGTATCCCCAGTAGGGTTGCTGAAGCCTGATATCCGCTCCACATGAGGTAGTAGCTGCGAAAATGGTTCCATTTTCAACGACAACATCATCAAAATGCACATGCCCAGCCAGAAACATGGATACATTATATCGGTTTAGGAGCTCCAGCAGTTCTTCACGTCCACTTCCAGCCCACTGTTGTTCAACAAGCATATCGGAATTGAGGACTGGAGAGTTGTGCCCGACGGCGAAGCGAAGTTTACTCTCGCTATGAGATGTGAGATCATCTTCTATCCATCGCATCTGCTCATCCCTTACCTGCCCACCTATTTTGGCCGGTAGAAATGCTTCTAACACATCGACGCGATCGGGAAGGCCCCAATCGTAGGTATTGATGCAGGTAAAATGATATTCTCCATAATCAAAGGAGTATCTAAGTGGTCCCAGATAATCCTCATAAAACTTGTATCCATCTTCCAGTAACAGGGCATAAACGCCGTCGTGATTCCCGACTAGAAGGTAGGTGGGGACATCAAATTGCTGCAAAATTTCATAGAATGTTTCGTATTCAAAATTGAACTCATTTCCCGTAACTTCGTCTCCGCCGAAAATTACGAAATCTGGATTGAGCAGGTTAATTTCCTCTACGACTTTCTTCATCTGTTTATTGTCGATCGCCTCTTTCCAGTTTACCGACCATGTTCTTGGGTCCCATACGTGGGGATCCGCTACATGAATAAATCGGAACGTATCTTTAAACTCAGATATAACGGAAACGGCTCTCGGTTGCGTATCGTTTATTTCTCTTCCATCCGCCCTCGCGCCGATGGTCAAATTGTAAAGGTCTTCAAAGCAATCCTCTGGAATTCTAACGTTAACGTCCCAGACCATACTGGAGTTCAACGTTGCCGAGACTATATCCAGGGGATAGGTCTTCACCACCCTGTCGTATGCCGTCGATAGAGTGGCGCTCCATTCCGTAACTACGCTTGGCCTCTTTCCGGTCAAGGGATTTGATAGGTTTACCTTTACAGTGAAGGTCTTGCCCTTTTCTTGTATCACGGGCAAGGAAGAGAGGGGGTATATTATCTCATGGATTTTGCTATCCGTACCGAACATTATCGTGCGCATGTTTGGGCATCTTAGATCGGCTGGAATCCCCCGGTTATATCCAATGTCGAATCCTATTATCGCACCGACAATTCCCAGCGCGAACAGCCTTGGGATCAACATTATGCCACTCAATAACCCTCCAACAAAGAACCCCCCAATGGCACCGATGACGCCGGTCACGAGTAATGGCACATATACTGCTAAAGCCATCTGCTCCGGGACAAGCCCTGACAGCGCTATGAGCCCCCATACGAGAAGATATGGCACCGATCCAAGCAATTCCGCTAAAATTATAGTCCATAGCCCTAGCGTGATTCTGCCTATTACCACCCCACCTATCGCCGCCCCAAGCATCGCGCCCACTATGCCCGCTTTTAATCCCGGGAGGATTTTCTCTCCGGGCCATACCGTTGCAGTGAGCCCCCCGATGATGGAGTACAGGGCATCTTTTAATTCTCGGGAGACTGCCAACCCTTCTGCCATCTGCCCGAGTCGTATTTCAGAACGGCCGATAGCCGGTTCCGGACCCTCTTCCAATCTCCTGGAGAGTTGCCCCAACTGCGGGTTCTTTGTTTGCAGATCCTCGATAAATGGCATCAATAATTCGTTCTGTAATTCATCTTGAAGGGCCTCTATGTCGCCTTTCATTAATTTAAGGAGAATGGATTCGATTTTCGTTTGAGATTCAGCATTCTTTTGAACGCCAGCAAACGTCCTGTCCAGAGATAATGTCTGTATGGGCTGAGAATATGCCGATAGCAGTATAAAGGCTATAAATAACGCCGATATCCCAAATTTTTCACTCATTTTGCCTCCTAGCTTTTTTCTATCTTTAGTTTCCTGCGGGGTAATCTAGATTTACTAATATGTCGCTGCTGAAATATAAATCTTTTGGAGTTGTTTTGTGTCGGCAAATCTGGGATTTATAGGGTAACGGTAAAAATTTCCAGGTTAGCGTTGCAATCCGATAGGCATGGCGCCGAATTTAAAAACATTTAAAAGATCGCAGATCTAAGGACGCCATATGAAGAGTGACAGGGAGATGAGGTAAAATGCCTGGAGTTCCGTTAGTGAGGGCATGGTGATCTATGTTCAGAGGTGGGTACTCAGGTTGTGTAGCCGAATTCGACCTCTCATCCGAAAAAGAGGCAATACGACATATAGACACCGATGAAGACCTCAATCGAGACCTTCTGCTGTATATCGGAGGTCGAGGCCTTGGAGTTAAATTATTATGTGATAACCTTCCCATAGGAACTGAGGCTTTAAGCCCAAAGAATATAATCATTATCTCTACCGGACCCTTGTCCGGAACGATATCGCCAACTCCTGGAAGGATGACTGCGACATCGAAGTCGCCATTGACGGGCACGATCTCGACTTCTAATTCGGGGAGCAAGCACTTCGTCAGCGTGCTAAAAAAGGCGGGCTTCGATGCATTTATGCTGAAGGGTAAGGCAAAAGAATACAGTTACCTTCATATCTCAGATGAGGGCTTTGCCCTCAAAGAGGGGGAGGGACTAAAGGGCGCCAGTACTAAAGAAATCGCAAAAAAATTGAAGGGAGAGTACGGAAAAGGGTGTGGGGCGATAACTGTCGGTCCAGCAGCTGAGAATGGGGTTCTATTTGCGAATATGCAGGTCGATGGCATGAATTTTTTCGGTCGCGGAGGCCTGGGAGCGGTTTTAGCATCAAAAAATCTGAAGGCGATCGTCGTGCAAAGCGGGGGCACCAGCCCACGGCATGCAGATCCAGATGAATTCAAATATGTGGAAGGGGCAGCACTCTACGAGGCGGTGAAAAGGGGGATAGCGAACAATCGAGTGACCAAAGCGCATAGTAGACTGGGCACACCGGCGTTAGTCCGCCCGATAAACGATGTATTTGGAGCTTTTCCGACGAGGAATTTTAGGGACTCCTGCTTTGAAGAAGCCGATAAGATAAGGGGAGAAACCCTCGAAAAGACCATCAAAACCGGTGAGGATGGCTGCCTCGGATGTACCATCCGGTGTAAAAGAAGGACTAAAGTAGGCGACAGGGAGGGACATGGGCCAGAATATGAAACTATCTACGCACTCGGCTCCTCTCTTGGAATAGGCGACTTGGAGCTTGTAGCTCGCCTGAACTATGCCTGTAACGAAATGGGCATCGATACGATTTCCACGGGATTGACGATCGCTTGCGCTATGGATATGTTCGAAGATGGCATAATAACGAAGGAGGATACAGATGGAATTAGTCTGGAATTTGCCTCAGGCGAAGGGCTTGAGGAGTTGATCAAGTCCATCGCGTTTAATAGAGGTTTCGGGGAGCTTCTCGCCAGGGGCTCTTATCGTTTAGCAAAGCACTTTGGGCATCCCGAATATTCGATGAGCGTTAACAAACAGGAATTGGCTGCTTATGACCCTAGAGTTTTGAAAGGCATGTCTCTAGTCTTTGCACAATCGAATCGGGGAGCATGCCACCTTCAGGGAGGTCTTACGACCAGTTATGAGTTATATGGAAGCCCAACGATTGTAAACCCTTTAAAAATCGCAGGTAAGGGGACGCTTGCAGCGCGATGTCAGAATATAAACGCATACCTCGACTCCCTCATTGGCTGCTTGTTTGCAGCACCAGGCGTCGGCTCAGATGTCTGGGCGAGATTAGTTACGGCTTCTGTCTTTGGCGGGAATGGTGGAAGGTCTTATTCACCACAGGATCTTATGGAAGTGGGGGAGAGAATTTACAATCTTGAGCGGGTATTCAACCATAGGGAGGGGGTACCCTCACTAAATTATAGATTACCAGAGAGACTGCTAACGGAAAAGATCAAAAGCGGCGTTTCAAAGGGTGTGAAGCTAACGGAAGGTGAGTGCGAATCTATGGAAAAGGAATATTATGAAATTAGGGGGTGGAGCAACGGTGTACCGACGAAGGAAAAGCTGAAGGAGCTGGAAATCCTGGAGTAAAGGAGTGAGATAGAATTGATAAGGTCCGAGCCAGATCTCGATAAAGATGTCGTCCAGCAAATGATTGAATGTGGTAGAATACTCACGAAAAAAGGGCTGAACAACATCACTTCGGGCAATGAAAGCGTTGTGCTTAATCACAGGGCCGAAAATGTTGGGGGATTGGTGATGTACATAACTCGTAGCAGTTCAAAACTTGGACACCTCGACGAGCCCACAGCTATCGTCAAAACATCGCTTGGAGAATATGATGGAAACATGGTATTGGCCTCTTCGGAGGCAGACATCCACAAGGAAATTCACCGCAAGAGGTTCGAGGCGAAACCAGACTTAAAAAGCAGCGCATGCGCCCATGCACACACGATCCACGCGGCTGTTCTCAGCATGGAGTTTGAAGAGACGGGCATTAAGGAACTGAGAATCCCGGAGAAATATCGATCCAAAAGGATTAAAGGGAGCGTACCGGTGTTCGTATCCCGGTATGGGTCAGGAGCCAAAGATATGGTGGAGAACATGCCAGGCGTTCTTATGGATAACCCAATAATGATCCTCGGGAATCATGGTGCCTTCGCGGTCGGTGGGGATCCTGAAGAGGCCTTAAAACGCCTGATAGAGCTGGAGGCGATAACCGAAAAGATGGTTTTAGACCGAATAATCCCACAGAGAGATCGGGAGATAGAAGAAAAAGTCCCAGAGGGCTGGCTGGATAAGTACGCCGTTGCAGGCGCATTGGGTCAAATGCGCTATGGCAAGACCAACATCAAGCCGAAAACCATTGGGGAACTAATGCGTCGATTAGACAGCTCTTCAAGCGATTGGGTAGAAGCTCAGAGGAGATATCTAAATGAGATCTTCGATGAGTTTAGGGAGATAGGGCGAGATTTGACCGACTTCTCAATGGATCCCTACAGAAGAGGCAGCTTAAGCCGACGCATCGGGAATACCGTTTACATCACTAGAACTGGCGTCGATTTTGCCGATTTGAAAAAAGAGGATCTGCTAGCATTTGAAATGGGGGAGGGAGATCGCATAGAGCCCGGGCTCTGCGAGAGTTGGCTACACGAAACGATCTACGATGGGATCGCTACCAATTACATCACTCATCTTCTACCCGAATACTCATCACGTTACTCGATTTATTGCGGAGAGGCCATAGTCCCGATAGACGTTGAGGGACGATACGTGATTAAAAAAATACCTGTAGCCGATCCTGGAGACAATATTCTAACAAAAGAGAACGTTGGCACGTTAATAGATGCCCTCAAATCTAATGAGAAAGTGGCTTATGTAAAGGGATTAGGCGGCTTCGCTCTAGGATTCGGCGAATTATATGAGCCTTTGCATTACCTAGAATCCGCGGAGAGTTCCGTAAAAATGATTACTTTAGCGGAAAAGATAGGTATTGACGTTCGGGCAAAACAGGAGATGTTCAGAAAATGGTAATACGGCTCAAACCTTTAGAAGGACAATATGACAACCCATGTTGCAGTTGATCTTGGCGCGAATGGAGGAAAAACTCTTCTAGGTAAAGTTCAAGACGACTGTTTTAGGGTAGAAGAGGTCTATCACTTTGACAACAGGCCTGTCCTGGAGAACGGCCGTTACGTCTGGGATATTAGAAACCTCCGTAAGAGAGTGGTCATGGGTTTGAGAGAGGCAAAAAAGCGGTCAAATGAGATAACTTCAGTGGGAATCGATAGTTGGGGAGTCGATTTTGGGTTAATAGGAATTTACGGAGATTTAATCCAGAACCCCTACTCATATAGAGATCCGAGAGTTTCCTCCACAGTAGATCAGATAACGGGAAGAATTTCCAAGCGAGAACTTTTTAAGATCACTGGCATCAACCACTGGAATATCGCCAACACGTTATGGCAGTATCACTATCTCTCAAGAAAAGAATCCGGTCTATTGCGCAGAACGAAGTGTGTCTTGATGATTCCTCAACTTATCTCTTTCATGCTTGGGGGCGACGTCTGCGCGGAGGAGACCCTCGCCTCGACCACTCAGATGATGGATGTGAATTCAAGGGCCTGGTCAGAGAAAATCGCTGGCAAACTGGACCTCCCTTTTGATAGGCTTCCGGGAATAAGGGAGCCGGGAGTTAAAATTGGCGCTCTCCATGAGAAAGCGGAAGCTCCAAAGATCAAAGCCGAGATCGTGCTGCCGGCCAGCCACGATACTGCCGCTGCAGTAGCTGGAATGCCCCTTGATAGAAACAACAAAGCTTTTTTGAGCACTGGCACGTGGTTTGTCCTCGGATTGGAATTGAATAAACCCTGTTTGAGTAAAGAAGCTTTTGAACTGGGTGCGTCCAATGAAGTGGGTGTAGGGGGCACAATCAGATTCCTGAAAAACATTACCGGATTCTTCCTTCTCGAAGAGTGCCGAAGGAGATGGAAAGAGAACAATAGGATATATAGCTATGATGAGCTCTTGAAAAGGGCCTCGGAAACAGCAGCATTCGGTCCACTCATAGACCCTGACGACCCTTCCTTTGTCATTGAAGCGGATATGCCTCATGCGATAGCTTCATACTGCCGAAGATCCTGGCAAGACGCTCCCAGAAGTGAGGGGCAAATTGCTCGCTGCATATTCGAGAGCCTTGCCGTAAAGATAGCTCTGACTATTGAGAGAATGGGGGATGTAGCAGGCATAAAAATTAGAAGATTAAATCTCGGAGGAGGGGGCGTTCGTAATGATCTACTCTGCCAGATGATTTCTTCGGCCGCCTCAATTCCGCTCGATGCCGGACCGCCTGAGGTAACGGCCGTTGGTAATATCCTGACCCAAGCGATAGCTTATTCTGAAATTGGAGACATCGCAGAGGGCAGGCGGTTAGTAGCGGAAAATATGGAAATTAAGAAATTCGAACCTGAGGAAAATCAGAGATGGAGGGAAGCGAAGGATAAAATGGAAACTTTTGGTGTGTGATAGAGTTAAGGAGAGCGGACCATTGTGTTTACAGTGTTATGTTCTAAGCAATCTTCCTCTCCAATCGCAGCTTATCTCTATTCCGTTTGAATAGCTTTTAGCAAAACATCCAATTACGAAAATCTCGTCCCCCTCTTTGAGACCCAGCTCCTCAAATTCATCGGCCCTCTCATTCCACAACGCTACACCTACAGTTCCGGTTTCATCCTCCAATTCGATCTTTCTAAGCTTGATCTCCCTTTCGCCTTTTGCGAAACTCTTTGGAGCGTTTATGGAGATGATTTTTCCTTTTAGGTTCTCTCTACCAGATGGGGTAAGCGCCCCAATAGGCTTGGTTTCAAAGTGGACTTCTTCACCCTCGACCTTCTCAAGGGTGCTGGTTCTAGATAGGTGCATCTCCTTCCTTCCCCTGTTCTCCTTCACCAGACCATTTATGATCCTCACCACATCCCCTTTCTTCAATCTCATCTTCTCAAACTCAATCGCCTTCTCATCCCAAAAGACGACCCTTATGTTATCCTCCCCATCGAAACCCATGATCGAGATGACTTCTCCTTCCCCCTCAGCCCTTTTGAATCTCCTCAGGGGGTAAATAGCACCCACGATAAGGGTAATAACATAGCTATCCCCCACCTTCATATCTTCGATGTGCACCTCTTTGTCCAGCCTTCCCACTTCATCGAGTAGGAGCATCTCGCCCGCATCGTCGTCTATCAGGTCAAAGAATTCCTCTTTTATCTTGTCCAAGCACTTCTCGAACTCGTCTCTGCTCATTATGTCGCTCACTAGATCGTAAGCTCGCATACGAGATTAATGACCAAAACATATAAGAAATTTTTTAGTATTTAAGGTAAGGTGATATCATGGATCCCAAAGTAAGGGTAGAGAATATAGTGGCCTCGACCACGATAGCTGATGAGCTAGATCTGCACGAGATAGCTAGGGTGATCGAGGATGCAGAGTATGAGCCAGAACAATTTCCGGGCTTGGTCTACAGGATTTCCCAGCCAAAAACCGCTACGCTGCTGTTCAAGAGCGGAAAGGCAAATTGCACCGGCGCGAAGACGCTAGAAGACGTTAGAGAATCTATAAAGAAGATAGCGGAGGGATTGAAAAGCGTCGGTATAAAGGTTTACGCCAGCCCGAGTATAGTAGTTCAAAACATGGTAGCTACCTACGACCTCGGTCGCGAGCTTGACCTGAACTCCATCGCGCTGAAGCTGGGCCTTGAGAACGTAGAGTATGAGCCAGAACAATTTCCGGGCCTGGTGTTCAGGATTCCGGATCTGCGGGTTGTGATACTGCTATTTGGTTCTGGGAAGATCGTCTGCACGGGAGCTAGAAGGGCTGAGGAAATAGAGAAGGCGATCGAGAGGGTCGAGGAGGAGTTGAAAAAGATAGACGCTCTTTGATCATGATAGTGGCCTTCACCGGTATGCCTGGATCCGGGAAGAGCGAAGCCGCTCGTATAGCCCACGAGTTGGGATTCAAAATCTTTAGGATGGGGGATTTAGTGGAGGCTATGGCCAGGGATAAGGGTCTATCGGTGGGGGAGGTAGCGGATAGCGAAAGGAAACGTTATGGAAATGGGATATGGGCCAAAAGGACGTTGGAGCTCCTGGGGGGGGAGTCAGCAGCCATAGACGGACTACGTGGGAGGAGCGAGCTCGATGTTTTCAGGGGAGGATGTGAATTGGACTTCCGTCTAATCGCGATATGGGCAAGCCCATCCACCAGAAGGCAAAGACTGATTCGAAGGCGGAGGGATGATATGGAGGAGTTGGAGAAAAGAGATGCCAGGGAACTCTCATGGGGTCTGGGGGATTCGATAGCACTGGCCGATTTTATGATAATAAACGAGGGAAGGCTCGAAGACTTTAAGGGGGAGGTGGCTGGTCTACTAAGCTCTTTGATCGGTAGTGCCTGAGCTCTATCCTGCTCTGATCCAGTAGCTCTTTGGCCAATGGATCAAGGTAATCATCCTGGTAGACGATTTCCTCTATCTCCGCATTTATCAACATCTTTGCACAAAGGACACATGGTTTATGGGTCGTGTAGAGGGTTGCACCTGAAATTGACACCCCAAACACGGCAGCTTGGACAATTGCGTTTTGCTCCGCATGCACCCCTCTGCAGAGCTCGTGTCTCTGACCGGGGGGGATGCGCTGTGCCTCGCGCAAGCAGCCAACCTCTTCACAGTGGGGCAAACCCTTTGGGGCGCCGTTGTAACCGGTGCTGAGTATGTGTGACTTCTTCTCGATCAGAGCTCCCACCTTTCTCCTTAAACAGGTCGATCTAGAGCTAACCAACCGAGCTATGCTCATGAAATACTCATCCCTTGAGGGCCTCATCTCTCTTTAAACGGCCTTCCCCTTTTCCTTTTTTCTTTTTATGAGGGGAAGATGATATATAGGAGTGAAAGATAGGGAGGGAGAAATGGGCGATCAGGAGAGAGAAGAGAAGACGGAAGAGGAAAAGGGGAGACATCATTCCAAGCTGATCAGGCTAATAGCTGGCCTAACGGCTGGTGCGGTGCTCCTTCTTATCATATATTTCTTCTGGGATGAGGTCAGCCCCTTCTTCTACGAGTACTTCTGGAAGCCCGTTTTGGAGGATGTCGATGGCGAGCCCTCTGGCTACAACCTCTACAATACCCTGGTGTATGGCCTAATACTGATAGGGATCATAGTCCTGGCACCGCTCGGATTGAGGAAAATAGGGGTTAAAGGGCGAGAAGCGGCGATTGGCGCGCTTCCATTTATATTCGTGGGATCTTTCGCGAGGGTCTTTGAGGACATGGGGCTCTTGGAGGGGGTGTCATTTCAACCTTTTTTCGTTTCGCCCCTTATCTATGTGATGGTCGCCATCCCCCTGGCCGCGTCCCTTTTCCTGGGAAAGGTTTTTAAAAAGGTGGAGGTGACGATGCTCTCCTTTGGGACCGCGATATTGGCCTCGCTTATCATCATCCTGGGGCGCAACTTCCCCGAAGAGGTCAATCTCGAAAGCCTCTGGATCCTGCTGCTTCCAGGCGTTTGGCTCATTATAGCGTTTGTTTTCAAGGCATTGAAACCAAATGTCAGATATTTTAACGGTCTGAGCGCCCTGATGCTTTTCGGCCAGCTATTAGACGGCTGTGCTACCATATTTGGCGTGTCGTACGGCGGTTATGTTGAAAAACATCCCCTCTCAGGTGCCCTGATCGGGATAGACCCATGCCTTTTCCTGGCGATAAAGGTCGTCGTAGCGATTCTCCTGATCTACTTGCTGGATAAGGGAGAAATGGACGATGATTTTAAGAACGTATTCAAATTTGCGGTTATCATGTTAGGCTTAGCACCTGGAGCCAGGGATGCCCTTCAGATCTTTCTGGGATTTTGAGGTGGGAAATGGATTTCTCCAGGTGGTTTAAGAGGGCTTTGGAACAGGGCGAGATAATCGATTCGAGATATCCCGTAAAAGGGACTTACGTCTGGCTACCTTACGGCTTCAGGTTGAGGAACCTGGTGATAGGGGGGCTAAGAGAGCTCTTGGATGAGAGCGATCATGATGAAGTTTTATTTCCGACTTTGGTGCCAAGGGACGAGTTCATGGTGGAGGAGGAGCACGTAGAGGGGCTGGGAGAGGAGGTCTACTGGGTTACCAAAGGGGGCTCAAAAGATCTGGAGATGCCTTTAGCTCTGAGGCCCACGAGTGAGACCTCTATGTACCCCATGCTCTCTCTATGGGTGAGGAGCCATTCCGATCTTCCCATTAAGATATACCAGATAGTGAGCGTATTCAGGTACGAAACCAAGCATACGAGGCCATTGATAAGGGTGAGGGAGTTGACCACCTTCAAAGAGGCCCATACCGCCCATGCTAGCGCCGAGAACGCCGAAGCGCAGGTGGGCGAGGCAATATCCATCTATTCGAACTTCTTTGATAGACTCTGTGTACCCTATCTTATAATGAAGAGGCCCGATTGGGACAAATTTCCAGGAGCGCTATACACCATAACCTTTGACACCATCTTTCCAGACAGAAGATCGGTCCAGATAGGCACAGTTCATAATCTGGGACAGAATTTCTCCAGGAGCTATGATATAAAGTACGAAAATAAAGAAGGCTCATGGGAATATGCATATCAGACCTGTTACGGTATATCGGAGAGGGCGATAGCGGCAGTTATAGCCATTCACGGCGATACCACCGGCATGATCCTGCCTCCTCGGATAGCCCCTGTACAGATCGTGATAGTGCCTGTGGACGTCAACGATCCCACTATAATGGAGACCTGTGGGAGTGAGGAAAAAGAGTTGAAAGATGAAGTTAGAATCGAATTTGATGAGAGGGACATAAGACCTGGAGCTAAGTATTATTACTGGGAGAGAAGAGGAGTTCCCTTAAGGTTGGAGGTGGGTCCGAAAGAGATCGAGTCAGGAGAGATCACGGTCGTAAGGAGAGGCGAGAAAAAGAGACAGAAAATGCCGATCGAGGGTTTAACGAAATCGTTGGAAAAAGTAATGGAAGAGATGAGCGCAGACCTAAGAAAAAAGGCTTGGGATGAAATGGAAAAAAGGATAAGGGATGGAAAGCTCGAAGATCTCGCGAACCCGAAGGATTACATATACAGAGTGGGGTGGTGCGGAAAGGAGGATTGTGGCTTAAAGATGGAGGAGGGAGGTCTGAAGTTGTTGGGCAGCGCCGTTAACGGAAAAAAGGTAAAATGCGCGGTTTGCGGCGATGAAGGGATGGAGAGCTACGTCGGAAGGAGTTATTGAGTAGAATGTTAGCTCCTACCACAGCCTCTCTCATAGGGTACTCCTCCGGAATAGTAACCTAGATAAATGGCCTTTTTATTAATAATCGATGGGATGCATCAAATGTCCTTACTGCTCCTCTGACAACACTGTA